>LNFM01003058.1_pt1 | contig 42476 bp, 43 predicted proteins | sample 596031 | NCBI WGS metagenome assembly LNFM01 (sample SAMN04254537, study PRJNA301005) | activated carbon metagenome | isolation source: dual media filters at the Ann Arbor, Michigan drinking water treatment plant | place: USA: Ann Arbor
GGCGGGCGTGTTCACCTCGCGCCGCGAATTGGTCAGGTTGCGGAAGCCGTTCTCGATCCAGACCACGCCGACCAGGCCGCGCGCGTTGAAGCGGTTCAGCACCTGCTGGCCGATCTCGCTGTCCAGCACGCCGCGCGCATGGGTGGCGTCGCGGAACAGGAAGGGCACGTCGAAGATGCGGACCTCCGGCACGAAATTGCCGACCGGGCCGGTGGAGGTGAAGGTGCAGTCGATGGTGCCGATCTGCACGCTCTCGACCATCTCGCGCTCATTGTCGTTGCGCTGGGTGGTCACGCTGTAGCGCCCGCCGGTCAGCCGTTCCAGCGCCGTCTTGAAGGTGTGTGCGCCGACGCCGGTGTGGCTGTCGAGCGGCAGGGCGTGCTGGACGGTCAGCTGGGTCTGCGCCTGCACGGGAAGCGCAAACGGCAATAGAAGCGCGGCGGCGAGGGCCACGCGGCGGGTGGTTTTCAAGATCGACTTCTCCCTGGGATGAGCGCCGTTGGATCGGCACTGCATGCGGAAAGCGTATAGATGCATTGCGGTGGAAGCATCAATCCCAGGGGCGGGACGCATTTGTCACCGGCTCGCGCCGGCGAAGCGGAGTGCGGGCCTCGGCCCGCACCCTCTCAGGCGCGCCGCGCGGGGCTCAGTCCGCGCGCCATTCCCGGATGCGGCTCAGTTCGCGCGCCATTCCCGGATGCGGCGCAGCAGCGCGCCGTCCAGCGTCCGCTCATATTCCGTGAAGGCGGCGGCGAGCGCGGTCTGGAAGGCGGCCGCATCCACCTGCGTCACCACCGTCATGCCGCGGCGGCGCAGTTCCTCGACGCCCGACTGCTCATCGGCGGTGACTCGCGCGCGGTTGGCGGCGGCGCCGGCCTTGGCGGCTTCCATGAAGGCGGCGCGGTCGGCGGCCGACATGCGCTGGAGCATCCCCGGATTGCAGATCAGGATGGCCGGCGAATAGACGTGGCCGGTCAGCGTCAGGAAGCGCTGCACCTGGTTCAGGTTGTTCGCCACGATGACCGGGATCGGGTTTTCCTGGCCATCCACCGTGCCCTGCTGCAGCGCCGGCACCAGTTCGGAAAACGCCATTGGGGTCGGCAGCGCGCCGAGGGTGGAGAAGGCGCGCATATGCACCTGGTTCTCCATGGTGCGGACCTTCAGGCCGCGCACATCCTCCGGCGTGTTCACCTCGCGCCGCGAATTCGTCAGGTGGCGGAAGCCATTCTCCATCCAGACCACGCCGGCCAGGCCGCGGGCGGAGAAGCGGCCGAGCATGGTCTGGCCGATCTCGCTGTCCAGCACGCCGCGGGCATGGGCGGTGTCGCGGAACAGGAAGGGCACGTCCAGGTTGCGGGTCTCGGCCACGAAATTGCCGACCGGGCCGGTGGAGGTGATGACGCATTCGATGGTGCCGATCTGCACGCTCTCGATCGCCTCGCGCTCATTGTCGTTGCGCTGGATCACCACGTTGTAGCGGCCGGCGCTGGCCCGCTCGAAGGCTTCCTTCAGCGCGGTGGCGCCGGCGCCGTAGTGGCTGTTCAGCGGCAGCGGGTGCTGGATGGTGATCTGGGTTTGCCCGAGCGCGGGTGCTGCCAGGGGCAGAGCGAGGGCGGCGGCCAGGGCCAGCCGGCGGGTCATGGTGATCAAAGGCGTCTCTCCCCAGGGGTCCGGGCGCCCTTGGCGGCGCCCCTTGGTAGGCGTGGGGTATAAGTGAAGCGCCGCCGCACCTTCAAGCGGCGCGCCGGATTCGTGCCGCGCGCCTCAGCCCAGCAGCGCCACCATCACCCAGCCCAGCAACACCACGCCCGCCAGCGACGGCGCCAGCAGCCGCCAGACCTGCACCGGCCGGGCGCCATCGCCGGCCAGGCCGCAGATCATCGCGCAGACGGCGAAGGACATGCCGGCCCCCGCCGCACCGGCGAAGTTGTGCAGCGCCGGGGCCAGCAGCGGCGCCAGCCCAGCCGCCTGGCCGAGCGCGGCCTGCACCGGCATCAGCGCGGCGTTGGAACCGACATTGCTGCCGGTGACGATGCCGGAGGCCAGGCCGAGCATCGGCACGGCATAGGGCGCGGCCGGCCCCAGCCCCTCCGCCGACGCGCTCGCCAAGGCACCGGCAATGCCCGCGCCGGCCATCCAGCGCGCCAGCACCACATACAGCAGCATGGCCTGCACCGGCCGCACGGCCCGCAGCAGCGCGCCCCGCGCGCGCGGCACGGTATCCGCCCGGCGCAGCAGCAGAAGCCCGGCCACCAGCCACAGCACGATGGAGACATGCGTGATGGGGAAGCCCGGCAGATCGGCATAGGGCGTCCAGGCCGGCGCCGTGGTCCAGGCCCGGGCGAGCATCAGGGCCGCCGTCAGCAGCAGATAGGGCGCCATCACCCGCCCCGCCCGGCGCCAGCCCTCGGCGCCCCGCGGCGGGTCCAGCCGCCACAGCGCGAAGAGCAGCGGGATGCCGGTTGCGAGGATGCCCGCGACCTCGAAGGGAAACAGCGCGTGGCTGGCGAGCAGGATGCCGGACACCACGAGAAGAAAGCCCATCTGCGCGGCCTTCTCCCGCCCCGGCACGGCAACGCAAGCCGCGGCACACAGCCGCCACAGCACCGGCCCCATCAGCAGCAGCCAGGCGGCATTCGGCCAGGCGGTCAGCGCCGCCACATCCTGCGCCGGCAGCCCGACAAGCGCGGCGCCGAGCGAGGTGCCCGGCCCGAGCCCGCCCCAGGGCACCAGCGTGAGGGACAGCAGCGCCATCGCCGCGGCCGGCGCACCGCGCAGTCCCATGCCGCGCAGCGCGGACAGGGCGAAGACGGCACCGACGGCGAAGCCGGTGACACTTTCCATGAAGCCGCCCATCAGCAGGCAGGCGACGAAGATGCGGCGCGGCTCCGGCGCTGCGTCCACGGGCGTGGCGCCCTGGCCGGACACGGCGGCGTGGAACAGCAACCCGCCCACCACCACGGCGATCGGCTTGGACGCCAGGAAGGCGCCGCGCAGCGTTTCCTCCACCAGGAAGGGCAGGGTGGGCGCATCCAGCGTCGCGACCACCGCCGGCAGCGTCGCCACCAGCGCGGCCAGCACCGCCGGCACCGGCCCGGCGCGGCCGGACAGCAGCAGCGCCACCAGCAGCAGCAGCGGCGCGGCCTGCAGGGCGAGCATCATGATCTTGCCAGCTCCGCGGCGTCGCCCCAATGCTGCGCGTTATGCCGCTTCTCTACGCCGCCTACGGCAGCAACCTCGACCATGCCCGGATGCGCGAACGCTGCGCGGGTGCCGAGCCCGCCGGCACCGCCCTGCTGCCCGGCTGGCGCCTGGTTCTGCGGCGCTATGCGGATATCGAACCGGATGGGGCGAGCCTGCTGCCGATCGGCCTGTGGCGCATCCGGCCCCGGCATCTCCGCGCCCTGGACAAGTTCGAGGGCACGGCGCTCGGCATCTACGAACGCGTGAAGGTGGCGCTTCCGGAAGGCGGCGAGGCCTGGATCTATGCCGGGCGGCGGCTGCGCGCCGGGCCGCCGGAGGGCTGGTATGTGGGGCATCTACGTCTCGGCTACCGGGAGTTTGGGCTGGAGCCGGGGCCGCTGGATGCGGCGCTGTCGGCCTCCGGCTTCACCGGCTGAAGGGGCAGCGCCGCCTGGGCGTTGGCGGCGAGCGGCGCGGCCCGGCGCCGCGCCACCTGCGCCTCCCGCCGCGTGATATACAGCGCGGAGCCGACGATCAGCGCCGCGCCGAAGCCGAGCCAGGCATCCGGCACCTCATCGAACAGCAGCACGCCGGTGGCCGCGGCGAAGACCAGCCGGACATAGGAGATCGGCGCGACCACGCTGGCATCGACCATCCGCAGCGCATTGATCCAGAGATGCATGGCAAACGGCCCGCAGATCGCGCACAGCAGCAGCAGCCCGAAATTCCCCCAGCCCGGCCAGGCGAGCCCCGGCAGCGCCACCGGCAGCGCGACGGAAACCGCCACCACGCCGATCCAGAACATGATGGTGCCCGTGCGCTCCGTCCGCGCCAGTGTTTTCGTCGTCAGCACGATGACCGCGCCCATCAGGGCGGAGGCCAGCGCCGCCGCCAGCGGCCAGTCCAGCGCCACCGCTCCGGCATCGCCGGGCCTGACAATGGCGACGACGCCGGCGAAGCCCACCAGCGTCGCGCTCCAGCGTCGCCAGCGAACCTTCTCCCCCAGCACCGGCCCGGCCAGCGCGGTGACGAACAGCACGGAGGTGAAGGACAGCACGGTGGCCGTGGCCAGCGGCAGGCCGGTGAAGGCCAGGTAGTAGGTGTACCAGGACACGACGGAGAGCATGCCGCGGAAGATCTGCATCGGCAGCGCGCGGGTGCGCGGCAAAGTCGGGTCGCGCAGCAGCGCCGGCAGCGTCCAGCCGAGCTGGCCCAGCGCGCGGGCCAGCACCAGGGTCGCCAGCGGCACGCCCTCGATGGCCTTCACCACCGTGGTTTCCAGGTTGAAGATGAAGCCGGCGGCAACCGACAGCAGCGCGGCCTTGGTGAAGGGGCTCACCGGCGGCGCGCCTCCGCCACGGTGATGACCACGGCGCCGGTCAGGATGATGGCGGCGCCGATCCAGCCGAACAGGTCCGGCACCTCGTTGAACAGGATCCAGCCGGCGGCGGTCACGACCACCAGGCGCAGATACTGGAAGGGCGCGATGGCGCTGGCCTCGCCATGGCGCAGCGCCTCCGTCACCAGGAAGATGATGCCGGGCATGACGGTGGCGACCACCAGCAGCAGGCCCAGCTCGAACAGCCCGAGCGGCACCCAGGCCATGACTGCCAGCGGCAGCACGCCAAGGCTGGTGAAGACGCCGACCCAGGCTAGCACCGTCAACGTGCTGTCCGTGCGCGTCAGGCTGCGCGAGGACAGGGTGATGCCGCACCAGGCCACGGCGGCAGCGATGGCGGCCGCGGCACCGAGCGCATCCACCTCCGCCCCCGGCCGCAGCATCACCGCCACGCCGAGCAGCCCCGCGATGGTGCCGAACCAGCGCCAGCGATCCACCCGCTCGCCCAGGATGGGCGCCGCGAGCAGCGTGGTGAACATGACATTGGTGAAGGACAGCACCGTGCCCGTCGCCATGTCGAGCCGGGTGAAGGAGTAGTAGTACAGCCCCCAGCAGACCAGCGACGACATGCCGCGCAGCAGATGCATCGGCAGCCGCTTCGTGCGGAACACGGCCAGCCCGCTGGTCGCGATGCGCGGGCTGACCCACAGCAACTGGCCGAGCGCGCGGGCGAAAAGCTGCACCTCCACCGGAATGCCGCGCGCGGTCATCCAGCGGATCATCAGCACCTCCGCCGCGAACAGCACGGCGGCGGCCGACATCAGCGCCGCGCCCTTCAAATTACCACTTCTGTCCGGGTGCATTGACGCGGCGCTGGTCCTGTCTAGCCTGCGGTGCAGGGTGGTCTGGCGGCGCCGCGCCGCGCAAGGGCGCCGCGCGCATGGCCGTCATCGGCGGGAAGGGAGACGGGCTTGGCAGGCAGGGACGGGGCGCGGGATGCGGTGGATCATGGGCCGATCCTGATCTGGGGCGCGGGGGCCATCGGCGGCACCATCGGCGCGCATCTGGTGCGCGCGCGCCATGCCGTGGTGTTCTGCGATGTCGTGGCCGACCACGTCGCCGCCATTGGCGACCCGATGCGTGGCCTGAGCATCGAGGGCCCCGTTTCCCGCCCCCGCATCAGCGCGCCGGCGGTGCTGCCCGGACAGGTGAAGGGGGTGTTCCGCCGCATCTTCCTGGCGGTGAAGACGCATGACACGGAAGCCGCCTGCCGCCAGCTGCTGCCGCATCTGGCCGAGGATGGCTATGTGCTGTCCCTGCAGAACGGGCTGTGCGAGCGGGTGATCGCCGACGTCTGCGGCGCGCATCGCACCCTGGGCGCCTTCGTCAATTTCGGCGCCGACTGGATCGAGCCGGGCCGCATCCTCTACGGCAATCGCGGCGCCGTGGTGGTGGGCGAGTTGGATGGCACGACCACGCCGCGCGTCCAGGCGCTGCACAAGCTGCTGGCCGAGACCTTCGAGCCGGATGCGGTGCTGACGCCCAACATCTGGGGCTATCTCTGGGGCAAGCTGGCCTATTCCAGCCTGCTCTATGCACAGGGGCTGGCCGAGAAGGGCATCGCCGACACGCTGGCCCGCACCGAATTGCTGCCGCTGGTGCGCGCGCTGTGCGGGGAGGTGATCGCCGTGGCGCGGGCGGAGGGCGTGACGCCGCTCGGCTTCAACGGCTTCGACCCGGACGCCTTCGGGCCGGGCGGCACGGAGGACGCGGCCCGCGCCTCCATGGCCGCGATGGAGGCTTTCAACCGCCCCAACGCGAAAACCCATTCCGGCGTCTGGCGTGACCTGTGGGTGCGCCACCGCGCAACGCCCGCCGATGCCCAGATCGGCGCGGTGCCGCCGATCGGCCGCACGCATGGCCTGGCCTGCCCGACGCTGGAGCAGCTGATCGCCATGATCCACCAATGCGAGCGCGGCGAGCGCCCGATGTCCGACGCCAATCTCACGGAGCTGATGGCATGAACATTCGATATGACGGCGTGGTTGTGGCCGTGACCGGCGCCGGCCACGGCTATGGCCGCGCCATCGCCCGCGAATTCGCACGGGTCGGCGCCAAGGTCTTCGCCTGCGACCTCTCGGCCGAGGAGCTGAAGGAGACGGCGGACACCGAAGGCAGCATCACCACCGCCGCCTTCGACCTGACCGCCAAGGGCGCCGCCGCCGGCTGGATCGGTGACATCGAGGCCGCGACCGGCCAGCCCATCGGCGTGCTGGTCTGCAACGCCGGCGGCGTGCGCGGCCAGGTGATGCGCCCGATCGAGGAGGTGCCGGAGGAAGACTGGCACGCGATCTTCGACATCAACACCCACGCCGCCTTCAACCTGTGCAAGGCCGTGGCGCCCGGCATGAAGAAGGCGAAGACCGGCCGCATCGTCACCATCAGCAGCGGCGCCGGGCTGAAGGCGAGCCTGACGGGCATCCAGGCCTATTGCTCATCGAAGCACGCGCTGGTCGGGCTGACCCGGCAGCTATCCCGCGAATTCGGCCCCTTCGGCATCACGGTGAATTCCGTGGCGCCCGGCTTCGCGCTGTCCAACCCCGCCTCGATCAAGCAGTTCGCGAGCTATGGGGAGGAAGGCCAGAAGGCCATGCTGGGCCGCATCGCCATGCGCCGGCTGGGGGAGCCGGAGGACATGGCGCATGCCGTGATGTTCTTCGCCTCGCCCTTCGCCAGTTGGGTGACGGGCCAGATCCTGCAGGTGGACGGGGGCAGCTAAGAGACCGTTTGAGAATGCCAGCGGCTGACGATCCGCAGGTGATTTTTCGTCCCCGGAAAGCGCCGGATGCGGCCGATGCTGGTTGCATCGGCAAGTCCGGCGTCGTGCGAGCAGCGCGCCTGAGGCGCGACCGGGGGCGGAAAGGCGCCGCGGAGCCGACCCGTCCGGTGTTCTCAAACGGTCTCTAAGACCCCCGCCCGAGGGCGCTACTTCAGCGGCGGGCCGGACGGCTTGCCGTCCCAGCTCTGCACCATCCAGGTATAGGCGGTGGTCCAGGCCGGGTCGGTGTTCGGCGGCAGACGGCCGGCGCGAAGATCCTCCAGGTGGACATCCGCAAGCTGCAGATGCGGCAGCTCGCCGGGCTTGGAGACAAGGCCCTCATCGGCGCCGACGGCGTGCAGCCTTTCCCACATCCGCGCCTGGCCCTCATCCGCATCCCAGGACCAGCGGCCTTCCAGCGCCAGCACGAAATCCGCAGCCAGGCCGAACTGGTGCAGGCTCTCGAAGGCGCGGACGGGGGTCAGGATGCGCCCGGTGCGGGTGCGGCCGGAGGCATGGAGGTGATTCTGCCGCCAGGGGCCGCGCATGCCTTCATAGATGCCGAAGGGAATCCCCTCCGCATTCAGCCGCGCCACGGTGCGCAGCGCCTTGTTGCGGAAGGCCGGGTGCAGCATCTTCGGCTCGCGGTTCACCCGGTCCACGTTGCGCCAGGGGAAGGTCTCGGTCACGTGCTGCGGGGCCTTGGCGCCGGCCACCTGGCGGCGCAGCAGCCCGGCGGGCGCATAGCCCTTCTGGCCGGAGGGGGCCTCCACCGGCAGCCAGCCCTCCGCGACATCCCCCGCCAGCACCACAACCTGGTCGATCGGCAGCGTACGGATCGCCTTCTGGTCCGGGCCCGGCCCCTCGCGCAGTTCCGTCGTGGCCGTGACGCGGTACAGGACGGGGTAGGTGTCTTCAGTCATGCGGGAACGGCCTTGCGGGAGGAGAGCAAAGGTAACGCGGGGCAGGCGGCTTAGCCAGACGGGGGCGGGTCAGGCCTTCGGATTCCAGGACTTCGGGGTCCAGGCCGGCGGCGGCTCGCTGCCGGTCTGGCTGGTGATGCGGGTGTAGTGTTCCGTCCGGCGATGCGCGGCGAAGTTGAAGATGGTACGGCGGCCGAGTTCGCACATGCCGAGGTCGCAATCGGCGATGATCACCTCGTCATCCCAGCTGGTCGCCTGGGCCATGATCTCGCCCTGCGGATTGACGATGATGGAATGGCCGAACAGCTCATGCCCATCCTCGCTGCCGGCCTTGGCGACGCCGATGCCGAAGCAGGAATTCTGGTAGCAGCCGGCCTGGATCGACAGGTGGCTGTGGGCGACGCGCAGGTGATGCGCCTCGAAGCCGCGGTTTTCCATGTTCAGGCTGGGCGTGTTGTAGCCGAGCATGACCAGTTCCACCTGCTGCAGCCCCAGCACGCGCCAGGCTTCCGGCCAGCGCCGGTCGTTGCAGATCATCATGCCGACATTCACCGGCCCGGCGCTGCCGACCGGGGCGCGCACCACGGGGAAGCCGAGGTCGCCCGGCTCGAAATAGCGCTTCTCCAGGTGCTGCACTTTCCGCGTCGGGTCGTATTCCGCATGACCGGGCAGGTGCACCTTGCGGTATTTCAGCACGATCTCGCCGGTCGGGTGGACGAAGATGGCGGTATTGTAGCGATGGCCATCCGGCGTCTTTTCCGCATAGCCCAGGTGGAACGCCACGCCGAGCCGCCGCGCCGCATCGAACAGCGGCGCCGTCTCGTTGGAGGGCAGGGCGTGCTCGTACCAATGGTCCGCCTCGGCCAGGTTCTCGTGGTACCAGCGGGGGAAGAAGGTGGTCAGGGCCAGTTCCGGAAAGACCACCACCTCCGCCCCCCGGCGCGCCGCCTTATCCATCAGGTGGATCATGCGATCCACCGCCACGGCCCGGCCCTCGGCCTTCTGGATCGGGCCCATCTGGGCGGCGGCGACGACGAGGCGGCGGGTCATGGGGCGTGGGCTCCGGCTGAACGTCTTGCAAATGCCAGAGGGAGGATGGGGTGGAAAGCCCCGGCCGTGGCCTCAGGGCTGCGGCGGGGTGGGCGCCAGAGCCGCTGGGGGCGGGGCAGTGGGCCAGGGCGGCATCTGGATGATCACGGGGGCGGGGGCGGCCGTCTGGACGGGCGCCGGGTCCGGGCGGGTGGCAATGCGCTGGTCCTGGAGGTAGGTCAGGACGCCAACCAGAAGCGCCACGAGCGCCAGTGCGACGCCGCCGCCGACGCCAAGGGCGTTCCAGGCGGCGCTTTCGGCCCGCTTCACGTCCTCCTTGGTCGCAAGGCTGCGAAGCGTCTCACCAATCTGGTCCAGCTTGCCTTCCATGCGACCCAGCCGCTGGTCGGCCTGGTCGGCGCGCTGTTTCAGGAGGGCGAGCTCGGTATCCATGCCTGGAGGTTGGCCATCGCCAGAGCCAGTTTCAACCTGCGCCGAGCCGCTGAGTTTCGCACTGAGGTTCCGCAAGAGAATCAGTTCCGCCGACCGTTGCACCGATTGAGGGTCGGCCAAACCTACGACCCTTCGAGCATGTGATTCAAAAGATCATCGCTGGCCTTCCTGATGGCGGTATCGGCTTTCGCCAACGCATCCCGCTCTTCCGGAGTGACCCCTCTTCTTCCAAGGACTTGCAAAGCAACCTGCATGGCACCGACTGCGGCAATGACGGCACCAAAAGCGGCATTGGCTGTTTCAGTGGCCCTCATGGTCTGCGTGCGGATGTCGGCAAGTTCGAATGCAAGTGCAGTCTCCCTCGCGCCGTCCTCCGTCCCACTCATTCCGGCTCCACCGCCCCCACCTGTTCCACGATCCGACCATACCATTGCGGCCGCCGATGCGCCGCAAAATTGAACATCTTCTCCTTGCCCTGCCGGCAGGCATCGAGGTCGATTTCCGCCACGATCGCCTCATCCGCCGTGGTCTTGGCCTGCGCCACCACCACGCCGTTCGGGTCCACGATCACGGACCCGCCGATCAGCCCGGCGCCATCCTCGACCCCCGCCTTCGCCACGGCGATCGCCCAGGTGGCGTTCATGTAGGCATTGGATTGCGCGGCCAGGATGGAGTGGAAGGTGCGGAGCTGCTCGCTCTCACCCTCGCCACCATTCGGGTCGTAGGCGGCGGAGTTGTAGCCCACCATCACCAGCTCCACCCCCTGCAGCCCGAGGCAGCGCCAGCCCTCCGGCCAGCGGCGGTCGTTGCAGACCAGCATGCCGAGCACGGGGCGGCCCCAGGACTCCGGGCCGCGCGCCACGGGGAAGCCCATGTCGCCATACTCGAAATACATCTTTTCGAGTTGCTGGTACTTCTGGCCGTCCTTCACATGGTCCGATCCCGGCAGGTGGATCTTGCGATACTTGAACAGGATCTGCCCGTCCGGCCCCACGGTGATGGCGGAATTGAAGCGGTGGCCATCCGGGGTCAGCTCCGCATAGCCGATGTAGAAGCCCACCCCCAATTCGCGCGCCCGGTCGAACAGCGGCTGCACCTGCGGGTTGGGCATCGCCGCCTCGAAGCTCGCCAGCAGTTCCGGCGCGTCGCGGTCCATTGGCCAGCGCGGGAAGAAGGTGGTGAAGGCCAATTCCGGGAAGACCACCAGCTTGGCGCCGCGCGCGGCCGCCTGTTCCAGCAGCGCCACCAGCCGGGCGAGCGTCGCGTCGCGGCTGTCGGCGCGCTGGGTCGGGCCCATCTGGGCGCCGGCGAGGGTGAGGAGACGGCTCATTTGAACAGGTTCCTGATGTCTTGCCGGGTGCCGCCGAAGCCGCGCCACAGCACGATGAAGCCGAGGATGAAGCCGAAGCCCGCCGCGAAACCGGGTATGCCATCCCGGGCGCCGGCCAGCTGCGCCAGCACCACGCCGACGATGCCGGTGGCGATGCCGGTCGCGATCGCCATCAGCAGATGGCTAACCCCCGGCCCGACCCGTGGGGGTGGGCCGGGCAAGGTGGCGCGGGAGGGGCGGGGCGGGCGCTTGATCCAGCGCTGCCCGGGCGGGCGATTGTCGGTCATGCCGGGTCTTGTCTTGCGGTTCGGGTCAGCGCTCGCCTGTAGCCCGATGGCGGGGCGAGGGCCATGTCCGGGCGTGCGTCATGCGTCCAGCTCCGGCCGGATCGCCTCGACGATCGGGCTGTAGCGGGCGGCCTCGGCGGCGATGAAGGCGGTGGCTGATTCGGGCGTGCCAGGGCCGGCAGGCTCGATTCCGGCGGCGGTCAGGCGGCCACGGAATTCGGCATCCGCCAGCGTGGCGTTGGTGGCGGCCGATAGCCGGGCCAGTACCAGCGCCGGCAGCCCGGGCGGGGCGAAGACCGCGTGCCACAGAACGGCCGTGAAGCCCGGCCGGCCAAGCGCCTCCGCCGCCGTCGGCACATCCGGGGCCTGCGGCGCGCGGGCGGAGGACGCGACCGCCAGCATCCGCGCACGGCCCGCCTGGTGCAGCGGCAGCCCGGCGCCCAGCGTGTTCACGGCGAGCGCCAGCGTCCCCGCGATCAGGTCGTTCATCGCCGGCGCCGCGCCGCGGTAGGGGATGTGGCTCAGCGGCACATTGCCCGATTCGCGCTTCATGATCTCGGTCGCCAGGTGCATCAGCGTGCCGGTGCCGGGCGAGCCATAGGCCAGCGGCGGAGTGGCGCCGCGGGCTGCCGCAAGGAACGCCTCCAGCGTATCGGGGCGGGAGGGATGCGCCAGCCAGCACAGCGGCCCGCCGCCCAGCGTCGCCACCGCCTGGAAATCCTTCGCCGCATCATATTGCGGCTGCCGCGTCACCAGGTTGTACAGCGCGTGGGTGGAGGCGGTGCCGAACAGCAGCGTGTGGCCATCCGGCCGCGCGCGGGCGACTTCCATCGCGCCGATCGCGCCACCCGCGCCGCCGCGGTTTTCCGTCACCACCGCCTGGCCCAGCTCGCGCGTCATTCGCTCCGCGTAGAAGCGGGCATAGACATCGGTGGGGCCGCCGGCGGGGAAGGGGATGACGAGGCGGATCGGCCGGGACGGGAAATCCTGCGCCAGGGCGGGCGCGGCGAGCATCGCGGCACCGCTGGCCAGCAGGCCGCGTCGCGAAAAGCTATAATCCGGCATCGCGCCAATTCTCCACGGGGGTTTCGGGATGGGGCAGCAGGCCCGCGGCGCGCACACCGGCGATCGCCGCGTATTCGTCCTTGTCCGAGGCATCGCCGGAGACGCCGACGGCGCCGATCACGACATTGCCCCCTGGGCCATCCTCCCGGCAAATCAGCACGCCGCCGGGCACCGGGATGAAGCGCCCGTCGCTGGCCGCCGCGATGGCCGATTGGAAGGCCGGGCGGTCCTTCAGACGGTCCCGGATGACGCGGCTGCCGATGCCCATGCCGAGCGCGCCATGCGCCTTGCCGCGCGCGATCTCCGCGCGGAGGATGCCGGAGCCATCCTCCCGCTTCTGCACCACCACATGGCCACCCGCATCCAGCACCACCACGGTCAGCGGCAGCAGCGCCGCCTGGCGTCCGGCGGCGAGCGTCGCATCGGCGATGTGCTCGGCCACTGTCAGGCGGAGGTCCACCGCAAGGTGCTTGATGGTGTAGCCATGCGGCGTGCTCATGCGTCGAGCGCGCTGCGCTTGTGCTGGCGCGGCACGAAGCGGCCGCTGCCGGGCTTGGCCTTCACCTCCGTGCCGTTCCAGATCTCGGCGCCGCGCAGCAGCGTGGCGGCGACGCGCGCCTTCATGGCGCGGCCGTGATAGGCGGACCACCGAAAGTCCTCGCGGTCCTGGATGATGCGTTCGTCGAAGACGAAGTCGCCGGTCTCCAGCACGCAGAAATCCGCATCCGCACCGATCCGGATGCCGCCCTTCTTCGGGTCCAGCCCATGGTAGCGCGCCGGCTCCTCCGAGCACATGCGCGCCATGATGCTGGGCGAGAGGCCGCGTTCGGCCAGCAGCGTGTACATCAGCGGCGCGAAGGACTGCAGGCCGGTGAGGCCGGCGCCGACGGGGAAGATGTCGCCGTTGTATTCCTTCTTCGCCCGCGGCCAGGGCGCATGGTCCGTCGAGACATAGGCCATGGTGCCGGCGGCCATCGAGGCCCACATGCGCTCCACCTCCGCCGCCGTGCGGAAGGGAGGGTTGCACTTCCCATAGCCCTGCAACCGGACGACATCCTCCTCCGTCATGCAGAGATACTGGATGCAGGCCTCGCCGGAGGTTTTCGCCCCCATGTCGCGATAGATCTTCGCCAGGTCGAAGCCGCGCGCGATGGAGGAATGCGCGATGTGGACATGCGCGCCGGTTTCCAGCGCCATCTCGAAGATCTCGAGGTCCGCCATGCTCTCGGCCAGCGGCGGGCGGGTGCGGCAATGCCAGATGGGGGAGGTATTGCCGGCGGCCTTCGCGGCCTCCGTCAGCTTCACCACCAGCTCCTGGTCCTCGTTGTGGACCGCGACCATCAGCCCGGTCTTCGCCATCTCGGTGAAGCCCGCCAGCATGGTCGGGTGATCGAGGCGCGGGAAGCGGTGCGCGTCGTATTCATAGGTCGAGACCTTGAAGGCGGAGGCGCCGGCTTCCGCCATCGCCGCCACATCCTCCGCCCCGCCATCCTTCCGGATGGTGGCGTAGAGCGCCATGTCGACATGCGCCAGGCGGTTCACCCACTCCACCTTCTCGGCGAAGATCTTGGCCGACGTCACCGGGTTCGGCACGTCATAGGGCATGTCGCAGACGGTGGTGACGCCGCCGGCGGCGGCCGTCAGCGTCGCATTCTCGATCCCCGGCCAGCCGGTGGAGGAGGAGGTGTGCATATGGCCATCGACCAAGCCGGGCAGGATCAGCCGGCCACGATGATCGGCCACAGCCTTGGAGGGGGGCGGCAATCCCTCGCCGATCGCGGCGATCGTCTCACCGCGGATGGCGACATAGCCATCCGCCAGGACGCGGTCTGACAGCACGACCTGCCCGCGGAGAACGAGGTCGAAGGGCTGGGCGGTGTCGGACATGCGGGCCTCTCACGGTTGATCGCCGCGGAGGCTAGGCCGGGTTGCGCGCCACGCCAATCCGTCCCCGGCCCGTGAAGGGGCCAGGGGCGAGGCACTGGTCAGGCCGCCAGCGCCGGGTAGTCCGTGTAGCCCTTGGCGTCGCCGCCGTAGAAGGTGGTCTGGTCCGGCGCGTTCAGCGGCGCGTCCTGCTTCAGGCGCGCCACCAGATCCGGATTGGCGATGTAGCTGGACCCGAAGGCGATCAGGTCCGCGCGGCCGCTGGCGATATCCGCCTGGGCGCGGGCCTTGTCGTAGCCGGCGTTCAGGATGATCGGGCCGCCGAACTGCTTCCGCGCCAGGCCGATCACGTCGAAGGCCGGCTTGGCATCCAGGAAGTGGAGATAGGCCAGCCCCTTGCCGGACAGTCCCTGGATCACCGGGGTGTAGGTGCCCTCCACATCCGGATCGTCGATGTCGTTGAATGGATTGCCCGGGCTGAGGCGGACGCCGACCCGATCCGCACCAATCGCCGCAGCGGCAGCATCGGTGATGGCGATCAGGAAGCGCGCGCGGTTCTCGGCGGAACCACCCCAGCGATCGGTCCGCTTGTTGGCGTTCGGCGCCAGGAACTGCCCGGGCAGGTAGCCATTCGCGCCATGGATCTCGACGCCGTCCAGCCCCGCCGCGACGGCGTTGCGCGCGCCCTGGGCGAAGGCCTCGATCACGCCCTCGATCTCCGATTCGGTCAGCGCCCGCGGCGTGGCGTGCGGCTTCATGCCGGAGGGGCTGTACATCTGCCCGGCCGCGGCGATGGCCGACGGCGCCACCGGCTCCATGCCATCCTGGAATTCGGTCAGCGCGATACGGCCGACATGCATGAGCTGGAGGAACACCCGCCCGCCCTTGGCATGCACCGCATCCGCCACGCCGCGCCAGCCCGCGACCTGCGCGTCGCTGTAGATGCCGGGAATGTCCATGTAGCCGCGGCCATTGGCGGCGGGCGTGGTGCCTTCGGTGATGACCAGGCCGGCGGAGGCGCGCTGGCCGTAGTATTCGGCCATCAGCGCATTCGGCAGGTTGCCCGGGGCGCGGCTGCGCGTCATCGGCGCCATCACCACGCGGTTGGGCAGGGTCAGCGCACCCAGCTTCACGGGGCCGAACAGGTCGGGGGTTTCGGTCATTGCGTTTTCCTTGAGGCCATGCGGCACGGATGGCGCCGCGGTTGACCGTGAAGTGGGCGCGAAAGTGCCGGGCCGCCAGCGCCCGATGGCGATGGCGACCATTCACAAGACTGATGGCACTGCGATGGAACCTGTCATCCGCGGATCACCGTGCGGATCGCGAAGCTGGACTGGATGCGGGCGACGCCGGGCATGCGGGACAGGGCTTCCTTGTGGATGCGCTCATAATCCGCCGCATCCCGCGCTTCCACGCGCAGAAGATAGTCGGCGATGCCGGTCATCAGATGGCATTGGCGGACTTCCGGGCAGCGCCGCACCGCATCCTCGAAGCGGCGCAGATGGTCATCCGTCTGCCGCTCCAGCGTGATCTGCACGATCACCGTGACCACCCCGGCGGGGGAGGGTTCGTCCACCAGCACCGTGTAGCCGCGGATGATTCCTCTGGTTTCCAGCAGCCGCAGCCGGCGCAGGCAGGCGGAGGGCGAAAGGCCCACCGTGGCGGCCAGGGCGGCGTTCGGCATCCGGCCATCGGCACGCAAGGCGCGGATGATCGCACGGTCGATTTCGTCCATCAGCATTTCCTGCGGAATCTCCGCAGATTATTGCGCCAGGACGTACCTCGCGAAAGAACCTGCGACGGTCCGGCAGGAAATTCGTTGGATTCACCGTCTATCCTGGCATTTCGCAAAGGATGACGATGATGCGCGTGGTCGTGCTCGGCAGCGGCGTGGTGGGTGTGGCCAGCGCCTGGTACCTGGCCCAGGCGGGGCATGAGGTGACGGTGCTGGACCGCCAGCCGGCACCGGGCATGGAGACCAGCTTCGCCAATGCCGGCCAGGTCTCGCCCGGCTATTCGGCCCCCTGGGCCGGGCCGGGCATTCCGGTCAAGGCGCTGAAATGGTTGATGATGCACCACCGCCCCCTGGTGGTCTGGCCGCTGCTGGATACGCGGCTTTATGGCTGGCTGGCCCGGCTGCTCGCGAATTGCACGGAGGATGCCTACAACCTGAACAAGTCGCGCATGGTGCGGCTGGCCGAATATTCGCGGGATTGCCTGCGCGACCTGCGGGGCGCCACCGGCATCGAATACGACCAGCGCACCCAGGGCACCTTGCAGCTGTTCCGCACCCAGAAGCAGCTCGACCTGGTGCCGAACGACACGAAGGTGCTGGACCAGTTCCAGGTGCCGTATGAGGTGCTGGACGCCGCCGGCTGCGCCGCCGTGGAACCGGCGCTGCGCTTCGTCGAGGGCAAGTATCTCGGCGGCCTGCGCCTGCCGGGGGACGAGACGGGCGACGCCTTCCTGTTCACCCAGCGCCTGGCCCTGCTGGCCGAGGTCGCCGGGGTGAAGTTCCGCCACGGCGTCACCATCCAGGCGATCGAGACGGAGGCCGGCCGCGTCACCGGCATCGCCACCGACCAGGGCCGCCTCACCGCGGACCATTACGTTGTTGCCCTGGGCAGCTTCGCGCCAAAACTGCTGCGGCCGCTCGGCCTGCATGTGCCGGTCTATCCGGTGAAGGGCTACTCGCTGACCCTGCCAGTGTCGGACCCGGAGGGTGCGCCGGTTTCCACCGTGATGGATGAGACCTTCAAGATCGCGGTGACGCGGCTCGGCGACCGCATCCGTGTCGGCGGCACGGCGGAGATCGCCGGCTTCTCCGCCACGCTGCGCGGCCCGCGGCGGCGCACGCTGGAACATACGGTGACGGATCTGTTCCCGCGCGGCGGCGATGTCGCCAAGGCCAGCTTCTGGACCGGGCTGCGGCCGATGACCCCGGATGGCACGCCGGTGGTCGGCCGCACACGCTATCCGAACCTGTTCCTCAACACCGGCCATGGCACGCTGGGCTGGACCATGGCCTGCGGATCGGGCCGGGTGCTGGCGGATTTGATGAGCGACAAGGCGCCGGATATCGACGCCAGCGACCTTGCCCTGGATCGCTACGCCGCCTGAGCGAGGCGCTTTTCCACGAACATCAGCCGGTCCTGGCCCCAGAAGATGTCGTCGCCGATCACGTAGCTCGGCGCGCCGAACACGCCGCGGGTTAGCGCCGCCTGGCTGTCGGCCTGGCGCATCTCGGCCCAGCGCGGGTCGGCGGCCAGGGCAATGACGGCCTCGGCGTCCAGGCCGGTTTCGGCGATCAGCCGCGTCAGCGTCGCCGGGTCCGCCGGATTGGCCTCCTCCTCCCACAGCGCCTTCAGGACGCGATGCGCGAGGCGGAGCGCAGGGCCGTCGCCCCGGGTCTCGCGCACGGCGATGACGCAGGCGGCGGAGAAGGTCTCGTCACAGGGGAAGTGCGCGGGTTGCAGGTGGATCGGGATGTCCAGCGCCTCCCGCCACCGGCGCAGCTCCTGCATCCGGTAGGCCTGGCGCTGCGGGCTGCGCTTCGGCAGGGGCAGGCCGCCGGAGGCCGGGAAGACGGTGCCGCCGAAATCACAGGGAATCGGGCGGATGGTGGCGCCGTGCTGCAAAGCCAGCGCCTCGATTCGCGCCGCGCCCAGATGCGTCCAGGGGCTGCCGAGGGAGAGGTAGTAGTCGATCTGCATGGGTCTCAGCCTTTCGCGTCGCGCAGCGGGATCACCCGGTCGAGCCGGCAGGACACGGCCTCGCCCATCGCGAAGGCGCGGCTTGCCGCCGGCGTCACCACGAACAGCGTACCGGCTGCCGTCTCCACCTCATACTCCCGCGTCTGGCCGAGGAAGGCGGCGCGCTGGATGCGGCCGGGCAGGCCGGGTGCGCCCTCCGGCTGCGGCAGGATCGATTCGGGGCGCACGGCGATCTGCGCGGGCCCCGGCGGATGCGCGCGCATCGTCACATCCAGCGTGATGCCGCCGAGCGCGATGCGTCCAGGCGCCAGGACCTCGCCGGCCAGCACATTCGCCTCGCCCATGAAATCGGCGATGAAGCCATCCGCCGGATCGTCATAAAGCTCCGTCGGCGTGCCCATCTGGGCGATCCGGCCCGCGCGCATCACGCAGACCAGGTCGGAGACGGCCAGCGCCTCCTGCTGGTCATGCGTCACATAGACCACGGACAGGCCGAGCTTGCGTTGCAGGTCGCGGATATCCTCCCGCACCCTGCGTCGCAGGCGGGCATCGAGGTTGGACAAAGGCTCATCGAACAGCAGCACCTTGGGGCGCAGCACCAGGGCGCGCGCTACCGCCACGCGCTGCTGCTGGCCGCCCGAGAGTTCGGAAGGCAGGCGCTGGCCCAGCCCCTCCAGCCCCAGCGTCGCCAGCATGGCGTTCGCCTCGGCCTCGGCGGAGGCCTTGCGGGCGCCATTCACCAGCAGGCCGTAGGAGACGTTCTCCAGCACATTCATATGCGGGAAAAGCGCATAGGACTGGAACACCATGGCGATGCGGCGCTCCGCGGCGGAAAGCCCGGTGACGTCGCGGCCCTCGATCTCGATCCGCCCGCCCGTCGGCAGTTCCAGCCCCGCCACCAGCCGCAGCGTGGTGGTCTTGCCGCAGCCGGAGGGGCCGAGCAGCGTCACCAGGGCGCCGCGCGGCAGGTCCAGCGAGACCTCATCCACGGCGCGCATGACGCCGAAGGCCTTGGTCACCCGGTCGAAGCGGATGGCGATATCGGACATGCCTTCAGGCTCCGGCGCGAATGGGTGGGGCGCTGCCACGGCCGAGACGGGCGCGACCGACCAGTTTCTCGATGCCCAGCACCATCACCAGCATGATGACGATCAGCACGGTGGAATAGGCGATGGCCAGCGCCATCTCCCCGGCCTCGACGCGGCCGACGATATAGACGGTGGCGAGGTTGTGCCGTGCCGAGACCAGGAAGATCACGGCGGAGACCGCCGTCATCGCGGTGACGAAGGAATAGGCGAGCGCCGCGACGATGGCCGGCCGCAGCAGCGGCAGCACCACGCGGCGCAGGGTCTGGAAGGCGCCGCCGCCCATGGTGGCGCTGGCCTCGTCCAGCGATTTGTCGATCTGCGCCAGCGCCGCGATGCCGCCACGCACGCCGACCGGCAGATTGCGGAAGACGAAGCAGATCACCAGGATCAGCGCCGTGCCGGTCAGCTCCACCGGCGGCACGTTGAAGGCCATGATGTAGGACACGCCAACCACGGTGCCGGGGATGGCGAAGGACAGCATGGTCATGAACTCCAGCCCGCGCCGACCGGGGAAGTTCTGGCGCGCGATCAGCCAGGCCAGCAGGATGCCGAGCCCGGCCGTCAGCGGCGCGGAAATGGCGGCGACCTGGATGGTGGTGAACAGGCTGTCCCAGGCGCTGCCGAGGAAGGCCGGCGCGCCATCGAACCAGCCCACCTCGAAGCCGGTGCCGAGGTGCCGCCAGGTGAAGGACAGGTCGCCACGGCCGATATCATGCACGAAGCCGCCGATCAGGATGATGCCATAGACGGCGGCGGTGAAGATCATCCACGGCCAGGCGACCGCGGCGCAGGTGAATTTCAGCCCCTTCGGCAGCGCCGCCGGCAGGCCGCTGTCGCCCTTTCCGGTGACGGTGGTGTAGCGCCGCTTGCCGAGCCACCAGGCCTGTAGCGCGAAGGCGCCGAAGGTGATGGCCAGCAGCAGCAGCGCCAGCGCGGCCGCCCGGCCCGGGTCATGCCGCGCGCCGGCGATGGCGAAGAAGATGCGCGTGGACAGCACATCGAAGTCGCCCCCCAGCACGAGCGGATTGCCGAAATCCGCCAGGCTCTCGACGAAGGCCAACAGGAAGGCCGCGGCGAGGGCCGGCTTCAGCAAGGGCCAGGTGACGGTGCGGAACACCCGCATGCGCCGCGCGCCCATGGTGGAGGCGGCTTCCTCCAGGCTCGGCGAGATGGCGCGCAGCGCGCCGTCCAGCAGCAGGAAGGCGATCGGCGCCTGCGCCAGCACCTGCGCCAGCAGCACGCCCGGCAGGCCGTAGATCCAGCGGCTGCGCGGAATGTCGAACCAGTCCCACATGAAGCCGGTGACGATGCCGGTGCGGCCGAACAGCACGATCAGCGCCAGCGAAACAACGAAGGGCGGCGTGATCAGCGGCAGGATGGTCATGGCACGGAAGGCGCCGGCGCTGATCGGCCCGCGCGTGCCGCCGCGCACCGCGAGCAGCGCGAAGGCCAAGCCCAGCAGGGTGGAGATCACCGCTGTGAGCGTCGCCAGCAGCAGCGTGTTCCAGACCACGCCGCAGCCCTGGTGCGTTGACAGGCAGGCGAGGCTCCAGGCCTCCGGCGCCACCAGCCTGGCGCCGAAGGCGGCGGGCGCCAGCCTGCCATCCTCATACAGGGCGGCGGAGAGCATGTTGACCAGCGGCAGGAAGACGAACAGCACCAGCAGGAAGCCGCTGGCGCAGACCAGGAAGGCGACGAAGGCATCCGCGCCGAACCGCCCGCGCGCTGCCTGGCCAGCCGCAAACAGGCCGATGCCGCCCGCCAGCACCAGCAGCGCGCCCCAGCCGAGGGAGGGCTGCGGCGGCGGCGCGCCGAGCAGCGGCGCCAGCCAGGCCCAGTTCAACCCGTTCAGCCCGATGGCGTAGCCGGCGGCGAAGACCACCAGCACCAGCCCCGCACCGATCCAGGCCAGCGCCGGCCCCGCGCGCCCCCGCAGCAGGGCAGGGGCGGCCAGCGCCAGCAGCAGCGCCACCGGCCACAGCCACCAGCGCGACCCGTCCAGCAGTAGCGCCGCCAGCGGTGCGGCCGTGCCGCCGGGCCAGGCGGAAAGCTCCGCGGCGCCATCCTGCAAGCCATGCCAGGGGGCGAGGAACAGCCCGAGCGTCGCGCAAAGCAGCGCGGCGCGGGCCAGGGTCAGGGCGCACATGTCAGAGCCTATCCGGGGTCATCAGATGTAGGCCGGGCCGGGACACAGGCCCCGGCCCCTTCCTGACAGATCAGCGGGCGCCGGCGCGCACCTCACGCTCCCAGCGGCTGATCACGCGGGTACGCTCCGCGGCCGAACCCCAGCGCGCGAAATCATAGTCGATCAGGCGGATATTCTCGAAGCGCGGCGCCTGCGGCGGGATGGGCGCATTGCGGTTGGAGGGAAGCTGGAAGGAATTGGCCGTGCCGGCGATGGCCTGCGCCTCCGCGGTCAGTGCCCAGTCATAGAAGCGCTGCGCGTTCTCCATGTTCCGCGCACCACGAATGATGGACATGGACCCGATCTCGTAGCCCGTGCCCTCGCACGGCGCCACGATCTCCACCGGCGCACCGGCGATCTTCTGCGTCACCGCATCGTTCAGGAAGGTGATGCCGACCAGCGTCTCACCGGTCGCCGCCGCCCGCGCCGGCGCGGCGCCGGAGCGGGTGTACTGGTTCACGTTGCGATGCATGGCGGTGAGGAAGGTGAAGGCCGGCTCCTCCCCCATCACCTGCAGCAGCGTCGCCAGCATGGTGTAGGCGGTGCCGCTGGTGTTGGGGTCCGCCACCTGGATCTCGCCGCGGAATTCCGGCTTGGCGAGGTCCGCCCAGCAGGTCGGCGCGGCGATGCGGCGGCGCGTCAGCTCCGTCGTGTTGTAGGAATAGCCCAGCGCGCCGGCGTAGATGCCGATGGTACGGAAGCGGGACTGCTCCGCCTGGCGCGTCGCCCAATCATGCAGTTCGGACATGCGCGGAGACCGGTACTCAGCGGTCAGGTTCTCCTCCGCCGCCTGCATATGCGGGTCGCCGGTGCCGCCCCACCAGACATCGCCGCGCGGGTTGGCGGCCTCGGCGCGGATCTGGGTCATGGTCTCGCCGGAGGATTTGCGCGTCATGGCGACGCGCACGCCGGTGGCGCGCTCGAAGGCCTGCACCATCGGACGGCACCATTCCTCCTGCACCGAGCAATAGACGGTCAGGTTGCCCTGGGCGCTGGCGGTCCCGGGCAGGAGCGCGGTGAGGGTGACGGCGAAGCCGGTGGCGAGAAGACGGCGGGGGGTCGACATGGACGGGGTGGCCTCCAAGGGAATGGCCGGCGTTATGGCGCCGGTCCGATATTCTGTTTGTGACACTCAAGTTCAGGCTGTGCCAAGTGCCGGCTCAAGCCTTCATGAGTTCTTCCAGGGCCGAGGCCAGCCCCGGCGCGCCGATTCCGATGGGGTTGCCGGAGGCGATCCAGTCGCCGCTGTCGAAGCCATTGATCCAGCAGCCGGCCTCACGCGCGATGGCGATGGCGGCGCAGGCATCCCAGGAATTGATGTGCCTTTCAATATAGGCGTCGAGCCGGCCCACCGCCGTCTCCACAAGCCCGAGCGTGCCGGACCCGCCCACCCGAAGCCCTGCGCCGGCCGCCATGGCGGTCTGGGCCAGGCTGTGGAATTCGGCCAGCGGCTTCCGGTTGGACCAGCCGACCTCGATGATGGCGCGGCGCATGTCGGTCGTCGCTGCGGGCCTGATCGGCGCGCCGTTCAACGTGGCGCCGCAACCCACCGCGCCGACGAAGACCTCGGCCGGTGCGTAGCGGGCGATGGCGCCCAGCACTGCACGGCCACCTTGCGCCATGCCGATGGAAACGCACCAGCGGTCGCTGCCGCGGGAGAAGTTGGAGGTGCCGTCGATCGGGTCCAGGATCCAGACCGGGCCGTCGCCGACCACCGCGCCGCCCTGTTCCTCCCCGATGATCGCATCATCCGGGAAGTGCTTGGCCAGTTCGCCGCGGATGAAGGTCTCCGTCGCGCCATCCGCTTCCGTCAGGAAATCCTGCGCGCCCTTGAAGGTGGTCTCGGCCATGCCGCCGGCGCGCATCCGGAAGGCCAGCGTGGCGGCTTCCTGCGCGATACCGGCCGCGATCGCCATGCGGTGCTTGAGGTCGGTCACGCATAGGCTCCCATCACATTCTGGTCGAAGTCGATCAGCGCGCCGGTCATCATCTCCGCCGCGTCGGACAGCAGGTAGGTGGCGAGGCCCGCCACATCGGCAGGGCGGATCAGCCGGCCGAAAGGCTGTGCCGGCTCCGCCTTCTCCCGCCAATCGGGCGGGTTGCCATCCTTCGCCTGGATGGCGTGCTCGCCGGGCGTATCAGCCCAGCCGAGGTTGATGCCGTTCACCCGGATGCGGTGGGCGCGCAGGCCGAAGGCGGTGTTTTTTGTCAGCGTCGCCAGCGCGCCCTTCGAGGATGCATAGCCCGTGAGGAAGGGCTGGCCGCCATGGCTCGACATGGTGATGACATTCACCACCGCGCCGGGCCGCTTCTCCGCCACCAAGCGGCGGGCGAGGGCCTGGGTCAGCAGGAAGGGCGCGCGGGCGTTCACGGCGAACAGCCGGTCCCACAGCGCCAGGTCGGTATCAAGGATGGTGCCCCGGTCGGTCAGCCCGGCGGCGTTCACCAACCCATCGATCAGCCCCAGCGCCGCCTCGGCCTGCGCCAGGATGCCGGCGGTGGCTTCGGCATCCGCCAGGTCGGCGGCGACGAAATGCGCCGCTGCGCCCAGCCCGCGCAGCCTGTCCACCACCTGCGCGCCACGTGTCTGGTTGCGGCCGGTGATGCAGATGGCGGCGGCACCGGCTTCGGCCGCGGCCAGCGCCACGCTTTCGCCGATTCCCTGGGTGCCGCCCGTCACCAGGATGCGTCGGCCGGGCAGACGGATGTTCACAGCCGCACCACGCGGCCCTCGGCCATCGAGCGCAGGGCGGCATCGGCCAGGACCAGCGCCTGCCGGCCATCCGCCGCGCCGACCGGCATGGGGGTGCCGTTGCTCACCGCCGCGATGAAGGCCAGCATCTCGGCGCGGTAGGCCTGGGCGTAGCGCTCCAGGAAGAAGTGCAGCGGCTTTTCGGTGGAGACCGCCTGGGCGTCGGCCTGTTCCACCGTGCTGCCGACCCGGTTTCCCGCGATCAGCCGGCCGAGGCTGCCATGCACCTCCACCCGCTGGTCGTAGCCATAGGCAGCGCGGCGGCTGTTGTTGATGGTGGCCATGCGGCCGGAGGCGGTCTTCAGCACCACCATGGCCGAATCGACATCCCCCGCCGCGCCGATCGCGGGGTCCACCAGGTTCGACCCGGTGGCGAAGACCTCGACCGGTTCCTCACCCAGCATCCAGCGGGCCATGTCGAAATCATGGATCGTCATGTCCCGGAACAGCCCGCCCGAGACCTTGATATAGGCGACCGGCGGCGGGCTGGGGTCGCGGCTGGTGATCACCACCTGCTCCACCGCGCCGATCGCGCCGGCCTGGATGCGGCGGTGCAGCTCCGAAAAATCCGGGTCGAAGCGGCGATTGAAGCCGACCAGCATGGGCACGCCGGCCCTGGCGACCGTATCCAGGCAGGCATCGACGCGGGCCAGCGACAGGTCGATCGGCTTCTCGCAGAAGATCGCCTTGCCGGCCCGGGCGGCGGCGATGATCAGGTCCGCATGGGTGTCGGTGGAACTGGCGATGATCACCGCGCCGACCTCGGCATCCGCTAGCGCCGCCTCGGTGGTCGAGACGCGGGCGCCGTGGCGCTCGGCCAGGGCCTCGGCGGCGGGCGCGTGGATATCCACCACGTGGCGCAGCCTTCCCCCGCAGCCCGCGAGGTTATGGGCATGGATGGCGCCGATGCGTCCGGCGCCGAATTGTGCGAAATGCAGCATGGTGTTTCCTGGCGGCCCGCTTGCAGGGCCTGATGCCGCACCGTAACTCTGCCCCGGCCCGCCGCCAATGACGCCCAGGACCTCAATTCAATGGCCACCCTACGCCTGACCGCCGCCGAGGCCACCTGGCGCTTCCTGGCCGCACAGATGACGGAGCTGGAAGGGCGCACCGTGCCCATCTTCGGCGGCGTCTGGGCGATTTTCGGCCACGGTAATGTCGCGGGACTCGGCCCCGCCTTGCAGGCCATGGGCAAGTCGCTGCCGGCCTTCCGGGCCCATAACGAGCAGGCCATGGCGCATGCCGCCATTGCCTTCGCCAAGACGCATGCGCGGCGGCGGATGATGGCCTGCACCACCTCGATCGGGCCGGGCGCCACCAACATGGTCACTGCCGCCGCCCTGGCCCATGTGAACCGCCTGCCGGTGCTGTTCCTGCCCGGCGACATCTTCGCCAGTCGCCAGCCGGACCCGGTGCTGCAGCAGGTGGAGCATTTCGGCGATGGCACCGCCTCGGCCAATGACTGCTTCCGCCCGGTCTCCCGCTACTTCGACCGGATCATGCGCCCCGAACACTTGCTGGCGGCGCTGCCCGCGGCGCTGCGGGTGCTGCTGGACCCGGTGGAATGTGGCCCGGCGACCCTCGCCTTTCCGCAGGATGTGCAGACCGAGGCCTTCGACTGGCCCACGGAGTTCTTCCGCAAGCGCCTGCACCGCCCCCGCGCACCGGAACCCGACCGGCACGAATTGGCCGAGGCGGTGGCGCTGCTGCGGGACGCGAGACGCCCGCTGATCCTGGCCGGCGGTGGCGTGAAGTATGCGGGCGCCGAGGCCGCGCTGGCCGATTTCGCGCATCGCCACGCCATTCCGGTGGCCGAGACCCAGGCCGGCAAGGGCAGCCTGCCCTGGGACCATCCGCGCAATGCCGGCGCGATCGGCGTCACGGGCAGCGCGGCGGCGAATGCGCTGGCGGAGAAGGCGGATGTGGTGCTGGCCGTTGGCACACGCCTGCAGGATTTCACCACCGGGTCGCGGGCGTTGTTCGGCGGTGCGCGCATCCTCGGCCTGAACGTCGCCGGCTTCGATGCCGGCAAGCACGGCGCGCAGCCGCTGGTGGCGGATGCGCTGCGCGGCCTGGTGGCGCTGAGCGCCGGCCTCGGCCGCTGGGATGCGCCGCGGCCCTGGCAGGAGCGTGCCGTGACGGCGACGGGCCGCTGGCATCGCAGCGTGGAGCGCATCACCGCTGCGCCGAAGCCGCGCGAGGCGGGGCTGCCGTCCGACGCGCAGGTGCTCGGCGCGGTGAACCGGGCGATGCCTTCGGATGGCATCGTGGTGTGTGCGGCCGGCGGGCTGCCGGGGGAGCTGCACAAGCTGTGGCGGGCGACCGACGCGGCCTCCTACCACGTGGAATACGGCTTCTCCTGCATGGGCTACGAGATTGCCGGCGGGCTCGGCGTGAAGCTGGCGGCGCCGAAGCGGGAGGTGGTGGTGCTGGTCGGCGATGGCAGCTACCTGATGATGAACAGCGAGATTGCGACCAGCGTGGCGCTGGGCGCCAAGCTGACCATTGTGGTGCTGGATAATCGCGGCTTCGGCTGCATCAGCCGCTTGCAAGGCGCGACCGGCGGCGCGCCTTTTCTCAACCTGCTGCCGGATGCCGCGCCCCGCGTGGATTTCGCCGCGCATGCCGCGGCACTCGGCGCGCATTCCGTGAAGGTGGACGGCATCGCGGGGCTGGAGGCTGCCCTCCCGAAGGCGCTGTCCAGCAAACGCACCACCGTGGTGGTCATCGACACGGACCCAGCCGCCAGCACGGCAGAGGGTGGTGCGTGGTGGGAAGTGCCGGTCACGGCGGCCCCGCGCGGCGCGGCGCAGGAAGCGGCCCGTCAGTCCTATGAAACCGCCCTGCGGAAGCGGGGCAGCGGAGCGTGACGAAGATGCGTGTGCGGCTCGGGATCAATCCCCTGACCTGGACGAATGACGACATGCCGGATCTCGGCGCGGAAACTCCGATCGAGACCTGCCTGGCGGAGGCGAAGCTGGCCGGATTCGCCGGTGTGGAACTCGGCAACAAGTTTCCACGTCAGGCGTCGGCCTTGAAGCCGATTCTGGATGCACACGGGTTGGCGCTGGTCTCGGGCTGGTATGGTTCGCGGCTGCTGGAACGTGACGTGGATGCCGAGATGGCGGAAGCCGAGCCGCATATCGCGCTGCTGGCGGCAATGGGCTGCACCACCATGGTGCATTGCGAGGTGACGGGCAGCGTGCATGGCCACAAGGCCACCGCGCTGACCTGCCGCCCCATCCTGACCCGCGCGCAATGGGATGTGCTGCTGCCGCGGCTGGATGAGATGGCGCGGCGGCTGAAGGCGCGCGGCCTCACCATGGCCTACCACCACCACATGGGCACGGTGATCGAGGCGGAGGATGAGGTGGATCGGCTGATGGCAGGCACAAGCGATGTCGGCCTGCTGCTGGATACCGGCCATTTGACCTTTGCGGGTGGCGACCCGGTGCTTGCGGCCCAGCGCCACGCCGCGCGGGTGGTGCATGTGCATTGCAAGGATATCCGCCCCGCGGTGATGGCGGATGTGAAGGCGCGCGGCCTGTCCTTCCTTGATGCGGTGCTGGAGGGTGTCTTCACCGTGCCCGGCGATGGCTGCGTGAACTACCCCGCCGTCTTCGCCAACCTGCCGGATTACGAAGGCTGGCTGGTGGTGGAAGCGGAGCAGGATCCGGCGAAGGCGCATCCGCTGACCTATGCGCGGATGGGCCACGACTATCTTGCGCGCGTTACTTGATGCCGGCCCGCATGAAGGACTGCACGAATTGCCGCTGAAACAGCAGGAAGCCGAGCAGTAGCGGCGCGGAGGTCATCAGCGTCGCCGCGCTGATGATCGCCCAGTCGATGCCCTGGTCGGTGGAGGCGAAGACCGACAAACCAACCGTCAGCGGCCTTGTCTCCACGCTGTTGGTGATGACCAGCGGCCAGAGGAAGTTGTTCCAGTGGTAGGACACGCTGGTCAGCCCATAGGCGAGGTAGGTGGGCTTCGCCAGCGGCACATAGACGCGCAGCAGGATGCCGAGCGTGCCGCAGCCCTCCACCCGCGCCGCCTCCTCCAGCTCCTTAGGCACCTGCTTGAAGGTCTGCCGCAGCAGGAAGATGCCGAAGGCGCTCGCCATGTAGGGCAGGCCGATGGCGAGGATCGTATCGACCAGCCCGAGCGCGCGCATGGTGCGGTAATTCTCGACCAGCAGGATGTCCGGCATGATCATCAATTGCAGCAGCACAAGCCCGAACAGGATGCCGCTGCCTGGGAAGGCCGCGCGGGCGAAGGCGAAGGCGGCCAGGGTGCACAGCACGAATTGCGCGACCAGCACCATCGTGACCAGCAGGAAGGTGTTCAGGAAATACCGGGCAAAGGGCGCGGCATCCCAGGCGGCGGCGAAGTTGGACAGCGTCAGCGGCGCGAACAGCTCGAAGCGCGTGGCGTAGCCGGTGGGGTGGAAGGCGGCCCAGAGCGCGTAGAGCAGCGGCGCGACCCAGACCAGCGCCAGCAGCCAGGCCGCGGCGGTTTCCAGCAGCGTGCCGAGGCGCGGCAAAGCGGGCGCCTGGGACAGTGTGGTGGCGCTCATCGGTAATGCACCCGCTTGGCGGCAAAGACGAATTGCAGCGCCGCCGTCAGCGCCAGGATCACCAGCAGCACCACCGTCGCCGCGGAGGCCGCCGCGGTGTCCCAGAAGCGGAAGCCGAGGTCGTAGATATGCGTCAACAGCAGCGCCGTCGCGTTGTCCGGCCCGCCGCGCGTCATGACGATGATGTGGTCCACCAGCCGAAAGCCGTTGATCACCGCATTCACCGCGATGAACAGCGTGGTCGGCCCCAGCAGCGGCAGCGTGACGCGGAAGAACACGCGGGCGCGCGACGCGCCCTCGATGGCGGCCGCCTCATACAAATTGGGTGGAATCGCCTGTAGCGCGGCAAGGTAGAAGATCATGAAGAAGCCGGCTTCCTTCCAGACGGCCACCGCGATCATCGCGCCCAGCGCGGTCTCCCGCTGCCCGATCCAGTTGGTCGGCCCCCAGCCGAACAGGGCGCCGGTGATCTGGTCCAGCAGCCCGTAATCCGGCGTGTAGAAAAACAGCCACAGATTGGCCACCGCGATCATCGGCAGCACCGTCGGCGTGAAATAGGCGATGCGCAGCGCGGTGCGGCCGCGCAGCTTGCCGTTCACCCAGACCGCCATGGCCAGCGACAGGCCGATGGAAAGCGGGATGGTCGCGCCCGCATAGATCAGGTTGTTCCACATCGCCTGCCAGAATACCGGATCCTCGGCGAGGATCTGGTAGTTCTCCGCGCCTACGAAGCGCGCGGGCCGGTTGGCCCGCGGCGTGGTGAACAGCGAATGCCACAGCGTGGCCACCGCCGGGTAATGCGTGAAGCCGATCAGCAGCACCAGCGCCGGCGTCAGCATCAGCCAGGCGTGCAGCGTGGTGCGGCTGGGCATCAGCGCGGTCTCAGGCGCGGCGGAACGGGCGCAGCACGCGGTCGGCCTCGGCCTGCGCATCGGCCATCGCCTGCTGCGCGGACTTGCTGCCGGCCAACAGCGCCTGGAGGTTGTCGTTCAGCGCCTTGTAGACGCGCTGGTTCTCGTAGGTCGAAAGCTCGCCCACCGCGACCGGAAGCTGGTTCTTCGCGACCGTCGCGGCCGGGAATTCCGCGCTGTAGCGGCGCAGGCTCTCGGTCTCCCACGCATCCGGGCGGACGGCCAGGTAGCCGGTCTTGATGCACCAATCGGCGGCCATCTCCGGCTGCGTCACGAAGCGGATGAAGCGCAGCGCGGCCGCGCGCTCGGCCGGGCTGGCATTCTTGAAGATGTACAGGTTGCCGCCACCCACCACGGTGCGCGGGCCTTCCTTGCCCGGCAGCCCGGCGACGCCGAAATCGAACTTCGCATTGGTGCGGATGTTCGTCAGGTTGCCGGTGGTGTTCCAGATCATGCTGGCGGTGCCGTTCAGGAAGTTCGGCGCCAGCACGGCCCAGTCCGTCAGCCCCTGCGGCTGGATACGGTGGTCATAGGCCATGGCGCGCCAGAACTCGGCGGCCTCGATGGCGCGCGGATGGTTGAAGAACACCTCCGTCCCCGCCGCATTCATCAGCTGGTGGTTCACCTGGTTGGCCAGCGCGCCGAAGGTCCATTGTGCGGTGCCGGCATTGGTCGCCATCTGCACGCCCCAGCGCGCGCTGCCCTCGCGCCGCGTCAGCTTCTGCCCGGCCTCGACGAGTTGCGCCCAGGTGGCGGGCGGCGCATCCGGGTTCAGCCCGGCTTCGCGGAACTGGTCCTTGTTGTAGTAATAGACGCTGGTGGAGCGCTGGAACGGTACCGACCAGGTCTTATCTTCGGCCTTGCTGTTCGCCAGGAAGGGCGGGAAGAAGCCGCCGAGCCAGCTCATGGTCTCGGCACCGGCGTCGATGTCCTCGATGGGCGCGAGGATGTCCATGTCGCGCAGGCTGTGCAGCTCGGCCGCCAGCAGCACGGAGAAATGCGGCCCAGCGCCACCGCGGATGGCGGTGACGGCCTTGGTCAGCGTCTCGCCGTAGGACCCGGCATAGACCGGGTTCACCTTGATGCCGGTCTCGCGCTGGAAGGCCTCGCAATAGCCGTCGATGATGCGCGGCACCGGGCCGCCGATGGCGATCGGGTAGTAGAAGCTCAGCTCCTGCGCCGTCTGCGCGCGCAGCAGGGCCGGCGTGGCGAGCAGGCTGGTGCCGGCGATCAGCGCGGCGCGTCGTGTGATCTGCGTCATGGCGAAATCCTTTCTCAGCGGTAGCTGCGGAGGATGCGTTCGGCCTCGGCCTGCGCGTCGGCCATGGCGGGGGCGGCCTGCTTGCGGCCGGTGAGTGCGGCCTGCAGGTTGTCGTTCAGCGCCTTGGTCACGCGCTGATTTTCCTGCGTCGAAAGCTCGGCGACGGCAAATTCAAGCTGGTCGCGCGCCACGGCGGCGGCGGGGAAGCCGGCGACATGGGCGCGCATCACCGGCGTCTCGAAGGCGGCCGGGGTGACGGCGACATAGCCGGTGTCGATGCCCCATTGCGCGGCGCGTTCCGGCGTCGTCAGGAATTTGGCGAATTTTACCGCGCCCTCACGCTGCGCTTCGCTGGCGGATTTGAAGACGTACAGGTTGCCGCCACCCGTCGGGCTGCCACGGCGCTTGCCGGCGGGCAGCATGCCGACGCCGAAGGGGAAGGGGGCATTGGTGCGGACATTCGTCAGGTTGCCCGTGGTGGTCCACATCATCGCCACCTTGCGCTCGAAGAAGTCGCGCGGCGTGGTGCCCCATTCGACGATGCCCGCGGGATGCACGCGGTGCTTCATGGACAGGTCCATCCAGTATTGCAGCGCCTCCGCCACCTTCGGGTCATTGAAGAAGGTACGGTTGCCCTCGGCATTCATCAGGCGGACGTCGTTCTGCGTCGTCAGGCCCTGGAACAGCCAGTAGGGGAAGCCGGAGGACGGGATCTGCATGCCCCACTGGCTGGTGGCGTCGCCCTGGCGCTTCGTCAGCTTCTGCGCGATTTCTACCTGCTGCGCCCAATCGGCGGGCGGCGTCTCCGGGTCCAGCCCGGCCTCGCGGAAGGCTTCCTTGTTCCAGTAGAGCACCACGGTGGAACGCTGGAACGGCACGCCCCAGGTCTTGCCGCCGGTGCGGCTGTTCTCCAGGAAACCTGGGTAGAAGCTGTCGAGCCAGGGCTTTTCGGCGCCCGGCAGATCATCCCACGCCAGCACCGCATCTTCCCCGATCAGGGTGAAGATATCGACGGAGAGCAGGCAGGCGAGATGCGGCGCATCGCCGCCGCGCATCGCCGTCAGCGTTTTTGTCAATGTGTCCTGGTAGGAGCCCGCATAGATCGGGCGTATCCGGAAGCCGGGGTTTGCGCGCGCGAAATCCTCGCAATAGCCGTCGATGATGCGGGTGATGGGGCCGCCGACGGCGATCGGGTAGTTGAACACGATCTCGACGGGCGCCTGCGCGCGCAGGGCAGGGGCGGCGAGCAGCGGGGTGGCGGCCAGGGTGCCAAGGGCCAGGCGGCGGGTGATGGTCATGTGATGCGCTCCTGTTGTCAGGCAAAGGCGGTTTCGCGCACCGGCTCGGGCAGGCGCCGGCCGGATTGCGCGTCGAACAGATGCAGCGCCGGCGGCAGGCGCAGGCGCAGAAGCGTGCCGGTGGGCAGGGCGTGGTGGCCGGGGATGCGCGCCTGCATCGCCTCCGCCCCATTCCCCACCGCGCAGGCCAGCACGGTCTCCGCGCCCAGGAATTCGGCGGCCAGGACGCGCACCGGCAGGCCGGCGCCGTCGGTCGGCGCCACCTCCTCCGGCCTGATGCCGAGCGTGGCGCCGGCGGCGCCTGCGGGTGCCACGGCAAGGCCCGGCGCGCCGGCCACTTCCGCGCCATGTGCGCCCGGCACCAGCCGCAGCAGGGACATGGGTGGGGTGCCGATGAAGCTGGCGGCGAAGGTGGTGGCGGGGCGGGCGTAGAGTTCGGCGGGCGTCGCATCCTGCTCCACCTGGCCGTCGCGCATCAGCACCACCTGGTCGGCCATGCTCATCGCCTCGGCCTGGTCGTGCGTGACATAGACCATGGTGATGCCGAGGCGCTGTTGCAGCGCGCGGATCTCGCGCCGCATCTCGGCGCGCAGCTTGGCGTCGAGATTGGAAAGCGGTTCGTCCATCAGACAGATCGGCGCTTCCGCGACCACGGCGCGCGCCAGCGCCACGCGCTGCTGCTGGCCACCCGAGAGCTGCGCCGGGCGCCGGTCCAGCAACTGCGCGAGGCCCATCATCTGCGCCGTGCGCGAAAGCCTTGCATCCCGCTCGGCGCGCGCCACGCCGCGGGCGCGCAGGCCGAAGATGATGTTCTCCGCCACCGAAAGATGCGGGAACAGCGCATAGGATTGGAACACCATGGCGATGCCGCGCGAGGCGGGCGGCAGCCCCGTGGCGTCGCGCCCGTTGATGAAGACCTGGCCGCCCGTAGGTGCCTCCAGCCCCGCCAGCACACGCAGCAGCGTGGATTTTCCGCAGCCGGAGGGGCCGAGCAGCACCAGGAAAGTCCCCGGCGCCGCCGCCAGCGTCACGTCACGCAGCGCCTGCGCCGAGCCGAAGGATTTGGCCACGCCATGCAGGCGGAGTTGGCCCTGTGCCGCAGGGGTTTCTGACATGGCGGGCGTTTAGCCGCTTGTCGTGACAGTGCGATGACGATCTGAAGTTAGCGCGATGACAGCGCCCTGTCGCGCGTTAGCGCGATGACTGCGCCCTGTCGCGCGTTAGCGCGATGACAGCGCCCTGTCGCGCGGGATGGCCGCCACCTCGTCCAGCAGCCAGTCACGCAGCGCCTCGCCACCCGCGCGCGGCGCGCCCGGGGGTTGCAGCAGCCAGTAATGGTCGCCCGTTGCGGCGGAGATCGGGGAAAGGCGCCGCAGCCTGCGGCGGCGCACTTCCTCCTCGACGAAGTCGGGCGTGCAGATGACGGCGCCCAGCCCCTCCAGCGCCGCCTGGATGGCGAGGGACGTGCTCTCGAACAGCAAGGGCGGCGCGGCGGGCAGGGTGCGGCCGGCGGCCTCGCACCAGCTTCCCCAGTCGCGCGGCCGCACGCGGCTGCCGAGCCAGGTCAGCCGGTCCAGCCCCTGCCGCGCGGCGGCGGGCGCGGCGAAGGGCGCGACATGCACCGCCTGCAGACGCACCGCGCCACGCATCGGCGGCGTCCCGGCGGGGGCGGTGCGGATGGCGGCGTCCAGCCCCTCCCGCGCGAAATCCACGGCGGGGCTGGTGGAGGTCACCACCTCCACCTCCAGCCCCGCAGCCAGCGCATCGCCCAGGTGGTGTAGGCGCGGATCCGAAGCGGCGCGGCCGCGGTGCCGCGCAATTCCTGCGTTGCCGCGGCAATGCCCGCGAAGGCCTGCTGCAGGGCGGCGGCGTAGCGCAGGCCATCCTCCGTCAGCCGCAGCGCATTGGCGCCGCGATGCACCAGCGTCACGCCCAGCGCCGCCTCCAACTCCCGGATACGGCGACTGATGGCGGGCTGGGTCAGGTTCAGCCGCGCGCCGGCCGCGGTCAGGCTGCCGGTTTCCGCCACCAGGGCGAAGGTCCGCAGGGCGGCGAGCGGGGGCAACGGGTCCGGCATCTGGCCCAGCATAAACTTGGCTTGGGGTAGGGCAAGTATTGCGGGCTGGCGCCCTGCGCCTCATCGCGCGAGACATACGTCAGCGCCGGCCCATCCGAAGGCCCGCCATCAACCGGAGGACACCCCATGATTCGTCGGCGACACGCCCTGATGGGCCTTGCTGCCCTGGCCGCGCCCGTCACCCTGACCCGCGGCGCGGCGGCACAGACCTTCCCGAACCGCGCGGTCCGCATGGTCATCCCCTTCACCGCCGGCGGCAGCAACGACGTGGTCGGCCGCATGCTGGCGGATGCCATGGCGCAGCGCCTCGGCCAGGCCGTGGTGGTGGAGAATCGCGGCGGTGCCGGCGGCGTGATCGGCAATGACGCCGTGGCCAAGGCGGAACCGGATGGCCACACCATCCTGCTGGCCGGCTCCGGCAGCTTCGTGATTTCGTCCCTGGTGCAGACCCGGCTGCCTTATGATCCGGTGAAGGATTTCGCGGCGGTGGCCTATCTTGGCGCCTCGCCCAACGTCATCACGGTCCATCCCAGCGTGCGGGCGACCAATTTGTCCGAGCTGCAGGCGGTGGCGAAGGCGCGGGGCGAGCCGCTGCGCTTCGGCACGCCGGGCGTGGGCACCAACGGTCATGCGCTGGGCGCGATGATCGGCGTGGTGCTGGGCATCGAGATGGAGCCGATCCATTATCGCGGTACCGGCCCGGCGCTGAACGACCTGATCGCCGGGCGGCTCGATCTGCTGACCAATGCCTCCGCGCCGTTGCAGCCGCATATCGAGGCCGACAAGATCCGCGCCATCGCCATTGCAGGCCAATCGCGCAGCGTGGCGCTGCCCAACCTGTCCACCAGTGTGGAACAGGGCTTTCCGGAACTGGACAGCTCCACCTGGTACGGCTTCCTGGCGCCTGCCGCCACGCCGGCGGATCGCATCGCGGTGCTGCACGCCGCCGCCGTCGCCGCGATCAACGAGCCGGACATCAAGCGCCGCCTGATCGCCTCCGGCGTCGATGAGATCGCACCCAGCCCGGAGCCCGCGCATTTCACCCGCCTTCTCGCCTCGGACCGGGAGCGCTGGTCGCGCGTGGTCGAGCGCGCCAACCTCCGCGTCCAGTAAGGTCTTCTTCGCAATGTCCGACGCCATCCTGCTCACCACCGACAGCGGCATCGCCACGCTGACGCTGAACCGCCCCTCGGTGCGCAACGCCATCGACGATGCCATGCGCGGCGAGATGATCGCGGCGCTGGAGGCGGTGGCGGCGGACCCCGCGATCAAGGCGCTGGTCGTCGACGTGCGCGGCATGAAGAACCGCCTGGAGGCGCCGCCGGAGGATGTGGCAATCAATGGCTGGCGGCGCCAGGCGCGCACGCATCGGGCGGTGACGTTGCTGCACCACATGCCGAAGCCGGTGATCGCGGCGGTGAACGGCCCGGCGGCGGGGCTCGGCGCCGATGTGGCGCTGGCCTGCGACTTCCTGCTGTGCGGGGAATCCGCCAGCTTCACCATGAGCTTCCTGGCCCGCGGCCTGATCCCGGATGGCGGGGGCATGTATTTCCTGCCGCGCCGCGTCGGCCTGGCCCGGGCGAAGGAGCTGGTCTTCACCGCGCGCCGCGTCGATGCGGCGGAGGCGCTGAGCATCGGCCTGGCCGATCGCGTGGTGCCGGATGCGGAATTGGCGGCGGCGGCCCAAGGCTGGGCAGCGGAGATGGGCACGCATTCCATCGCGGCGCTGGCGCTCGCCAAGGCGACGCTGGACCGCAGCCTGGAGACCAGCTTCGAACAGGTGCTGGCCATCGGCAGCCAGTCCCAGGCCATCTGCTACACCACGGCCGAACACCGCGCCTCCGTCGCCGCCTTCCTTGAGAAGTCGAAGAAGTGAGCGCCTTCCAGGCACTGCTGCGGCCGCGCAGCGTCGCGGTGGTCGGCGCCTCCGCCGATGCCACCAAGACCGGCGGGCGGCCCGTGGGCTACCTGCTGCGGCACGGGTTTTCGGGCGATATCTGGCCGGTCAATCCGCGTGCGACGGAGATCGCCGGCCTGCCCTGCTACAAGGATGTGGCGAGCCTGCCTGGCGCGCCGGATGTGGGCATCGTGCTGGTCGGGCCGGAACGTGCCGAGGCCGCGGTGCGGGACCTGGCGGCCAAGGGCTGCCAGGCCGCGATCGTGCTGGCGGGCGGCTATGGCGAGACGGGTGAGGCGGGGGCGGAAAAGCAATCCGCGCTGAAGCGCGCGGCGGGTGCCATGCGCCTGCTCGGGCCAAACACCATCGGCGTGGTGAACCTGACCGACCACATCGTGCTGAGTGCCTCCGGCGCGCTGGAATTCGAGAAGCTGCCACCGGGCGGCCTCTCCGTCGTCTCGCAATCCGGCGGCATATTGGGCGCGCTGCTGTCGCGCGGCGCGGCGGCGGGCATCGGCTTCGCCAAGCTGGTCGCGACCGGCAACGAAGGCGATATCGAGGTCGCCGAAGTGCTGGACGCGCTGGTGGACGACCCGGCCACCACCGCCATTGCCCTGTATCTGGAGGGCCTCCGCAACCCGGAGCGCTTTCGCGCCGCGGCCCGCCGCGCCGCCGCAGCGGGCAAGCCGGTCGTCGCCTTCAAGGTCGGCCGCAGCGAGGCCGGGGCGCTGGCCGCCATCTCCCATACGGGTGCCATGGCCGGCGCGGACCGGATGTATGATGCCTTCTTCGCCGGCCTCGGCGTGATCAGGGCGGAGCGCTTTACCGACCTGCTGGAAGTGCCCGCCGCGCTGGCGCAGGGCCGCCGCGCCGCGGGATTCCGCGTGGCGGTGCTGACCTCGACCGGTGGCGCCGGGGCGCTGGTGGCGGATGCGGTGGGACTGGCCGGTGGCACGCTGCCCGCGCCGGATGCCACCGTGCGGGAAAATCTGGCCGCCCTGCTGGGGGAGGCGCCGGTCGGCAACCCGGTGGACGTCACCCTGGCCGGCTTGCAGCCGGACCTGTTCCGCGGCGCCATCCGGGCGCTGCTGGAAAGCGAGGGTTATGACCAGCTGGTGGTGGTGGTCGGCAGTTCCGCCCTGGCGCAGCCCGATCTGGTGGCCGATGCCATGCTGGAAGCGCGGGGCGACTCGGAAAAGCCGGTGATCGCCTATGTCAGCCCGCATGCGCCGCATATCGCCGCCGGGCTGAACGCGCGCGGCGTGCCGGCCAGCACCACGCCGGAGGGGATCGCCGCCATTCTGGCCGCCCTGGCACGGCCGACGGTGCGCCTAGCCGAGTCGCAGCCCGCCATGGCCCCACCCGGCCTTCCCTCCGGCAAGCTGAACGAGGCGGAGAGCAAGGCGCTGTTCGCCCATTTCGGCATCGCCGCCACCCGGGAAGCCAGCGCCGTGACCCCCGAGGCGGCCCAACAGGCCGCTCAGGGCCTCGGCCCGCGCCTGGTGGTGAAGCTGCTGGCGCGCGACCTGGCCCACAAATCCGACATCGGCGGCGTGGTGCTGAACGTCACGCCGGACCGCGTCGCGGAGGTCGGGGCCGCGCTGCTGCAAAAACTGCCGGAGGCCGAGGGCCTGCTGGTGCAGGAACAGATCTCCGGCGGCATCGAGATGATTTTGGGAATTGTCCGCGACCCGCATCTGGGCAGCGCGGTGCTGCTGGGCGCCGGTGGCACGGCGGCGGAGGTGTTCGGCGACACCCAGTTGCGGATGCTGCCACTGTCCCGATCGGATGCGGAGGCGATGGTGGGCGGGTTGAAGGTGGCGCGCGTGCTCGCCGGCTTCCGCGGCGCGCCACCGGCCGATGTGCCGGCGCTGGTCGATGCCGTGCTGGCCTTCTCCCGCATGGGGGAGGCGCTGGGCGATCGGCTGCTGGAGGCCGAGATCAACCCGCTTTTCGTCCTGCCGGAAGGGCAGGGGGTGCGGGCGGCGGATGGGCTGGCGGTGCTGGGGTAGGGCGGCCCTTCTGCTATGAAGGGGCATGTCCGCCCGCCCGATTCGCATCCTCGGCCTCGACCCCGGCCTCCAGCACACCGGCTGGGGGCTGGTGGAGCATGATGGGTATCGCCTCCGCTTCTGCGCGGAAGGCGTGATCTCCACACAGGCCGGGGATGACCTGCACCACCGGCTGCTGACGCTGCACAACGGCTTGGCCGCGGTGATTGCGGCGCAATCGCCGGATGAGGCGGCCGTCGAGCATACCTATGTCGCCCGCAACCCCGAATCGGCGCTGAAGCTCGGCCAGGCGCGCGGCGTCGTGCTTCTGGCGCCCGCCTTGGCCGGGCTGGTGGTGCGGGAATATGGCGCGATGGAGGTCAAGCGCGCCGTGGTCGGCAACGGCCATGCGGCGAAGGAACAGGTTCAGGCGATGGTGCGGCATCTGCTGCCGGGGGTGACCTTCAAGCGGGCGGATGCGGCGGATGCGCTGGCGATCGCCATCTGCCACGCGCATCACCGGTCCACGCGGAATGCCTTCTCCGCGGCGGTGGCGAGGGCGACGTCGTGAAGCGGATGTTCTGCCCGGGCTGTGCCATGCAGGCACGACCGCCTCACCGGGAGAACCCGCACCCATGATCGGCTCCCTCCGCGGCACGCTCGACGCGGTCCAGGACGGCGCCTGCGTCCTCGACGTGAACGGCGTCGGCTACCTGGTGCATTGTTCCCGCAAGACGCTGGACCGCCTGACCGCGAAGGAAGGCCCCCAGAAACTGCTGGTCGAAACCCGCGTCAGCCAGGACGCCATCACCCTGTTCGGCTTCTTCGACGCCACGGAACGCGACGCCTTCCTCGCCTTGATTGAGGTGAAGACCGTCGGTCCCCAGAAGGCGTTGCTGGTGCTGTCCGGCCTCACCCCCGGCGACCTGGCCCGCGCGATCGCGTCCAAGGAGCGCAAGCGGCTGGCCGATGTGAAGGGCCTCGGCGCCGCCACCGCCACCCGGATCGTGGATGAGCCGGCGATGCAGAAATGGGCCGTCGGCCGCGCCATGCCGGATGCGGATGGCGTGGGTTCCGGTGAGGCCGTGCATACCCCCGAACCCGCCGGCCCGCAGGCGGATGCGGTCTCCGCGCTGGTCAATCTCGGCTGGAAGCGACCGGAGGCCGCCGCCGCCGTCGCCCGTGGCGCCCGCCGCCTGGGCGATGACGCCGCGCTCGGCGCCCTGATCACCGAGGCGCTGAAGGAGATGGCGCCCCGATGAGCGAGACGGATCGCCTGACAGCCGGCGCACGGCAGGAGGAGGATGGCGCGGAGGGCAGCCTGCGCCCGCAGACCCTGTCCGACTTCATCGGCCAGAAGCCGCTGCGCGAGAATCTGCACGTTTTCATCGGTGCCGCGCGGCAGCGCGCGGAGGCGATGGACCATGTGCTGCTCTTCGGCCCGCCCGGCCTCGGCAAGACCACGCTCGCACAGATCGTCTCCCGCGAATTGGGCGTCGGGTTTCGGGCCACCTCCGGCCCGATCCTGCAGCGCGCCGGGGACCTGGCGGCGATCCTGACCAACCTCCAGCCGCGCGACGTGCTGTTCGTGGACGAGATCCACCGCCTGCAGCCGGCCATCGAGGAAACGCTGTATCCGGCGATGGAGGATTACTGTCTCGACCTCATCATCGGCGAAGGCCCCGCCGCCCGCACCGTGCGGATCGACCTGCCGCCCTTCACCCTGGTGGGTGCGACCACCCGCGCCGGCCTGCTGACCCAGCCGCTGCGCGACCGCTTCGGCATTCCCCTGCGGCTGCAATTCTACGAGGTGGAGGAGCTGCTGCTGATCGTCCGCCGCGGCGCGGAGAAGCTCGGTTTCGCGCTGACCGAGGATGGTGCGCTGGAGATCGCCAGGCGGTCCCGCGGCACGCCCCGCGTGGCTGGCCGGCTGCTGCGCCGCATCCGCGATTTCGCGCTGGTCTCCGGCCGCGCCGCCGACCGCCCCATGGTCGATGGCGCGCTGTTGCGGCTGGAGGTGGATGCGCTCGGGCTCGACGCGCAGGACCGCCGCTACCTGAAGCGCATCGCGGAACACCACAATGGCGGCCCGGTCGGCGTGGAGACGCTGGCCGCGGCGCTCGCCGAAAGCCGGGATACGCTGGAGGAGGTGGTGGAGCCCTTCCTGATCCAGGAGGGCCTTGTGCTGCGAACTCCGCGCGGCCGCATGCTGGGCGAACCGGGGTGGCGCCATCTGGGCCTGATGCCGCCCCGCGCCATCGCGGCCCAGCTCGACCTACTGGCGCAGGCGCCGCCTTTCGAGGAATGAGGCTGCCCGGTGAACAAAAATACGACAGAGCACCAGCACGAGCTGCGCGTCTATTTTGACGATACGGACGCGGGCGGTGTCGCCTACCACGCCAACTACCTGAAATGGGCCGAAAGGGCGCGAACTGAATCGTTGCGGGCCATGGACTTGCCGCATTCGCTTATGATGGCGCGTTACAATGCGATGCTCGTGGTGCGGCGCATTGAAGTGGAGTATGTGGCCCCGGCCCGGCTCGACGATGCGCTGGTGGTGGCGACTCGCGTGGTGGGTATCGGCGCCGCAACCATGGAGGTTGCGCAGCGTGTTCTGCGGGGGGAGGCGGTGCTGGCAAGGCTGCTTGTCGGCCTCGTCTGTGTCCGCGCCGATGGGCTTCGGCCAACCCGGCTGCCCGCGCCCTGGCGCGCGGCGCTGGAGGGGCTTGTCTGAGATGGGGCCGGCCCATCCTGTGGGTGCGGTTGGTGGATGAGGAGATGGCGCTTTGGATAATGTGACCGCGCAGGCGCTGGCGCCGATGGCGCACGACATGTCGCTGTGGTCGCTGTTCCTGATGGCGGATTGGGTGGTGAAGGCCGTCATGGTCTCCCTCCTGCTCGCCTCCGTCTGGGTCTGGGCGATCGTCTTCGAGAAGATGACCGCGCTGCGCCGGGTGAACCGCGCGGCGGATGGCTTCGAGGACCGCTTCTGGTCGGGCGGCAGCCTGGAGGAGCTGTTCACCAAGGAAGGCGAGCAGCCCTCCAACCCCATCGCCGCCGTCTTCGGGGCCGCCATGCGCGAATGGCGCCGCTCCTCCGGCCGCACCATGACCAGCGATCTGGCGGTGACTGGCATGAAGGAGCGGGTCGAGCGCGCCATGTCTGTCGCCATCACGCGGGAAATGGATCGGCTGGAACGCTGGATGGTCTTTTTGGCGACTGTCGCCTCCGCCGCCCCCTTCATCGGCCTGTTCGGCACGGTCTGGGGCATCATGAACAGCTTTTCGGCCATCGCCGGCATGCAGAGCACCAATCTCGCGGTCGTCGCGCCCGGCATCGCGGAGGCGCTGTTCGCCACCGCAATCGGCCTGGTCGCCGCCATTCCTGCGACCATCGCCTATAACAAGCTGTCATCGGACCTGGCGCGCTTCGCGGGTCGGCTCGATGCGTTCTCGGCCGAGTTTGGCGCCATCCTGTCCCGCCAGTCCGAGGCCGCGGCCGCCGCGCCGGGCACCCCGGTCCCGGCCCGCCAGCCGGCGGAGGGCTGAGGCATGGCCGGCGGCAGCTTCGGCGGCAGGAAATCGGTGCGCGGCGGGCGCGCCAGCTTCCGGCCGGTCAGCGAGATCAACGTGACGCCGCTGGTGGACGTGATGCTGGTGCTGCTCATCATCTTCATGGTGGCCGCACCGCTGATGACGGTGGGCGTGCCGGTGGACCTGCCGCGCACCCAGGCCAGCAACCTCAACCAGGAACAGGACCCGCTGACCATCTCCGTCACCGCGGAGGGGGCCATCTTCCTGCAGGAAACGGAAGTGCCGCTGGAGGCGCTGGTGGCGCAGTTGCGCGCCATCCTGGCCAGCAACCAGCAGCAGCCGGGCCAGCCGGAACGCCGCATCTTCGTGCGCGGCGACCGCGCCATCAGCTATGGCCGTGTGATGGAGGTGATGGGTACGGTCAGCTCCGCCGGCTTCTCCCGCGTCGCGCTGCTGGCGGAAAGCCCGCAAGCTGCGCCGGCGAGGCGCTGAGGCCTCGCCTTGTCAGGCGCCGTCCTACAATTCGGGGATGACGACCGGGCGCTGAAGCGCTGGGCGGCGATCTCGCTTGGCCTGCATGTGCTGCTCGGTGTCGCCGGGCTGCTGTATGGCTATGCGCGGCCGCTGCCGCCGCCGGTCGAGATGGCGATGTCGGTCGAATTCACCTCCCCCGAGCCGCCTGCTCAGGCGCGCGGCGACCAGCCCGGCCCCGCCGCGCCGGCCGATGCCGTGCCGGCACCGCCCGATCCTTCCCCGGTGCCGCCGGTGCCGGAGCCGCCGACCAACGCGCCGCCGCAGCCCACCCCGCCGCCGCCCCCGCCGCCGCCCGCCGCCGCCGCGCCGCCGGTGGCCGGGCCGACCGCGCCCGCCCTGGTCCCGCCGCCG
>LNFM01002441.1_pt1 | contig 42458 bp, 38 predicted proteins | sample 596031 | NCBI WGS metagenome assembly LNFM01 (sample SAMN04254537, study PRJNA301005) | activated carbon metagenome | isolation source: dual media filters at the Ann Arbor, Michigan drinking water treatment plant | place: USA: Ann Arbor
CCCCGACTACATGTGCATGGACAGCACCATCCCGCGCAAGCGCCTGGCCGACATCCTGCTGGCCATTGCCGAGATGGAGAAGAAGTACGGCCTGAAGTGCTGCAACGTCTTCCACGCCGGCGACGGCAACCTGCACCCGCTGATCCTGTTCGACGCCAATGACCCCGACCAGCTGCACCGCTGCGAACTCTTCGGCGCCGACATCCTGGAGACCAGCGTCGCGATGGGCGGCACGGTCACGGGCGAGCATGGCGTGGGCGTCGAAAAGCTCAGCAGCATGTGCGTGCAGTTCAGCCCGGAAGAGCGCGAGCAGATGTTCGCCGTGAAACGCGCCTTCGACCGCGACGGCCTGCTCAACCCCGGCAAGGTCATCCCGACGCTGCAGCGCTGTGCCGAGTACGGAAAGATGCATGTGCGCAAGGGCCTGCTTCCCTTCCCGGAACTGGAGCGCTTCTAGATGGCCGACGCCGCACTCGCGCGCCTGGTCGACCAGGTGCAGACCGCCCGGGCGCAGCGCGGCCGGCTCAACATCGTCGGCGGCAACACCAAGGCCTTCTATGGCGAGCCGGTGGACGCCGAAGCCCAGCCGCTGGAGCTGCACGGCCTGGCCGGCATCAGCAGCTACGAACCGAGCGAACTGGTGTGCACCGCGCGCGCCGGCACGCCGCTGGCAGAGCTGGAGGCGACGCTGGCCGAACGCGGCCAATGCCTGCCTTTCGAGCCACCCCGCTTCGGCGAAGGCGGCACGGTCGGCGGCATGGTCTGCGCCGGCCTGGCCGGCCCGGCCCGAGCCGCGGTGGGCGGCGTGCGCGACTACGTGCTGGGCGCCACGCTGCTGAACGGTCGCGCCGAGCTGCTGAGCTTTGGCGGCACGGTGATGAAGAACGTGGCCGGCTACGACCTGTCGCGCGCCCTGGCCGGCAGCCTGGGTGCGCTGGGTGTGCTGTGCGAGGTGTCGCTGAAGGTGCTGCCCTTTGCACCGGCCACGCTGACGCTGCGCCGGGAGATGGACCAGGCCAGCGCGCTGAAAAGCCTGAACGAATGGGGTGGCCAGCCCCTGCCTCTGAACGCCAGTGCCTGGTGGGACGGCATGCTGGTGCTGCGCCTGGCCGGCGCCGCCGCGGCCGTTCGTGCCGCCCATGACAAGCTGGGCGGCGAGGTCATCGACGCGCCTGTGGCTGCGGGTTTCTGGCAAGGCCTGCGCGACCACCGGGACGAATTTTTCGTGGGTGCCGAGCGCGCGGTCGCGGGTGGCGCGGGTCTCTGGCGCCTGTCGGTGCCGCAGACCGCGCCGCCGCTGACCCTGCCTGGTGAACAGCTGGTCGAATGGGGCGGCGCGCAACGCTGGCTGTGCACGCCCCTGCCGGCGCCCAGGGTGCGCGAGGCGGCGGCCAGCCTGGGTGGCCATGCCACGCTGTTCCGTGGCAACGACAAGGGCTGCGGCGCCTTCACGCCGCTGAAGGCGCCGCTGGACCGCATCCACCGCGACCTGAAGGCGGCTTTCGACCCCGAAGGCATCTTCAACCGCGGCCGCCTGGTGCCTGGACTGTGACGGCCCGGGGCGGGCGGTCTGGCGCGGGGCCGCTCGGGCCATGACGACGGTCGCGGCCACGACCGACATGGTGGATTACTACGCCCGCCGTGCGGCGGAGTACGAACGCATCTACGCCCGGCCCGAACGCCAAGTGGAACTGCGCGCCATCGAGGCCGCGCTGCCGGCCGAGTTTGCCGGCCGCCGCGTGCTCGAAGTCGCCTGCGGCACCGGCTGGTGGACAGCCCACGGCGCGCGCGACGCCCAGCACTGGCTGGCCACCGACCTGAACCCCGAAACCCTGGCCATCGCACGGACCAAGGCAATGCCGGCCTGCGTGCACATCCGCCAGGCCGACGCGCACGACCTGCGCAGCGTGGGTGAGGGCGAGTTCGACGCGGCCTTCGCCGGTTTCTGGTGGAGCCACGTGCCGCTGCAAGGCCTGGCGGGCTGGCTGAGCCAACTGCACGCCCGCCTGCGGCCCGGCGCCCGCGTCGTCTTCATCGACAACCTGTACGTCGAAGGCAGCAGCACGCCGGTTCACCGCCGCGACGACAGCGGCAACACCTACCAGTTGCGTCGCCTGGACGATGGCAGCACCCACGAAGTGGTGAAGAACTTTCCCGGCCGCGACGAGGTGCTGGCCAGCCTGGGGGCCGGTGTTGAGCAGGTGCGATGGACGGCTTGCGGGCACTACTGGGTGCTGGCTTATGACCTGCTCTGAATCGACTGTCGCGCACGGATTGGCGTTCACCCGCGCTTCGGCCGGCTTCGAAGCGTGCCTTGCCCAGCCATGCAAGCGCTGAGAGGCCTGGCCCTGCTGTTGCTGTGCCAGTCGGCCGGCGAAGCCGCCGCGCGGGGTCTGGGCTTGCCCCTGCCCGGCCCGGTGCTGGGCATGCTGCTGATGCTGGCCCTGCTGGCCGTGCCGGCGGTGCGCGAACCGGTGGCGGCAGCGGCCGATGGCCTGCTGCAGCATCTGTCGCTGCTGTTCGTTCCTGTCGGCGTGGGCGTCGTCACGCATGTGGCGGTGGTGGCGCAATACGGTCTGCGCATCGCGCTGGTGCTGCTGGTGTCGACCCTGGCCGGTCTGGCGGTGACGGCCTGGGTGCTGCAGGCCTGCCTGCGGCCCGATGCCTTCGCGGTCAGCGGTCCTGAGCGCGCGGAAGGCTGAAGACCGGCCCATGCAGAACTTCGTCGAACTCTGGGTCTACCTGTCGGCCACGCCACTGTTCGGCCTGACCGCCACGCTCGCGGTGTATGTTGCAGCCCAAGGCGCCTCGCAGTGGTTCGGGCATCCGCCCTGGGCCAACCCCGTGCTCTGGACGGTGCTCGGGCTGGCGGGCCTGCTGGTGCTGACCGGCACACCCTACCCCACGTACTTCTCGGGCGCACAGTTCATCCACTTCCTGCTGGGCCCGGCCGTCGTGGCGCTGGCCTGGCCGCTGTGGCAAAGGCGCGCCGAACTGCGCCGGCGCTGGCTGGCGCTGCTGCTGGCTGCGCTGGCTGGCGGTGGTGCTGCCGCCGGCAGTGCCGTGCTGGCGGGCTGGGCCCTGGGGTTGCCGCTGCCGGTGCTGGCGTCGCTGGCCCCGAAGAGCGTCACCGCGCCCGTGGCCATGGGCATCGCGCAGCAACTGGGCGGCGTGCCCGCGCTGGCGGCGGTGTTCGCCGTGCTCACCGGGCTGGTGGGCGCGGTGCTGGCCAAGCCCCTGTTCGACCTGCTGCGTGTGCACGCCCCCGAAGTGCGCGGCTTCGCCATCGGCACCGCTTCGCACGGCATCGGCGCCGCGCGGGCGATGCAGGTTCACCCTTCTGCCGGGGCCTATGCCGCGTTGGCGCTGGGCCTGCAGGTGCTGCTGGCCGCACTGCTGATGCCCGCGGCCCTGTGGCTGCTGTCACGTTGACCCACTGTTCTTGACGAAACCATGCAAACCCATCTGGCACCCGAATTCAAGGACACGCGCGACGGCCAGGCCGCCGAGGCCATCCTGCGCAAGTGCGTGCACTGCGGCTTCTGCACCGCCACCTGCCCCACCTACCAGCTGCTGGGCGACGAGCTCGACGGCCCGCTGATGAAGCAGGTGCTCGAAGGCGCCCCCGTCACGCGCAGCACCCAGCTGCACCTGGACCGCTGCCTGACCTGCCGCAACTGCGAGACCACCTGCCCCAGCGGCGTCGAATACGGCCACCTGGTCGACATCGGACGCAAGATTGTCGAAGAACGTGTCGAACGGCCGCTGAAGGAACGCTCGGTGCGCTGGCTGCTGAAGGAAGGGCTGACCTCGCCGCTGTTCGGCCCGGCGATGAAGATGGGGCAGATGGTGCGCCCCTTGCTGCCGGCCGCGCTGAAGAACAAGGTGCCGGCGGCATCGGGCCCGCGTGCCCACCAGTGGCCCACGCGCAGCCACCCGCGCAAGGTGCTGATGCTGCTGGGCTGCGTGCAGCCGGCGATGATGCCCAACGTCAACAGCGCCACGGCGCGCGTGCTCGACGCGGCCGGCATCCAGACCCTGGTGGCCGACGGTGCCGGCTGCTGCGGCGCCGTGCGCACCCACCTGAACGATGCCGAGGGCGGCCTGAACGACGCCCGCCGCAACATCGACGCCTGGTGGCCGCTGGTCGACGGGCTCACCTCCGACGGCAAGGTCGAGGCCATCGTGATGAACGCCAGCGGCTGCGGCCTGGCGGTGAAGGAATACGGCCATGCGCTGGCCCATGACAGCGCCTACGCCGACAAGGCCCGTCGTGTCAGCGAGCTGACGCGCGACCTGAGTGAACTGCTGCCCGACCTGGCCACCGCCCTGAAGGGCAAGCTGCGCCAGGCCGGCGCGCGCAAGCTGGCCTTCCACCCGCCCTGCACGCTTCAGCACGGGCAGCAGCTGCGGGGCGGGGTGGAAGTGCATCTGAACGCGCTGGGCTTCGACGTCAGCGTGGCCAGCAACGAAAGCCACCTGTGCTGCGGCAGCGCCGGCACCTACAGCGTGCTGCAGCCCGAACTGGCCTACCAGTTGCGCGACCGCAAGCTCGGCAACCTGGCGCCCCTGCAGGCGCAGACCATCATCAGCGCCAACGTCGGCTGCATCCAGCACCTGCAGAGCGGCACCGCCACGCCGGTGAAGCACTGGGTCGAGGTGCTGGACGAGGCCTTGTAAAGCGCCGTCAGCGCCCACCAGCGTGACCAGCCGGTGTTGGTCGACGCGCCTCCAGGGGAGGTGCCCGGGGGCGCGATGGCCCGGTGGCTGCACCCCGGCACGATCAGCAGCAGTTCGCAGGCGTGGCTGGCCAGGGCGTCGCGGGCCGGTCGGGGGACTTTGTTGCGGTATGTTCGCAGAATCCCCGAAATTCCCCACACAGGTTCCGCCATGGGATTCGTCCATCGTTACACCGAGATCGAAGTTGCCGGTCTGCTGAAGGCCAGCGAAGGTGCGACCGCCGGTGGCGGCGCGGCTCAGGGCCATGCCGAAGGCCTGCACGAACTGCAGGCGGTGGGCCGCAGCCGGGCGAGCACGACGCCGGCGGCCCTGTCCGACCGGGCGCTGCAGGAACGCAAGGAGACCGTGGGTGCCTTCGACGGCAGCCAGGTGCAGGCCGTGACCTGGGCCCTGAACACGCGGGCTGGTCAGAATGCGCTGATGTACCTGAACGGGGCGAAGGTGAGCTTCGTCTTTGCCGAGATCGACGTCGCCTGCCAGGGTTTCAAGATGCAGGCCGCGCTGGCCGACGTGCCGAAGATCGGGCCCATCCAGTTGCCCGAGATCCGGGCCCAGACCGTGGCCACGGTGTGCCTGAAGCTGATTCCGGCGCGCGGCGTCCTGCATATCCGCACCGCCTACCCGCGTTCGAGCCCCTCTGCCAAGGGGGAACATGCCGAGGTCTACTACGTCAAGGACGGCGGCATACCGCAGCAGAATGCGCCCATCTGATTGAATGACCACCGACGAGGCCGAAAGACATGACGCAATGGGTTCGATTCACGCATGGCGGCAAGGCTTGCCATGGCAGCGTGCAGGGCGACAGCGTGGCCGTGCATGACGGCCTGCCCTGGGTTGATGCCCGGCCCACGGGCGAGTTGCTGCCCCTGGCCGACCTGCCCTTGTTGGCGCCCTGCGCCCCCGGCAAGATCATCGGACTGTGGAACAACTTCCGCGCCGCGGCCGACAAGAACGGCTGGGCCCACCCGGCCGAGCCGCTGTACTTCCTGAAAGCGCCCGACAGCGCCATCGGCCACGGCCAGGCCATCGCCGCGGTGGCCCCCGAGGTCGGCCGCGTCGCCTATGAAGGCGAACTGGCCATCGTCATCGGACGCGCTGCGCACCGGCTGGCGCAGGAGGACGCGGCCGCCTGCATCTTCGGCTACACCTGCGCCAACGACCTCACCGCCATGGAAGTCCTGAACCGCGACCCGAGCTTTCCGCAATGGACGCGGTCGAAGAGCTTCCCCGGCTTCGGCGCCTTCGGACCCTGGATCGACACCACGTTCGACCCTGCCGGTGCCAGCCTGCGCACGCTGGTCGGCGGGCGCGAGCGCCAGAACTACCCACTGGCCGACATGTTCTTCGCGCCGGCCGACCTGGTCTGGCGGCTGTCGCAGGACATGGCGCTGGCACCAGGCGATCTCATCCTGTGCGGCACCTCGCTCGGTGTGCTGCCGATGAAGCCCGGCACCACGGTCGAAGTCGTCATCGACGGGCTGGGCACGCTCAGCAACCGCTACGGCTGAGCCGGGCCGACCGCGGCCGACCCGGCCCCGGATGCGTCAACCCACTTTCTTGACGTAGGCGCTGCACCAGCCGGCGGCCAGCACGGCCTTGCCGGCGAACAGCGGGCACGGCCCCTGCACTGATCCGGCCGCGCCACCGTACAGCGAGCAGTTGCTGCAGGCCTGGCCAGCGGCGTAGTTCGGGTACTTGGCGGCATCGGCCTGGCTGGCCACGGCCACGTAACCCAGGCCAACGGCCGCGGGGTCGGCGGGGTCCAGCAAAGGCAATGCGGCGCCGTCGGCCACGGCAGGGGCTGCCGGTGCAGCCGCTGGCGCTGGCATCGGCGCTGCGGGTTCCGGCGCGGGTGCCGGGGCCGGTGAGGGTGCCGGTGCGGCGGGGGTGTCGGACGACTGCTTCGAGCAGGCGGCCAGCAAGGCGGCGCCGGCAAAAGGCACCAGGATGATGAAACGGCGGCGATGGGTCATGTCGGGTCTCCGTGTGGCCAGGTTGATGGTCCAGACGGGAGTGTGCTTCAGGCTGCCGCAGCGCGCGTAGGACGCCGCCTCAAACCAAAGACCACACCGGCCACCAGCAGCATCACGCCGGCCAGGGTCCAGGGGTCGGGCGCACGGCCGCGCAACGCGAAGGCGTATGCCAGTGCGGCCAGGGTCTCGAAAACGATGAGCTGACCCACCAGGGTGGTGGGCAGGCGCTGGCTGGCTTCGTTCCAGCACAGGGTGCCCAGCCAGGAAGCCAGCAGGCCCACGGCCAGCATCAGCAGGATGAAACGCTCCGGTGTGGGGCCGAAGGGCATGGCCACGGCGGCGGTGTCCCCCGCCAGCAGAGCCGTCCACAGCCAGAACCCGGCATAGCCCACCAAGGCCATCGGCAGCGTCGCGATGCCCTGGGCGGTGGCCCAGGTGCTGGGGCTGCGGTCGGGGTGGGCACGCAGCCAGTCGGCGTTGCGCAGCGGGTACCAGGTCCAGCAGACCAAGGCCCCCAGCGCCAGCGCGGCACCCCAGGCGTAGGCCGCCAGATCGGCCTGCGGCTGGGCTTTGAGGTACTGCAGTTCGACCTGGTTCACCAAACCGATGCCCGCACCGATGAGCAACAGCGAGGGCAGCAACTGTGCCCAGGGCAACTGGCCGTCGCGCAGCGCGTCGCGCCGGTTGCTGGCCAGGGCGATGACCACCGGCAGGGTGCCGATGATCATGGTGGGCAGCGGCCCGCCTGCGCGCTGGATGGCCGCGGCCAGGAACAGGTAGTACAACAGGTTGCCCACCAGGGCCAGCTTGGCGGCTTCCAGCCAGTCGGCGCGGCTGAGCTGGCCGATGCGCTGGCGGTCCAGCCAGGCCAGGGGCAGGGCGATCAGGCCGAAGGCCAGGTAGCGGCCGAACGACAGCAAGGCCGCCGGATACTGCGGCAGCAGCAGCGGCACGACGAAGACCAGGCCCCACATCAGGCCAGCGGCCAGGGCGAATGCGGTTCCAGTGAAGAGGGCGTGGCGATGAGGCATGAACCCCGTAGTGTCGCTGCTCCTCTCTCATGCCGCCCTTGCGCATGCCCATGGCGGGACTGGCCATGGGCCCGGCGCTATCCTGGCCCCTCAAGAGCCTGAGCGGAGACAAGCCCCATGCACAAGGAACACCTGCTCGCCCTGGACCAGGGCACCTCCAGTTGCCGCGCCATCGTGTTCCACCGCAGCGGGCGCATCGTGGCCCTGGCCCAGCGTGAACTTCCCCAGCACTTCCCGCAGCCGGGCTGGGTCGAGCACGACGCCGACGAGATCTGGGCGCTGCAGTTCGGCGTGGCGCAACAGGCTTTGGAGCAGGCAGGCCTGGTGTCTGCCGACATCGCCGCCATCGGCATCACCAACCAGCGCGAGACCACCGTGCTGTGGGACCGCGCCACGGGCCGGCCGCTGCACCGCGCCATCGTCTGGCAGGACCGGCGTACCGAGCCGCACTGCGCCGAACTGCGCCAGGCCGGCATGGGTGATGCCGTGCGCGAGCGCACCGGCCTCGTGATCGACCCCTACTTCAGCGGCACCAAGCTGCGCTGGCTGCTCGACCGCGTGACAGGCGCGCGTGCGGCGGCCGAAGCCGGCCGCCTGGCTTTCGGCACCATCGACAGCTGGTTGCTGTGGCAGCTGACCGAGGGTGCGGTGCACGCCACCGACGTGAGCAACGCCGCCCGCACCATGCTTTTCGACATCCGCAGCCAGCAGTGGGACGAAGGCCTGATGCAGGCCCTGCAGGTGCCGGCGTCGCTGCTGCCGCGGGTGCATGCGTCCAGCCACCTCTTCGGCGAGACCCGCCGGTTCGGCCAGGCCATCCCCGTGTGCGGCATCGCAGGCGACCAGCAGGCTGCCTTGTTCGGCCAGGCCTGCTTCGGCCCGGGCATGGTGAAGAACACCTACGGCACCGGATGCTTCATGCTGATGCACACCGGCGCGGCTTTGCAGCGCTCAAGCCATGGGCTGATCAACACCGCCGCGGCGCAGGTCGGCACAACGCCCGGCTATGCCCTGGAAGGCAGCGTCTTCGTCGGTGGCGCGGTGGTGCAGTGGTTGCGCGACGGCCTGAAGGCCATCGACGCCAGCACGCAGGTGCAATCCCTGGCCGAAAGCGTTCCCGACGCCGGCGGCGTGATGTTCGTGCCCGCCTTCACCGGTCTGGGCGCACCCTACTGGAACGCCGATGCGCGCGGTGCCATCGTGGGCCTGAGCCGCGGCAGCACGGTAGCGCACATCGCAAGGGCTGCGCTCGAGAGCATTGCCTTTCAGAGCGCGGCGCTGCTGCAGGCCATGACCGCCGATGCAAAAGCCGCAGGCGCTGCCGCCCCCACCGAACTGCGTGTGGACGGCGGGGCCAGCGTCAACGACCTGCTGATGCAGTTCCAGGCCGACTTGCTGGGGGTGCCGGTGTTGCGACCTGAAGTGACAGAGACCACGGCCCTGGGCGCCGCCTATCTGGCCGGCCTGGGTTGCGGGCTCTTTGCACATACTGCCGAATTGGCTGACCAATGGCGGGTGCAGCGTCGTTTCGAGCCGAACATGACACGCGAAATGGCCGGCGAGAAGATGGCGGCCTGGGAACGCGCGGTCCGGCAGTCGACGGCAGCGTAATGCGCAGGCCATATGGCCTGCAGCAAGCGATTTACTTGACGAGAAAGTCGGACAGCTGTTTGCCCGAATTCAGCGCGTCGCGCAGCCATTGCGGGCGTTTGCCACGACCACCCCAGGTGTTGCCGGCTTCGTCACGAAACTTCACCACGGCAGCGGGCTTGAAAACCTTGCCCTTGCCGCGACGCTTCTTTGCAGCCACCGGCGACTTGCCCGCGCTCCCTGAGCGAATGCCCAAGCCCAGATCGGCAGCCGACAGGCCGTAATGTTCGATGGCTTCGCGGATGCGTTTGACGACGCCATCCACTTCCTGCTTGCGCAGCTTCTCGGCTTCGAGCTTCAGGACTTCGATCTGTTTGACGATCTGCAGGTAACTTTTCGACATGTCATGCCTTTTGATGAGACATGGCGAAGATAACACAGGAAACTATCTCGGCTAATTGGCGTGGTGCCCATTCGTGAGCGACGCAATTAGCCTTGCAATGTCGGGGCGACGCGTTTGTAGTATTGCGTGAAGGATGTGCAGGGCCGGTCGGGTTCGGCAAACAGACGCGGTGTCGGTACCAGGTCGGCCAGCTTCCAGTGTGGCCGCAGATGCGGGTCGTCCAGGCTTCGTGCCTGTGCTTGCGCTGGCACCGGGCTGTCGAGCCAGATGCAACGTTCACACAGTGCTGCCATGCGTGTGGCCACGAATTGCCAGCGTGCAGCGGTCCACGGCCACTTGGCGTGAAAGGCCGCCACGAAGACGCCAATGGCCGGCCGGCCGGGTGGCGCTTCGCGCAAGGCCCAGGGATGCACCAGCCAGGCGCCAGCCGGCAGGGCTGAGGGCTTGTCGAGCAGCAACTTCAGCCCGGGCGGGGGCGTGGCGTAGGTTTCGGGTTCGGCCACGGCCTGGGCGCGTCCGCGGTCCATGCCCACCGACTTCTTGCCCATGGCGATGACCTCCAGTTGCTCGTAGCCGGTGTCGATCACCGTACCGGGGCTGTGCCAGTCTTCAGGGGCATAACGTGACACGTTCTCGGCATTGAAGAGATAGGGCTTGTGGCTGCCCGTGGCTGCCACCCACTGCCAGCTGAGGTGATTGCTGCCCAGGTCACCATCGATCAGGTGCGAATACAGCCAGTCGGCCCCGGCGCGCCAGTGCACCTTTCGCAGGTGCACGACATAACTGGCCAGCCACATGCGCGCATGATTGTGCAGATACCCGGTGGCATACAGCTCGCGCACGGCGCGATCGATCACCGGCAGGCCGGTGGCGCCTTGTCGAATGTCGTCCGGCAAGTCGCGGGCATAAGCCGAATCGGGCAGCACGCCACTGTGCAGATTCTTGAAGATGCCGTTGCCCTGGGTTTGCCAGACATGGTGAAAGAACTCGCGCCAGCCGAGTTCATAGACCAGCTTGTGTTCTGCATCCAGCCGATGTTTCTGGCGCAGGCCCACCAGCACCTGTGGCAAGCTCAGGAAACCGTGGGTGATGTACGGCGACAGCCGGGTGACCGCGCCGTCGATCTGGTTGCGGGTGCGCGCATATTCGCCCGGCCTCACAGCGGCCAGACGGGCCAGGGCGGCTTCGAGCGTCGGTTCGAACCCGGCGCCGGGAAAGAGGTCCTTCATTCAGGGGTGCCTTGGCGCAGCAATTGCGCCTGTTGTCGGATGGCGGCCAATTCGGCCGCGGGGATGCGTGCCAGGTTCTTCACCTGCAGGGCCATGCGCGGGTTTTTTGCCAGCAGGCTTTCGTGGCGGGCCAGGAAGTCCCAGTAAAGCGTGGTGAAGGGGCAGGCTTTCGGGCCCGTGCGCAGCGCCGGCTTGTAGCGGCAGCCGGCGCAGTGGTTGCCCATGCGTTCGATGTACTTGCCTGTGGCAGCATAGGGCTTGCTGGCCATCATGCCGCCGTCGGCGAACTGGCTCATGCCCAGCACGTTGGGCAGTTCCACCCATTCCACGGCATCCACGTACACCGCCAGGTACCAGGCATGCACCTGGCGCGGCGCCACGCCCAGCAGCAGGGTGTACAGGCCCGTGACCATCAGCCGCTGGATGTGGTGGGCGTAGCCGTGCTCCAGCGTCTGTGCGATGGCATCGTTCAGGCAGCGCATGTCGGTGGCGCCGGTCCAGAACCACTCGGGCAGGTCGGTGCTGGCGCCCAGCGCATTCATTTCGCCATAGGCCGGCATCTTCTGCCAGTAGATGCCGCGCACGTACTCGCGCCAGCCCAGCACCTGGCGGATGAAGCCTTCCACCGCGGCCAGCGGCGCGCGGCCTTCGGTGTGGGCGTGCTCGGCGGCGTTGATGACCTCGCGCGGGTTCAGCAGCTTCAGGTTCAGCGCGGCCGAGATGTGGGCGTGATACAGCCAGGGCTGGCCGGCCCACATCGCGTCCTGCCAGCGGCCGAAGTTCTCCAGCCGTTCTTCGACGAAGCTCTGCAGCACCTCAAGCGCCTGGGTCCGCGTCACCGGCCAGCCGAAGCGCGCGACGCTGCCGGGATGGCTGGCAAAGCGGGTGTTGACGAGCTCGATCACCTGCTGGGTGATGGCGTCGGGCGCGAAGCGGGGCGTCTCTGGCAAGAAGCCGGGTCCGCTGGCGGGAAAGGCCTCGCGGTTGTCGGCGTCGAAGTTCCACTCGCCGCCGACCGGGTCGTCGCCGTTGGCTTCCATCAGCACGCCATGGCGCCGCCGCATTTCGCGGTAGAAATACTCCATGCGCAGCTGCTTGCGGCCCTTGGCATGGGCGGCGAATTCGGCCGTGCTGCACAGGAAGTGGCGGTCTTCCAGCAGGTCCAGCGGCACTCCGGCAGCGCGCACCACGGCGCAGATCTGTTCACGCACGCGGTGCTCGCCGGGCTCGACCAGGCGCACGCGCTGCACCGGCTGGGCTTTCAGCTTGGCCGCCAGCTCGCTGGCCAGGCTGCTGTCGGGCGTGGCGCTGGCATCGGCGGTGAGTGCCCGGTAGTGCACGGTGATGCCCTCGCCGTGCAATGCGTGCGCGAAGTGGCGCATGGCCGACAGGAACAGTACCGTGCGCTGCTTGGCCGACCAGACATGGGTGCTTTCTTCGCTGACCTCGGCCATCCAGACCCCGTCCTGAGTCGGGTCGAAGCCGTCGAACGCGGCGCTGCCGCGGTCGAGCTGATCGCCCAGCACCACGACCAGATGGCGCAGGGGAGCCGGTGTCGCGGCTTTCGCTCCCTTCGAGCCCTTGGCGGGCGTCGCAGTCTTCTCAGTCGCTTCGGGCATTCGTCGTCTTTCCCTTGTTCTTCCTGCAGGCCTCGGAGCAATACAGCACCGTGTCCCAGTTCCTGGCCCAGGCCTTGCGCCAGCTCATCGCACGGCCGCACACCGCGCAAGGCTTGCTGGGCAGGTGGGCCTTGTTGCCCTTGAAGCCCTGGTCGCGGCCAGCGGGCGCCGTCACGTGAACAGGTCCAGCTGCAGCGAGTCCTTGGCTGCCGCCTGCAGGCCAGTGCGTTTGCGAGGCTGTCGTGGCTTGCCCGCGGTGGAGGGCAAGCCGGCCTTGCGCGAGCCGTGCCTGGCCTGAACGGCGTCGGCTTCGGCGCGGGCCTCGGGCGTCTGGCGCAGGCCGTACATCGTGTCCTTGGCGTGCTTCAGCGCGCTGCGTTCATCGACCACGGGTGCGGCATAGGCTGCGGTGCCGAACTCCGGCACCCAGCGGCGCACGAAGCGGCCTTCGGAGTCGTGTTCGGCCGCCTGTCTGGCCGGCGAATAGATGCGCAACGTGTTGATGCCGGTGGTGCCACTTTGCATCTGCATCTGGCTCCAGTGGATGCCGGGCTCGAAGTCGAGGAACTGCCGAGCCAGGAAGGGCCCGGTCAGCCGCCAGTGCAGCCACAGGTGGTATGACGCGAAGCTCACGAGCATCGCACGCATGCGGAAGTTCAGCCAGCCCGAGGCACGCAGGCTGCGCATGCAGGCGTCGACCATGGGGTAGCCGGTGCAGCCTTCGCACCAGGCCGAAAGCCGGTCCTGGGCCGCGGCGTCGACCGGCGGCCCGTCGCCCGGGCGCAGGCCGTCCGTGGCGCGGGCGAAGTTGCGGAATTCGATGGCCGGCTCGTCTTCGAGCTTCTGCATGAAATGGCAATGCCAGCGCAGCCGGCTGGTGAAGCCGCGCAGGCCGTAGGCGAGATCGGTGTCGCCAGCGTCGCGGGCGCGGGCAATGGCCAGCTCCGAGGCCTGGTGCACCTGGCGCATCGACAGCTGACCGAAGGCCAGGTAGGCGCTGAGCCGGCTGCAGCCCTGCTCGGCCGTGAGCGGGCTGGACAGCGCACGCCGGTAGCCGCGGCCGCCGCCGGCCAGGAATCCAGCCAGCACCCTGTTCGCGGCGGCTTCGCTGGCGGCAGGCAGCGGCCTTGGCTGCGGCGGCACCCCCATTTCCTGCAGCGTCGGCAAGGCCGCCATGGGCAGTCGCGCGCCAGGCCAGCCGGCGGCGGCTGGCACCGGCGCTGCGTCCATGCGCTTCAACCACTGGTCAGACCAGCCGCTGCGGCTGCGCAACCGGCGCACCACACCCGTCTGCGGCCATTCCTGCCAGGCCACGCCCGCCTGGCGGCACCAGGCCGCAACGGCCAGGTCGCGTGTGTAGCTCCAGCCGGGGCCGGTTTCCTCGTGACTGAAGAGGTGGGTGTAGGCAAACTCGCTTCGCAGTTGCATCAGCACCTGCAGCGCACTGCCGCTGCGCACCAGCAGCGGCAGCCCGCGCGCGGCCAGGGCTTCGCGCAGCGGCGCCAGTGCGGCCAGCGTGAATTCCAGATGCTGGGGGTCGAATTCGGCACTGGCCAGCCACTCGGGTTCGATCACGAACAGCCCGGCCGCCATGTCACTGGCCGCGGCGGCGGCCAGCGGGGCGTGATCGGCCAGACGCAAATCGCGCTTGAACCAGACGAGGGCATGGGCAGGCATGCGCAGCATTGTCCCGACTGGCCCGCGCAGGCGCGGACCAGGGGGCATTGGCTACCAGCTCAGCGGGTTCGTGCGGTAGCAGCCGGCCAGTTCGCGGAACAACTGCGGGTGCGCGGCGGCCAGGGCCTGCGGACGTTCGAAGAACAGTTCACTGGTGACGGCGAAGAACTCGGCCGGGTCGGTGGCGCCATAAGCGTCGATCAATCCCGGCCGGCCCTGTGCCAGGCGCTGCTGCAGGGCCTCGAATTCCGCCTGCATCGTCGCCGCCCAGCGTACGCGCGCGCTGCGCCCCTGCACATAGGGTGCGCCGTTGGCGCTGCCGGTTTCCTGGTCCAGTTGATGGGCGAATTCATGGATGACGACGTTGTGGCCGTCGTCGGGCACGGCCGCGCCGGCCAGCACGTCGGGCCAGGACAGCACCACCTGCCCCTGCTGCCAGCTTTCGCCCGAGAGCACTCGGCGCGTCTCGTCGGTCAGCCCCAGGCCGTTGGGCACGGCACGGGCGACGATGAAGGGTTCAGGGTACAGCAGCACCTGGCGCAGGTTGCGGAAGCTGGCACTGCGGCGGTTCAGCAGCAGCAGGGCGGCCTGCGCCGCCACCAGCACACGCATTTCCGACGTCACCACCAGGCCGTTGCAGCCGATGAAGGGCACCTCGGACAGCAGCACCTGGGCCTGTTTCTTCAGTTGCAGCTGCAGGTCGGCCGGCAGGGTTCGAAAGGCGGGCATCCGCTGGCGCAGCACTTCGCGCCAGGCCAGGGGAAAGGGCTGCCGCCTGACGCGGGCGCGCCGCCACTGCGTGGCCAGCCAGGGCCCGGCCAGCCAGGCCGATATGGTCAGCACCAGCAGGGGCAGAAGCAGGGGCAAAAGCAGCAGATGGGCCCAGTCACTCACCCGGCCAGATGGGCGCAGGATCCGGCGAATTCAAGCCCCGCGACCCGGCGCCCGCCTCAGGGCACGGTGACGCTGAAGCTGCGCACCCAGGTCGTGCCGCTGCCGCTGCTGATTTCGTTGCCGAGCTCGACGTTGGCCACGGCATGTGCCGGGTTCAGCAGGCCCCTGCCGATGGCGTCGTCGATGAAACGGCGGGCATCGAAGGCCAGTGTGCGCGTGGGCGCCACGGCGATGTAGACGACGAAGGTCCAGCGGTGCGGCGTTCCGCCGGACGCATCACCCCAGCTGTCGGCGGCGAACACGCGCCAGGCGCGGCCGTCGACGGTGATCTGGCCGCGTTCGGTCGCGGGGCCGGCGTTGCTGATGAGGGCCGGCGTGTAGTCGGACCAGACCATGATCTCGGTGCTGATGTCGGCCACCACGGGTACCGCCGGCGCGCTGGCTGAACGCGTGAACCAGATCGACGTCGCGAGGTTGACGTTGCCGCTGGCCGTGGTGTCGACCTCGTAGCTGACCAGGAGCCGGGGGGTGTCGGCGATGCGACGCGGGAATCGCGCATCGTTGCCCGGCCCGGGGGCCCAGGGCTTGGCGCCGATGGCGATGGACGGGTAGCTGTAGACCTGGCTGCCGTCGGCGGGCCAGCGCCAGGTCCAGCCGCGTTCCAGCACGTTGTTGCCCAGGCGCCTTTCCTGCAGGCACTGGCTCCAGGCGAAGCTGCCCACGGCGCCGGCGTTCCAGGCGTTGTTCAGCAGTTCGCCGCCGCCGGGCAGCAGCAGCCTGCTGTTCGCTGCGCAGCCGAGGCTGGTGATGCTCTGCACGGGCCCGGGTGCTGCTGGTGCTTCGGTGCCGCCGCCCCCGCAGGCAGCAGGAGCGATGACCAGGGCAGCGGCGATGAGCCGAACCGGGAAAGTCCTCGGCAGTCTGGGATTCATGCCTGCTCAACTCCTGTTCATGCCGAAAAGCCGCAGCCACTGTGGCGCGAACAGCAGCAGGATGCAGGCACCATAGACCAGGGTGCCCAAGGCTGTCGCCAGACTCAGGCCCAGGACGTCGTGGCTGGTGTGCAGCAGCCACATGGCCAGCAGCATCACTGCGGTGGCCAGGCCGATCTTCAACGCGTTGCGCCAGGGCCAGCGAAAACCCAGGTAGCGGTGGGCCAGCCAGCCGCTGAGCACCAGCGTCGCGAGTGAACCCAGGGCCTGCCCGACGATGGCGCCGCGCAGGCCTTCCAGCATCAGCCCGGCCATCGACAGCGCGGCGCACATGACGATCTCGAACACGTCGACCTTGGCCAGCATGCCCAGCTTGCGCTCCAGCACCATGAGCTGGTCGGTGGTGTGCATGTGCAGGTTGCGCAGGGCCCCGGCCACGACCGACAAGGCCAGCAACTCGCTGGTGACGGCCTGGTATTCGCTGGCCACGAACAGTTCGACCAGGATCGGTCCGAGGATCTCGACCGCCGCCGTCACCGGCAGCAGCACGCCGATCATCAGGGTCGCGTTCAGCGCCAGGTGGCCCAGCGCTTCGTCTCGCCGGTTGTCGTTCAGCAGGCGCGCAGCCAGCGGAAACGACGCCGTCGTGACCAGGGTCGCGGCCACTGCCGCAGCGCGCCGGCCCAGCGCCCAGCCGACGATCATCAGCCCCAGCGTGGTCGCACCCGAATGCCACTGCACCAGGTAACGGATGTAGTTCTCGGCCACCCATCCCAGTGCCGACAGCCCCAGCACCGGACCGCCGAAGGCCAGCGCCGCGCGCAGCAGGGCCGGGTCGACGCGCGGCCGCTCCCAGGCGATACCCAGGCCGGGCAGCGCCAGAGCCACGCCGATGGCCTGGGCCAATGCGTAGGCGCTCAGCAGAACGATGGCCGTGGGTTCCAGGTGCTGCAGCGCCAGCCAGCCCAGCAGCAGGCCGCCCAGCGGTCCGGCGGTCTGCAGCAGGGTGTAGGGCAGGAAAGCCGACTGGGCACGGGCGCGTTCGGCGTAGTGCGTGCTGATGGCCTTCGACGCGAAGAACGCGGCCACCGCGAATGCGCTGGCGGCCCAGCTGTGCTCGCCCGGCAGGGCCCAGGCGGTCAGCCCTGCGACCAGCGCGCTGAGCCCCAGGCTGGCAAGCACGACGGCGTTCTCGGTCAGCAAGAAGCGCCGGCGCTCGGCCGGTTCGCTGGCGGGCGGCCAGTAGCGCAGCACGTAGACGGCAAACCAGCCCAGGCAGCCCATGTAGGCGAGTTCCTGGGTCACCGTCACCAGCGTGTAGATGCCCATCTCGACCGGGGCCAGCCAGTGGGTCCACAGCACCATCGAGGCCAGCTGCGCCAGCGGCGAGAGCAGCTGCGCGGGGAGGTACTTCAGGGTGTGGCTGATCAGCATGGCGCCAGGCTGTCCAGCAGCCTGAGGTAGGCGCTGCAGGCTGCAGCGTCGGTGAACTGCCCGGCATGCGATACGGCGCCTGCGGGAGCGCCGGGTTGGTCGACTGCAGCCTGCAGTGCCGCAGCCATCATGGCGGCGTTGCCCACAGGCACCAGGGTGCCCCAGCGGCCACCGTCCAGGATTTCACGCGGGCCCACCGGGCAGTCGGTGGCGACGACGGCGCAGCCGCTGGCCAGGGCTTCGACGAGCACATTGCCGAAGCCTTCGTACTGGCTGGCCAGGGCCAGCACCGCGGCGCGGCGCATCCAGCCCTGCGGGCTTTGCACGCGACCGGCCAGCTGCGCCACCGCACCCAGGCCCAGGGCGTCGACGGCGGCCTGCAGCGCTGCCCGTTCAGGGCCGTCGCCGGCGATCAGCAGCCGCGTCTGCGGCCGCTGCCGGTGCAGCTGCGCGAAGGCCTGCAGCAGCATCGGAATGTCCTTTTCGGGGCTGAGCCGCGACACGCTGAGCACCACGCGCAGCGAGGGCTCCAGCAGCCAGGGGTGGGGCGGCGTGGCCAGATGGTCGTCGGCTCCCGGGGCGGCGTCGAGCACCGGGTTGGCAATGGTGTGCAGCCGTGCCTGCAGGCCCGCGCCGACCAAGTGGAGCAGATCGCGCCGCACGCCCTCCGACACCGCCACCACGGCGTCGGCACGCGGATAGGCCCAGCGCACCAGCGGCGGCAGCACCCGGTAGCGCCAGGTGCCCTGGCGCCTGATCTGCAGCGACAGCGGCGCGTGTTCGCTGAGCACGCTGCGACAGACGACGCCCTGGCGCGCGGCCAGCGCCAGGGCTGCCACCGCGGCCACGTTGGTGTGCGGGAAGGCGCTGAGCAGCCAGCGCGGTCGCCGCGTGCACAGCCAGCGGCTGAGCGCGCGCACGCTGCCCAGCGTGCTGGCGTGGCCCAGCTGCACCAGGCCCAGGCCGGGCGGGGGTGCCAGTTCTGCGCCATGCAGGGTGTGCACGACCAGGTCTACCGGCAGGTCGCGTCGCGCCAGCCCGGCGGCCAGGCGCAGCATCGACAGTTCGCCCCCACCCTGGCGCAGGTGCGGCACGTACACTGCCAGAACGGGCGCTGTCGCCGGTGCGCTCAAGGCGGGGCCTTGCGCGCCAGCCGTCGGCGCAGCTTCAGCCAGCCCAGCGTCGGGCTGAAGACATGGCGCTTGCCGTCGACGAGCGTGCGCGTGCCCCAGGCATTGACGGTGTGCAGGCCGTGCGGGCAGGGGCCGGTGGGGTCGGGGCTGAGCTGGCGCACGGGTTCCTCCTCGAATTCGGTGGGGCTGCAGCGCAGCACCCGCTGCAGCGCCACCCCGGCACCGTAGGTGCCCAGGCAATTCTGCGCTGGCCGGTAGAGCTGGCCCTGGTGCCAGAAAAAGGCGCCAGCCATGCGCGCACCGGACACGTCGGTCTTCACCGGGTTGTTGGCGTGCGGCAACCAAGGGCCCTCGGGCTGGTCGGCGTGGAACAGGCACAGGTTGTCCATCGCGCCCAGGTCGACGTCGGTGCAGGCCAGCCAGTAGCGCCCTTGCCAGAGGAACAGCGCCGGGTCGGCAGCGGCCATGCCGGGCAGCAGCGTCGCCAGCGGCTGCCATTGGCCGCTGGCGTCGATCTCGTGCAGCACGCAGGAGCGCTGCGCCGCTGTCTCGGCCAGGCCGAACCAGCGGCCCTCCAGCTGCACGGCCAGCGGAAACGAAGCATGCTTGCCGTCACCCAGGGTCATCACCTGCCGGTCGGCCACGCCGTACTGGCTGGGGCTGAAGCGCAGTTGTTCGATGCGGCCGATGCCGCTGCGCTCGTCGAAGTACTCGACCAGCACGCGGCTGTCGCTGCCGGCGGCCGCGGCCGGGTCGGCCCAGTAGCCCAGGCCAGGGTAGGGTGGCAGCCAGCGCGGCTTGGGCACGGTGGGCTGGCTCGCCAGCGCCGCCAGCGGCAGGTCGACGATGCCCAGGCGCCATTGCTCGCGGAACCAGCGCGCGCGCTGGCGTGCCAGCCATGATCGCCAGCGGCCCCGCAGCAGCAGCGCCACGGGGTGCTGCTGCCGGGGCGGCCGCCGGCTGGCCGCCAGGCCCGTGGCCCGCGGGCTGGGGTAGACGTGGTTGGACGGCAACACGCCCAGCAGCAGGTCCAGCCCGGCGTGCCAGAGCATGCGCGCGATCGCACCCGCCAGGCGCTGGCGCCCTTGGGCATAGTGCGGGTCGGCGTCGATGTGCAGTTGACGCAGGCAGACCCAGCCGCGGCCACTGGGGTGCGGTGCCCACAGCGCCAGGCCGATGCCGCGGCCGGCGGTGATGTCGTCCAGCAGCGGGCGCTCAGGATCCAGCTCACGGCCATGGCGGTCGGTCAGCCACCATCGAAACGGCGCGCCTGGGGCAGGGGCTGCCGGCAAGGCCGAAGGCGCGGCGCCCGGATGCAGCCTGAGCTCGAAGGGTGCAGCGTCGCTGGCCGGCGTCGGCGCACGGGGCGGCGCAAAGCCGATGTCGCAGCCCCCCGGGTGTTGCGCCTGCAGCGCAGCCAGGGCAGCGATGCTGGGCGCCAGCCAGCTTGGCCGGGGTTGCGCTTCAGACAGCGCCCAGGCCAGGCGCAAGGCGCGGGCTGGAGCGGGCTGGCCCGAGGCCGCCGTGGCGGGCACGGCAGCCGCCATCAAAGCCACCGATAAAGGCGTGCTGGCAGGTGAAAGCTGCGCTTGTTGAGGACGGCGCCGAGCACGCGCACATGCACGGCCTGCAGGTCTTCGAGCAACTGCGTCACGACCGGCTTGCGCGTGCGCGCCGACTCGAGCACCACCAGCACGCCGTCGCACTGCGGGCCGATCTGCAGGCAGGCGCCAGAGATGTCGGCGGCCGGCATGTCCAGCACGATCAGGTCGAAGCGCGAACGCAGGAAGTCCCAGAGCTCGCGCCGCGTCACCAGGTCCCAGGCGTAGTCGGGCTGGTCCTCGTGGTCCAGGCCGAGCCCGAGCGCGGCCTCGGTCAGGCCGCGCTGCTTGTTGCCCAGCACGCTGTCGATGGGCTGGCCGCCGCGCAGCGCGTCACACAGGCTCTGGCTGCCGTCCACCGGGGGCAGCGTGCTCAGCAGCAGGGTGTTGCGCCCCAGCTTGCCGGCATTCGCCCGGGCATAGCTGCGTGCCAGGGTGCTGGTGCCTTCCCCGGTGCCGCTGGCCACGAAGCCGACAACCCGGGCAGCCAGTGGCGGCACGATGGCGTCGACCCGGGCCACGAGGTCGTCGATGGCACGTGCGTCCAGGGGCAGGGGCCGGGCGTTGGCAAGGGCGGCGGTCATGGTTCAGGCTCGAAGGGCTGCAGGTCAGAGGAAAGCATCGACGTTCGACGGGCGGTGTGAGGAAGTCGATGCGGCTTCAGAACAGGGGCCGTTGGCGACCGCCAGCCTGGCGCCGCAGGTCGCGCAGCGTGCGCAGCACGAACATCGAGTTGGTGGAAACATAGCGCCACCACAGGCGGCCGGGGTCGGAGCTCAGCCGGTGCAGCCACTCCAGGCCGTGATTGCGCATCCAGGGCGGAGCCCGGCTGACGGTGCCGGCATGGAAGTCGAAGGCCGCTCCCAGGCCCATCATCACCGCCGGAATGCGGCCGCGGTGGTGAGCCAGCCAGCGTTCCTGCTTGGGGCAGCCCAGGCCGACGAAGAGCAGGCCGACGCCGGCTTGGGCGATGTCGGCGCAGTGGCGCGCATCTTCCTCGGGCGTGGCGTCGCGGAAGGGTGGCGAGTGGCTGTAGGCCACCTGCAGGCCCGGAAAGTCGCGCCGCAAGGCGATCAGCAAGGCTTCCAGGGTTTCCGGCGTGCTGCCGAACAGTCCGACCTTGATGTTGTTTTCCAGTGCTGCGCGGCAGGCCCGCCACATCGTGTCGGGGCCGTCTACCCGGTCCTGCTGGGCATGGCCCTTCAGACGCAGCGTCCAGGCCACAGGCGCGCCATCGGGCACCACCATGTCGGCGCCGCGCAGGGCCAGGCGATGGCTTTCGCTGCGGGTGGCGGTGACGACGGAATGGACGTTGCAGAAGCACACCGTGCGCGACTCGCCCGCCTTGGCCCACTGCAACAGCTGCGCGGTGACTTCGCTGCTGCTGAGCACGTCGACAGACTGGCCGATGACGGTGTCCCGGGTGCGTGCCAGCAGGCCGTGCTGGGCGGGCCGGCGCACGGCGCGGCGCATCGTGCCTGGGCCCAGGGCCAATGCACGGTAGTTGGCGTACACCGACGCCAGCACCTGAGCGGGCTGGTAGTCGGCCACCGACTCCAGCGCTGTCTTGCGCCACATCGGCGCGGCCAACAGCGCCTGTACCAGTCCGTCGGCAAAGGCCGGTACGTCGTGACGCCCGACCACGATGCCATTGACACCGCTGTGCACCACGCGCTTGACCTCGCCGACGTCGGTGACGACCGCCGGGGTGCCGCATCCCAGGGCTTCCAGCAGGGCCATCGGCATGCCCTCATAGGCCGAAGAAAGCGCGAACAAGTCGGCCGCCTGCAGGAGCCGCGAGATCGTGTCCTGCGACTGCAGGCCCAGGAAACGCACGCGCTTTTGCAGACCCAGGCTGCGCACGCGGGCTTCGAGCTCGTGGCGCAGCACGCCGTTGCCCACCAGCAGCAGCACGGCGTCTGACCCCTGCCCGTGGTCGCCGGGTGTCACGGCGCGGGCGAAGGCTTCGAGCAGCAGGCCGGGGTTCTTCTGGGTGTCCAGGCGGCCGACGAAACTCACCCAGCGCGCCTGCAGCGGCAGCTCGTATTCGGCAGCCAGGCTTTCGCGCAGTGCCTGGCGACGGGCGTCGGACACCGGGTGGAAGACGTCGGCGTCGACCCAGGTCGGGACAAAGTTCACGCGCTGGCCCAGGCCGGGATAACGCTCACGCAAGGTGAGCACACCGCTGTCGCGCACGCACCAGGCACTGGCCAGCTGCTGCACGGCCTGGGCTTCCAGCTTCTCGTAGGCGGCCGGCAGCTTGCGCCAAAGGTTGTCCGACGCGGAAGCCGCAATGGTCTTGGGGTCCTGGTGGAAAAAGGCGTTCTTCGGTCGCGGGTCACCCAGGTACAGCAGGCTGGGCTCGGGGCGGTGGAAGTCGAAGACGTCGAAGTCGCCGATCAGCCTGGAGCGGTGTTTCCAGGCGCCGGCGGTATAGCGCAGGGACAGCGGCAGTCGGCCGCGCGTGCCGGCGTCGGCCACCGCCACCACCGGGAAGAAGGCGTACTCGCGCTGGCCTGCCAGGCAGGGCGTCCAGCGGCCGACCGGTCGGGCCTTGACGTCGGTCGTCATGCCGACCAGGCTGAACTGGATGTCCGGTGGTGCCCACTTGATGAGCCCGCGGATGAAGGTGTCGATACCGCCCGGCACCACCCCGGCGGGATCGGCCGGGTAGCAAATGCGGACTTTGGCAGTCTGGGAGTCGTGGCTCATCGGGTCATTCCAGCCAGGCGCCAGGCCGGCTGCTTTCGGGGTGTGCGCTGCGCAGACGCCTGGCCAGGGCGGGGCAATGCCGTTGCACACTGCAGCGCAACGGCCAGCAGCGTGAGTGAAGCCGTCTTCGCGGCCAGCGTGTTGGCCCCGCTGGCGACGATGAAGTACATGACGATGGCCACCTTCAGCGGTGCGCGTGCGCCGCGCCACATGTGCAGCACCAGGCAGCCCAGGCCGAACAGGAACAGGCCGAAGCCGACCAGGCCCAGCAGCACCAGCAGGTTGACCCAGAAGTTTTCGATCGCCTCGTAACGCAGGTCGATGCCGACGCGACCGGCGATGCCCTGGATGCGTGCCACGGGAATGCCGAACCACAGGTCGAGTCCATGAACATGGTGCAGCACGTCGAAGGCGAGCAGGCGCACGTCGGCGCTGTTGTCCCAGCTCAGGTTCTTGAAAATGCGGTCACCCAGGCGCGTGGTGGCGACCACGGCGGCCAGGGCCGCCGCGGCCAGGGCCAGCCCGACCAGCCCGCCGGTGATCTGGCGGTAGGTGAAGCGGCCGCGCACCAGGTGCAGGGCCAGCGGCACGCAGGCCAGCAAGGCATAGACGCCAACGGCGGCCAGGTTGCTGCGGCTGCCGAAACTCAGCAGCGCCAGCGTCAGCAGGCCGAGGGCCGCCACGCGCAGATGCAGCGCCCAGGGCATCACCAGCACGACCGGCATCAGGCTGACGGTGACCAGCGAATTGGCCAGCGGGTGGCCCATCAGCGCCGACGCCCGAAACCAGTATTCCTCGACGATGCCGTCGCGGCCGGCCAACAGCGGGATCAGGCGCTTGCCGGTGGCTGCTTCGCCCACTGCCAGGGCGGAATTGGCCAGCAGCAGCAACATCAGCAGCGTCAGCAGCTGGCGCTGGCGTCCCCGGTGATGCATGACCACGGTCAAGGCGGCGACGCCGGGCATCCACAGCGTGTCGATGAAGAAGGCCTGGCCCGACGGACCGTGGCGCAGCACCGTCCAGACGAACACGCCGAGCATCGCAACCGTGTAGGTCATCAGCAGGCCGTGCTTGCCGGCCAGTTGCAGCAGGCTGCGCACGGGGTTGCCGTGGCTGATCAGGCCGGTCAGGAAGGCCAGGCCCAGCACGTAGCTGCCAGGGTGGATCTTGCTGGGAAAGGGTCCCCAGGGCAGGTCGTAGGGCACGCCCATCTTGTGCAGGGCCGGCGCCGACACCGCCAGGCGCAGCACCACGCCGGTCACCAGCAACCACCAGGACAGCGTTCGCCAGCCGTTGCTGGCGGCCGGCGGCGGCACGACGCTGCCCGGGATATAGGTCTGATGGCTTTGCAGCCGGAACGCGTTCATCGGGCCAGCCCCGGCGGGTTTCCGGCCAGGTCCTTTGCCAGGCCCAGCGCCCCGTATGCCAGGGCATCGAGCCTGCGCCGCCCCTGCTGGCCGGGCTGTGCCGACTGTTCAGTGATGCCGAAGATGTCGGTGTAGTCCCACAGCGTCCAGCCGATGTCGTTGGCCTCCAGGGCCACGCGCACGTCGTGGATCCAGCGGTAGCGCGAAGGCGGGTCGACGTTGGCGCGGATGCAGCCAAATTCGTTGCACAGCACACGCACGCCTTTCTCGCGTGCCCAGCGGCCGGCGCGGTCCATCTCGGCGCGCAGGCGTTGCGGGCCCCAGCCGGCATTCAGGTGCTCGGCCATTTCCTGGGCCGCACGCGGGTGCGGCTTGCGCAAGGGCAGGGCGCTGTCGTGCGCGGCTTCGGGCGGGTAGCGCAGGCCCTTGCGCAGGCCGGCGGTGGTGTAGCGCTCGTCCTGCCACTCGGCGCCCTGGTGCGTGAAGAGGAAAGGCGCGTAGTGGTGGTAGACGTAGGCCACGGCCGGGTCGTGGACCAGGCTCAGGCGCTGCAGCGATTCGAGGCTGCCGCCGCCCGAACCCGACAGCAGCACCAGATGGGCCGGCGCCTGTGCGCGCACGGTCTCGAGCAGCTGGCGTTGCAGGCCAGGCCAGCGCAGCCGTTTCAGACCGTAATACTGGGGTTCGTTGAACAGTTCCAGCGCCACCTGCGTACGCGGCCGGTCGGCGAAGCTGCGGGCGAGCAGTTGCCACAGGCGCAGCAACTCGCGTTCGGTCTCGGGGTGTTCCTCGATGATCTGCTTGTCCGACGGCTCCATGTGCAGGTCGACCACGACTTCCAGTCCGGCATCGACGGCCATGTCCACTGCCTGCTGCAGTTCGCCCAGGAACTTCAGCGTGCCCCCGCGCTGAGGGTGCCAGCCGCCCACCACCGGGTCCACCGGCAGGCGAACATGGTCCAGACCCAGGGCCCGCAGCTGCCGCATCTCGGGCGACGTCAGCCCCTGCCCTCGTTCGTACTCGAACCAGTGCGACAGGTTCAGGCCGCGGGCCAGGCGCGGCAGGGCAGCGCGGGTGCCGGCTGGCTGCGGCTGGGCTGCCGCAGGCACGCCGACCGAGGCCAGCGCTGCGGCGCCCAGCCAGGCCCGCCTGTCGCCGTCGGCGGCCTGGGTCATCGCACTGCCGCGGGAATCGCGCCGAGCAGGGGCAGTCCGAGTTCGCGCTGCACGTCGGCCGGTGTCAGGAAGGTGTCACGCCACAGCGCGCTGAGGAAGGCCGTGAGCAGGGCGGCGCCGATGCTCAGGATGACGCCCAGCACCAGCACCAGCGCACGTTTGGACTCGGCCTGGGTGGGCACGGCAGGCCGCTGCACGACGCTGACGTTGCTCTTGCGCTGGCTGTCCAGGTCGGTCAGCACACGTTCGTCGCGCAGGCGCTTGGCTGCTGCTTCGTACTGGATCTCGGCCAGGCGGCGCTCGCGTTCGAGCGTGCGCAGTTCGCTTTCGCTTTGCGCCAGCACGGCCAGGCGCTTGTCGACGGCGGCCCGCTGGCTGGCCAGGGCAGCCAGGCCCGACTGCGACTGGCTCAGGTCGGCGGCGCTTTTCACCAGGTCGGACTCGGCGCCGTCGCGAACCGGGCTGCGGCCCGTGCGCACCGACTGCGGCGGTGCGGCGTCGAGCATGCGCAGGTGTTCGTTGACACGTTCGATGTCGGCCCGCGCGTCCTGCACCTGGGCTTCGCTGTCGAAGAACTTGCTGCTGGCCTCGCGTTCCTTCAGCTTCAGTTCCAGCAGCAGCTTGCGCGCCGCTTCGGCGGCCTCGCCGCGCGAGGTGTCGGTGGACAGCTTCACGTTCTCCGGAATCTGCCCCAGCTGCGAGCTGAGCGCGGTCTTGCGGCCGCCGGCCTGGGCCAGCGCCAGGTTGGTCTCGGTCTGGCGCTTCTCGATTTCGCTGCGCTGGGCCAGCAGCAGTGTCTGCTCCTCGGCGAAGGAGCGGATGCCGCGTTCCTGCTTGAAGCTGGCCAGCCGCGCTTCGGCGGTGTTCAGCTGAATGCGGCGCGCGCCGAGTTCGGCCTCGGCCTGGCCGTTGCTGGCGCTGGAAAACACCTGCTGGCGCTTGCGCAGGTAGCTGTCGATGATCTGGTCGAGCACCCGGGCCGACATCTCGGGGTCGTCGTGGCTGAAGCTCACCTGCAGCAGGTTCGAGCCCTTCAGCAGGTCGGCGTTGATGCCCCGCTCGAGCGCTATCGCGGCTTGGGCCTGCTGCAGCGGCGTGGCGGTGCGGTTGCCGGTGATGTCGGGGTAGATGTTGGCCACACCGATCTTGCCGACCACGCCTTCGAGCACGTCGCGGCTGGTCAGGATCTTGGCCTCGGCCACCAGCGTCTGCTCCCGGTCGTAGGGCAGGGGCTGGGCCGTGCTCGGGTCGCCGGTCTCGGGGGTGTAGAGATACTCGCGCCCCAGGCGCAGCAGCAGCGAGGCTTCGGCCGTGTATTTCTTGGGCATCGATGCGACCACCAGCAGGGTCAGCAGCAGCCCCAGCAGCAGCGCCGCGCCGATGCGCTTGCGGTCGTGGAAGGCGATGGTCAGCAGGTCGCGCAGCGAGGTGCGGCCCGAAATGGCGGTCACGCCCATGCGTTCCAGGCGCCCGTTGTCGAGCTGGGTCTCCTGCCAGGCGTCGCTCATGCCAACGCGTTTCATCGGATGCTTCCGTTTTCGTTGATGGTGTAGCTGAAGCCCAGGCTCAGCGGCAGGATGCGGCGCACCCACTGGTCCATCCACAGGCCGGCGTTGGCGATGCCGCTGCGCGGCACCAGCACCACGTCGTAGGGGGCCAACACGATGTCGCTGGCGCCAGCCTTGCCCGCCATCACGGCCGCCAGGTCGAGTTTCATGACGATGCGCTCGCCGCCGGCTCCCTGGCGCAGCACGGTCACCTCGGAAGGCTGGGCCGTGTCGCGCAGGCCTTCGGCAGCCATCACCGCCTGCAGCGCTGTCAGCGGACCGGCCAGGTTCTGCACACCCGGGCGCGCGACTTCACCGCCGACGAAGACGCGCTGCGAAGGGACATTGCCCTGGACATTGATGACCACCTGCGGGCGCCGCACGCGCTGCGCGAGCGCGGTCTGGATCTGTTCGCTCAGTTCGGCCAGGGTGTAGCCCACGACCTTGAATTCACCGAGCATCGGCAGCGATACGGCACCGTCGCCGCGCACCACCGCGGCGGTGTTGAGCTCGGGGGTGTACAGGAAGCGGAAATTCAGTTCGTCGCCCACACCCACGCGGTAGGCCGGGGCCTGTGCGGCAGCGCCCGTTCCCAGGCCCAACAGCCAGCACAGCAGCACGAGCATGGCGCCAAGGCGCCACCCGGGGCTTCCTGGTTCGAACGTCGGTGTACGAGAAGCGGGAGACATGGTTGAAGTGGGTGGAACAGCTGTTTTCGGAACCAGGGACATGGGCCGCTCGAAGACTTTGTTGGGCAGCTTGGCACCGCATGTCGCCTGCGCCCTGACAGGGTCAAGACAAGACGCTGAACTTACCTTTTGTAACGAGTCTGCTGGATGTATCCGGGCAGGCAAATAGTATTCGTTGGCGTCCTCGCAAGGGGCTGCGAACGACCCCCGAGACGCGGGAGCGCAAGCCCCGGGCACGGCGCAAACGCCTAAAAATCCCGTGGCTGGCGGGCCCAGGCTGCATTGGCGCTGCACGGTTGCGCTGTGACGCTCAGCCCTCGCAAATCGGGGGGATGTCCTGTCGATTCGATGGCGACAATCAAAGCCCCTGGAGCTTTTCCGGAAACCCGACCGATCAACCACCGATCTTCATGAACGGCACTGTCTTCGCCCCCTGGCTGGATGATGTGCAAGGCCATTGGAACCAGCGTCCGATGCGGCTGCAGCATCACCTGCATGAACACCCCGCATTGCAGCTCGATGCCCTGGCTGCGCTGGTCGAGAGCTATCCGCGCAGCCATTACGCGCTGGTCCACACCAGTCGCCATGGCGACGGCAGTGCCCGCTGGCGCGAGGGCGATCTGGGGGGCACGCCCGGCCGGGCAGTGATCGAGGCCATTGCCGGCGGCAGCCTGTGGCTGAACCTGCGCCAGGCGAACGAGCGCGCCCCTGCCTATGCGCAGCTGCTCGAGCAGGCTTATGCCGAGATCGCATCCCGGGTGCCGGGCTTCGAAGCCGGCGCGCTCAAGATGGGCATCCTGATTTCTTCACCCGGGGCCCAGGTGCATTACCACTGCGACCTTCCGGGGCAGCTGCTCTGGCAGATCCATGGTCGCAAGCGGGTGTGGGTCTACCCGGCCGCGGCACCCTGCCTGCAGCCTGAGTGGCTGGAAGACATCGCCTACACCGGGTTCGAATTCAGCCTCGTCTACGACGCCTCCTTCGACCGCATGGCCATGGTCTTCGACCTCGAGCCCGGGCAGATGCTGACCTGGCCGCTGAATGCGCCCCACCGGGTCGAGAACGCCGACTGCCTGAACGTGTCGGTCACCACCGAACACTGGACGCCCGAGAACCGCCGCGCGCAGAAGGTGCACCTGGCCAACGCCGTGCTGCGCCACCGGCTGGGGCTGCGCCCGCGCAGCCGCGCGCTGGTCGGACCCCACTACTGGGCCAAGGCCGCGCTGCAGGCGGCCTGGCGCCGCAGCCCCTGGGCCGGGCAGACGCAGAAGGCCTTGCGGCCGCTCGAGTTCCGGCTCGACCCCCAGTCCCCGGGTGGCCTGGTGGACAGCAGCATCAGGGTTGCATGAACTCAGCCGTGCCGCGCTACCGCGCTGCGGAACTGGGCTCGCTCGACGAGTTCCTCGGCCGCGCCAGCGTGCTGCAAGGCCCGGGCTGCCTGCCCTTCCACGCCAGCGTCTGGCTGCGTGCCTGGTTCGAGACGCTGGGAGCCGTCGAAGGCCGCCAGCCGCTGTGGCTGGTGGTGCAGCGACAGTCGGGCAGTGCGTGGGTCGACGCGATGCTGCTGCCGCTGGTACAGCAGCGGCGCCACGGATTGCGCGAGATCAGCTTCGCAGACGCCGGGGTCGTCGACTACGTGGCGCCGCTGACGCTGGGCGACTGGCACGGTGGCGCCCACGAAGCCCCTGCCGCCCGGGCGCTGTGGGCTGCGCTGGCGCGCCTGCTCGGCCGTCACGACTACTGGCGTGTCGAAAAAATGCTCCCTGCGGCACTTGCCGAAGGCGGTGGCACCACCAACCCGTTGGTGCTGGCCTGGCGCACCCACACCGGCGAGATGTTCGGCAACCAGTTTCAGGTGGACGGGCCCTGGGAAGACTGGCGTCGTGGTCTGGACAAGCGGGTGCGCAAGGAGATCGAGCGCTGCTGGCGCGTGTTCGAGCGCAGCCCGGTGGCCCGTTTCGATCGCGTCACCGACCCGCAGCAGGCACTTGCCTTGTTCGCAGTCCTGGAAAGCCAGCAGTCCGAACGCATGCATGAGCTGCCCTACTACCGGCTCGACAGTGCGCCCTACCGGGCCTTTTATCGCCAGCTGCTGGCCACGGGCGTTGCCGAAGGCAGTGTGGTGCTGACAGCGCTCCGCGACGGTGATCAAGTCGTCTCGGCGCTGTTCGGCGTGGCCAACGCCAGGCGCTACGTCGCGTTGCGCCAGAGCATCGGCGGTGATGCCTGGAAGGCCTGTTCGCCAGGTCGCCTGCTCGACGAAGGCACGGCGCGGCACATGCATGAGCAGGGACTGGGCGTCTTCGACTTCGGCGTCGGCGACTACTTCCACAAGACCACGCTGGGCATGAAGCCCATTCCGCTGCGCGACGCCTGCGTCGCCTTGTCCTGGCGCGGGGTGCCGGTGGTGCTGGCATGGCGGCTGCGCCGCCGCGTCAAGCAGTGGGCGAAGGACCCGCACACGGCCCAGGCGCGTGCGCTCGCGCCGCTGCTGGCCCTGCGCAGGTGCTGGCTGGCGCTTGCTTCCGTGCTGGCGCCTCGCGGGGCCCGCCGATGACACAGGCCTGCTCGTCCGGCCCGTGGGCGCTGGAACCGTTCGGCGTGGATGCCTGGCCCACCGCCAGGCGGCTGCTGCTGGCCTGCTACCCCTGCACTCCAGCGGGGCTGTGGGACGCCGGGTTCAAGCGCCTGCGCACTGTGCCCAGTGCTCCGGCCGACGAGCCCATGGGCATGATCCTGAGCAACGCGCAGGGCCCTTCGGGGCTGGCATTGCTGCTCGCCAGCCAGCGGCCTGGAGCCGCGGGCCCGCAGCGCCTGGTGAACATCAGCAGCTGGGGCATCCTGCCGCAGGCGCGCCAGCGTGCCCTGTGGATGGCCCGTACCGGTCTGGCCGAACGTGGCACGGCCTACTCTGCGCTGACACCCCTGCCTTCGCTGCACCGGCTGTTGCGGCGCATCGATCTTTCTGCTGTCACGCACCAGCACATCCTGATGTCGACGCCGCGCCTGGCCTGGCCGGTGCCCGCTGCGCGTCAGCCCGCGGCCGTGCTCGCCGGCAAGACGGCCCTGCATGTCTTGCGCGACGACCCTCTCGTCGCGGCCCTGCACGATCATGTCCGCCTGGGTTGCGAGGTTCTCGCCTTGCAAAGCAGCATCGGCACCCAGGGCTGGGTGCCGCTGGTCTTCCGCGCGCAGCGCCGGCTGGGCTGGCTGCGCACCGCGGAGCTGCTGTACACGCCATCGCAATCGCTGGTGGCCGAGCACGCGCGCGCGCTGGCCGGGCCGCTGCTGCGGCGTGGCTACATGCTGATGGGCTTCGACGCCCATGAAGACCTGGCGCCGCGCGACCCTTGCACACGCCTGTTCCAGCGCCGCTACGGCCGTGCTCTGCCTGCCACGAGCGGCATCGACTACCTGTACTCCGAGCTCGTCTACCTGCACCGCTGAACGGCAGGCCCCGTCAGGGCACCTGCAGCCCTTCGTCGGCAATCACCCGATCCAGCGCCTGTTCGAACATCGCCCGGGCCGCCCCGGCCAGGCTGCCCAGGTGCCGGTGCAGCGCCGCGTCGGCCGGGCTGCGGGAGTCGCAGTCGGCGCTGTACTGTTCGAAATGCGCCAGCTGCGTGACGATCTCGGCCAGGTGGCGCGGGCACTCGCACAGCACCGAACTGGGCTGCTCGCCCAGGCTGGCGAGCTGCTCGTCACTGTAGCGGCGGGCGCTGGGCATGCGCGGGCCGTTGGCAGGCATCGGCACACTGGCTGCCGATGCCAGCAGGCGCAGCAGTTCGCGGCCAGTGCAGGGCTCGCGGCGAACGATCGTGCCGGCGGCACGCAACTGTTCGGCCACCGCCTCGGCGCCGAAGGCATACAGCACGATCAAGGTGCCGGCGCCGTACTGCTTGGCGACGCTCAGGGCCCGCTCGGCCAGGGCCGGATGCAGCGAAGGCAGGTGCACGACCAGCACGTCCGGCAGGTCGTCGCCGTGGCCTGGCCCCTGGGTCGCACGCACGGTCTCGGCCTGGGCCAGGTCGTCGTGGACACGGCGGGGCGATGCGCCCACGGCCTGCAACTTCTGCGCGACGCTGCGACCCACCACCACCAGATGCAGGCCGGGAACAGCGGCAGCCGCAGCGCTGCGGGCGGGAGCGGTCGAGGCCAGCCCCTGCAGTTCAGAAAGCGCCAGGCCGGCAATCGTCCCGATGGCATGCCCGCGGTCGCTCAGTTGTTTCAGCAGGGCCAGGCGCTGAACGTCCAGCGTGGAGTACAGCCTCTGGCCGGTCGGCGTCTTGGGTGCGGCGACCACGCCGTAGCGTCGCTCCCAGACGCGCAGCGTGGTCACCGGCAGTCCGGCCAGGCGGGCGGCCGTGCCGCTGCGCAGGCGGGCGTTCACAGGAAGCCTGCTCGCGTCGAGCATCTGAACTTCGTCGTCAAGTGCGTCTGTCGTCATGGAGTTGACCTTGGGTTGATTGGATTGACTGAAGAACGAATCGGATTTTTTTGAACTATAGCGATCATGACCATAGCTTGACTCGTAAATATGCAGAAAGCCGCGTGAACTTTCAGGACAAGGTCGCCACAAACGCTACCGAAGCGTCACAATGCTACTGCGATGTCCAATATTTCAGTCCCTTCTTCCGGTCAGTCAGCAGGCAAAGCGGTCGTGCCCGCCGGCCCTGTCGTCTATTTCGACGGTGCTTGTCCTGTTTGCTCTCGCGAAATCGCTGCATATCGACGTCAATCAGGTGCCGAAAACTGCAGCTGGATCGATGCGAGTCGCTGTGATGAATCGGAATTCGGTGCTGACCTGACCCGGGAATCGGCCATGAAACGGCTTCATGTGCGCCTGGCCGACGGTCGCCTGGTGCACGGCGCCCTGGGTTTTGCAGCCCTGTGGTCGGCCTTGCCCCGCACGGCCTGGCTCGGGCGTGTCGCCAGCCTGCCACCCGTGGCCTGGGTTCTGGAACTCGCCTACCGCAGCTTCTTGCGTGTGCGCGGGCTGTGGCGGCCGGCCACCGCGACCAGCGCAGCGCTACCGGGCAATGCCGCCGCCCCAGGCGCCCGCGGCAGCGCGAATCTGCCATGGACCAAAGGCCTCATCGCCGACCTGCGCAGCGATCACGCGGGTGAGGTGGGTGCAATCCAGATCTACCGCGGCGCTCTGGCCGTGTCGCGTGATCAGGCAGTGCGCAGCTTCGCCCAGCACCATCTGGCCACCGAGATCGACCATCTGCGCTGCATCGAACGGCACCTGCCCCGGCGCCAGCAGAGCCGCCTCTTGCCCGCGTGGCGTCTGGCGGGCTGGCTCACCGGTGCACTTCCTGCACTGTTCGGCCCGCGCGTGTTCTATGCCACCGTCGCAGCAGTGGAGACCTTCGTCGACCGCCACTATGCCGAACAGATCGAACGCATCGACCTGAGCTTGCTCGAGGCCGGGCCGGACGCAGCGGGTTCGCAACTGGCGGCCTTGCGTGCCGACCTGCAGGCTTGCCGCGACGATGAGGTGCGTCATCGCGACGAGGCACGCGCTGCCGGCCCCGCGACGAACGCGTGGGTTCGTGCCTGGACGGCCAGTGTCGGCGCCGGCTCGGCCGCCGCCGTTTCGCTGGCCCGACGTCTTTGATCGATGAATCAATCGATCGGTCAGAACCTTGTTGACTCGACCGACTCCATTCCAATGCAGCTGCCTTAGCCGACGACTGCATCCACTGCGAAAGGCTCCAGATGTCCAGCACCTCACAAGTTACCGCCCGCGTTGCCGTCATCGGTGCCGGCATTGCCGGCGCCACCTGCGCCGCCAGTCTGAGCGAAGCCGGCCTGGCCGTGACCTTGTTCGACAAGGCCCGTGGAACGGGCGGCCGCATGGCGACGCGCCGCGCCGAATGGCCAGCGGCTGATGGCAGCCTGGTGCGGGCCGAGTTCGATCACGGCGCTCAGCACATCCAGGCGCGGCACCCGCGCTTCAAGGCGGCAATGCGCCGCGCTGCCGCCGCCGGCATCGTCGCCGCCTGGGCACCGCGCGTTCATGCAGCCTGGCCGGCACCGGTGCAGCGCGAGAGCTGGGTGCCCCTGCCACAGATGCCGGCGCTGGCGCGTCACCTCATTGGTGAAACGCCGGTGCACCTGGGCTTCCAGGTGCAACGCCTGCAGCGCAGCGGTGATGGCTGGCGGGTGGTTTCGGTCGACGGCAGCACCGAGGGCCCTTTCGATCAGGTGTTGCTGGCCATGCCCCCGGCACAGGCGGCGGTGTTGCTGGCCGGGCATCACGACCGCTGGGCCGACGGCCTGGCCGCCTTGCGCATGGAGCCCTGCTGGACGCTGATGGCCGTCACCCAGGATCTGGACTGGCCCTGGGACGCCTGCGAGCCCGACATCAGGCGCAGCCCGCTGGCCTGGGTGGCGCGAAACGACCGCAAGCCGGGTCGCAGCGCACCGTCCGGCATGGCCACCTGGGTGGCTCACGCCAGCGCCGCCTGGAGCGCTGCGCAGCTCGAGGCTTCACCGGCTGCCGTGCAGGCTGCACTCAGTCAGGCACTGGCGGCCTTGCTGCCCATGGGCACGAAGCTGCAATGGCACCACCGCGCCGTGCAGCGCTGGCGCTACGCGGTGCCGGCCCAGCCGTCGGCCACGAGCGTGGCCGACAGTGAATGCTGGTGGGATGCGCGCCGCGGTCTGGGCGTGTGCGGCGACTTCCTGGGCGGTGCTGCGGCATCCGCCGGCGGTGTCGAGGCCGCCTGGCGCTCGGGCGACGAACTGGCGGATACGCTGCTGGCCGCGCTGGACCACGAAACGGCGGCTGCAAGACCATTGGACGAACAGCCTCGGGTCCAGGGTCAGGAACGGTTTCTCGCCCACGCGGCCTGAAGCCTGACGCTGGGCCAGCCCTGGTCAGCGCCGGCCGCCAGCGCCCAGGCTTTCCAGGCGCAGGGCCAACTGCTGTTCCAGTTCGGCCAGGCGCAGCCGGCGCTGGCGGCCTTCGTCTTCAGCCGCAGCATCGCCCGCGAGCGACCGACGCAGTGCCGCGATCTCGCGCATCAGCGTCACCTCGGGCGGAATGAAGCCGCTGTCTTTCAGCATCTTGAAAGGCAGGCGCCATTCGGCGGGCGTCTCGTCGTAACCATCGCCCAGGTCGAGCGGCTTGCCGTAGCTGCGGGCCGTCTGAAGTTCTCCACGGGCTTCCGATTCGGCCAACGAACGGCCGATGTGGTCTTCGAGCAGCTTCAGCCGGTTCTCGCGTTGTTCTTCGGTGGCCATCGACGTTCTCCGAGACTCGCCAACCGCACCGTGCTCAGGCGCGGACCAGGTTGCGGTGGCCCAGGGCCTGGGCCCAGTGGCGGGTGAGCGGCGTCATGGGTTTGGCCATCAACCGTTCGTTCAGCAGGGCCCTGCCCAGCGACTGGCGGCCGCCCTGGGCGGCGGCTGCAAGCAGGGTCTGGTCGATCAGGTCACGCTGGGCCTGGCTGCCGCCCATGCTGCGTGCCAGCATGCGCACGGGGGCAAGCAGGTCGCAGGCGTTGTCGGCTTCGCCGCGCGCCAGCGCGAGCACGCCGCGCATCAGTGGCAGACCGACTTCTCGCGCCATGCCGTAATTGCTGCGGCGCGCGTCGGTGGGCGCCATGGCTCGTTCTGCGCATCGCGCCACCCAGCGCTCGGCGGCCTGCACCTGGCCAGCGCCTGCCAGCGCCAGCACCACGTGCAAGTCATTGAAGGCGTAGTAGCCGGCGTCGGTGTCGCTCAGGTCCCAGCCCTGCAGCAGTGCGGCATACTGGCCAGAGACGTCTTCGCCCAGCAGATGCAGCCGCCACAGCAGCGCGGCTGCGTCCAGCCGCTGCAAGGTGACCTGCAAGGCGTCGCCGCTGAGGTGGTTGTCGATCAGGCGCAGCACGCCTGCGATGTCCAGCGACTCCAGCCTGAACAGGCCCTTGTGCCACCACAGGTGCGCGGCGAAGCCGTTGCCTTCAGCCCAGTGCGGCTGCTGCTGGCGCAGCCAGGCCGAGCCTTCCTCGAACCGGCCCTGCATCTCCATCACGTGCGCCACCGCGTGCACGGCCCAGGGCACACGCGGATTGGCTGCCAATGCGCGGCGGCCGGCTTCCTCGGCCTGCGGATAGAGGTTGTTCTCCTCCAGGCCGAAGGCGTAGAGCGCCAGCACGTAGGGATGCAGCGGGTCGGCTTCGTCCCACTCGGGCAGGGCCCGCGCCGGGCGCAGGCGCAGGGCTGGGGTGTCGCCACGGTAGAAGTCCCAGAGCTGCGACCACTGCAGGGCCAGCGCGTCGCGCGGGTGTTCAACGAGCAGCGCATCCCATGTGCGGCAGGCGGCATGCCAGCGGCCTTCCAGCAACTGCTGCAGCGCTTCGAGGTGAGTGCGCTCGCGCGCCGGGGCTGAACCGGCCAGCGCGCGGGCATGCGACAAGTGGGCTGCGGCTTCGTCGCGCAGCCCCGGTTCGGTCAGGCTCAGCAGGAAGCCTGCTTTCATCGCGTGTGGCAAGGCCCAGGCCGGGTCGGCCTGCATTGCAGTGTCCAGGTCGGCCAGCGGCGTGTCGTAGAACGACATCATGCGCCACAGGGCCTGCTCGGTCGCGTGCTGCGCGGCCGGGCTGCCACTGCCGCAGGGGTTGCCACGCAGGTCGGTATGCGCCATGCCGCGAATGTACCGTTGCCGGCGACGGGCCCGGCTCAGGCCTCGGGGCCGGATGGCCAGGTCGGCCAGGGCGGCAGTGGCACACGCAGTCGCTCCCAGGCGCGGGCCAGGCGCAGCAGGCCCAGGTCGTCGTGGCGCCGGCCGCTGATCTGCAGGCCGATGGGAAGGGGCCTGGGTGCGCCCGGCGCCATGCCGCAGGGCAGGGTGATGGCAGGCTGCTCGCCCATGTTCCAGGGCAGGGTGAAGGCAATGTGCTCGAAGGGCCGCGCCGGGTCATGCAGCGGGCTGGCCAGTTCGGCGGCGAAGGCCGGCACCGGGCTCGTCGGCGAGACGATGAAGTCGAAGGCCTCGCTGGCGCCGGCTGCGGCGTCGCGCAGCGCGGCCATCTGCGCCTGGCCGTGGAAGACCTGGCTGCCGCTGTAGCCGCTGGCGGGTTCGGCCCAGGCGCGGATGTACGGAAGTACGCGTTCGCGCCGGTCTTCGGGCAGCGCCTGCAGGTCGAGCCAGGCGCGCAGTCGCCAGAAGCGGTCCAGGCCATCGATCATGGCCCGCGTCGTGAAGGGGGCCAGCGGCTCGACGAGGGCGCCGGCGGCTTGCAGGCGACGGGCTGCGGCCGTGACGGCGGCCTGCGTGGCGGTGTCCGCCGGCAGGCCCCAGCCGGCGTCCAGCAGCAGGCCGATGCGCAGGCCATCAAGCCGCACGTCGCCGTCATCGGCCGGCTCGGCCAGGTCGGTCCAGGCGATGTCCTGCGCGGGCAGTCGGGTGGGGTCGCGCACGTCGGGACGGCTCAGGCAGGCCATGGCGAGCGCCACGTCGGCCACGCTGCGCGCCAGCGGGCCGGCCACCCGGCCGGTGTAGGGCGGGTGGATGGGCACGCGGCCCGCGCTGGGCTTGAAGCCGACCACGCCGCACCACCCCGCCGGCAGCCTGATGCTGCCGCCGATGTCGGTACCGATGTGCAGCGGGCCATAGCCCGCCGCCGCCGCCGCTGCCGCGCCGGCACTGCTGCCGCCGGGTGTCTTGCCGGTGTCCCAGGGGTTGCGTGACAGGGCATGGAAGCTCGACAGACCCGAGGACAGCATGCCCAGGTCGGGCATCGTCGTCTTCGCGACGATCAGCGCGCCAGCTTCGCGCAGCCTGGCCGCCGGCGGGGCATCGGCCAAGGCAGGCTGCAAAGGCATGGCCGCGCAGCCCAGCGGCACGGGTGTGCCGCGCGTGGCGATATTTTCCTTCACGGTGACGGGCACGCCGTCCAGCGGGCCTTGCGGCCTGCCCGAGTGCCAGCGGGCGGCCGAGCTGCGGGCCTGTTCCAGCAGGGCTTCGGCGTCGAAGGCATACAGCGCCTGGATGTGCGGCTCCCAGCGGGCGATGTGCGCCACCAGCGCATGCGCCACGTCCAGCGGGGTGAATTCGCCGCGGCGATAGCCGTGGGTCAGATCGACTGCGCCCAGCAGCGGCAGTTCACGCGGTGTCATGGCTGCGCCTTCCTGCAGCTGCCCGGCCGTGCTCACGAGCGCGCCATGAACTGCTGCAGCTGCCGCGCCGCACGCGAGCGCACCTGGCCGCGCAGGAAAGGTGTCCAGCCCAGCAGCAGCCCGGGCGCGCCCAGGGCCTGGCGGGCCCAGCGCCAGAAGTCGAAGCGGTCGCGGTGGCGGGTGATGAGACCCTGGCCGTCGAACTCAAATTCGGCGTCGATCGCGTTGTGCACCAGCCGGCCGGTGGCGCTGAAGAGGTAGTGCGCTTCCCAGTGCGCCGAGCGCGCCGTGAAGGCGCCGGCCTGCAGCCGCCAGTGCGCCATGCCCTTGGCCTGGGTGGCGGTGCACAGCATGCGCCACATGCCGCCGATCTGTTCGCGCCCCTGCAGAAAGAAAACCTCGTCGTCGAAACGCGCGTCGGCGGCGTAGCAGGCTTGCATGGTGGCGTGGTCGAGCTGGCCGAAGGCGGCGTAGAAGCGTTCGATCGTGGCCTGGCTCATGGCGTCTTCCTCACTGGGGTGTGGCCCAGCTCACCGCGGCCAGGTCGTTGGCGAAGACGGGCGAGCTGCTCCACAGGCCGCGCAAGCCCTTGCGGTACACCGCCACCTGCGACGGGTTCCAGATGAACACGTTGACCGCGTCCAGCGCCAGCTGGCGCTGGATGTCTTGCCACAAGCGCTGCCGTTCGGCCGGGTTGGAGGTGCCGCCCAGCTCGGCCACCAGGCTGCGGAAGCGGGCGCTGTCATAGCCGAAGTAGTAGTTCGGGTCGGTGTAGGCGCGCACGTAGTCGAGCGGCTCCACGTGCAGGATGAGGGTGAGGTCGAAGTTGCCCTTGAAGGCTCCGCCCAGCCAGGCCGCCCATTCGACGTTCTCGATCTTCGCGTTCACGCCCACCTTGGCCAGCTGCGCGGCGATGATCTCGCCGCCGGTGCGCGCGTATTGCGGCGGCGGCAGGGTCAGCGTCAGGTTCAATGGGCCGGTGATGCCGGCTTCCTTCAGCAGCGCGCGCGCCCGCGCCGGGTCGTAGGGCGTCTGACTCGTCAGGTCGAGGTAACCCTGGTCGGTGGGCGCGAAGTGGCTGCCGATGGGTCGGGCCAGGCCTTCCAGCGCACCGTCGATGAAGGCCTGGCGGTCGATGGCATGGGCCAGCGCGCGGCGCACCCGCAGGTCGTTCAGCGGCGGCTTGCGCTGGTTGATGGCCAGGATGCCCTTGCCTGAGGTCACGCCGGTTTCCACCACGAAGCGCGGGTTGCTGCGGAACTGGCGCAGTGCCTGCGGCGCGCCGAAGCGCGGCATGGCGTCGACGTCGCCGGCCAGCAGCGCCGCCACCTGCGCCGCCGGGTCGTTGATGAAGCGGAACGTGGCGCGGCGCAGGGCCACCTGGGCGGCGTGGCGGTGGTTGGCCGACTTCACCAGCGTCACCGCGCTGCCCTTGTTCCAGCTTTCCAGCCTGAACGGCCCGGTGCCCACCGGCTGCGTGCCGGCCTGTGCCGCGGTGGCCGGGTGCAGCATGACGGCGGTGTTCTCGCCCAATCGGAAGGGCAGCAAGGCGTCGGGAACCTTCAGCACCAGTGACACGGTGTGGGCGTCGGCCACCTGCACCGAGCCGATGTTGTCGAAGACGGCCTTGCGCGCCTTGTTCGTGCTGTCGGGCGCGCGGGCGCGGTCGACGCTGAACTTCACGACCTGGGCATCGAAGGGCTGGCCGTCGCTGAACAGCACGCCGCGCTTCAGGAAGAAGGTGCAGGTCTTGCCGTCGGGCGTGAAGGTCCAGCGTTCGGCCAGCAGCGGCACGACGCTGCCGTCCTGGGCGATCTTGGTCAGGCCTTCGAAAATGTTGTAGTGGATGATCTCGCCGATGGCCGCCGAAGCCCCCGTGGTCGGGTCCAGGCTGGGCGGCTCCAGCACCATGGCCAGCACCAGCGTGTCCTTGCGGCGCTGCGCGAGGGCGGGTGTGCCCAGCAGCGGCAGCGTGGCCAGCAGCTGGTTGACGTGGCGCCGGTCCAGGCTCATGGGTCGGGCTTTCGTGGGCTCTCGTGGGCTGTCGTGGGCTTTGCGGGACTTGCCGGGGGTTTCCCGGGCTTTGCGGCACGTTCCTGGGCACGGCGAACGGGTCGCACTCAGCCAGGCGATTGTGGCGCCGGGATCGCGGCCTCGGCGGCGGCGCCTGGCAGCGCCCGCAGAAGCTGTCGGGTGTAGGGGTGCCGGGGCGCGGTGAACAGGGTGGCGGGCGTGCCCCGTTCGACGATGCGGCCCTGCTGCAGCACCAGCACCTCATCGCACAGGTGGTCCACCACCGCCAGGTCGTGGCTGATGAACAGGTAGCTCAGCCCGAACGCCGCCTGCAGGTCCTGCATCAGGTTCAGCACCTGGGCCTGGACCGACACGTCCAGCGCGCTCACCGGTTCGTCTGCGACGATGAGCTTCGGGCGGGTGATGAGCGCGCGCGCGATGGCGATGCGCTGGCGCTGGCCGCCACTGAATTCATGCGGAAACTTGTCCAGGTCGGCGGCGTGCAGGCCCACCGCGTCCAGCGCTTCGGCGGCAAGCCGGCGGCGACGCCCGGGTTCTGCCACCCGCGCCGCGCCGCGCAGCAGGGCCAGCGGTTCGGCCACGGTCTGCAGCACGCTGCGGCGCGGGTCGAGCGAGCCGTAGGGGTCCTGGAACACCATCTGGAACTGCGCCCGTGCCGCGCGCAGTTCGCCGGCGGGCAGGGCATGCAGGTCGCGGCCTTCGAACAGCACCTGGCCGGCGGCCGGTGTTTCCAGCGCCATCACCAGCCGGGCCAGCGTGCTCTTGCCCGAGCCCGACTCGCCCACCACGCCCAGGCTGCGGCCGGCCGCCAGCGTGAAGCCGACTTCCGCCAGCGCCTGCACCCGCGGCGCGGGCTGCAGCAGGTGCTGGCGCGGCAGCCTGTAGCTCTGCGACAGACCGCGCACCTCGAGCAGGGGCGGGCTCATCTCAAGGCCAGGGGTGCAGGCAGCGCAGGGCGTGGCCCGGGCCGACGAAGGTCTCGGGCGGCAGCTGCTGGCGGCATTCCGGCTGCACGCGTTCGCAGCGCTCTGCAAAGGCGCAGCCCGGGGGCAGGTCGGCCAGTGCCGGCACCCGGCCGGGGATGGTGGCCAGCCGCGGCCGCTCGCTGCCCTGTCGCTGGCCCAGCCGAGGCCGCGCGGCATGCAGACCGCGGGTGTAGGGGTGGGCGCGGCGGGCGAAGACCTCGGCCGTGGGCCCGCGGTCGACCACCGTGCCGCCGTACATCACCAGCACCTGCTGCACGCGGTCGGCCATCACACCCAGGTCGTGGCTGATCAGCAGCAGCGCCATGCCACTGTCGCTGCACAGCCCCTGGATGAGGTCGAGCACCTCGCGCTGCGTCGTCACGTCCAGCGCCGTGGTGGGCTCGTCGGCGATCAGCAGTTCCGGCCCGCAGGCCAGCGCGGTGGCGATGACCACGCGCTGGCGCTGGCCGCCCGACAACTGGTGCGGCCAGGCGTTCAGGCGTTGCGCAGCCTGGGGCATCTGAACGCGGTCGAGCCATCTCAGCGCTTCGGCCTCGGCGGCGCTGGCCGACAGGCCCTGGTGCAGGCGCAGCGGTTCGGCGATCTGCCGGCCGATGGTGTGCAGCGGGTTCAGCGCGGTCATCGGTTCCTGGAACACCATGCCGATGCGCCGGCCGCGGATGCGGCACAGCGCAGGCTCGTCCAGCATCGTCAGTTCGTCGCCGCCGAAGCGCACCGAGCCCTGAAGGCGCGCAGTTTCGGGCAGCAGGCCCATCACGGCCAGTGCGGTGATCGACTTGCCGCTGCCGCTTTCACCGATCAGCCCCAGCGTCTGCCCCCGCCCCAGGCTGAAGCCCACGTCGCGCAGGGCGTCGGCCGGGCCACGCGCGGTGTCCAGCGTGACGCGCAGCTGGCTGACTTGCAGCAGCGGTTCAGGGGTGGCAAAGCTCACGCCGGCGACGATAGCGCAGGCCCTGTCGACCCCTTCGCGGCATGCCGCGAGGCTGCCGGCGCGCCCGCCGGCGCGCCTGCCAGATTTGCGAGATTTGCGCCAAGCCGTCGGTGCGTCAAGCCTCCAAAGGGCTGGCGGCCAGCATGTCCATGTAGGCACCGGCCAGCCGCGGCGCGCTGCCCAGGCCCAGGCGCTGCATCAGTGTTGCTGCCACGGCCTGGCCTTGCGCGTCGGTCTGGCCCTCCTGCAGCACCACTTCGAGTTCCATGAAGTCGCCCAACTGCTCGACGCGGTCGAGATGGATGCGGGTATTGAAGCCGGCTTCACGGACCACCAGCAGCCAGCGCTGCTTGCGCACGCGGCCCACCAGGCCACAGGCGCGCACCAGGGCTTCGCGCAGCGCGGCGGGCTCGGGCGCGGCCACGCGCACGTAGTCGCTGGCCCTGGCGTCGGTGCCGTCGGCGCGGTGGTAGTGGATCAGCTCGGCCGAGCCGTCGGCAAATTCGCGCAGCTTCAGCCGGCCCTGCGGCGCGGCGAAGAAGGTGTCGTCCTGGGCGATGAGTTCCGCCGCGGTGCCGGCCAGGGCGCTGGCGATCGGCAGCAGGGCGTCGATGCCGGCGTCGAGCCGGGCCTTGATTTCGATGTTTC
>LNFM01002120.1_pt1 | contig 42453 bp, 30 predicted proteins | sample 596031 | NCBI WGS metagenome assembly LNFM01 (sample SAMN04254537, study PRJNA301005) | activated carbon metagenome | isolation source: dual media filters at the Ann Arbor, Michigan drinking water treatment plant | place: USA: Ann Arbor
CCCCCCTACGCGATCGCCTTCGATCCCGCGACCCCGGTTGGACCCCACCCACGCAATCGTTTGTGATCGCTAACCCCCGGTTGGACCCCACCCGCGCGATCGATATCGATCGCTCACCCCCGGTCGAACCCTGGGTCTCTCGATCGCTCGCAAACTTTTTTGCCCACACGCGCAACCTTTACGGATCGCCCTCGATACCCGGCGCACATCGGGAACGACCGCGGCCACTCGGGTCGCCTCGCCGCCCGGTATTCGAAGGTGATCGCCATGAGCAAGAACAAGAACACGAAGGTCTCGACGAGCAGCAAATCCAACAGCGACCCCAAGAGCTCGACCGCGCCCGGCCCAGTCGACGAGCTCGAGAAAGCACGCACCGCGACGAGGTCCGCGGTGCTGGCGTTGGCCGCGTCGAGCGTGCGGCCGTTCAACCTCGACGCGCCGTTCGTCGCGTCCGTGATCAGCAACGCGTGGCCCGCGGTCGAGCCGTATCTCTCGAAGATGGAGGAGCTTCCGGGCTTCGACCGTGATCGCGTGGCGGGCGTGCGTGCGGCGAGCAGCGCGCTGCTCTTGGTCGACGGCAGGATTCCCCGCAAGAGCCCGCCGTCGGCGTCGCAGTTGACCGAGGCGACCAACGCGCGGCGCTTGCTCCTATCCGCAGCAAAGCCCCTCGTCGAGCGCGGGCTCCTCGACGGCGCCATCATCGATCGCGCCTCCGGCGGAAAGAGCTACCTCGACGTCGGAAACGGCCTCTTGATGATCGCGTCGGAGTTCGTCGCCGGGTGGTCGAAGGTCAACGGACAGACCGTCGTCACGCCGCGCGAGATCGAAGCCGCGCAGAAGCTCGGCCACGTGCTGCTCCAGTCCGCGACGCCGCGCGGCGATCGCGACGACGCGGTCGAGGCGCTCGAAGACGAACGCGCGCGGCTGGCAACCTTGGTGATCGAGGGCTGGACCGAAGTGCGAGCGGCGCTCGGGTGGTTTCGCCGCCGAGAGGGTGACGTCAACGAGATCGCCCCGTCGCTGTATGCCCGCGCGGGCGCAGGCCGAAAGAGCGACGAGGGCGTCACCGACAAAGAGAGCGACAAGCCGAGCGACGAGGGCAAAGCGAGCGAATAGTCGCCAGCGGGGCGCGACGCCGTCGCACAGCTCACTGCCACACCAGCGACGGGGCGAGCATCGCGCGCGGCAGGGCCCTCACGCGAGCGAGCGTCGATCCAACGCCGATCTTCACCGCCTCTCGTGCGACGAACACGCACGGAACCGCGTGAAACCACGCCGCCTCGGTGACGCCTCGCAGCCCCCCTTCGGCGTCGCAGTCGATCAACAAACACCAATCGTCGCGCACCGCCGCGAGCGCCGAGGGCTTCACCAACACGTGCGGATCGCCGTGCGTGTGACCCACGACGTACTGCGACAGGTACACCAGCGCCGGATCGCCGCGCTCCAGCGGCGCGCCGAGCGACGAAAGCGCGCGCCCGATGGCGTCAGCCCGCGCCTCGAGCGCCTTCGAGTCGCAGCGACAGCGAGTGATCGCTCCGAAGTTCTCGGCGTCGATCGCGCACTCGGTCCGGAGAATGATCGCCCCGTCGTCCATCGCCACATCGGCCCCGAGCGGACAGAGCATCGCGTCGGCGAGCGTCGGATCCACCAGAGAACGCTCGTGCGCGCGGCTCATCGACCGATAGCGCTTGGTCGCGCCCGATCGCTTCTGCGCGAAGTACGTGGGGTCGAAGAAGCTCGCGTGCCTCTCGACCATCGCCCTCGCGACGTCCCGGTCTGCCGCGCGCCACCGCGCGCGTGGCTCGATCATCGTCAGCGAGGCGAGGGGACCGTCGAGCGTGACGTCCCGGTCGAGCCAGCGCTTTCGCACGCGAATCGTACAGCGAATCCGCTGGCGACTCGAAAACGTGTGTCGATCGATCGAAGCGCGCGCGTCCGCGCGGTTCTTCGTGGCAGAGAGCTCGATCGAGCCGCCGATCGGCTCGACCTCGAGCGCGGTGTCGAGCGTAACCACCAGCTCGTCGCCGACCATCGCGACCTGCGCGCTCGCGTCGCTGCAGCGCGCCTTTCGACCATCGACTCGAAGCTCGATCGGGGCCGCGGGCTCGAGCCAGAATCCCACTGCGTTTCCCGCGAGAAACGGCGCGCAAGCCTGCGCCGCGCGAAGAGAAACGTTGCCGTCGAGCAGCGCAGGCGCCGGTCGTATGCGCCACGGCCGCGGCCCCACCGCGCGCACCAGGACCGCCGGCTCAGCCCCCGCAGCCACCGCCGCCACACCCTCCGCCGCCGCAACCGCCGCCGCCGCCGCCGCAGCTCGAGCTCCCGCTGCTGCAGCTCGAGCCTCCGCTGTTGAACGACCCGGCCGGCGCGTCGGCGATGCTCTTTCCGATCGCGAGCACGAGCCCGCCGCCGATGATCGAGCCCACCGCGCCGACGAGTCCGAGACCGATGGGCCCGAGCAGCGCTGCCGAGACGACGACCGACGGCCAGACCCTGGGCTTCGCGTCGCTGTTGAGCCACAACGACGAGAGAGCGCCCGCGACGAACGCGACGAACAGCAACACTCCGGGATCGATCTCCGAACCGAAGGTCGAGAGGGCAAACGCCGCGATCATTGGCGCGATGAAGGCGATCAGCACGGTCGTGCGCACCTGCGACTCCCACGCGCGTCGCTCGGACTCTGGCAACACGGGCTCTGGCAGCTCCGCGGGCGTCGGCAACGGCGGCGGAGCGCGAAAGACTCCTGGCTCGAGCAGGGCGGCCACCGAATACGAGTGGGCGGGAGCGGGCGGCAACACGCCCTTGGTCGACAGATGCGCGGCGAAGCGCGATCGCAGCGCGCGAAGCAACAGCGCGACCGCGGTCAAGAGCCCCAGCGACACCCCGACGAGCGCGTGCGTCGGGCCGCGCTCTCGCTCGAGGCGCATCGTGCTCGGACTGCTCGGTCGGCACACGGTCGCCTCGCCTTCGCTCGAACAGTTGTCCCCGCTGAGGACCCACGAGCCCGAGCTTCGATACTCAGTCTGCAGCACCGGCAGGCGAAACTGGGCGGGCCAGCGCAGCTCGACGCGCTCGCTCGCCCATCGGTGCTGCTCGCTCACCGGCTGGGTAAACGTGATGATCGCCGCGCGCGTCTCGTGGTAAGCGTCCGTCGAGATGGGCGACGAGAGGTCGAAGTCGAGCCGCCACTCGCCCGAGCGCCCCTCGCGGCTCAGTTGAAATCGCAGCGGGGTCCCGTCCGGCGCCGTGACGCGCACGTTCGACGCCCCTTGGCGGCCGATGTACTTGAAGCCGTCTCGTTTGTTCTCGTTGACGCTCGCTCGGTACACGAGCTCCATTCGGACATCGATCGCGTCGTCTCGATGCTCGGACTCGCGAACATCGACGCGATAGCGCTCGATCTCTGCGGCAGGCGCGATCGACGCCACGAGCGTCACCCAGACGAACACGAACGCCGCCAGCACGCGCCTCACGACTGCACCTGCTGACCGCTGGTTTCGTCCCACTTGTCGACCCACGAGGCGGCGCCGTCGACGGCGACGCTCAGCGCATCGAGCGCGTCGAGCGGGTTGGGGCTCTGCTTTGCCTCTCGAATCGAGCGAGTGACCGCGCGGAGGGGAGCCGGTTCGATCGCGATCAGCGACGCGAGCGCGTCGACGAGCGCGGCTTCATCGGACGGAGCTTCGCGTCCAGCGAGCACGAACAAGTGGTGGGCGGCGACGAGCAGCCGATCGAGTCCGTCGCGCAACGCGCGCGCGGGGTCATCGCGGGTCGGTCCAGCGGCCACGCCCGCGAGCACACGATTTCGAATCCGCCGAGAGAGCCCGCGCAGCTCGAGCTCGAGCGCGTGCCGAAGGTGCGCGCGATCGACCTCGATCGAAGCCAACACGTCGCGCCCTGCAACAACGCGGTGCCGCGCCTTCCACTCGGCGACCTCGAGCGCGAACACGTCGGCCGACCGCGCGAGCTCGTCGTGCGTGACGACCCGCACGCGGACGCCGCTCTTCATCGGGTCCGCGAGCGCCTCGGCCAGCGCGCGCATCTTTCGCAGCCCTTCGGCCGCGATCACGGCGATGATCTCTGGCGCGAGCGCGCGGTCTCCGCGGGCAGGGTTCATCGCAGCGCCGACGACGAACGCGGATTCGAGACGCTCTCCGAGCACGCTCTCGAGCGCGCGCCTGGCCTTGTCGATTTCAGCGAGCGTCTTCGCCGGAAGCCAGCGCAGCGGGTCACTCTCTCGATGGTCTGCGGTCATCTCCAACTCCCTGCGTTGTGATGGCCGCGATGGTCGCACGCGAGCGCAGGCGACGCACAGCGCCCTTCAGCGCGCGGCAAACGACCGAACGAGCGCCACGAGCGACTGGATCGCCTCGGGTCGAAGCGACGAAAACGCCGGCATCGTCCCGTTTTTTCCGCGGGAAATCGAGAGCGCGAGCTGCTCGTCCGAGTGGCTCTGCTGAAAAGCCGCCGCCGTCATGTCCGGCGGCCGCACCGCGGTTTGCGTGCCGTCTCCGCGCCCTTCGCGTCCGTGGCACGCCACGCATTGCGACGCCCACAAAGCCCTCGCGTTGGAGAGCACATCAGAGGGTGCGCTTCCGCCGCCGAGGTCTTCACGGCTCGCGTTGTTGTGATCGCTCGGCCGCCACTCGCGCAAATCCGCGGGAGGCGAGTCGCACGCCGCGAGGGCGAGCGGGACGATGAAGCGCGCGATGTGCTTCGCGACTCTCACTCGGCGTCGCCTTCCTTCGCGCCATGCGGATCCGTCGCTCGCTGATAGAGCGCTCCGCCCGTGGCGCGAAACTCCGCGGCCTTCTCTGCCATCCCCTGCGAGAGCACCTCGGCGTCGTTCAAGCCCTTCTTCGCGGCGTACTCTCGAACGTCCTGCGTGATCTTCATCGAGCAGAAGTGCGGTCCGCACATCGAGCAGAAGTGCGCGGTCTTCGCGTTGTCGCTCGGCAGCGTCTCGTCGTGAAAGGCCTTCGCCGTCACCGGATCGAGCGACAGGTTGAACTGATCCTCCCATCGAAACTCGAACCGCGCCTTGGAGAGCGCGTCGTCGCGCTTCTGCGCGCCGGGGTGCCCCTTGGCGAGGTCCGCTGCGTGCGCGGCGATCTTGTACGCGATCACGCCCGCCTTCACGTCGTCGCGGTTCGGCAGCCCGAGATGCTCCTTGGGCGTCACGTAGCAGAGCATCGCCGTGCCGTACTGCCCGATCAGCGCAGCGCCGATCGCCGACGTGATGTGATCGTAGCCGGGCGCGATGTCCGTCACGAGCGGGCCGAGCGTATAGAACGGCGCCTCGTGGCAGAGCTCCATCTGCAGATCGACGTTCTCTTTGATCTTGTGCAGCGGAACGTGGCCGGGCCCCTCGATCATCACCTGCACGTCGTGCTTCCACGCGACCTCGGTGAGCTCGCCGAGCGTCTTGAGCTCACCGAACTGCGCGTCGTCGTTGGCGTCGGCGATCGAGCCAGGACGCAGCCCGTCGCCGAGCGAGAAGCTCACGTCGTACTTCTTCATCACCGCGCAGATGTCCTCGAAGTGCGTGTAGAGGAAGTTCTCTTTGTGGTGCGCGAGGCACCAGCGCGCCATGATGCTTCCGCCGCGTGACACGATGCCCGTGACGCGCTTCTGCGTGAGCGGGACGTAGCGAAGCAGCACGCCAGCGTGAATCGTGAAGTAGTCGACGCCCTGCTCGGCCTGCTCGATCAGCGTCTCGATGAACAGATCGATGTTGAGGTCCTCGACCTTGCCCTTCACTTTTTCGAGGCACTGGTAGATCGGCACCGTCCCGATCGGCACCGGCGCGTTGCGAATGATCCACTCGCGCGTCTCGTGGATGTTCTTTCCCGTCGAGAGGTCCATGACCGTGTCGGCGCCCCAACGGATGGACCACTGGAGCTTCTCGACCTCGTCCTTGATCGAGCTCGAAATCGCGCTGTTGCCGATGTTCGAGTTGATCTTCACGAGGAAGTTGCGGCCGATGATCATCGGCTCGAGCTCGGTGTGCCGGATGTTCGCGGGGATGATCGCCCGGCCGCGCGCGACCTCGTCGCGCACGAGCTCAGGGGTCACGTTCTCTCGCAGCGCGATGAAGCGCATCTCTTCGGTGATCTCGCCGCGGCGGGCGTAGTGCATCTGCGAGAAGTTCGTGTCGCCTCGCGCGATGCGGCGCTCGACCCACGGCTTGCGGAGCTTCGGCAAGCCCTCGCGGACGTCGTGCCCCTGCGGGCCGGTCGTGTCGTACACGCGCACGGGGGGCTCACCGCCGGTCAGCCTGATCTCGCGCATCGGGACGCACATCCCGTCGGACTCGAGGTAGACCTTGGACGAGCTGGGCAGGTCACTCTCGATGGGCTGAAGCGCGTTGTCCGAGCTCGTCGGGACGTCTTGCGTCTCGACTCGAAGCGTTCGGATCGGGCGGTTCTGGGAGGGATCTCTGGAGTCGATGGTCATCGAAACGTGGCCGGACGGTGAGGCATTCGCGCGCCGAGGGCAAGCAGGGACGCGCGCCGCGGACCGCAAGTCGTCGTACAATTCGAGCCGCTCTCCCGAGAAACTCGAACTGATGGATGACATCGACCTCCGCTCGCAGTGGCTCGAGGCGCTTCGCCGCGACAACAACGCAGACGAAGCGCTCCTCTTCGAGCGCCCCCCGTGGAACGACGCCGTGAGGGTCCTCTCGGACCGCGCCCGCTCGGAGCGATCGCAGAACGATCAAAACGGATCATTCGTCGTCATCGAATCGTCCAGTCGGCGTCCGTCGAGCACGAATCACCGAGTCGAAGTCGATCTGCTCCGCGAATCCGGCGTAGAGACGCGCGAACTCGTTGATTTTCCCGAAGAATACCTTCGTTGGCGCGGCGCCGCCCGCCCGCCGGATTCGCTGTTGATCGCCAGCTTGCTGCACGACCTCAAGAACGCCCTCGGCGCGCAATCGCTGTTGCTCGGAACGACCGAGCGCGAGCTGCAGGCCGCCGCCGCTGGGTCGCGACCTGCTCGCGTGGACTCGCTCCTCGAGACCGTCGCGCTCTGCCGCGAGTCCGTCGGTATCGCCTCGGACCGCGCCCAGATCGCGCAGGTGCTCTCGAGCCCGACCTCTCCTCCGTCGCTCAGCGGCGAGCTCTGGCTGCGTCTTGTCGTGGCCGCGCTCGGAGACGAGCGAGATCAGGTTCGGCGCGCGATCGCACCCGAGGCGCGCACCGGCCCCGTCGGAGACTGCCGCGCGATCGTCGCGATCGCCGTCGCGCTCGGCGCGCTCGCGGGCTCGGGGAGCCGCCAACGCGCCGCCGCTGCGACGCTCGAAGGCAGCGTCCGCTGCGACAGCGACGAGCAGCTTCACCTCGAGCTCGTCGTGCCGACCCGATCGGTCTCGCGCGAAGCCATTTGGGCCGCCGCTCGGCGAACCGCCCCCGCGCAGGGCCAGGGACGCAACAGCGCGCTCGTGGGGCTCGCAGAAGCGCTCGACTCGCGCATCCAATTTCGATTCGAGTGCGACGCCACCAAAGGAATCGTCTTTCGCGTCACCGCGAAGCGCTCGTCAGGGATCCTTCGTTGACCGCGCGTGCGGTCTTCGCCGTCGCGCTCTTCGTCGCGTCGTCTCTCGCGTTCGCCATCGAGCCGATGGCCGCGAAGGCGCTGCAACCCGCGCTCGGCGGCGTGGCCAGCGTTTGGACAACTTGCCTGCTGTTCTTTCAGCTCGCGCTGCTCGCAGGCTACGGCGCGCAGCTCGCCCTCGCGCGCGTCGCGGCCGAGCAGCCGCGGCTCGCGCTCCACGCCGCGCTCTTGCTCTCGCCGCTCGCGCTCGCTCGGTTCGACCTCGTCGAGCGAGCCCGCGCGCTCGATCCCTTCACCTCTCCGGTCCTCGCGACGCTGGCGTTTCTCGCGACCACTGTCGGCCTCCCGTTCGTCGCGCTCTCCACCGTCGCCCCGGCGTTGCAGCGATACTTCGCGCGCGCCACCGGCGAAGATCCCTACCGCCTCTACGCCGCGAGCAACGCGGGCTCGACCGTCGGCCTCGTCGCCTACCCCCTCGCGATCGAACCGCTCGTCGCGCTCTCGTCGCAAACTCACGCCCTTCGACTCGCGTATGGAGCCGTCGCGACCGTCGTCCTCGCGCTGGGTGTCTGGTCGTCGCGATCGCCCACAGCGACCGTGCCCGAACGCGCCGCCTCGAGCGATGAACCCGCCCCGCGCGTGTCCGCGCACGACGCTCGCACGCCCCTCGCGTGGCTCGTGTCCGCGGCGATTCCTTCGGCGCTGCTCGCGACGACGAGCGCCTCGATCGCCAGCGATTTGCCAGGCGTTCCGCTGCTGTGGGTCGCGCCGCTCGCGACGTACTTGCTCACGTTCGTGGCCGCGTTTCGCAGGGCGAAGCCAGCGCCAGACTGGGTGGTGCAAGCGTTGACCATCGTCGCGATGGTGCTGCTCCCCGTCAGCGCGAGGCGCCTCTCGAGCCCGTTCGCCCTGGTGCTGACGCTCAACCTCGCGCTGCTCGCGCTCGCGTCGTTCGCGTTTCACTGCAAGCTCGCGTCGCTCGCTCCCGCCGCGCGCTCGCTCGAGCGCTTCTACCTGGTGATCGCCGTCGGCGGCGCGCTCGGCACCTTCGTCTTCGGAATCGTCCCCGCGATCGTGTTGCCCGACCTCTGGGAGCTCCCTGTCGCGATCGCCCTCACGGCGCTCGCGACCCGGGACCGAGGAGAGCCCGTCGCGACCCGGGACGCCGTCCTTCGCGCGGCGGCGCCCGCGCTCTGGATGCTCGCAGCGGTCGCTGCCGTTCGAGCGCGATCGCTCACGGTCGAGTCGAAGCTGGTCGCGATCGCGTATCTGCCTGCAATTTTGCTCGCAACTCGCGCCGCGATCCGCAGGCGCATCTTCGTCGCAGCCATGGTGCTGTTCGCCCTCGCGGCGTGCGTGTTCGAGGCCAACGCAGGGGCGACGCTGCTTCGCTCCCGGAGCTACTTCGGCGCGCTTCGCGTTTCGAGCGAACAGCGCGGCGCCTTCACGGTCCTCGTCCACGGAACCACCATTCACGGAATCGAACGCCGCTCGCAGCGAGGTCTCTGCGAGCCCCGCGCGTACTACTTTCGCGACGGCCCGCTCGGGCACGCGATCGCCGCGCGTCGGACGGCGTTCGCGACGAGCTCGGTCCTCGCCGTCGGGCTCGGCGCTGGTTCGATCGTCTGCTTCGCGCAGCCGGGCGAGCGATGGACGTTCGTCGAGATCGACCCCGAAATCGTCCGCATCGCCCGCGACCCGCGGTGGTTCACGTTCTTGTCGCGCAACCCGCTCGGTCGCGAGCCCGAGCTCGTCGTAGGCGACGGTCGCCTCGCGCTCCGTGACCAATCGCCAGGCTCGCGGTCTCTCGTGGTCATCGACGCATTCAACTCCGACTCGGTTCCGCTCCATCTGCTCACGCGCGAGGCCCTCGCCCTCGCGATGCGGGCCCTCGAGCGCGACGGCTGGATCCTGCTCCACATCTCCAACCACGCTCTCGACTTGCCGCGCGCGGTCTCCGCGCTGGTCGCAGACTCCTCGCTCGCCGCGCGAATCAACGCCGACGCCGTCAGCCTGACCGGCCGAGGCAACAAACCCACGTGGGTGGTCATCGCGCGAGACGAGCGCGCCCTCGCTCCGCTCGGAGCACGGTGGATCGCACTGCCGGACCCGCGCGGGTTGCGAGCGTTCACCGACGAGCGCGCGTCGATCGTCCCGATCATTCGTTGGCGCTGACCCGCGCGGTCAATCGATGCCTGGGAGCTTGAGCGTGCTCGTGCGAACGCGCGCCTCGAGCCGCGCGAGTCGGCGCGCGAGGGACTCGTCTTTCTCTGCCCCGATCGCTCGCCGCGCGTGCTCGAGCGCCCGAAACGCGTCGCGATAGCGATGCTCGTAGATCTTGCTCAGCTCGAGGTGCGCGTCCGCGTCCTCCGGGGCGCTCTCGATCACCGCGAGCAACGCCTCTCTCGACAGCGCGTGCTCTCCCCGCTTTCGATGCGCCCGCGCCGCGACGGCGCCCGCGCGAGACACCACCGCTCGCTCGCCCTGCGACCGCCCCTGCGCGAGCGCGTCGCCCGCCATCGCGATCGCCAACGAGTGATCGCCAGCCCGCAGCGCGGTCTTCGCGAGCCCAGCCATGTCGCTCGGCTCGAAGCGCCCCAGCCCGTCCCCGCCGCTCGCGCGGGCGACCAGCTCACCCACGAGAGCCGCCATCGCGATCACGTCCCAGAGGTTGTGCTCGATGACGGGCAAGAGCCCCTGCGCGTCGCCGCGGCGCAGAAACTCCGAGTAGCGCGCGGGGATCTCCGAGCCGTGGACATCGCCTTCGCGCACGAATCCGAGGACGTCGCGCTCGAGATGAACGAGGCGACACTCGCGCATGCGTTCGCCATAGATGCGACGCGCGACGTGAACGAGGTCGAAATGCGGCGGAGACGGCGGCGCGCCGAGGCGGTTCATCACGAATCGCGCGCGCAGCAGCGGCAGGTCGAAGGACTTGCCGTTGAACGAAACGATCGCCGAGGCCTGCTCGATGCGCTCGCGAAGCGCGAGCAAGAGCGCAGGCTCCTCCGACGGTTCGCGAAGAAACCACTGCTCGACGACGAACTGCCCCCCATCGAAGCGGCCCGCGCCGACGAGAAAGGCCATCATGCCCGTTCCGCCCGAGAGTCCTGTGGTCTCGGTGTCGAGAAACAGCGCGGTCTTCGGGTCGAAATCAGCGAGTCCGCGGTCGATCGCCAGCGTCGCGACGCTCGAGCCGATCGCTTCGAGCGCCGACTTCAACGGCACGTGACCGTGCCGCGCCGTCCCGTCGTAGACGCGCGTTCGCACGTCCACCGCGCCTTCACTGCGCTCGAAACGAACGAACGGAAGCTCCGCGAGCGCGGCCTCCTTCGCGACCTTGCTCGCGCGATCGCTTCGCCGCGCGGGCTTCTCTGCGAGCGCTCGCACTCGCTCGCGAAGCTCGTCGATCCGACGACGCTTCGCAGCGGCGAGGTCGTCCTCTGCGCCGAGCTCGATCGGCAGATGTGGCTCGCGATCGAGCACCCGCCTGCTCGCCGGTCCCGGCTCGGGCGCGGCTTCGCGCTCGTCCGGCTCTGCAGTGGCCGCGAGGCGTTGAAGGCGCTTTCGGAGGTTGCTCATCGCCGCGTCGCCTGTCCCTCTAGTGTCGCCGCGGAACGCCCGCGTCCGTCAGCAGCTCGAGCGCCACGCCCTTGCGCGAGGTCAATCCGCGGCCATCACCCGGGGAGACACAGGCCGGACACCCATCGGCGCAAGGGCAGCTCTCGATGAGCTCCCGAGCCTGAACCAGCAGATTCTCGCGCAGCTCGTAGGCGCGCGCAGACAATCCCACGCCGCCCGCGGCGTTGTCGTAGAAGAAGATCGTCGGATCGAAGCCCGGAGCGCCGCTCTTCATCGGCCGAGACGTCCCGTCGCTCTTGTCTCCGAGCGTGTACCCGATGTCGCGCGGATCGCACATGAGCGCGAGCGAGGTGACCGCCTCGAGCGCGTGCGCCACGCCGCGGATTCCGTCGAGCACCGCGCTTCGTCCTCGCACGCGGCCGATCGCGTCCTCCACCGCCGCGAGCGTCTGCACGCGCTCTTCTGGAAAGGTCAGCCAGAACGCGCTCGTCTGCATGCGCACCTCCGGCAGCCGCACGTCGCCGTACCCCAGGTTTTCGTGGGTGAAGAACTTCACCTTCTTGAAGCCCGTCACGCGCTCGGTGACCTCGACCTCGCCGAGCGCGCACACGTTTTCAGGGAGCGAGAACACCGAGCCTCGCTCGCTCTCGTCGAGGACGCTCACGGACACCGCGGTGGACGCGTCGGTGAAATAGTCCGCGTCCACTCGCCGCACAAACGCCTTGCGATTGTCGTAGTCGAGCCGTTCGACTTGGTACGTGTCCGCCTCGAGCTGGTAGATCGCCTGCTCGAACAGCGCCGTGTGCGCGCCCTTCCAATCGACCTCGCCGATCGCCTGCGAGCGCTCGACGTCGATCACGACGAAGTTGTCCATCCCCGTCGAGCGAAGACCGACGCTCTGCGCTGGGTATTGATCGGCGATCCAGTGCCAGCGCGTCCCGCTCTTGTGCAACACGCCGTTGCGCGCGAGGTAGGCGAGGGCGTCCTGCGTGATGTCTCGGGCGACGTCGGCGTACGCCTCGTCGGTCGCGAACGGCAGCTCGAAGCTCGCGCACTTCAGGTGCTGCACGAAGATCTCGACGTTGTCCGGGTCGATCCTGGCTTCTTCCGCCGCTCGACCGAAGAGATACCGAGGCTCGCGCGCGAGGTATTGGTCGATGGGGTTGGACGACGCAACGAGGACCGCGACCGATGGCGACTGTCGCCTTCCCGCGCGACCGAACCGCTGCCAGGTCGCCGCGACGGAGCCGGGATAGCCGGCGCACACAACGGCGTCGAGCTCTCCGACGTCGATGCCGAGCTCGAGCGCGTTCGTCGCGACGACGCACTTGATCGCGCCTTCGCGAAGGCCCCGCTCGATTCGTCGCCGCGTCTCTGGCAGATAGCCGCCGCGATACGCCTGGATCCACTCTTGCGGAACGTCATCCTTCGCGAGCGCGCTCCGAACGTATCGGAGCATGACCTCGACGTTGGTTCGCGAGCCGCCAAAGAGAATCGTGCTGACGTCCGCTCGAACGAGATCGCTCGTGAGCTTCACCGCAGCCTTCAAGTAGCTCTGGCGGATCCCGAGGTCGGCGTTGACGACGGGCGGGTTGTACAAGAGCGCGCGACGGTCGCCGCTCGGCGCGCCCGAGTCGCTGATGAGCTCGATTTGCGACGGGTCGACGCCGATGAGCCGCGCGGCGTGCTCGCGGGGGTTGCCGATCGTCGCCGACGCGCACACAAACGTGGGATTGGACCCATGAAATCGAGCGACCCGCTGCAAGCGACGCAGCACGTGCGCGAGGTGTGATCCGAGCACGCCCTTGTACGTGTGCAGCTCGTCGACGACCACGAACTCCAGCGCCGAGAGGGCCCCGGCCCACGTCGCGTGGTGCGGCAGGATCCCTGCGTGCAGCATGTCGGGATTGCTCACGATCACGCCGCCTTTGGCCTTGGCCGCGCGTCGCGCGTCTCCCGCGGTGTCACCATCGAACGTCACCGCGGTCCGGGCGATGCCCGCATCGTCGAGCAACGCGCGAATCGACAGCTCCTGGTCCCGCGACAGCGCCTTGGTCGGAAAGAGATAGAGCGCCCTCGCGTTCGGATTTCGCGCGAGCGCGTCGGCGACCGGAAGGTGGTAGCAGAGCGACTTTCCCGACGCGGTGGGCGTCGCGATGATCGTGTGCTTGCGGGCGAGGGCGCTCTCGATCGCCGCCGCTTGATGCGAGTAGAGCGACGTGATCCCGCGACGGGCGAGGGCGTCGCGCAACGACCCGTGCAACGCCTCGGGAATCGGCGCCGTTCGCGCCGGGCGCGGAGGGTAGTGCTCGTGCGCCGCGAGGCAGTCGGACACTTCGCCGCGAGCGAGCCAACGCTCGACGACGTGTTCGACTCCTCGATCGCGCTCCCAGGGGGCTTTCGGCATCGCTGAGCGTGAGACTGTACGGGTGCTCAGGCCAGAGGCAAGGAGCTCCAGTCGCTACGCTCAGGTTGCGTCCGAGAGAATGCCGCTCGTTTCGAGCAGGTACACACCGTCGAAATCGTAGCCAAACGGCTGGAGCGCGGCCGGCGACGGGCGAAGCAGCCGGATACGACCGTTGGACAGAAGCAGCTCGTCGTGCAGCGGCCGAAGAGACGCCTCGAACGCGTCGCTCGCGAGCCACGCGCCGGGCACCGCCAGCACGACGTCGGAATCGTCGCGCGCCACGCGACCGCTCGACGCGACCGCGCGCCGGACCGCATCGAGACCGCGCGATCGCCGACGACGACGAACCGCGCTGATCACCGACGAGAGCGCCGTCGCCGAGTCGATCGCCGTCTCTTCGATCGTCTCGTCGCTGGTGATCAACACACAACGACGGTCGTGACCGATCGCCGACGCGCAGGCGATCGCCGCGACCGCAGCGGACTGAGCGACGTCGCCGCTCTCGCTGTGCTCGACGCAAACGAAGACGGTGCCCTTTCGACGGACCCACCGAGCGTCCGACGCGACGCCCTCGAGCGCGCGCTGCGTCCATCGATCGAGCTGCAGCGCCCGCTCTCTCGCCCGCGCCCGCGCCCGCTCGGCGCTGTAGGCCGCGGCGCGCCCCTCGACCGAAGCGACGCGCTCGTTGGGCGGCGCGACGGGCGTCGCTCTTCGCTCGAACGAGAGCTCGCGTTCGAGGCGGGTCACCTCTGAATCGTCGCGGCGCGTACGCAGCAGCTCGAGCAACAGACGTGTCTGCGCGCCTGCGGTGATGAACTGATGCTCGATCGCTCGCAGCCATTCGCTCATCGCCCGCTCGCGCGTTCGAAACGTCTCGACCCACCGCCAGCCATCGCCCGCTTGGGCGCGAATCCAGCGCAACGCGAGCGGCTCCCACAACAGCTCCAGCGTGACGGCCGATCGAGCATCGACCGGACCAGCTTGCGCCTGGCCGCGCTCGATTCGACGGCGCATCGACCAGGCCGCTTCGACCATGTCGACGATGTTGCTCAGCACGACGGCGACCGCCGCGACGCGACCTGCGATCTTGTCGGCGAGTTCGCTCGCGGTCAGCGCGTCGAGGATCGCCGATCGAAGCGGCTCTGCGGGCCATCGCAGCAGCGAACGATCGACGACGAGCCCGCGCTCGAGCGCGGTGCCGATGCGCAGCAACGACTCGGTGACGATCGCGGGCTCGCCGCTGGTCGCCGCTGGCGCGATCGCGCTGACCATCCACGGCTCGAATCGATTCACGACCGCACCGGAAGCGCAGCGATCGCGATTCGCACCCCGCGCACCGCGTCGACGAGGCCGTCCAACACGGCGAGCGAGCGCTTCGCCGCCGCGCGATCGGACTCGGACAGCAGCGCGACGCGCCACAGGCTCGCGGACTCGCCGTCGATGACGCGCTCACAGAGGCGACGCGCGTCGCGCAGCTGCATCGCGAGCGACGCGAGCCACGCGGCCCGCGCCTCGACGTGCGCGGCGTCGAACTGCTGCTGCTCGACCAACGGCTCGTTCTCGACGTCGCGCGTCACGAAATGCGCGGGGTCTTCCGTGTAGCGTTTGAGCTCGGCGATGCGCCCGAGAAAGTATCTCTCGTAGAGCTGCACCGACGTGAGCTCTTCGTCGATGCCCGCGCGCGGCCCGCTGCGAGGTCGCAGGTAGAGCTGCTCCCCGGTCGAGAGCGTCGCAGGCTCGCGGCGGGTGCGCTCGGTGGTGGTCGCGCCGCTCGGCGTTCGGTACAGCGCTCGCCCCGACTCGTCGAAGCGCGGCGCCCGCGCGACTCGATCGCCGTTCACCGCGCGCTCGATCGCTGCCAGCCCGGCGGTCAACCGTTGGATCGCGTCGATAAACGTGTTGTGCGAGCGCTCGACGAGCCAGCGGCGTACAGAGGCTCGTACCTCGGCGCGCTCGGCGGCGAAGAGCGCGTCCACCAACGCCAGATCGTCCGGGACCACCTGCGTCCGACCGTCGACAAACGCCGCGACGCGCAGCACGTCAGCGACCGCGCGCCACCATCGATCCGAGCGAAATGTCTCGATTTCTCCGAGCTGAACGCGCAAGGCCGCGAGCCCAGCGCGAAGCTCGTACGAGAGCTCGACGGACGCGCTCTCGCGCCGCGCAGCCTCGACATCCGCGCGGTCCATGCAAGCTCCATCGTGTCCGTGCTGCGCGCCATCGTCCGCGTGCGCTGGGTCGGTCAACAGCGCGTCGAACTCGCTTGGAGAGAGCGGCGCCGTGAGCGCCCGCAACACGAAGCGATCCGAGAGCGCTGGATCCCCTTCGCCAGCGTCCATGGCCGTGCCGACGTAGATCGCGCCGGCTGGCGCGCGGTCGAGCGCGCGTCGCAGCGTCGCAGCGAGCTCGCCGTGAACATCGAACACGTCGTCGAGAACGACGACCGTCGCGAGCGGCGGGTCTTTGTCGTTCGACGCCCATCCTGCCGCGGAGCAGAACGGATCGAGGGCGTGCTCTTCGAACCGAGCGCCGATGGCGTCGGCCAGCGCGCGAGCCATCGCGGTCTTCGCCGTTCCCGGTGGCCCCACGAGCAGCGCAGGGTGCCCCGACAGCGCGGACAGCACCAGGATCCTCGCGGCTTGTTGTCGCCCGACGAGCCCACGCTGAACGCGCTGAATCGTCGCGAACACCCTCGTGCCGAGCGTGCTCGGCTCGCTCGTCGCGGCCGTTGGTTGTTCCGCGGTCTCGCGACGTTTGTCCCCAGAAGCCATCGAGTCTTCGTCCATGACACCCGAAAGCGAGTGTACCCTGCCTGGCGGACACCGCACCATGGCCGCAGAACTCATCCGATTTGGCGTCGCGATGGACGCTGACCTCCTCGCGCGATTCGACGAACACATCGAGAAACGCGGATATGCGACGCGCTCGGAGGCGCTTCGCGATCTCGTTCGAGCGGACCTCGCCGCGGCGCACGTCGCCGACGGCGGACTGGCCGCCGCAACCCTCACGGTCGTCTACGACCACCACGTGCGCGAGCTCACCGAGAAGCTCAACGAGATGCAGCACGAGCTCGGCGAGCACGTCGTCTCGACGCTGCATGTGCACCTCGACCACGATCACTGCCTCGAGGTGATCGTGCTGCGCGGGCCGTCCAACGTGCTGAAAGAGGCGGCAGATCGGATCCTAGCGACCAAGGGCGTCGAGAACGGAAAGCTCGTCATCACCGCGATGCCAGCGACGACGCACGAGCACTCCCACCACCACCACGACGACCACGGCCACCGGCACGACTGACATGGACCAGGCAGAAATCGAACGACGCGACCGCGACTGGCTCGAAAACGTCTACCGAGGAGACAAAGACCGGCAGCTCACGGCGCGCTCCATCGCGCTCGGAATGATCCTCGGGGCCGTGATGAGCTTCTCGAACCTCTACGTCGGCCTGAAGATCGGGTGGGGGCTCGGGGTCGCGATCACCTCGAGCATCCTCGCCTTCGCGATCATGTCGTTTCTTCATCGCATCGGACTCGCCACGACCGAGTTCACCGCGCTCGAGAACAACACGATGGCCTCGTGCGCTTCGGCCGCGGGATACATGTCGTCGGCGGGGCTGGTGAGCGCGATTCCGGCGCTCGACATGATGATCCGCGAGGATCCATCGCTCGGGCACCTGAAGATGGGCGCCGGCGCGATGATGCTGTGGCTGGCCGCGATCTCGGTGCTCGGCGTCGTCATGGCGGTGCCCCTCAAGCGCCAGCTGATCAACATCGAGCAGCTCACGTTTCCGTCCGGCGTCGCCGCGGCCGAGACGCTCAAGAGCATGTACACCAAGGGCGGCGACGCGATGCTCCGAGCGCGCGCGCTGCTCTACACCGGGCTCTTCGGCGCGGCGCTGAAGTTTGTCACCGAGGCCGAGGCCGCCCCGCGAGTGACGCTCGCCAACGCAAGCGCGCTCACCAAGGCCGCGCACTGGCTCATCCAGTGGAAGACCTGGAAAGCGCCCGAAATTCTCACCCCGACGCTGATGCTCAAGGGCTACCCCTTGGCGAGCTACTCCGTGGGCCTCGCGCCATCGTCGCTGATGCTCGCGGCGGGCGCGATCATCGGCTTGAAAATTGGTGTCTCGCTGTTGGTCGGCTCGACGATCAACTACCTCGTCATCGCGCCGTGGCTCGTCGATCAGGGCGTGTTCGAGCGCGTCGTTCGCGGCGTCGCCGACCTCTCGCCGGCGGCGATCAAGGCGCGCCATCACATCCCTGTGAGCGCTCCGCCGGGGCACGCGCCGTATTTGTACGCAGCGCTGCGCGGTCAGTGGAGCGTCTGGCCGGGCACCGCGCTGATGGTCACAGCAGGGCTGCTCTCGTTCGGCTTTCGCTGGCGGATGGTCCTCCGCGCGTTCTCGGGCCTGGGTGACCGCTTTCGCGCGATCGTCGGAAAGCCCACTGAAAACGCCACGAGCCCCAGCGAAACAGCGAAGAAGCTCGAGGGCATCGAGGTTCCTGGGAGCTGGTTCGTCACGGGCTTCGTGCTCTCTGGCGTCGCGACGGTGCTGCTCCAAAACACCCTCTTCGGGATCAAGTTCTGGATCGGGATCGGCGCGGTTCTGCTGACGTTCGTGCTCTCGATCGTCGCCGCTCGCGCGACGGGCGAGACCGACATCACGCCGATCGGCGCGATGGGCAAGATCACGCAGCTGATGTTCGGCGGGTTCGCCCCGACGCAGCCCGCCGTAAACCTCATGACCGCCAACGTCACCGCCGGCGCCGCGAGCCACGCGGCGGACCTGTTGACCGATCTGAAGACCGGGTACCTGCTCGGCGGAAGCCCGCGAAAGCAGTTCATCGCGCAGCTCTTCGGGGTGTTCGCAGGAGCCCTCGCGTGCGTCCCGATCTACCGAGTGATCGCCCCGCCCGCGGCCCTCGGAACGACGATCCCCGCCCCGGCCGCCGTCACCTGGAAGAGCGTCGCCGAGCTGCTCACCAAGGGCTTCGACGCCCTGCCGCTGTACGCAAAGCGAGCGATGCTCATCGGCGCGCTGCTCGGGGCAGTCCTCGCGACGCTCGAAGAGTTCTGGCCCAAGACCAAGAAGTATCTGCCTTCGTCGACGGGCCTCGGCATCGCGCTCGTGATCGATTTCAAAGACTCGTTCGCGATGTTTCTCGGCGCGCTGATCGCTTGGGGAATCGCCCGCCGCAACGAGAAGCTCAGCGAGCGCTACACCGTCGCGGTCGCCTCCGGCGTCATCGCTGGCGAGAGCTTGATGGGCGTCGCGCTCGCGATCCTGACCCTCGCCGGGCTGTTTGCGTCGTAGTCGCGGGACTGCGAAACTGTATACGCTCGGTTTACAATCATCTCTCGGTCTTTTCGATAGACGGGACGTTCGATCCGCTCGACGATCATCGGATCGTAGGCTGTCCGTTTGGGCGCCTGCAGTCGGTGCGAAGCCGGAGAGGAGACACAAAGCCAGCGTGAGCCGCGCAGTTCGTATTGCGCGGTTCGCGGCGGTATTGGAGCGAGCCTCGAGGACGAGCCCGTCACGCCTTTCTCCTTCGAATACTCAACTAACCTCGAAAAAGACCAGGGCAACGAATGCGAAACCACCTGAAACCCAAGGCGCTGATCAGCTTCGCGGGAGCGCTATTGCTCGCCGCGTGTTCGCCGCCACCGTCGACCCCGGACGCGACGCCCGACGTCGCGGACACTGGCGTCACGACGGACACCGGCGTGCCGTCGGACATCGGTGAAACCGACACCGGCATCGGAATGGACGTCGTCGCCACCGACACGCCGCTGCCGGCGGACACCGGCGTCGATTCGGGGCCGCCCGCGACGGCGCGCACGCTGCCAACCAACGGCTCGGCGATCGTGCTCACGTCGGACGACCAACACGCGGTCGCGGTGAACCGAACCTCGCACTCGGTCTCGGTCTTTCGCACGGACTTCGCCGCGAATCCGCCGACCGCATCGCGCGTCGCGCTCTTGCCGGCAGCCATGGTCGGCGCCGACTCCGAGCCTTGGGCAGCGGTCATCGGCAACGACAACGACACGGCGTACGTGATCCTTCGTCGCGCGCAGCAGGTCATCAAGATCACCGGCGTTCGAGGAACGCCCACCATCGCGGCGGCCCGCGCAACGGTCGGCAGCGAGCCGACGGGCATCGCGATTTCTCCCACCGGCCGGTCGCTCTACGTCGCGAACTACAACGACGGAACGGTCACCGTCGTAAACACCGCGGACATGACGGTCACGCGCCGCGTCGACCTCAACCCGACGCTCGCGATGTCGGGCCTGCTCGGACCGTCGGTGATGGGACGGTCTCGGCCCGCCCTCGCGCACCCTCGCGCGATCGTCGTCACCAACAACGGCGATGGCAACGACGACGACGAGACCGTGTACGTCTCGGAGTTCTTCGCGCAGGCGCGCACCGCCGGACTCCCCGCGGGCGACGCGCAGTTCGACGTCAACAAGCAGGGCGTGGTGTATCGCTTCAACGCGGGCACCGGAACGGTCGGCGCGCTCATCACGCTGGCGCCCATCGACAACACAGGTTTTCAAGACACCGCCAACAACATGACGGGCTGCTTCCCCAACCAGCTCTACTCGATGGCGCTCAACGCCAACCGCCTCTACGTGACGAGCGTGTGCGAGTCGCCCCGCGGCCCGACGGGCCCCGTCGGGATGGCGCCGATGATCGACGCCCGTAACTTTCAGACGCAGATCCACGCCGTGGTCAACGTCGTCGACACGTCGACCAACGCTGAAATCGTCGCGCAGAAGGTCAACCTCAACCAGCGGCTGCAGGCGCAGTACACGGCGCGGATGACGCCCGACGACGGCTCGCGCCGGATGCCGCTGATCATGAACGACATCCAGTTCGTCAACGGCACCAACGTCGGCTACGTGAGCGCCTACGGCTCGGACGCGGTGTTTCGTGTTCGCTTCAACGCCGATGGCTCGTTCAACGAAGTCGGCACGATGGCGCAGAACTTCATCAACCTCGCGCCAGCGACAGGCGCCCCTGCCGGACGCCTCCCGGTCGGCCTCGCGCTCGCGTCGACCGCGGCTCACGCGACCAACCGCGCGCTCTCCATCAACGCGAACACGCGCAACGTGACGGTGCTCAACCTCGCGGAGCAGAGCGCGGCCAGCGCCGCAGCGTCCGACAATCCGCCGGCGGCCGGCGCAGAGACGAACGTCAACCTCGGCCGACGCTTCTTCGTGACCGGTCTCGGGCGATGGTCCTTCCGTGGCCAAGGGTGGAACTCCTGCGAGGCGTGCCACCCCGACGGGCTCTCGGACAACGTGACGTGGTTCTTCGCGCGCGGCCCGCGCCAGACCACCGCCCTCGACGCCTCGTTCAACCGCGGCGGCGCCGAGCAGCGCGTCTTCAACTGGACCGGCATCTTCGACGAGACGCACGACTTCGAGCTCAACACTCGCGGCAACTCTGGCGGTCTCGGCGCGATCGTTCACCGCGTCGGCATGCCGACGTCCGCCGACGATCGAATCATCTTCGATGGCACCGCTACGGCAGGCGCGCAGATCGCCACCGCCACGCCACAAGCGGGGCTCAACGGCAGCACGAAGCTCATTCGGACGGGCGTTCCTGCGGCGCCGATGGGCACCGTCACCAACGCGCTCGCGGATTGGGACGAGATCGACGACTACGTCAAGACCATCCGTGCCCCGCGTCGTCCGTCGAACCTCGACGCCGCTGCGGTCACCGCGGGTCGCGCGCTCTTCGAGACCCACAACTGCGCCGGTTGCCACGGCGGACCGCTCTGGACCACCGCACGCCGCTTCTGGACCCCCGGCCCCGTCACCAACGGCGCGATGGGAACGCTGCGAACCATGACGTACATGGGCTTCGCTGGCGGATTCGCCGCGCTGAACCCGCCGTCCGCCACGGCTGCAGCACCGCTGCGCTTCACCAACGCCGATCCAGCGCAGGTCGCCGCGAACGACCAGATCAACTGCGTCATCCGTAACGTCGGCACCATCACCGCTCCCGCCATGATGGGCGGCGTGCCCGGCGCCGTCGCTCCTGCGGGCGTCGTCGTGAACGAAGTGCGCGCCAACATGACCACGCCAGCGCAGGGGCTCACCGGCTTCTCGCCGCCAGGCCTCGTGGGTATGGGCCTCGGCGCGCCGTACCTCCACGCGGGCAACGCACGCACGCTCGAGGAGCTCTTCTCGACGGTGTTTCAGTCGCACTACCAGGCGTTTTCGGCGAACTTCTTGACCAACGCGACCACGCGCGACCAAGACGTAGCCAACATCGTCCAGTTCGTCCTGTCGATCGACGACGACACGATGATCGTCCCGGTCCGTGGAATGCTGTCGTTCGACCCGCAGCTCTGCCCAGCGACGCTCTGAGCCAACCACCACTCGATCGGCGTGCGCAGTCGTTGCGCCGCCCGTCGAGTTCGTGACCAGCGACGCTATCGGGAATATCTTCGCGCCTATCTCCGTCAAACGGAGCCGGAGCGAACCGTCAACCGATGCGATCCCAACGTCACCTGCAGCGCATGGTCGCTGCCATGTTGCTCTCTTCGATGGTCGCGCACGCCTCGCGCGCCTCCGCGCAGAGCACGACTGCGATCACCATCAACACTGGATTCTCGCCGGATCCGGGCCTGCTCCGCGGCACGGCCGGCGGCGCGGTCGAAGGAGCGCGGATCGGCGACGACTGCCGCGGCTTTTTTCCGCAACGACCACAGCATCGGATCACCACGAACGGCGTCGCGAGCGTGCGGTTCTTCACGATCGCGCCCAACAACGCGGACATCACGCTCGCGATCGTCGGACCCAACAACTCCATCAACTGCGACGACGACAGCGGCGGCAGCAACCAGGCGTTGCTCGACATGCGACTGCCCGCCGGGAGCTACGACGTATTCGTCGGAACGTATCGTCCCAACGAGCCGTCGCCCTATGGATTGGTGTTCACCACGAACGGACAGCTTCGAGCCGACGCGATCCGCTACACTCCGCCGGCCGGGACGCAAACCCCGCCCAACACGCCGCCCAACGGCTCTTCCCCGTGGAACACAGGGCAGACTCCGCCCAACAGCGGCCAGACTCCGCCGCCAAACCGCGGCGTCATCGATCGCGCAGCGACCTTGCGTCCATCGGGCCCCCAGGTCCGCGTTCGGACCGGCGGAACCCAGCGCGCCAGAGGGCGCACCGCAGGCACCAACGACCAGGCGAGCGCGCTCCAAACGGGATGCGCCGGGTTCGTCACGCTCGCGCCGTCTCACGCGGTCGTCCTGTCCGGAGCCAGCTCTTCGCTCCGATTCAACGTCACCTCCGCGGCGGACACCACCCTCGTCGTCCGCGCCCCCAACGGACAGGTCATGTGCAACGACGACGCCGTGGCCGGCAACTTCAACCCCGAGGTCTCGTTTCCGACCTCCATCGCCGGCTCGTACGCGGTTTGGGTGGGCACCTATCGACCGGGCATGCGCAACCTCTATCAGCTCACGGTTACCGCTAACTAATCACCTCGCGTCGGTTGTATTCTCGTCGGCCGCGAGGGAGCACCCGACCGCATGGCTGAAATCAAACCGACCGCCGAGCTGCTCGCCGAGCTCGACAAGGCTCCGACCGACGTCCTGCTCCGAGAGCGCGCAGCGCGCGCCCAGCTCGTCGACGGCGACGTCGAAGCGTCATTCAAGACGCTGACGTCCAAGCTCATCAACGTGACCGCGCACGCCAAGGGCTCTCCCTTGCCGTCGCTGCATCGCAAGGCCATCAAGCCAACGCAGGCGAGGGTCGAGGCCGACGGCGACGTGTTCGTTCGCGAGTTCGTCTGCGCCGCTGGCCGCGTGTTGTTCTTCTGGATTCCTGAGTCGCTCGCGCCGAGGGCCGAGCAGATTCGTGAGTCCGTCCGCGCCCGCCTGGACGCGAAGATGGCCACCTACGACGCAAAGCGCGGCAATCGAAGCGACGACGACGAGGAGTAACCAACCATGAGCGAAGCATCGACCCACGCTCGCTTCGAGCCGAGCCAGCTCTTCGAACCGAGCGCCGAGGCGCGCGTGCGCGCGTGCGCCGTCGCGCCCCAGGACCGAGACACAGCTTTTCATCTCCGCGCGGTGCTGCTGTTCGATCGCGCCGTCGCGCCTCGCGTCGCCGCCGCTCAGGCGCTCGCGCGCTTCGCCGATCCCGTCGTCGGGGCGATGCTCCTCGACGCGCTCCGCGACCCGTCGCCGCTCGTGCGCGACGAAGCCGCGCGAGGACTCGCGAAGAACGGCGCCGTCCACGCAGCGCCCGCCCTGTCTCGCATCGCCACGACCGACGAGGTCTGGTTCGTGCGCCGCACCGCCGTCTTCGCGTACGCCGCGCTCGCAGGATTCTCCGCGACCGACTTGCTCCTCGAGGCCCTCGAAGATCCGTTCTGGCGCGTTCGACACGCCGCAGTGCTCTCCCTCGAGGCGCTCGGACAGTCTCACGACGAGACCCGTGCCCGCGTCCTCGCCGAGCCCGTCGAGACGCCGGCGGCCCGACGAGCGCTGCAATTTCTTCGATCTCGGTGGGCGCTCTCGACGCCGTCGCTCGACGTCGCGCGAGACCACGAGAGCTTCGATGACCCCTGGTACGACGACGACCCCGCGGTGATGACCGCTCGCGTCGCGCGCAATCCGCCGCCGCCTGAGCGGCTCGTCGCGATGCTCGGCGAGTCCCACGAGCCGCTTCGCAAGCTCGCGATCCGCGGCCTCGTTCGCGGCCGCGACCGCATCGCTCTCGCCGGCGCCGCGTGTTGGCTCGACGCGCCGAGAGTCCCGCACGCCGCCGAGAGCGCGCGCAAGGCGCTGCGCATGGCGCACGAAGACACAGTCGCCATCGCGACGGCAGCGGTCGCCTCCAAGCTCCCCGGCGTCGCCGCGTGGGCCATCCGAGTCGCGGTCGACGCGCACCAGAGCCAGCTCGCAGACTCGATCCTCCGACGCGCCTCCGACGAGGACGCTCGCGTGCGAGCCGCCGTCGCCTTCGCCGCCCCGTCGATGGCCGAGAGCGCCGAAGCCGCCGCGCTCATCGTCGAGCCGATGCTCGATGATCGCGACGACTCTGTGCGTGACGCTGCGATCGCGGCGCTGCGCACCGTCCAACACCCCCGCGCAGCGCGCGCGCTCGCCCGCGTCGAACGAAAGCTGGCCTCGGTGCCCGCGCGCGTCGCGCTCGTCGCCGCCGCGGTCGATCGCGAAGATGTGGCCTTCGTTCGAGCCGCGATCGACGACGCTCACCCCTTCGTTCGCGGCGCCGCCGTCGACGCGCTCCGCACGCTGGGCGCGCTCAGCGAAGAAGAGCGTCGCGCGTTCGCGAAGGACAGCGATCCGTGGGTGCGCGCCGCGGCGGTCGAAGCCGAAGACGCAGCGGACGTCCTCGACTCGGATCCTGACGTGACGGTTCGACGAATCGCAGTCGATCGCGTTTGCGCAGCGCGACGCGGGCTCGACGACGACTTTGTGCGGACCGTCGGCCTCGCAGCCAGCTCCGATCGAGACCCATGGATCCGCGCTCGCGCCGCGCGCCTGCTCGACCCGCGCCGCGATGATGCGTCGCTCGTCGCGCTGCTCGCTTGCGAAGCGGACGCGAGCCCGATGGTGCGCGCGTCCGCAGCAGACACGCTCGAGCGCACCGCCACGATCGCCGAGAGGGTCACCGACGCGATCGATCGCGGGCTCGTTCCGTCGCGCGCGATGGGCGTGGCGCTCGGGTGGATCGCCCGCGCCTCGGACGCCCCCGCGAATACGCTCCTGCGGCTCGCCAGCGAACCATCGCTGAGGGCGTCGATCGCTGCTGTCTCGCAAGTGCTGCCAGAAACCGATCGCGCGCGAGTGCAGCTCGTGTCCGGAGAGCCTTCGGTCGCAGACCCGCCACGCGCCGAGCGCAGAGCGTACGCGCCGTTTCCGTCCGGCCTTCACAGACCGTTCGGCAAGACGTCGCTGTCGCTCGCGCCCATCGCCTTTTCGGGCGCGCAGCTCCCGTCCGAGTCGGTCTTCATCGAGGGCCGCGAGCGCGGCATGAACGGCTTCTTCTGGGAGCCGCGCTACACGTCGCTCACGCGCTTTGTCCGAAGGTCGCCGAAGAAGAGCGACCTTCACGTGATCGCGGGCACATACCACGCCGACCGGGCGTCGATCGTCGCCGACGTCGAGCGCGCGCTTCGCGTGCTCAAGCTCGAGCAGCTCGGCGTGTTCTTGCTCTTCTGGGCGCGTTCGCAGGCGCGCCTCGACGACGAGGCGTTCGACACCCTCGAGTCCCTCAAGCAACAGGGAAAGATCGCGGCGCACGGCTTCTCGACGCACCTCCGCGCGCTCGCGATCGGCGCGCTCGCCGAGCGACGATGGGACGTTGTGATGTCGCGCTACAACGCCGCCCACACGGGCGCCGAGCGAGAGCTCTGGCCCGCGATTCGTCGCGCCGAAGCAGGGGCGATCGCGTTCACCGCGCTGTGTTACACGCGCCTTTTGTCCCCTGTCCGCGGCTCGGACACACAGCCCGTCAGCGCCGCGGATTGCTACCGATTCGCGCTCTCCAACCCAGCGGTCGGCGTCGTGCTGGCCGCACCCTCGATCTCGGGTGACGCTCGCGCGGCCTTCGACGCGATGGAGCGCCCCGCGCTCGATCCCGAACAAGAACGCGCGATTCGCGCGCACGGCGCCGCGGTCTATCGCGTGGACACAGAGTTCAACGCGCTCGTCCGCAAGGGTGACCGCATCGTGCTCGCCGATCCCCGAGAAGCCGCGCTGTCGCTGATGGATGCCGCGCGCGGCGACTAGCGCGAGCCCCGCAAAGCAGATATCCTCGCTTACGGTTCGGTTGGCGCGTTCTTCGACGAGCGTAGCCTTCAGTCCGCGGCGCTACGCCGCGGCCGAAAATGACCAGCATTGAAAACTAGTGTAGCGCGGGGCGTGTCGTGCCGACCCTTTCGCCCCGCGCCACACCTGACGAGCAAGTAGCTCGGACCGCGCCAACCGAACCGTATTCGCGCGTCGTTCACTGCACCCGCAGGACGATCTTGCCGAAGTTGTCGTTGGCGGCCATCACCGCCTGCGCTTCTGCTGCCTGATCGAGCGAAAACACGCGATCGATCACCGGTCGAACCGCGCCCGTCGCCCATCGCGGCGCCGACCACGCCTCGAACGCGGCGCTCGCGGCGGCCTTCTCGACGTCGCTGCGCGATCGAAGCACGGTCCCTTCGATCCTCGCGCGCTTGCGGAGCAGCTGCGAGAGGTCGAGCTCAGCCCGCGCTCCTCCGAGCAAGCCTACGACGACGAGGCGACCGCGGGGCGCGAGGAGCGCGACGTTGGCGCGGAGGTAATTCGCGCCCACGAAATCAACGATCACGTCCACGCCGCGCTCGCCGAGCGTATCGCGCAGCGATCCTTCCCAGGATTCGCCGTCGAACGCAGCCTCGAGGCCGAACTCCATCGCGCGCGCGCGCTTCTCAGACGACCGCGCCGTTCCGAACACCCGCGCGCCACACGCCGCGGCGATCTGCGCGGCCGCGACTCCCACACCGCTGCCTACCGCGTGAACGAGCACCGTCGCTCGCTCTGCGACCGCGCCGATCGTCACCAGCGCATCGTGCGCCGTGACAAACGCTTCGGGAACCGCGGCAGCCTGCTCGAGCGTCAGCCCCTCGGGCCGCCGCATCAACACGCCCGCATCGACGCAGACGAACTCTGCGTACGTTCCACCGCCGGCGATCCCGCACACCTCGCGGCCCTCCCAGGCGGCGTCGACATCGGCGCCGACGGCGTCGACCACGCCTGAAAACTCGAGTCCAGGAATGTCCCTCGACGCGCCAGGAGGCGGCGGATACGCGCCCATCCGTTGAAGCAGGTCCGCGCGATTGACCGCAGTGGCGCAAACGCGAACGCGCACCTGGCCGGACCCGGGTTCGGGCGTCTCGACCTCGCGGACCTGAATCACCTCTGGACCGCCGACACCTTCGTACACGATCGCGCGCATTGTCCTCTCGTTTCGGTACACTCGCTGGTCTGGCATGCCGCTCGAAGGCTTTCACGTAGTTCGTTGGGCGTCCGAACAATTTGGCGCCATGTCCGCGATGTACCTCGGGGCATTCGCGTTTGTGGCGCTGATCTTTGGCGTCGCGTTGATCGTGGGCGGCGCCAAACAGGTGCCCACGAGCTGGGCGCTGGTCATGGCTGGCCTCGCGTCCTGCGTCATCTCGTACTTCATCGTCGGCTCCGCGATCAGCGGCACTGGCCAGATCGTTCACAACAGCAACGTCGAGTCGGCCGCGTGGCGGCAAGGTCCGTTCGTCGTCGCCGCGATGTTCTTCGGCATTGCGGGTTACATCATTCGCCTCGGCATCCGCGCGTGGTCCAGCGAAGAGAACAGCGGAAAGGCGTTCGGAGTGCTGCTTTGGCTGCTGTCCGCGAGCGGCTTTTTCGTGGGCGTTCAGGTGGTCCGCGGCGGGCTGAACCCCGTCAATCTTCCGACCCGCGCGCGCAGCACCGAAGACAACCGAATCGTCGACACCACGTCGCAAGATGACGCGCCCCGGCGGGCGGTCGTCGCTCCCCGCCAGCGCTGAGCCTCCTGAGGGCGGAGCAAAGCTGGGCGTCGAGCGCGTCGGCGCTATGCTCACACCCCGAGCACCAACGAATGGCGAACACGCCCCACGACCCCGAACGCAGCGAAGCAGCCCAGACCCTGGCAGATCTCGAGGCCGTCCTCGCGCGAATCGCCGGTCTCAGCCAGCTCGCCGCGGACCTTCGAGCGATTCGCGCCCTCGTCATCGACGGTCGGCCGCCGCGCGTCGCCGCCGTGGGACGAAGAGGCAGCGGCAAATCGTCGATCGCCAACGCGCTGCTCGGCGCGAAGCTCCTCGACGTCGGCGCTGTCGAAGACACGACGCGCGAGCCGCAGTGGCTCGACCTCGAGCGCAATCAACGCAAAGTGCGATGGATCGACACGCCTGGCTTGCGCGCGGGCGGCAACGCCGAACGCTCCGAGCGGGTCGCGTCGCTGCTCGCAAAAGACCCGCCCGACGTGCTGCTCTTCTGCGTTCGCGCCACGCAGGTCGACGCAGGGATCGACGACGACCTCGATGATCTCAAGTCCATCCTCACCGCGATCGAGAGCCGCGGAGGCGTCAAGCCGCCGGTCGTCGCGGTCGTCACGCGGGTCGATGAGCTCGCGCCCCCGCTGCCAAAGCAGCCGCCGTTCAGCGAAGAGAAGCAGGCGAACATCCAGAAGGCCATCGAGGTGCTCAAGCGACACTTCGAGCGAACCGCGATCACCGTCAAGGCCACGGTCCCTGTCGGCGCGTTCGCCAAGTTCTTCTCGGACGGCACGATCGCGATCGACTGGAGATACAACATCGACGCGCTCGCGAGCGCGGTCTTCGAGGCGCTGCCGCAGCTCGCACAGACGGAGGCGGCCATGGCGTTCGAGACGAGCCGGACGCTCCGTCGTCGCGTGGCGCGCAGAATCGTCACTGGCGCGACGAGCATCGCGTTCTTCATTGGCGCCGCGCCGCTGCCGCACGACCTCATCGTGTTGACGCCCCTCCAGGGCGTGATGGTGATGGGCGTGAGCTTTCTGTCCGAGCGCGCTTCACGGGCCCGGATGGTGGCCGAGTGGACCGCAGGAATGGGCGTCAACGTCGGGGCCGGCGTCGCGCTGCGCGCCGCGGCTCGGTCGCTCATCAAGCTCGTTCCTGGGTTCGGCGGAGCGATCTCCGGCGCAGTCGCCGCGGGAGGCACGTGGGCTCTGGGGCTCGCGGCGATCAAGTACTTCATCGACGGCGCGACGATCGACGAGACGCGCGCTGAGTTCGAGAAGGTCAAGCTCGCTGGCTTGCCCAAGGATTTCGTGCGCACAGCCAACGCAGAAACGTCCAACGAAACGCTCGTCGAGACGCCAGGCTCGGTCGCCCCAGCGCCTGCGCACCACGGCGAAGAGCGCGTGGACGAACGCGAGCCCGATGGCGACACCTGAGCTGTTCGCGCTCTCCGAGGCAGACAGCGCTCGCGTCCGCTCCGCGGTTCAACGGTGCGAGGCGGACCTCGACGCTCGAGGAGTCACCGTCGTCGGAGCGCTGGCCGCACGGCTCCGCGCGCTCGCGACGCTCGCGGAGTACGGGCGAAGACCGAGGGTCATCGTCGTGGGCCGGCGAGGCGCGGGAAAATCCTCTTTGCTCAACGCGGTCCTGTCGCGGGACGTCGCGCCAGTCGGCGCCGTCGAGGACACCACGGGCGCGGCGCGCTCCTATCGAGCGACGCTGGAGAAGCTCGAGGTCGAGTGGATCGACACCGGCGGCCTCAACGCGGGTGGCGCCGCCGAAGAGCGCGCAGCGACCCTGCGCGAAACGCTGCTCGACTGCCCGCCAGACACGCTCGTGTTCGCGCACGCAGCGAGCGAGGCAGACGCGGGAATCGACAGCGAACTCGAGGACGTTCGCGCCGCGATCGACGCGATGCGGGCGACGCACCAGCGCGCGCCGTTGATTGTGTGTGTCGCGACGCGCGTCGACGAGCTCGATCCTCCTGAGGTCACGCACCCGCCGTTCGACGACGAAACGAAGCGCGGCAACATCGGCGCTTCGCTTCGAACCCTGCGAAAGGCGCTCGACCGACACGGCCTGCGCGTCGAGTCCGACCTGGCGATCAACACCTGGCACTCTGCGGACGCCGATCTCCGATGGAACATCGATGCCCTGACCCACGCGCTCGTTCGGTCGTTAGCGAAGGCCGCGCCGCAGCCGCTCGACGAGTATCGAATCCTGCTCGAACGGGTCGCCGATGAGCTGGCGGCGGTCGTGGGCCGACTCGGACGCAACACCAACGAGATCGTTCGCGGGCAGCTTCGCGATTGGTTCACCCAGACGCTGCGACGGATGGGGCCGACCGCGGCCAGGGCAGGGGACTCGGCCGAACGCGCGGCCTCGAGCGCGAGTCTCGCGCCCGGCCGGTGGCTTCGCCTCGGGCTCGAGCGCGTCGGAATCTCCGGCGTCGCCTCTGCTGTCGAGCTCGGAGCGTTGCGAGCGCTCGGCGCCCGCGTGGTGGAATCGCTGTTCGATCGCTGATCGAACCCGACGAAAGGCGTCCGACGTCGGCGCCCTCGGCCACGCATGGTGGGGAGAAACGCAAACGGCCAAGATTACCGAAGTAGTCCTGGCCGATTGATGGGTGGAGCGGGAGACGGGATTTGAACCCGCGACTTCAACCTTGGCAAGGTTGCACTCTACCGCTGAGTTACTCCCGCGTCAGAGGTGGGCGGTTATTACGGCCACCTCGCGTTGGTGTCAACGGCCAGAATCGAGCTCCACGATTTTTTCTCTCACTCGTGGCGGAGCCCCTCGAGCGGGGTGAGGTTCGCCGCCCACGCCGCGGGGATGGTCGACGCCAGCACCGAGATGGTGAGCGACACGATGGCGGTCAGCGCAAACTCGAGCAGGCTCGGCTGCACCGGAACGTACCGAATCAAGTACACCTGCGAGTCCAGGGGGAAGTGCCACTTCAGAAGGGCCAGGCACACCCCGCCGCCTACGAAAAGTCCGACGCTGGTCCCCACGACGCCGATGATCGTCCCTTGCAACAGGAAGATCCAACGGATCTTGGACTCATCGGCGCCCATCGCCTTGAGGATCGCGACCTCCTTTCGCTTGTCGAGCACGAGCATGACGAGCGTCGCGACGACGTTGAACGCCGCGACCACGATGATGATCGTGATCACGATCGCGAGCGCGAGCTTCTGGAGCTTGAGCGCTGTGAATAGGTTTTGATTGAGCGACGCCCAGTCGACGGTGTGAAAGGGACCGCCGCCGAGCTCTCGCTCGATGCGCCGTCCGATCGACGCTGCCCGATCCAGGTCGTTGACCTTGATCTCGATTCCCGTGACGGCGTCGCCCTGATCGAAGAAGCGCTGCGCTTGCCACAGGTCGACGAAGACCAGCCGTGAGTCGTACTCGTCGAACCCGGCGTTGAAGATCCCGACGACTCGAAAGTCCTTCGCGCGCGGCGCCGCGCCGTGCCGAACGACCGCCGAATCAGCGCCGGTAAGGGGCGAGATGATCCTGACGGTGTCGCCGACGCGAAGCCGAAGATTTCGCGCCAACGTCACGCCGACGATCGCCCCCGGCAGCTCGCCCGATCGGCGCGCGGCGTCTCGCTCTTGTTGCTCGATGACCTCTCGACCAACGTCAGCGGTCGGGTCGTCACCAGCGCCCGACGGCAGCTCGTAGCCTCCAGCCTCGACCGGCGTCGCTTGCGGTTCGGCAGTCACGGGCGACGGTCCCTCCTGCACGAGCGGCTCGGGAAGATCCCGAGGCTCGCTGCCGCCCAACGTCTCTCGCGAAAGCGGCGAGTCGCGGTCCTCACGCTCGCCGCGCTCGCGCAACGACTGGACCTCGCGCTGCGCGCGGCGAAGGTAGTCGTCGAGCGAGCGGTCTGCGCGGACCGTCGGGTCCTCAGCCTGGGGCGTCGGCGGCGTTTCGTTCGAGCGACGAAGCCCTTCGGTGCTGCCCGCTTCCATGTACGAATACAGGTCGAGCACCTGTCGAGACAGCACTGGATCGATGCCCTTGACCATCACGCCCGCGATTCGATCGCCCCGGGTGATCATCATCGGGTTGAAGAGAAACGGCGACGCTCCAACGACGCCGGGCATCGCGCGAACGCGAGGCAGCACTTCGCGGTACTCCGTGAAGTCCCAGCCGTACTTCAGCACCAGCAAGTGCGCGTTGACGCCGAGAACCTTCTCGCGAAACGCCGTTTGAAAGCCCGACGTCACCGCGAGCACCGAGCACAACACCGCTACGCCGAGCGCGATGCCGAGGATCGCGACGGCGCCGATGATCGACACCGAACGGCTTCTCTTCGCGCGCAAATGGCGCCACGCAACGGTCCAGATAAACTGCACGCAGCGACCCTACCGCAGGCGCAGCGGCATGCCACCGCCGTGCTACTCTCTTCGTCATGCTTTTTTCAGTTCGAGCGCGAGCGGCAACTCGAGTTGCCATGATGGCGCTCGCCGCTGGCGCGCACGTCGGCTGCGGTGAGGTCGTCATTCGCAACGTTCCGCCGGACGCGGACGCGAGCCCGATGGCTCCGGCTCGAAGGTTGGTGTTCGACGACACCTCCGCGATCATCCTCGAGCCAGGCACTCGAACAACGCTCACGGTCCGCGTAACCGACACCGAAGGTCGCCCTGCCGCGGCTGACGTTCGCTGGTCGCTGCTCGGAGAGTCGTCGGACGCGACCCTGCTCGCGACGCGTTCGAGCACGCAGTTCGCTCTCGATGGAACGTCGACAGCCTCCGTCGTCCTGCAAGCCTCCACCGAATCGGCGGTCTTCAACGTCCGCGCGACGACGGTTGACGGCGCCGAGGCGATTCGAAGCGTGTCTGTGTCCGATCGCGGGTTCGGCTCCATCGGCGTCGAGGTCAACTACGACGGCGTTCGCGGCCCCACCCAATTCGAGCTCGCGCTGTACACCGACGGGCGCTGCGATTCGCTTCGCGCCGCGCGCCCTGTTCGAACACTCACGCTCGCCACCACGCGCGGCGCGCTGGGACGGTTCAACGCGTTGGCCGCGGACCTGACGTTTGCGATTGTCGCCGAGGGCGTCGGCACCGCGGGCGAGAGAGTCGCGCGGGGATGCGTCGAGGGCGTGCGGGTGGTGCGCGACAGCGAGCAGTCGATCACCGTTCGAACCAACGACCTCAATCTGTACGCCGTCGGTCGCTACGAAGTGCTCATTCAGCTCGGGCTCGACGTCGTCGCGCGCTCCGCCCGCGCGCTGTGGGTCGAGGGTTCGGGCGCAACAGGAGACGAGAGCCGCGTGATCCTTCGCGCGATCGCCGACGCCGTCGAGCGCAACTCCGGGTCGGACGCGAGAATCGCTTTCGATCGCGCGGTCGCTCGCTCGCTCGCGGCTGAGCTCACCGCCGACCTTCGTCGCCGCAACGCGCTGCCGTCCGCGAGGCTCCAGATCTGGGCCGATTCGATCGCTGCATCGCTCGGAGGCGGTCGCTGGACGCTCGAAGGCGAGGCGATCGCCGAAGAGGGAGCGACGCGGCTTTCCTTTCGACGCGGTCGCGTGACGATCGACCCGCGAACGCCAGGCGACGCAACGGACGACGTCGTGCGCGAAATGCCTGCCACAGGTCGCGGAAGCGTGACCGGGTTGGCCGGCGATCGCGCGCTCGTCTCTCTCGAAGGCGTTGGGCTGCTCGTGTCGGAGCTCGCCGTCGCCGCGCGCGACGCGCACCTCGCTCGCTCGAGCGCCTCGTCCACCGCCGAGCGCCTCCGAAGCGAGGTCGCGTGCGTCGAGCTCGTTCCGCTCGTGCGACGAGAGGCCACGGGCTGCGACGGCGCCTGCATCGTGGCGGCCTGCAACTCGGCGCTCGATCGCTTCGCGACCCAATTCGACGCTGCGGTTCAGGACGCGACCTCGACGCTGCGCACTGTCCGTGCGTCGTTCGTCGGCGTCGCCCGGGCGCGACCCGGATCGGTCACGATTCAGTCGATCGCGACCTCTGCGGTCGAGGGGTCGTTCGTCGAGGATCCGTCGCGACCTGTGCTCGGCGTTGGCTCGCTTCTCAGGCAGTGACGGTGGCGCTTGGCACTCGACCGCTCGCTCAGGACGCTGGAGCTCCTGCTCGACAAGTATCGGCTCGACGTCGACAAGGCCGCTGAGTCGCTGGCGAGGGCGGTCGATGGCGAACAACGCGCTCGCGCCGCGTTGAAAGCTGCCCAAGCGCGCGTTCTCGAAGCGACCAACGCCGTCCAGACCGCGCGCGCTGGCCACCGGACGAAACAATCCACGGCCACGACGCCCGACGCGCTCCAGTGGGCCCGTCGATTCGTCGAGCGCCGCGCAGACGAGCTCGCGGTCGCGCGAGACGGCGAGTCGAGCGCAGCGGCAGCGGTCGTTGTCGCGCGATCGAGCTTGGACAAAGCACAAATCGCCCTCGGTGAGGCGAGGGGCCGGGTCGAGGCGCTCACCCGACGGATCGCTGCGATCAAGAAGGCTGCGGCGGATCGGGTCGAGGCCGTTGCAGAGGAAGAAGCGGCGGATCGCTGGCGGCGGTCGTAGCGTGTCGCTCGAAAATCTTCAGGATCTGTGCGGGCGTGTCGGGTGCCGTGCACGCACGGGGCGCTGAGAAGCCGCGATTTTCGAGTCGCGCAGGGGAGGTATGGCGCTGCTGTCGTGTCACTCAACGGCGGGTTGCGCAGAACGGTTAGGCACGCTGGTGCGTCTTACGAAAGATGACGCGAAACAGAAGTGCTGGGTCGCGCGTTGAACCAACTCGCAGTTCCTCCAAAGGCGTCGCCTTTTCGAGGGGTTTACAGCGAGGACGTTGGAACCAATGGTCTACCAACGTTCAGTGCTCGCTCCCGGAGCACGAGACGGCCCGCGTTGTGCAGACATCCGGGCATGCCACTGAAGATGAGGTGCTGACGTGACGATCAGAGGGAACCGCTCAGAGACGAACTCCGTACATCCGCATCGGTCCCGCCGGTCCACAGCTGCCGCGGTGGAAGTTGTCTCGGCCGTTGTTCCGGGAACTACCACTGCGCGAACGCCGCGCAAGTCTGCGATCCGAATCGCAGTCGATTCTTCATCGAGTGCTGCCAAAGGAGGCAAGTCCATGGTCGAGCGTAGCGAAGCCCGCACTGTTCAGAGCCACGTCGCTGCCCAGGAGGACGAGCCCACCCCGCCGAGCGCCACGCCGCTCGCCGACGCCGAGCCGTCCGACGGCGAGCTGCAAGAGCTGGGCGCCGAAGTCCAGGCGCTCAAGCCAGAAGAGATGCCCGAAGGGATGTTGGCGCGGTATTTCCGCGACATGTCGGGGCACTCGGTCATGTCCCCGGAGGAGGAGAGCGCCTCCGCTCGCGAGTTCTACGACGGTGAGGTCGACCGCTGGCGAGCGTATCTGGCGTGGCCGCCGATGCTTCCGACCATCGAGCGCTGCGTCGTCGCCGAGATGGCCTCCGCGCAAATCGAGCATGCGTTGCCGGAGTTTGCCCGGCTCCAAAAGCTGCTGAAAGAGTACCGAAAGAACCGCTCGAAGCTCGACCGCAAGAGCGCTCAGAAGTGGACCGAGACCGTCGCTGTCCTCGCGCCCAAGCTGCGCGAGCTCGACGCCGACCGGCTCTTCGTCGAGGCGATCGAGCTCGAAATCGAGCGAATCGCGCGCGGATCGGACGACGATGACGCGCAAGAGAGCAACGAGGACGCGAGCGTGGACGAGCCTGGACTGCAGCTCTCGACGGGCTTCGTCCGGTATCTCGAGGGCGTCACGCGCGGCCGCAACCGCGTGTTTCGCGTGAAGAACAAGTTCGTCGCGGCCAACCTGCGCCTCGTCGTGTCGATCGCGCGCCGTTACAACCGCGGCCGTATGCCGCTGATCGACCTGATCCAGGAGGGCAACATCGGCCTCATCAAGGCGGTCGAGCGCTTCGATCACAACCGCGGCTATCGCTTCAGCACCTACGCGAGCTGGTGGATTCGCCACGCGATCTCTCGCGCGCTCGCGGACAAGGGCCGCGCTGTGCGCATCCCCGTGCACATGCTCGACACGTACAATCGCGTGCAGCGCACCGCTCACCAGATCAATACCAGGCTGGGACGAGACGCCACCACCGAAGAGCTCGCCGCCGAGACGGGTTTGTCCGTCGAAAAGCTCGAGCGCATCCAGAAGGACTGGGCCGAGACCCCGTTCTCGCTCGACAAGCCCGTCAACGACGAGGACGGCCGACGCTTCATCGACCTGCTTCAGGACGACAACGCGCTCAATCCCTACGAGGTCGTCGCCTCCAACGGGTGGAACGCCGACCTCCGCAAGCTCCTCGACACCCTCACGCCGATGGAGTCGCGCATCCTTCGCTGGCGCTTCGGCCTCGATGACGAAGAGGAGCTCACGCTCAAAGAGATCGGCGACAAGTACAACCTGTCGCGCGAGCGCATCCGCCAGCTCCAAGAGCAGGCGCTCGAGAAGATCCGACGGCAGATTCGCGAGTGACAGAGTATGTCACAGGCTCCGTAGACTAGCGGAGTTTCGCGGTTAGACTGGGGGGTATGAAGAACCGACTGGCTCGACTGCTCAAGGTCCTCGAGTGGTATCCGCGCTCGTGCGCGCCGGACATCGATTCGATCGCGCTTCAACTCGGCACGACGCCCGCGACGGTCCGACGCGACCTTCGCGACCTTCGCGAAGCGGGCGCGTTCGACGGAGAAAATCGCCCGAAGCTCGCGATTTCGGCGACCGCGGAGAGCGCGCCGTCCGCGGACGCGACCGCTGCGGTCGTCACGAGCGCGCGCGTCTCGAGCGAAGACGCCGCGAGCTCGGAGTCGCCACGACAGGCCACGCTTCCTGCGTTTACGCTCGGCGAAGGCGGTCCCGCGAACGACGCGCCCGCAAAGCGCTCGAGCAAGGGAAAGCCGGACGTGCGACGGGACGACGAGCTCGTCGCGATGTACGTCGGAGCCCGCTTTCTCGCGAGCGAGGGCGACGCCGCGCTCTCCGAGCAAGCGCTGCTCATCGCGCACGCCGTCGAGAAGGAGGCGTCCGCCGAGCTCGTCGACAAGCTCGCCGAACTCGACACACGTTATCGATTTGGCCCGCGAGAGGCCGAGCGAAAGGTGCGCCGAGCGGTGGCGCAGGCGATCGCAGAGCGCAGGGCGCTAGAGATTCGCTACAAGGGCGAGCGAGACACCGCGTACCGCGCGCGCGTCGTCGAGCCGACCGCGCAGTTTTTCATCCACGATCGCTGGTCGTTCTACGCGTACGACCGCGAAGCCGACGAAGTGCGACAGTTTCGTCACGAGCGCTGCAAGGACGTGACTGTCACCGACCAGCCGTTTGGGACGCGACACGACCGCAGCCTCGACGGATTCGTCGCCCAACGGCGTCGCGCGGGGCGCTGAGCCCTCGAACGGCGGGGAAACACACGGGAGGGGACACACGCGGGGGTTCTCTTCGAGCGCGGCTCGGGTCATCCTCCCGCTCGCTCATGGAAGACGACGTCGACGAGGGTGGCTCTCTCGTGCTGCCCGCGCCCTGCGCCGCAGCGCCGGTGAGCAGGCGCGCCGCGATCGCAAGCCTTGCGCTCACCAGCGTCGGCGCTTGCGCGTCTTCGCGGCCGTCCCGCGATGCCTTGGTGACGCTAGTGCAGAGCGAGCCTGCGCACTTGGACCCGCGGTTTCCGACGGACGCGCTCAGCGCGACGCTCGCGCGACTCGTGTACGACTCGCTCGTCGACGTCGACCCAGCGACGCTGCAGTACGTTCCTTCGCTCGCTCGCGAGGTGCGAGCCATCGACGACACCCACCTGCGCGCGACGATTCGCGGAGACGCGACGTTTCACGACGGTTCACCGGTGCTCGCGGCGGACGTCGTCGCGGGTGCTCGTCGGCCAGACGCTCGCTTCGGTAAACGAGGTCTCCGAGCGCGAAGTCGAGTTCGTCCTCCGCGAGCCCACGGGCATCGCGTCGCTGATGCTCGCTCATCCAGTGCTTCGAGCGCGGGACGCGCTGAGAACCGAGCTCTCGTCCGAGCCAGGAAACGAAAGGCTCTTCGTCGGAAGCGGCCCGCTTCGCGTGTCGTCGCTCGCGCGCAACGCGTGGACGTTCGAGCGCCGAACGCCCAGCGCAGACAAGCCGAAGACCCTGCGATTTCTGACGGTGAAGGACGCCAACACGATGGCGCTGCGGCTCTTGCACGACCGCGCGGACGTGGCGGAGGTGAAGCCAGAGCTGTTTCCGCTCTTCGTGGGGCGTGAAGGCTTCACCGTCGCGCGATCTCGGGGCGTGGCGTGCGCGTACTTGCCGATCCGCAACGATCATCCGCGGCTCGCGTCGCGCGATGTTCGTCGCGCCATCGCGCATGCGATCGATCGACCCGCCCTGGTGCGCGGAAAATTCGGCGGGTACGCCGCCGAGGCCACAGGAATTCTCCCTCCCTGGCACTGGGCATACGAGGGAGCGGTCGATCGATACGCGTTCGATCCGCGCAGGGCGCGCGCGCTCCTCGACGCCGCGTGGCCGAGGGCAGCGCGTGCGACGGAGACGCTCGTGTTTCGCTGCTCGAACCAGCGCTTCGTGCTCACGACGGCCGCGGCGATCACCGAGATGCTTCGCGCCGTCGACATTCGCGTCGAGCTTCGGCCCAGCGAGCTCGCGGTCTTGCTCGCCGATCTGCGCGCGGGGCGCTTCGACCTGGCGATGCTGCAGGCGCCAGACGTCAGCGAACCGCACATCCTCTGGACCCTCTTCTCGTCGGAGGCGAGGCCCACCACAGAGAACCCACGAGCGGGGCTCAATCGCTGGCGCTTCAGCGACTCGATCGTCGATCGCGGCGTCGATCAGGGAAGACGAAGCCCGGATCGATCGCGGCGCCGCGAGAGCTACAGCATCGTGCAGAAGCGACTGGCCGAGGAGCTCCCAGTCGTTCCTCTGTGGCACCCCGACGTGGTGTTCGTCGGCGCGCCGCGCGTGCGCGCGCTGCGGTCGCGGGGGGACTCGCGCTTCGATTCGCTCGTCGACGTCTCGATTCGCTGAGCGCTCAGGCGAGCGCCCAATTCATCGAGCGCTCAGGCGAGCGCCCAATTCATCGAGCGCTCAGGCGAGCGCCCGCCAGGCAATATCCCGGCGGTAGTGCGCTCCGCGGATCGAGATGCGCTCGACCGCTCGATACGCGCGGCTCGCGGCGTCACGAAGGTCTTGGCCACGAGCGACGATCGTGAGCACCCTGCCGCCCGCGGTCACGATCGCGCCGTCGCGCTCGCGCGTTCCTGCGTGGAGGACAGAGACACCGTCGACCGCCGCGGCCTCATCGAGTCCGTCGATCACGTCACCGGTCACTGGCTCTGCTGGGTAGCGCTCGGACGCGACGACGACCGCGATCGCAGCGCCTTCGAAGGTCACGACCGTCGCGGGATCGAGCGCTCCCTTCGCGACCGCCACGAGCGACGCGAACACGTCCCCCTGCGCGCGAGCCATCAGCACGGCGCACTCGGGGTCGCCGAAGCGAACGTTGTATTCGAGCGCAAACGGCGCCCCTTCGTGAATCATCAAGCCGATGAAGAGCACGCCCCGAAACGGGAGGCCGTCTCTGGCGAGGCCGCGCACCGTCGGCTCGACGATCGTCGCGAGCGTCTGCGCGAGAAGGGCGTCGTCGAACGCGGGAACCGGACCGTAGGCGCCCATTCCGCCGGTGTTGGGGCCGGTGTCGCCGTCCCCGACGCGCTTGTGATCCTGCGCGACGCCGAGCACGGCGAAGCGCTCGCCGTCGCAGAGAACGTGCAGCGAGACCTCGGGACCGCTCAGCCTCTCTTCGAGCACGATCCGCGCGCCCGCAGCGCCAAACGCCCGGTCCACGATCATCGATCGAATCGCGGCGATCGTCTCCTCGACGCTCGAGGCGACGACGACTCCCTTTCCCGCGGCCAGGCCGTCGGCTTTCACCACGAAGGCTCGCGCCTCGCGCTGCACGTACTCGGTCGCCTTCGCCGCGTCGTCGAACACGCGAAACGCCGCGGTCGCGACGCCGTGGCGGGCCATGAACTCCTTGGAGAAAGCCTTGGAGCCCTCGAGCTGCGCGCCGGCCCGCCCTGGGCCGAACACCAGGACGCCGCGCTCACGAAGTCGATCTGCGAGCCCGGCGACCAACGGCGCTTCGGGGCCCACGACGACCAGGTCGAAACGCTCGCGTTCACAGAGCGCCTCGAGCTGGTCTACGTCGTCTGCCTTGATTGTGTGGGTGGTTGCGTCGCGCGCGATTCCCGCGTTGCCCGGAGCGCAGTGGACGACGTGAGCTGCGCTCTTTGCGGCGAGGACGAGCGAGTGCTCGCGCGCGCCTCCGCCAACGATGAGGACCTTCATCGACGCTCTCCTGCTCAGTGCCTGAAGTGGCGAAATCCAGTGAACACCATCGCCACGCCGAGCTTGTCCGCGGCCGCGACGACGTCGGCGTCCTTCACCGAGCCGCCCGGCTGCGCGATCGCGATCGCCCCGGCGGCGACCGCGGCTTCGACTCCATCCGCGAACGGAAAGAAAGCGTCGCTCGCGAGGACCGCGCCTTTCGCGAGTTCGCCTGCCTTTTTGGCGGCGATCTCGACAGAGACCACGCGTGACATCTGGCCGGCGCCGACGCCCACGGTCCGCAGCGTCCCGTCGTCGTCCTCACGCGCGAGGATGATCGCGTTGGACTTGACGTGCTTGCAGACCTTCCACGCGAACGCGAGCGCCCGTCGTTGCTGCTCGGTGGGGGAGATGGCCGTGACGACTTTTCCGTTCTCGACCTCGTTGTCCGCGCCGTTGTCACGCTGCTGAACGACGATTCCCCCAGAGATCGCCTTCAACGTGAGACTCGACTCGTCCGCCGGGAGCATCACGCCGAGCTCGAGCAAACGCAGGTTCTTCTTCTGGTGAAGCACGGCGAGCGCGCCCGCAGAAAAGGCTGGCGCCACCACGCACTCGAGAAAGGTCTCGACGAGCGCCTTCGCAGTGGGCTCGTCGACCTCGCGGTTGAGCGCGACGATCCCGCCGAACGCGCTCAGCTCGTCGGCGGCGCGCGCGACGCGATACGCACGTTCGAGGCTCGCGGCCTGCGCGACGCCGCACGGGTTGGTGTGCTTCACGATCACCGCCGCGGGGCCGCTGAACTCGCGCACCGCTTCGAGCGCGGCGTCCACGTCGACCAGGTTGTTGAAAGAGAGCTCTTTGCCCCCGGCGCCGACGGATCGCGCGCGCCCGAGCGAGCCTTCCTTCGCGCCGCGAGCGACGTAGAACGCCCCAGATTGGTGCGGGTTTTCGCCGTACCGAAGCGAGTAGGCCCGGTCGAACTGCGGCGTGTACACCCGCGGATAGGGCTCGCGCTTGCCCGTGTCGTCGACGCTGCTCAGATAGGCGGCGATCGCGCCGTCGTACGCAGCCGTGTGAGCGAACGCCTTTGCGGCGAGCCTCGCCCGCGTCGAGAAAGCGACCTCGCCGTGCGCCTCGATCTCGCTCAGCACCGACGCGTAGTCCGACGGATCGACGAGGACCGTCACGCGCGCGTGGTTCTTGGCGGCGGAGCGCACCATCGACGGCCCGCCGATGTCGATGTTCTCGACGGCGTCGTCCAGAGACACGTCGGGCTTCGCGACGGTCGACTCGAACGGGTAGAGGTTGACGATCACCAGATCGATTGGCTTTCCGCCGATCGAGCTCAGCTGGGTGCGATCTTCGTCCCGCTCGCGCATCAGGATCCCGCCGTGCACGCGGGGGTGCAGCGTCTTGACGCGCCCGTCCATGATTTCGGGCGACTGGGTGTACGTGGCGACGTCGGTCACCGCGACGCCCGCATTTCGCAGGGTCTTCGCCGTGCCTCCGGTCGACAGCACCTCGACGCCGCGCTTGACCAGCGCCTGGGCGAGGGGGACGAGGTCACGCTTGTCGCTCACCGAAATGAGTGCACGTTCAATCGCCATGGTTGCGGTGCTCGCTTTCGAAGGGGATTTCCTGGATGGGTGACGGGGCTTCGGGGTTCGACCACGAGATCGCAGCGCGAACGACCGCGCGCCGCGTAGCACTAAACCGTCCGAGGTCACAAACACGCGGCTCGCACAATTCGACGTCCGCCGAAGGGTCGTCATCGAGGCAACAGAAGAATGATTCTGTCGCCTGCGCGATCGATGACTCCTCGGTGGTTGCGTTCCGTCCAGGGCGATCGTGCGGAGCGACACACCGAGGGGAGAAATGGCTCGAAGCGACGACGAGGCCTCGCGCAGCGCGGTGCGTGATCGCGCGGCTCACCAAACGCACACCATCGTCGAGATGGCGGTGGACGAGGAGCGGTGCCATTGCACTTCCGCCGTCGAATCGCTGGTGAAACCACAACGCCACGACCATCCAACACCCGCACGCGCGTCACGCTCGCGC
>LNFM01004814.1_pt1 | contig 42424 bp, 36 predicted proteins | sample 596031 | NCBI WGS metagenome assembly LNFM01 (sample SAMN04254537, study PRJNA301005) | activated carbon metagenome | isolation source: dual media filters at the Ann Arbor, Michigan drinking water treatment plant | place: USA: Ann Arbor
GTGGGCCGCCGAGGCGTAGTCGAGCTTGCCGTCGCGGTACGCACTGCGCGACAGCGACAGCCTCGACGCCAAGCTGCCATCGTCGGGCGTCGGGTCGTAGAACACGTCGACGCCCGAGTAGATCTCGGCGAGGCCCTCCTCGACGAAGTAGGTGTGCGCCGTCGAGTCGAGCACCGCGTGGACGAGCTCGTGCGTGATGCTCGGCCCGGTCGAGAACAGCACGCGCGTGCCGGGGAAGAAGCAGCCGCCGCGGTTCTTCCCGCAGTAGTCCGAGACGTCGTCGAGCCAGTACACGACGATCGGATCGCGATTCGCCGGCTGACCGAGCGCATCCTCGACGCCGCCGACGTGATCATCGAAGGCCTTCAGCGTGCCCTCGCAGATCGGCTCGTCGAACGCGGCGCCGAGACGCAGCCTGTCGGTGGTGTACGACAGCTCCGGCAGCTCGCTGCACGCGACGCAGAGCAGCAGGTGAAAGCCCGCGATCACCTTCGCCGTTGCAGCGCCGTGGTTCCGATGCTCTGCGCGGCTGCGGTGATGCTCGGTGCGCCCTCGGGTGCCCGCGTCGACGCCCCGAAGAACGCCATCGCGATCACGCCCGCCGTCAACGCGCCGCGCTTCGGCATCGGCATCGGCTACGACCGCGCCGTCCATCGGCTGCTCAGCGTCGGCGCTCGCTTCGAGTACGCCATCCCCCGCGCCGGCTACGCGCATCTGCAGGGCCTGACCGAGACCCTGGCGCTGACCCTGTGGGTGCCGCGGGCGTTCCGCGGGTTCTTCGCCGAGGCGAGCCTCGGCCTGGCGCACAGCGTGCTCGCGTCGCAGCCCCTGTTCCGCCGCACCACGATCGTCCCGGGCCTGTCCGCCGGCCTGCGCTGGCGCTTCGGCAAGACATTCTTCGCCGGCGCGTCGGTGGGCCTGCGATGGGGCCGGCTGCTGCGGGGCGACCCGGCCATCTGCACCTACTCGGCCGCCTGCCCGGCCACCCGCACGGGCCCGTGGGTCCGGGCCGCCCTCGACGTCGGTTTCGCCTTTTGACGCAGCCATGCCCCGGGACGAACGGGGGCGCCGGGCGCGACTTACATCACCAATGCGAGGATTGTCAGGATTCGGGGCTCAGAACGAACCGGTGACCACGGCCCGGAAGCTGTCGGTGCCGAGCTCGTCGTCGAAGCCGTGGGCGTACTGCAGCGCCAGGGTGACCGGCTCGAGGTAGCCCAGCCGGAAGCCGAACAGCATCGTCGCCCCCGCGCTCACGAGGAAGTCGCGGATGGACGCGCCGCCGTCGAAGGCCCGGCCCCAGTCGACGAACGGGATGACGCCCGCGCGCTGGAAGAACACCGGCAGCGTACTGATCCCGCGATCGACGTCGACCAAGGGAATGCGATAGGCCGCGCTGACGACGGCGAAGTAGCGCCCGGCGATGACGCTCGCGCCCGTGGGGTTGTTCGGGCCGGCGTAGCCCCGCAGCAGCGAGCAGCCCCCCGCGGTGGTGTCGGTGCGCGACAGCATGTTGCGGAAGATGTCGCTGCCGTAGGTGTAGTCGCCGACGCAGAACGCACCGCGGCGACGGACACCGCCCGCCGACGCGCCGCCGCGCAGCGTGAGCACGAGGGACTGGTGGCCGCGCCACGGCATCGGGATCGACTCGCGGTAGCTGAAGGATCCCTGCAGGTCACCGTAGTCGCCGCCGAGCTGACGGTCTAGCACCGTCAGGGACACCGACGCCGCCCGACCGCGCTCGGCCCCGTACGAGAAGCGGTTGGTCCCGTCCGATTCGTTCGAGTAGGCGAAGCGCAGGCCGACCTGGGCGAAGTCGCCGACCTCGGGGGAGCTCGCCGCGGGTGCGTTGGGGTCGATGCCACCGTCGCCGACGTCGAGGTTGCGAATGCGCTGGAACTGATACGTCACCGACGCGTTGGCGGTGTGCCGCGCCTGTCGCAGCACCGGCACGTCCATGCTCGCGGAGAATCGCGTCGCGCGCTCGCGGTAGCCACGGACCTCGTAGCTGTCGCCCTGCGCGGGGGCGCGGTCGAAGACGTAGCGCGAGTAGCCGCCGCGCCGCGAGTAGCCGCGGCTGAAGCCGAACGAGAACTCGGGGAACAGGCGCCGGATGGTGTAGCTCACCGCGCCCGTGGCCACGCGATCGCTCGGGAGGTAGTCGAACCGACCCGACAGCGTATGCAGCCCGACGACGTCCTGCACACCGGTCTCGAACCCGAGGACGCTCCCCGCCGACGTCGACGCCACGTCGAGCGCGCTGGGCATGATCGTGCGCGGGTACATGGTCTTGATCGGCTGGTAGCGCCGGCTCGACGCCGACAGCGGGCGCCCGCGATCCCCCGGCAGCGGCAGCTTCGGGTCCTCGGCCGGCGGCAGCGACGAGGTCGACGGCGCCACGTCGAGCCACGTCGAGGGATCGAACGGCATCACCCAGAGGTCGTAGCCGAAGGCCGAGTAGCCCACGTACGCGATGCGGGTGCCGTCGTTGCTGGTCATCGGCTCGAACGCCGCGCCGAGCACGTTGCTGACCTGGCGCAGCGCGCCGGTCGCGACCTCGAGGGCGTAGATGTTGAACACGCCGTCGCGATCGCTCGAGAACACGATGTAGCGACCGTCGGGCGAGAAGCTCGGCGACAGGTCCATGTGCCGATCCGCGGTGAGCCGCCTCGTGGTGCCGGCGTCCACGTCGTAGAGGTAGAGGTCGCGGTAACCACCCTCGCGCCACGCCGAGAACGCCACGTGCTTGCCGTCGGGCGAGTAGCGCGGTGTGTAGACCTGGCCGATGCGCGAGATCGGCGGCACCTCGGCGATGTCGCCGCTGGCGAGATCCAGGAACGCCAGCCGGCTCTGGGCCTGGTCGTTGCGGCGGAACACCACGGTGCGGCCGTCGGGTGAGACGTGCGGCTCGGTCGCCCGCTGACCGAACGTGAGCTGCTCGGCGTCCTTGGGGTCGCCCCCGTTGTAGCGCCACAGATCATTCCAGCGGTAGCGGTTGTCGTAGACCCCGACCTGGTCGAACACGATGTCGCCGCTGTGGCCGATGAACGACGACTCGGCCGTGTCCTCGATGTCGATGACGTGCTCCACGTCGACGTCGACCCCGGCGCGACCGATGCCACGCCCCTCGCGGATGCGGCCGCCGGTCGCGGCGATGCGCTTCAGCCCCTCCTCGCGGTGGCCGTCGGCCTCGTAGAAGTAGAGCCACGCGTCGTCGGGCGCCCAGGCGGGGTACCGCGTCGCCTCGCCCGAGAACGTCAGGCGCTGGCCCTGCAGCAGCCCGCGGGCGCGGATGCGGCGGGCCTGGGCCTCGAACCGTTTCACGGTGTCCGCCTTGAACTCCTTCCACAGCTGGCCGAAGTCGACGCCGAGGACCTTCTTGATGGCGCGGTTGATCCCGAACGGGACGATCTGACTCGCGTAGATGTGGCTGAGCTCGCGCAGCTTGTCGTGCCCGTAGTGCGCGACGATGTAGTGCATGAAGTGCACGCCGTAGAGGTACACGCTGCTGCCGTGGGGGAAGATGCGGGCGCCGCTCGACACCTGATCGATGGTCTGGAACTGGTGATCGAGCACCGCCATGCGCATGAATGCGTCGAACTGCGCGGAGCGGTGGCGGCCCTGGCTCGAGTGGTTGGACTCCTCCATCGTCGCGGCGCCCTCGACGATCCACCGCGGCTGCAGGATGTTCGGCGAGGTGACCTTCCCGAGCACCCCGAAGCCGAGCAACGCGTTGGCCAGCCGCGAGATGCCGTGCACCGTGTCGAGGTGCACGACGTGGGTCAGCTCGTGCGTGATGAGGATGTCGAGCCAGTCGTCGTAGCCCTCGAGCACGCTGAGCGCCTCGGGGGCGGTCGCGTAGGCGAAGACCTGCGGGAACGGCACCGCTGTCGCGCGGCCGTTCGCGGTGTCCTGGCTGTCGACCAGGGTGATGTGCGTCTTGAGGAAGACCTTGTGGCCCCACCCCATCGACAGCTCGTCGTAGGCGTTCTCGGCGACCAGCGCGACGCGCTCGGCGGCCTCCTCCTCGCCGGCGAAGTAGTGCACGTAGAAGTGCTCGGTCTCGATCGTGCGCCAGCGCAGGTCGGGGTTGCCGGCGTGTGCGACCGCGCCGAACAGCCAGACCAGCAGGACGCTCGCGCACCACAGCGCTGCGGCGCGCGTGCGCGACGTCCCGCGCGCGCGGCTCACGGCACCGCGTCCTTCGCCGACGAGCCGGGCTCGGCCCCCACGACCGGCGCCGCGTCGCCGTAGCCAAGCGCCTCGGCCACGGCGGCCGGCCGCTCCTCGACCGCGGCGTGGCCACAGCCAGGCACCACGATCACCGCTGCGGCCGGCAGCACCTCGGACCACCGCGCGCGCGCCGACTCGCCGACGACGTCGCGATCGCCCCAGAGCAGCACGGTCGACACCCCGGAGGGCGCGAAGCGATCGCCGAGCTCCGGGGCACGCTCGAGCTCCCGCAGCATCGCGCAGGTGGCCTCGACACCGCCGGCGCGCCCGAGGCGATCCCAGTACACGTCGAGCGTGAGCGGATCCAGGGTCTGCGGCGCGGCGCGGAACCGACGCAACGTCCGCTCGAGGTCGGCGCGGCGGTAGGCGCGGGCGAACGCGCGGGTGCCGATCGCCGGCAGCCCCGCCAGCCGCAGCTCGTGGGCCACGTGGGCCCCGTCGCGCGGCACGCCGCACGCCACGAGCCGAGAAACGCGGTGGGGCGCAGCGGCGGCGAACGTCATCGCCACGAGCGCCCCGAACCCCTGCCCCAGCAGCTCGCAACGCGCGATGTCAGCGGCGTCGAGCGCCCCGGCGAGCATCCGCGCCAGCCACTCGACCCGATAGCCGTCGGCCCGGTCGGGATCGGGTCGGTCGCTCTCGCCGCAGCCGGGCAGGTCGATCGCGAGGTAGCGGCGCTGCGGCGCCACGGACTCGAGCAGCTGCGCGAAGCCGTGGCCGCAGCCGAGCACGTCGTGCAGCAGCACCAGCGGCGGCGCGGCGGCGTCGAGTGGGCCGACGTCGGTGACGAACACGCGGACGCCGTCGACGTCGAGCAGGCGCGATCGATCGGGCGCCGGCCACACCGTGCGGCTCATCCGGCGTCCTCGAGCGGGCGCCGGGGCCGGGTCTCGGCGGCGAAGCGGGAGCCGCCGCCGTGCAGCAGGTGCTCCGGGAACCGCGACTGCATGACCTCCAACACCCGACGCTCGGCGTCGTCCTCGTCCTCGGCGTCGAGCACGTCGCGCGCCAGCGCCTCCATCTCCGACAGCGTCGAGGCGCGGATGATGTTCTTGATCACGGGGATCGCCGAGGGGTGCATGCTCAGCTCGCGCACGCCGAGGCCGACCAAGACCCAGGTGTAGCGCGGATCGGCGGCCATCTCGCCGCACAGGCTCACGGCGACGCCGGCGGCCTTGCCCGCGGCGCTCACCTTGTGGACCAACCGGAGGATCGCGGGGTGCAGCGGCCGGTACAGGTAGCCGACCTCGTCGTTGGTGCGATCGATCGCCAGCGTGTACTGGATGAGATCGTTGGTGCCGATGCTCATGAAGTCGACGTGCTTCGCGAGCGCGTCTGCGACCAGCGCGGCCGACGGCATCTCGACCATGATGCCGATCGACACGTCGGGCGCGTGGGCGACCCGGCGCTCGGCGAGCTGCATCCGCGCCTCGTCGATGGCGCCGAGCGCCGCGCGCAGCTCCGACACGCCGCTGACCAGCGGCACCATGATCCGCAGCGGCCCGTGGACCGCCGCGCGCAGCAATCCCCGCAGCTGGCACAGGAAGACGTCGCGTTCGCGCAGGGCGAGCCGCAGCGCCCGCAGCCCCATCGCCGGGTTCTGCTCGCGCTCGGTGTAGCGGAACAGCCGCGTGGGCTTGTCGGAGCCCAGATCGAACGTGCGGAACACGACCGGATGCGGGGCGCACCGGTGCAGCACGTGCTTGGCGTTGCGGTAGTGCTCGTCCTCGGTCGGGGGCGTGTCCCGATCCATGAACGCGTACTCGGTGCGGTACAGCCCGACGCCCTCGGACCCGTGGAAGCGCGCCGACGCGATCTCGGCCTCGAGCGCCACGTTGGCCCGCAGCACGATGTGCGTGCCATCGCGGGCGATCGCGGGCAGGCCGTGCTCGCGCTGGACCCGGTCCTCGAACACGTCGTAGCGCGCGCGGACGTTCTGCCAGCGCTCGAGCTCCGCGGGCTCGGGCCGGATCACGACCACGCCCTCGATCGCGTCGACGATCACCATGTCGTCGGTCTGCACGTGGCCGAGCACGTCCTCGACGCCGACCACCGCGGGGATCTCGAGCGAGCGCGCCATGATCGCGCTGTGCGAGGTCTGCCCGCCGCCACCGGTCACGATGCCGACCACCTGCGCGCGCGCGAGTTCGGCGGTGTCGGCCGGGCTGAGATCGTACGCGATGACGACCGAGCCGGGCGGCGGCTGGGCCTCGGACCCATCGTCGCCGCCGAGGTGCCGCAGCACCCGCTCGGCGAGGAAGGCGATGTCGCTGCCGCGCTCGCGGAAGTACTCGTCGTCGGCGCGCTCGAGCGTCTCGCGGATCTCGGTCGCGACGCGATCGACCGCCCACTCGGCGCTGATCCCCTCGCCGCGGATCAGCTCCTCGACACGCGTGGTGAGGTCCGGGTCCTGCAGCATCATCTGCTGCGCCTCGAGGATCTGCCGGTGCTCGCCGTGCGGGAGGCGGTTCTTGATCGCCTCGAGGTGGTCGTGGGTCTTGCCGAGGCCCTCGATGAAGCGCCCGACCTCGAGCTCGACCTCACCCGGCTCGATCTCGCGGCGCGGCACGTGGAAGCGCCGCGGGTCGATGACGTAGGCGCGGCCGATGCCGACGCCCGGGCTGGCGGCCGTGCCCTCGAGCGCGAGCCGAGGCGCGATGGCATAGATGCCGCTGCGACCGGCTTCGTTCCCGGCGTCGCTCACGTCTCCCCGAACCCACCGGAGACCAGGGCGCTCAGGGCCTCGAACGCCGGCTCGGCCTGGGGCCCGGCCGTCCGCAGCACGACCTGCGTGCCCTTGCTGGCGGCGAGCATCATCACGCCGAGGATGCTCTTGGCGTTCACCTCGCGCTCGTTGACCCCGAGGAAGACGTCGGCGTCGAAGGTGTTGGCCAGCGAGACGAACTTGCTGGCCGCACGGGCGTGCAGGCCGAGCTTGTTCACGATGGTGAGTGGGCCCCGTCGTTCCTCGCTCATGGCTCTCCGTGCGGCGCCGGCTCGGCGCAAAGTGGCAGGTCGACGCCGACGGCGCGCCGCGCCGCCTCGGCGCAGGCCTCGGCGATCTGGCGCGGTGTCAGCGTCGCGCGATCGAGTCCGATCAGCTTGAGCAACATCGCGATCGTGAGCCCCGAGACGACGACCATGGAATGGCCCGCGCCCTCACGCCGCGCGCACTGGCACGGGCTCGCCCCGAGCAGGTCGACGAGCACGACCACGCCGCGCCCGCGATCGACCTTGGCGATCGCGCCGCACAGCGCCTCGGTGAAGGTCGGCGTCTCGCCGAGGCCCGCGTCGATGGCGAGGACCCCGTCGAGCGCACCCGCGGGGACGATGCCGCGGGCGGCGGCGAGCAGCGAGCTCGCGGTGCTGCCGTGGCCGACGATGGCGATCCCGACGCGGTTGGCTTCGTTCATGTCGACCTCCCCACGTCGCGGTGCCGGACGAGCACTCGCACTGCGCCGCTGCGCGACTCGCCGCCGAGCTGGTCGGCGAGGCGGCGCTTCAGCTCCTCGATCAGCGCCACCGAGCGATGTTGCCCGCCCGTGCAGCCGATGGCGATGGTCAGGTGCGATCGCCCCTCGGCGGCCACGCGCGGCACCACGAAGCGCACGAGGCCCTCCACCCGTTCGAGCAGCTCGGCGGCGTCGGGCTGCCCGAGCACGAACTGCGACACCGGCTCGTGCAGGCCGGAGAGCGGCCGCAGCGCCGGGTCGTCGAACGGGTTGGCGAGGAATCGCGCGTCGAGCACCACGTCGGCCTCGCTGGGCACCCCCCGCTTGTACGCGAACGACTGCAGCACCACGCGCAGCGCCACGCCGCCGGCGTAGCGATCGCGGACCATCTGCCGCAGCTGCCGGCCGCTGCAGGTGCTGCTGTCGATCGTCGTGGTCGCGCGCGCGCGGACGTGCGCCAGGGCGGCCCGCTCGCGATCGATCGCCTCGGGCAGGTCGCCCATCGGGTGCATGCGCCGGGTCTCGGCGTAACGCCGGACGACGACCTCGCGCGCGGCCTCGACGAACAGCACGTCGATGGTCACGCCCGACTGTTCGAGCCGCGTGTACACGTCGTCGAACGAGGCGAGGTGATCGGTGTCGCGGGCGTCGACGCACACCGCGATGTCGCGGTCCGGGTCGGCGCCGCGGACCAGCGCGACGAGATCGGGCAAGAGTGGGATCGGGCAGTTGTCGACGCAGAACAGCCCGAGGTCCTCGAGCGCGCGCAGGGCCGTCGACTTGCCCCCGCCCGAGAGCCCCGAGATCACGACCAGGCGCATGTCACTCGACCTCCGTCATCGGGATGATGCCCGACGCGCCCGCGGGCAACGGCTCGGGCGACCAGTCGTTCCCGGACGCCGGGCTGTTGGCATGGATGCGGGCGTTGACCTTGTCCTGGAACTCGCGGGCGCTGTCGTGCCCGCGGTACTTGAGCAGCTGGTTGCGCGCGACCACCTCGATGAGCGAGGCGATGTTGCGGCCCGGTCGCAGGGGGATGCGCACCAGCGGCACGTCGACCCCGAGGATCGGCCAGACCTGCCCCTCGGTGCCGAGGCGATCGTAGTCGCCCTCGTCGACCTCGGACAGCTCGACGACCACCTCGATCTTCTTGTTGTCGCGCACCGCGGCGACACCGAAGAGGTGGGTGATGTTGAGGATGCCCATGCCGCGGATCTCCATGTGGTGCTGGTGCAGGTCGTTGGCCGCCCCCCAGACCGTGTCCGGCGGACGGACCGTCACCTCGACCACATCGTCGGCGACGAGGCGGTGCCCCTTGAGCACGAGATCCAACGCGGCCTCGCTCTTGCCCACGCCGCTGCGGCCGATGAGCAGCAGCCCGACCCCGAGGACGTCGACCAAGACGCCGTGGATGCTCGCGGTGGGCGCGAGCAGCTCCTCGAGGCGTCGGGTGATCCGCGAGATGAACGTCGAGCTCATCAGCGGCGAGCCCAGCACCGGCACGCCCGCGTCGCGCGCGGCCTCCATCAGGAGATCGGGCGGCTCGAGCCCACGGGTCACCACCAGCACGCAGGGGTCGCGATCCAGGTACACGCGCAGCGAGTGGGCGGCGGCCCCAGGCCCGAGCGACAGCAGGTAGTCGATCTCGGTGAGGCCGAGCACCTGCACGCGATCGGGGTACACGTGCTTGGTGAAGCCCGCGAGCGCCAGGCCCGGCTTCTGGATCCGCGGCCGCGCGATGCGGCGCTCCATCCCGCCCCAGCTCGAGAGCATGGCGAGCTGCAGCGCGCCCTGCTGCTCCGCGAGCAGCTGCCCGACCTCGACCCAGACCTCGCGGCGCATGGTGTGACCGTCCCCCGACTGCGGTCCGTCAGAACAACCGACGGCGCTTGCTGCTGGAGAGCACGCCGAGCTGCTCGCGGTACTTCGCGACCGTCCGGCGGGCGATGTCGATGCCATCCGCCTTCAGCAGCTCGACCAGGCGCTGGTCGCTGAAGGGGTGGCCGGTGTCCTCGTTGTCGATGAGCTGCTTGATCTTCGTCTTCACCGCCTCCGACGCGAGGTCGTCACCGTTGCTGCGGCTGATGCCGGCGTTGAAGAAGTACTTGAGCTCGAAGATGCCGCCCGGGGTGTGCACGTACTTGTTCGTGGTCACGCGGCTGACCGTCGACTCGTGCATCTGGATGTCCTCGGCGACATCCTTGAGGATGAGCGGCCGCAGGTGCTCGACACCGCGCTCGAAGAAATCCCGCTGGAACTTGAGGATGCTCTTCGTCACCTTCAAGATCGTGCGCTGGCGCTGCTGGATCGAGCGGATCAGCCACTGCGCCGAGCGCAGCCGCTCCGTGATGTACTCCTTGGCCTTCTGGCTGGAGCCCATCGCGCCGCGGTAGAAGCCGCTGATCTTGAGCTTGGGCAAGCCGTCGTCGTTGAGCGTGACGACGTAGTCCTCGCCGATCTTGGCGATGTAGACGTCCGGCACGATGTACTGCGGCTCCTCGGACGCGTAGGCCCGCGCCGGCCGCGGCTCGAGCCCGAGCACCACCTTGGCCGCCTCGTAGACCTCCTCGACGGTCTCGCCGGTGTCGCGCGCGATGGCCGGGTACGCCCGCTTCTCGAGGTTGCCGAGGTGCTTGGAGACGATCGCCCGCACCAATGGATCCTCGATCGGATCGTCGGGGTGGTTGATCTGGATCCACAGCGCCTCGGCGAGGTTGCGGGCGCCGATCGACACCGGGTCGAGGTTCTGGATCTTGCGGAGGGTCTCCTCGATGCGCATGCACGAGTAGCCCGACTTCTTCGAGATCTGCGGGACCGTCTGGTCGCGCATGTACCCCGCCGGCGACAGCGAGCGGACGATGTACTCCGCGATGTCCTCCTCGACCGCCGAGAAGTTCGACAGCCGGATCTGCCACATCAGGTGCTCGGCGAGGGTCTCGGGGCGCGACGCCGTGGCCTCGAGCGACGGCATCTCGTCGTTCTCGACCCGCACGCCGGTGCTGGTCGGCGGCGCGTAGGCGTTGTTCTCGAGGTACGCCTCCCAGTCGAAGTTCTCCTTGGGGCCGTCGTCGACCTTGAGTTCTTCGCGCTCGCGCGTGGTGGCCCGATCGCCACCGTCGTCGCGCTGCATGTCGAGCCCGTCCTGCATCTCCACGGCGGACACCGGCTCGTCGGGGGCACCGCCGAGCTCACCTTGCTCGTCGAGGAGGGGATTCTCGAGCAGCTCGCCACGAACGAGGTCTTGCAGCTCCATCCGCGAGAGTTGCAGCAGCTTGATCGCCTGCTGCAGCTGCGGGGTCATCACCAGCTGCTGACTCATCCGCAGCTCTTGGCGCATGTTGAGGGCCATGAGCGGTCAAGATCTCCGAGGTGCGAGCAGCATAGCAGGGTTGGCCCGACGCGCGGCGGCGCAACTGCACCGAACGACAGCGCCTCGGCGCGCCCAGCCGCCGCGCCCGGCCGCACGTCGCGGGCGCCCGAGGCCCAACGGCCCCGACAATCGTCGGGCAATCGACCGCACCCCGCACTGCACCGCCGCGGCGGCGGTTGACATCCGCCGCGGGATTCCGACGCGGCCGCTTGGCAGCGGCGGTCGGCCCGATCCGGGCCCGCACGCCGCGTCGACTACGAGTGCGTGCGCGCGTACTCGATGGCCGCGCCGATGTACGCCGAGAACAGGGGGTGCGGCGCGGTCGGCCGGCTGCGGAACTCGGGGTGGAACTGGCAGCCGACGAAGAACGGATGCGCCGAGGTCGGCAGCTCGACCATCTCGACCAGGCGGCCATCCGGCGACAGGCCCGAGAGCACCAGGCCAGCGGCCTCGAGGCGCTCGCGATATGCATTCGCCACCTCGTAGCGGTGGCGGTGGCGCTCGGAGATCTTCGGCGCGCCGTAGATCTTCGCCGACAGCGTGCCCGCCACGAGCTGACACTCGTACGCGCCGAGTCGCATCGTACCGCCGAGATCGCGGACCTCGGCCTGGTCGGCCATGATGTCGATGAGCTTGTCCGCCGCGTCCGGGACGAACTCGGCGCTCTGCGCCGCGGGGATGCCGGCAACGTCGCGGGCGAACTCGATGACCGCCATCTGCATGCCGAGGCAGATGCCGAGGAACGGGATCTTGGCCTCGCGCGCGTACTTGATCGCCTCGATCTTGCCCTCGCTGCCGCGCTGGCCGAAGCCGCCGGGCACCAGGACGCCGGCGAACCCGCGCAACAGCTTCGCGGCGCCGCGCACCAGGATCTCCTCGGAATCGACGTAGGTGATGTCGACCGCCGCGGCGCTCGACAGTCCGCCGTGGACCAGCGCCTCGGACAGGCTCTTGTACGACTCGGCGAGGTCGACGTACTTGCCGACCATCGCGATCTTCACCCGCTGCTTGGGCGCGCGGAGGACCTCGACGATGCGCTGCCACTGCTCGAGCTGCGGATCGCGGCTCCAGATGTTGAGGAGCTCGCACAGCTTGTCGTCGAGGCCGGCCTCGTGCAGCGCGAGCGGGACCTCGTAGATCGTCTGCTTGTCCTCGAGCGGGATGACGCAGTCGAACTGGACGTTGGTGAACAGCCCGATCTTGTCCCGCGTCGCGCGGTCGATCTTGTGGTCGCTGCGGCAGACCAGCAGGTCGGGCTGGATGCCGATCTCGCGCATCTTCATCACCGAGTGCTGGGTGGGCTTGGTCTTCAGCTCACCCGCCGTCGCGATGAACGGCAGCAGCGTGAGGTGGACGAAGACCGCGTCCTCGCGGCCGACCTCGAGCCGCAGCTGCCGGATGGCCTCGAGGAACGGCAGGCTCTCGATGTCACCGACGGTGCCGCCGATCTCCACGATCAACACGTCGACCCCGTCGGCCGCCGCGATGATGGCCTCCTTGATCTCGTTGGTGACGTGGGGGATGACCTGCACGGTCTGCCCGAGGTACTCGCCGCGCCGCTCCTTGCGGATCACCGACTCGTAGATCTGGCCCGACGTGTAGTTGCTGTGCCGCGTCATGCGGTGCGACACGAAGCGCTCGTAGTGGCCGAGATCCAGATCGGTCTCGGCGCCGTCATCGGTGACGAACACCTCCCCGTGCTGGGTCGGGTTCATCGTGCCCGGGTCGACGTTGAGGTACGGGTCGAGCTTCTGCAGCCCGACCGTCAGCCCGCGGCTCTCGAGCAGCGCGCCCATGGACGCGGCGGTGAGGCCCTTGCCCAACGACGATGCGACGCCGCCGGTGACGAAGATGAATTTCGTTCGCTTGGTTCGACCCGGTCGCATGGCGCTCGTCCTTTGCCACGTGCGGCGCGACGACGAAAGCGTCGCAGCCGACTCCCGGGTGTGCAGGTTATCACTGACGACGCCAGCGCGCAGACTGACGCCACGCAACGTCGTCGCCGGAGCTCGCCGTGGCGCCCATTCCGTGGCCGCCCGCGGTCCCCCGCGCCGCGACCGCAGCGGCTGCAGCGGCTGCAATGGCCGCGGCGAGGTCGTCGGCCGCCGGAGGCGTGGGCTCGATCACGTGGGGATGCTCGGCGATGTAGCGCGTCGTGACCGAAGTCCCGGCGCAGAAATCGGGATCGTCCAGGATGCGCAGGTGCAGCGCGATGTTGGTCTCGACGCCGAGCACCACGGTCTCGCGCAGGGCGCGGCGCATGCGTCCGATGGCCTCGGCGCGGTCGCGTCCCCACGTCGCGAGCTTCGCGATCATCGGGTCGTAGTGGCTCGACACCTCGCTGCCGCCGGTGACGGCCGCGTCGACGCGGACCTGCGCGCCCTCGGGCCAGCGCAGCGCGGTGATCCGACCCGGCCGCGGCAGGAACGTCACCGGGTCTTCCGCGTAGATGCGGCACTCGAGGGCGTGGCCGCGGCGCACGATGTCGTCCTGCCCGTAGCCCAGCGGCTCGCCGGCCGCGACGCGCAGCTGGTCCCACACCAGGTCGCGCCCGCACACCAACTCGGTGACCGGGTGCTCGACCTGCAGGCGCGTGTTCATCTCGAGGAAGTAGAAGTGGGCGCCGCGCTCGGTCTCCTCGAACAGGAATTCGACGGTGCCCGCCGAGCGGTAGCCCACCGCCTTCGCGGCCCGGACCGCGACCTCGCCCATGGCGCGGCGCAGCTCGTCGCTCATCCACCGGCTCGGGCTCGGGGACTCCTCGATCACCTTCTGGTGGCGCCGCTGCACCGAGCAGTCGCGTTCGCCGAGCCACACGCAGTTGCCGTGGGCGTCGGCCATGAGCTGGATCTCGACGTGGCGCGCGCTGAGGATCGCGCGCTCGAGGAACACGCGGCCGTCGCCGAACGCGGCCTCGGCCTCGCGCTGCGCCGAGGCGAAGGCAGCGGCCACGCCGTCGCGGCTCGCGACGACGCGCATGCCCTTGCCGCCGCCGCCGGCGCTCGCCTTGATCATGATCGGGAACCCGATCTCCTGGGCGATGGCCTCGGCCTGCGCGGGGTCACGGACATCGTCGACGCCCGGCACGACGGGGACGCCGGCGGCGGTCATCGCCTTGCGCGCCCGGACCTTGTCGCCCATGACATCCATCGCCGCCGCGGGCGGGCCGACGAAGATGATGCCGGCGGCGTCGCACGCCGCGGCGAGGGCGGGCCGCTCCGAGAGGAAGCCGTAGCCGGGGTGAATCGCGTCGGCGCCGGTGCGACGCGCGGCGTCGATGATCGCCTCGACCTTCAGGTAGCTCTCGCGCGCCGCGGTCGGGCCGATGTGCACCGCTTCGTCCGCCTCGATCACGTGCAGGGCGTCGCGATCGGCGTCGCTGTACACCGCGACCGTCCCCAGGCCGTGCTCGCGACAGGTGCGGAAGACCCGGCGGGCGATCTCACCGCGGTTGGCGACCAGGATCTTGCGCAACGCAGCCACGTTGGCCGTCGTTTACCACGGGCGCGCCGCGCCGGGCACCGCCCTCACGGAGACTTGGGCTTCGCGGGCTCGGGCTTCGCGGGCTCGGGCTTCGCGGGTTCGACCGTCGCGGGCTCGGGCTTCGCGGGCTCGGGCTTCGCGGATTCGACCGTCGCGGGCGGGATCGGGCGGTCCCCCGAGCGCTGGGGATCCGAGACGCCGATCGGCACCGCCAGCGTCGGAGGCGGCGCCTCGGGCCACATCGCCGGCGGCGATCGGTCGCCACACCCGAGGGCGCTCCACACGAGGGCGCTCCAGACGAGGGCAAGTCGGGCCGTCGGGATGCCCGCGCGAGCGCGACGCACGGTCTAGTCCTCGTCGTCGGCGGGGGCTTCGCCCTCGTCGTCGTCCTCGGCCGGGGCATCGTCGTCGCCGAGGCCCGGCGCCTCGATGTCGGCCGCCTCCTCGGGGATGTCGTCGTCGGCGAAGCCCTCTTCGAGCTCGCCGTCCTCTTCGACCGCGGCCTCGGGCGCGTCCTCGTCGGCGCCGGCGGCCTGCTTGTTGAGCGCCTCGGGATCCGTCTGCAGCTCGTCGACGTCGACGTCGTCGTCCTCGGCCTCGGCGTCATCGTCCTCGAGGGCGCGCAGCGACGCCGCCTCGAGGAAGGTGTGCTCGCCCGCGGTGACGCGGAGCTGACGGCGCTGCTCCTCGATGAAGTCCCGCATCGCCGCGGCGACATCCTCGCGGAAGCGGACGCGACCGTCGCTCACCTCGCGCAGGGCGGTCACGCCCTCCTTGTTGTCGCACTCGACCATCGCGCGTCCGCGACCTTCCGAGAGGGCGCGAGCCCGGCGCGACGCCAAGATGGTGAGCGCGAACCGGTTCGGAATGCGGGCGAGACAATCTTCGACGGTGACGCGGGCCATTGGGGGCGGAGTATGTCGACCCGGCCGACCATGCGCAAGCGCGGTCACGGGCCAAGGCGTAGGACCCCGCGCTCGGGGCCCGAAGCCAGATTTCTCACATCTCGACGAGAATCTGCTGGCCGCGCTCCCGGAGCTCGAGGCTGTCCTGCACCCAGCGGATGAACCGCCGCGCGGTGTCGGCATCGAACTCGAAGGCCTCGGCGAGCTCGAGCAGCGCGTCGAGCTCTCCGTCGACGAGCTTGTTGTCGGCCATCGCGGCGCACACCGCTTGGTAGAAGAGGAAGATCCTCGCCTCGCGGTGGCGCACGGCCTTCGCCACGCGGAGCAGGTCCGACGGGGCCGAGAACTCCTTGCGGACCAGATCGCGCTCCTCGGGGAGGAGCATCATCTGGCCCATGAGTTCCTCGACGAAGTGGCGCTCGCTGTCGGAGACCTGATCGTCACGCGACGCCATGATGGCCACCGCGCGCGCGACGGCGACCTGCTCCTCAGGGGTGATGAGTTCGCCGATGGGGAAGTCGAGCATTGCGTGGGCTCCCGAGTCGTCGCAGGTTATCCGATCGCGGAGGCCAGCGAAATCCCCACCGGCGCCGCGCACGTCCACGGCGACCGGCTTGACACCGACCCCTCGAGCACGGCCCAATGGCCGAGGTCGTCACCGCGCTCGCGTGGTGGTCGCTCGCGCTTCCTGACATCTCGAGTTCATCTGCATTGCGGACGCGCTCGCGCCCACGACCTACGGTCGCGGCGCAGAGTCGCGAGGGAAGTCGGCGAAAATCCGACACGGCTCCCGCCACTGTGAACGGTGACGACGGCGGCAACGAAGCCACTGGGAACGCTCCATCCGATGGAGTCCTGGGAAGGCGCCGCCCGAGGACGACCCGTCGAGTCAGGAAACCTGCCGCGAATGCCCTCGACCCGTACGGGGTCGAGGTCCCTTCGAAGTTGGTGAGACGGGAGTCTTCTCGCCCTTGTTCGTGCCCATGCCCCACGTGGCGTTCGCAGCGACCCTTGGTCTCGCGAGCGCGCCCCCTGTGGATCCGTCGCCGACGGAGGCCGCGCCGCGTCGTCCGTTCCGCACGGTCGTGCGACCGAAGCCCGCGGCCTCGGACGCCGCGAAGCGCTCGCCGGGCTTCGTCACCGTGCTCGAGGTCGAGGGCGAGCGGAGGGCCGCGCCGCGCGATGGACTGGCCGAGACGCTGGCCGCGGCCCCCGCCGTCCACGTGCGCTCGCTCGGCGGCCTCGGCCAGTTCGGCGCGGTGTCGATCCGCGGCAGCGCGCCGCAGCAGGTCGGCATGTTCCTCGACGGCGTCCCGCTCGGTAGCAGCATGGCCGGCCTCGTCGACACCGGTGAGGTCCCGATCGACGGCATCTCGCGCGTCGAGATCCACCGCGGCTACGTGCCGGTCGCCTACGGCGCGTCGGCGCTCGGCGGCGCGATCGATCTGGTGAGCGCGACCGCGGAGGACGGCGCGCGTGTCGAGGGCGGCCTCGGCTCGTGGTGGACGCGACGGCTCGGCGCGCGCGTCGGCCTCGGCACCAAGCGCCTGCGCATCGGCGTGGGGGCGACCTACGCGGGGAGCACGGGCGACTTCCGCTTCTACGACGACCGCGGCACGCAGGGCTCGGGCGACGATCGGATGAGCCGCCGCAGCGGCAACGCCTACGATCGCATCGTCGCCCAGCTGCGGATCGACGTCCGCCGCGGTCGATGGCGCGTGGGCGTGCACGAGCTCGCGATGATCCGCCGCGTCGGTGTGCCGGGCCCGGGCAGCGCGCAGGCCGTGGCCGCGCGCAACGACCAGGTGGCCTCGCGCACGATCGTGCGGGCGCGTCGCGAGGTCGGCGGCCCCGGCGGCCGCCTCGAGTGGCTGCTCGGCATCGGCGTCGAGGGCCGGCGCTTCGTCGATCCCGCCGCCGAGATCGGCGTGGGCGTCGACGACCAGCGCCAGGCGTCGGTCGACGTCTACGCCTCGCCGCGCTGGCGCACGCCGCTGTGGCGCGACGCGTACCTCGGCGTGATGGCGGACGCGCGCACCGAGTGGATCGCGATCGATCAGCGCGTCGCTCGGACCGCGGGTGCGCCCGATGGTGACGCCGAGCGCCGCCGTCTCGGGATCGGGGCGGGGCTCGAGTTCGAGCAGTTCCTGTGGACCGACCGCATCCACCTCGTGCCCGCCGTCCGTGTGGACGCGGTCGCGAGCGCCTTCGCGGTGCCGCGGGGCCACGGCGAGCAGGACGACCGCGGTCGCGACGCACGGGTGGGCGCCGCGTCTCCGCGCATGGGCGCCCGCGCGGCGGTGCTGCCGTGGCTGGTGCTGCGCGGCAGCGTCGGGCGCTACTTCCGGGCCCCGACCCTCGTCGAGCTCTTCGGCGACCGCGGCTACTTCGTCGGCAACGAGGGCCTCGACCCCGAGCGCGGCGTGGTCGCGGATGGGGGCGCGTCGATCGAGGCCCGCGGCCGCGCGGGCTCGCTGACGGGTCACGTCGCCGGGTTCTGGGTGCGCAGCCGCGAGCTCATCCAGTGGATCAGCGCCGGCAGCGTCGCGCGACCGGAGAACATCGCGGCGGCCCTCGTCCGCGGCCTCGAGACCTCGTGGATCGCCCGCTCGCCCCACGATCGCCTCGAGCTGCAGATCCACTACACGTTCCTCGACGCGCGCGATCGCAGCGGAGACCCGGGCCGCGACGGCCACGCGCTCCCCGGGCGACCGATGCACGATCTGTTCGCACGGAGCTCCTTCGGGTGGTTGTTCCATCCCCGTGGCGTCGCCGTCGAGCCGCGGCTGAACTACACCGTCGAGCTCGTCGCGCGGACGTTCCTCGATCCGAGCGGTCGCTACGTGCTGCCGCCGCGCGCCCTGCAGGCGATCGGCGTGCAGGCGCAGATCGCCGGTCGCGTCCTCTTGGCGCTCGAGGTCCGCAACCTGCTCGACGTCCGCAGCACCACCGTCGACATCCCGGTCGCGGGGACGCGGCCCGCCCCGGTCGCGATCAGCGACTTCATCGGCTATCCCCTGCCCGGCCGCAGCGTGTGGGCGAGCGCGCGCGTCGACTTCGATCTGCCGCGCGGCCGCCGACGTCGGAGGGCCACATGAGAACGACGGGGACGCTCCGCGTGGCGCGACCGTGCGCCGCCGCCGTCGCCGTCGCCGTCGGCCCGGCCTGCATCGCGACGGTGGACCCCGAGGCGTGTGGGGCCGAGGGCACCGCGATCACCGTGCCCGGGCCGTTGGTCCTGGACGGTCCGTGCACGCTCGACGTCGACGCGCCGACGCGTCTGATGGTGACCACGACGGACTTCGCGACCGGCGCGGTGACCATCGTCGACGCTGCGGCGATGGCCGTCGACACCGACGTGGCGCTCGGCAGCACGGACGCCATCCCGAGCTGGCACGACGGCGTGGGCCTGCTGGTCCACCGCTACCAGATCGACGCGATCCAGGTCCTCGACCCGACGCGTGCGTGGGCGACGATCGCCGACGTGCCGATCGAGGCCCCGTGCAGCGTCGCGCCCAATCCCCAGGCGATCGCGTTCGCCGACGACGGCCTCGGCTACGTGACGCAGCTCGACGTGCCCGAGCTCGCGGTACTCGACCCCCACGCAGCGCCCGGCTTCGCGCGCGTCGCCACGATCGATCTGCGGGCGATCACCGACGACGACGGCAACCCGGATTTCGGGGCGGCGTTCGCCTGCGGATCGCGGGTGTGGGTCGTCGCGCAGCGCCTCGACGAACGCTTCACGCGCGTCGGGCCGGACGAGCTGTTCGCGATCGACACCGAGGCGGGCGGCGCCGTGGACCTCGACGCGACGCGCGACGGGGTGCAGGGCCTGCGCAGCGCCGGCGCGTGGCTGCGGCAGCTGCGTCGGGACCCGGCCGACCCGAGCGCGCACACGGTGCTGGGCCTGTCGACCGGCATCGAGCGCTTCGGACTCGAGGACGGCGCGGTCGCCTGGGCGGTCGCGCCCGAGCGCTTCGCCGCCGCCGGCATCGACGAGCCGCTGCAGCCGCAGGCGTTCGCCGTCGATGCCGCGGGCACGCAGGCGTTCGTCGCGGCGTACGACCGCGACTTCTCCCAGGTCCGGCTGTACCGCGTCGGCCTCGACGACGCCGCGCCGCAGGTCCCCGAGGCGTTCGCCGACGGCTTCGACTCGGTCGAGCGCACGCTGGAGCGCGTCGGCGATCGCCTGTGGTACGGCAGCACGCGACGCAGCGCCCCCGGCCTGTGGGTCTTCGATCTCGGCGTCGTTCCGCCGGCCGTGATCGCCGGCCCACTCTCGACCGGACTCCCCCCCTACAGCCTGGTGGCCATCCCGTGAAACCTCGCGCGCTGCATCTCCTGCTCACGTGTGCGCCGATCATGCCGGCGTGCGACGCCGACCTCCCCGACGACGGCCCCGCTCCGATCGAGGGCGAGTCCCCCGCGACGGGCGACTGCCTCCACGACGCCGAGATCACGGGCTTCGCCACGTGCGTCGACGCGTTCGACCCGCGATCCCCCGCGAGCTTCGGCCACGACGCGATGCCGGGCATCGTGCTCGGCCCACCGCGCCCCGGGTCCGCGGGTGGCAGCACCGACGTGGCCTCCCTCGGCTGCGGCGGATCGATCACGCTCGGCGTCGCCGGTGGCATCGACGACCGCCCCGGCGTGGACTTCCTCGTCTTCGAGAACCCATTCGTCGCGGGCGAGATCACCTTCGTCGAGCCGGCCGTCGTCCTCGTCAGCGAGGACGGGCTGCGATGGTTCGAGTTCCCGTGCGACGCGACCGCCCCCGACCCCGAGGGCTGCGCCGGCGTGACGCCGACGGCGAACGTGTCGGGCGACGAGCTCCGCGACGCGGCGCGGGCCGGTGGGGATGGCTTCGACCTCGAGGCGCTCGGCCTGGCGCGGATCGAGTGGGTGCGCCTGCGCGACCGGACCCGCGACCACTACGGCGACGAGATGTGGTGCGGCGGCGCCGGTGGGGGCTTCGATCTCGACGCGATCGCGGAGGTCGTCGAGCCGTGAGCGCGGCACGTCCCATGGCGTGCGCGGTCGTCCTCGGCCTCGCGGTCGCCTGCCGGCCCCCGGAGCCCACGGCCACCGGCAGCGCGCGGATCGTCTCGCAGGTGGTGTTCGCGGACGAGGAGCTCTGGCACCTCGGTCCCGACGTCCGCCCCCGCGTCGTCGGGGTCTCGCCGATGGCCGACGACCCGCGCTACAGCGATGCGGTCGGGCTGTGGCCCGCCGAGTTGCCGCGCCCCACGGGCGCCGAGGCGATCGCAGCGCAGAACCCCGACCTCGTCGTGATCGCCGAGTTCACCGCCGACGAGACCCGCGCCCTGCTCGAACAGATGGGCGTCCGCACGCTGCGGCTCGAGGGCTGGGACGGGTTCGCCGACGTCCGCCGCCACATCCGCGAGCTCGCCGGGGCCGTCGGCGCCGAAGCGGCGGGCACCGCCCGGATCGCCGCCTTCGACGCCGAGCTCGACGCGCTACGCCAGCGCTTCGCCACGGCCGGAGCGCCCGGCATCGTGAGCTGGGAGGACGGTTCGGTCGCCGGCGGCAAGACGATCTTCGCCGATGCGGCCGAGGCCGCGGGGTTCGTCGACGTCGCCGCCGCCCACGGCATCGCGGGTCACCGCACGATCGGCCTCGAGTCCCTCGTCGCGTGGGACCCCGAGTACATCGTGATCTCCTGCACCGACGACTGCACCGCGCGCGAGCAGGAGTTCGCGGCACAGCCGGGCATCGCAGCGACGCGCGCGGGCCGTCGGGGCGGCGTCATCGCGATGCCGACCCATCATCTATACAGCGTGGGCTTCGGGGCGCTCGAGATGGTCCGCCAGCTCGGCGAGCGCCGCAGGGGCACCGATGGGAGCGCGCCGTGAGCCGTGCGCGACGGTGGGCGATCGGCGGTGGCCTCGCCGTCGCCGCGCTCGCGATCACGGCGATGCTCGTGGGGCCCGGTGACATCGACGCGACGCAGGTACTGTCGGCGATCGGTCGCGGACTCGTCGGCAGCAGCCGTGCGGACGATCTGATCGACGCCCAGGTGTGGCTGCTGCGAGCCCCGCGGGTGCTCGTCGTCGCGTTGGTCGGGGCCGCGCTCGCCGGCGGCGGCGCGGTGACCCAGGGCCTGTTCCGCAACCCCCTCGCCGATCCGAGCGTGCTGGGTATCTCGCTGGGTGCGGCGTTCGTCGCCGTGGTCGGGATCTTCCTCGGCCTCGATCGTGCGGGCGTCTGGGTCACGCCTCTCCTCGCCGCCCTCGGGGCCGGCGCGACGCTCGGCGTGCTGCTCGGGCTCGCGACGCGCTCCGGTGACGCGACGACACTTCTACTGGCCGGCGTCGCCCTCGGAGCGACCTTCGGCGCCGCGACGACGTGCGTGCTCGCCCTCGCCGGTGATCGCCACGAGCTCGGCATCAAGGTGCTGCGCTGGCTGATGGGCAGCTTCGAGGGCCGCAGCTGGGGTCACCTCGCGGTGGCCACCGCTCCGATCGGCGCCGGGCTGGCGCTGGCCGTCGCGCTCGCCCGCGACCTCGATGCGCTCGCCCTGGGCGACGACGTCGCGGCCTCACTCGGCGTGTCGCCGCGCGCCGTCCAGCGACGTGCCGTCACCGCGGTCGCGCTGCTCGTTGGTGGGGCCACTGCGGTCGCCGGCGTGCTCGGGTTCCTCGGCCTGGTCGTGCCCCACGTCGTGCGCTGGCGGCTCGGGAGCGGCCATCGCTCGCTGCTGCCGCTCTCGGCGATCGTCGGCGCGTCGACGCTGCTCGCCGTCGACACCCTCACCCGCATCGCCCCCGTCGCGCTGCCCCCGGGCATCGTCACCAGCCTCATCGGCGCGCCGGCGTTCCTGTGGATCCTGCTGCGCCAGCGATCGCGGAGGCCGACGTGAGCCCGATGCTCGAGGCCCGCGGCTGCGGTCTGAGCGTGCCCGGGGGCGCGGCGCCGCGGTGGTTGGTCCGCGGCCTCGACCTCGAGATCCGCGCGGGCGATCGTATCGCGGTCCTCGGGCCCAGCGGCGCCGGCAAGACCACGCTGCTGCGCGCGCTCACCGGCCTCGTGACGCCGACCGAGGGCGGGGTGTGGCTCGCGGATCGGCCGATCGCGCGGTGGGAACCGCGGGCACGCGCGCGCCAGATCGCCTGGCTCCCCCAGCGCGCCGAGCCGTGGTCCGACGTCCCCGCGCACGAGATCGTCGCGCTCGGTCGGACGCCACACCTCGGCGCGCTCGCGCGACTCGGCGAGGCGGACCGCCTCGCGACCAATGCAGCGCTGGTGCAGGTCGGCGCCGAGACGCTCGCGCATCGCCCGTGGTCGTCGCTCAGCGGCGGCGAGCGTCAGCGCGTGATGCTGGCGCGCATGCTCGCCAGCGACGCGCGCATCCTCTTGCTCGACGAACCGACCGCGGCCCTCGACGTGGGTCACGCGATGCGGGTGATGCGGTGCTGCGATGCGCTGGCGGCCGACGGCAGCGCGATCGTGTTCGCGACGCACGACCTCGACCTCGCGCAGCGCTGGGCCGATCGGGTGGTCTGCGTCGGTGCGCGCACCGTCGTCGGGACCGCCGCCGAGCTGCTCGTACCCGAGATCATGGGCGAGCTGTTCGACGTCCGCGCCCAGTGGGGCCGCCGCATGGTCTTCGACGCGCCGTGATCCGCGGTCACGGACACGGGGGCGGCGCGCCGAGCTTGAAGCTGCGATCGGCGGCGAAGCTGATGAGCCCGAGCGCGTCGTAGGCGTGCAGGACCCCGGCGATCGTCGCGGCCCCCGCGAGGTTCCCCGGGGTCTCGTCGGACCACGGGCCGTTCACCTGCTCCGCCGCGTCCTCGCTGGGCCCGTCGGGCCACCACCACGTGCGTCCATGGACGAGCAACGCCGTCGAGGTCTCGGGGACCTGCGCGTCGAAGCGATCGCGCACCACCAGCACCGGGAGCGCCTCGTCGGGCGGTGTGGCCCACAGCTCGCTCTCACCGGCCCACGAGCCCGTGGGGCCCATCGTCGCGTCGAGCCGCGAGTAACCGTGACCCTGCCACGGCGCGATCGCGACGAGGTCGCGCGGCGCGGCCAGGCCGAGGTAGCCGCCCATCGGTGTGTAGCCGATCCGCATGCGCCACGGCGCCGCGAACTCGACCCCCGTCGCCGCGGCGGTGTCCCACGGCGCTGGCTTGTCCCAGACGTCGACGGCGAACGCGAGCTGCGTGCCCTCGACCCAGAGGTGGCCACTGCCCTGCCCGACGAGCTCGCACGCGGCGGTGCGCTCGAACCACTCGAAGCCACCGTCGTCCGCGATCACCCACTCGACGTGGGCTTGGCCGGCGGGCTCCCACGGCATCGTCCAGCGCCCGACGAGATCGAGCTCGCGGATGTCGTCGCCGAAGGGTTGATCGGTCGGGTAGCCGGGGGGCAGCTCGTCGGGCTCACCCGAGTCGCCCGTGCTCTCCCCCGCCGAGGTGTCCCCGACCGACGTCGTCGTCGAGGTCGACGCAGCCTCCCCCGTGGTCACGTCGATCGCGACCGTCGTGTCGCCGTCGGACACCGCGCCGGTCGTATACGGCGCGTCGTCCGAGCCGACCGCCTCGATGCCGGTGGTCCCGACCACGGCGTCGCCGTCGGCCTTCGGCGCGGGGAAACAGGCCGCCGTCGCGGCGGAGAGACAGCACAGCAGGGCGATCGATCGTGCCATGGGAGCCGCCGCGCGAGGCCGCGCGGACGGTCGGGGAATCGACCGGTCGACGGGGCGCTGTATCCCCGTCCTGGGCCGCCCGCGCGACCCCGCCGCGGGGCTCAGACGCCGACGGACGACGCGAAGCGACCGGCGCGGCGCGCGTGGGCGGCGAGCAGGGGATCGAGCACCTCGGCGAGGAAATCGTCGACCTGTTCCGGCGCGCGGCCGACGTAGCGGCTCGGGGAAGGCCGCGAGCAGATCGTCGCCGCGCATCCGCTCCAGCAGATCGTTGGCGACCCCCTCCGCCTTCATGCGGGCGGCGGCCGCGTGGCTGTGCTTGCGGACGCGCTCGTGCAGCTCCTGCCGGCTGTGCCCGGCCTTCACGCCGGTCATCAACACCTCCTCGGTCGCCATGAACGCGAGTTCGTCGAGCATGTTCGCCCGGATCACAGCGGGGTGGACGACCATGCCGGAGACGACGTCGACGACCAGATTGAGCACTGCGTCGGTGGCGAGGAAGGCCTCGGTGATCACGAGCCTGCGGTTGGCGCTGTCGTCGAGCGTGCGCTCGAACCACTGGTTCGCGTGCGTCTGCAACGGGCTCGCCGCCAGCGAGTGGACGAAGCGGGCCAGGCTGCAGATCCGCTCCGACCGCATCGGGTTGCGCTTGTAGGCCATCGCGCTGGAGCCGACCTGGTCGGTCCCGAACGGCTCGTCGATCTCGCGCTCGTGCGCCAGCAGGCGCAGGTCCGAGGCGAACTTGGCCGCCGACGCGCACACGTCCGCGAGCGCGGTCACCACCCAGGTGTCGATCTTTCGCGGATACGTCTGCCCCGTGACGGGCACCGAGCGCGTGAAGCCCATCGACTCCGCGACGCGGCGATCGAGCTCGCGGACCTTGGTGTGATCGCCGTCGAACAGGCTCAAGAACGACGCCTGGGTGCCGGTCGTGCCCTTGGCGCCGCGGAACGGCAGACGCTCGCGCAGCGCGGCGAGCCCCTCGAGGTCGTAGGCGAGATCCTGAGCCCACAGCACCGCGCGCTTGCCCACGGTGGTGAGCTGCGCGGGCTGGAAGTGCGTGAACGCGAGCGTGGGCAGCGAGCGGTGCGCGATGGCGAAGCGGCGCAGCCCGTCGAGCGCCGCCCACAGGCGATCCATCAGCAGCTCGAGGCCGTCGCGCATCATGATCAACTCGGCGTTGTCGGCGACGAAGCAGCTCGTCGCGCCGAGGTGGATGATCTTCTCCGCTCCGGGGCCGACCAGCTCGCCGAAGTGGTGCACGTGGGCCATCACGTCGTGGCGGGTCTTCGCCTCGAGCTCGGCGACCCGCGCGAGATCGATGTCCGTGCGATGGGCGTGCATGGCCGCGATCTGTTCATCGGTGATCGAGAGCCCGAGATCGCGTTGCGCGGTCGCGAGGGCGATCCAGAGCTCGCGCCACAACTCGTACCGGCGACGGTCGTCGAAGTTCGCGACCATGGCCCGCGTCGCGTAGCGGGTCGACAGGGGGCTGTTGTATTCGGGAGCGGCCGCGTTCACGAGGGCGGAGCATAGCCGCGCCGAGGCCGGCGAATTCGTCCGCGCGGGGGGCGCTCCGGCGCCGAATCACGCGGGATATGCCCCACGATTCCAGAGACTTGTGGCACACTCCCGGGCGTCGGCTGCGGCGGTCGGGAATAATGCCACAGCCGCCCGGGTCCGGGCGGGTCGAACGATGGAAGTCACTGCCCGGCACGAGTTCGAGGCGACCGCGCTCCCCCAGATCGACGCGCTGTATGGTGCTGCCCTGCGCTTGACGCGGAACTCGGCCGAGGCCGAGGATCTCGTCCAGGATGCCTACGTCCGTGCCTACCGCTTCTGGCACACCTTCAAGAGCGGGACCTCGATCCGCGCGTGGCTTTTCACGATCCTGCGCAACACGTTCATCAACCGCTACCACCGCGCCAACCGGACGCGGCACGCGAACGCGGATCTCGAGGCGCAGCTGCCCGCGCTCGGTGCCGAGGCGGCGGTCGGGCACCCGACCAGCGGCATGCCCTCCCCCGAGGTCGCGCTCTCGGCCCGCATCACCCGCGAGCGGATCATGACGGCGCTCGAGTCGGTGCCCGAGGACTACCGCATGGCGGTGATCCTCGCGGACCTCGAGGGCCTGGCGTACAAGGAGATCGCCGAGATCATGGACTGCCCGATCGGCACCGTGATGAGCCGCATCTTCCGTGGCCGCCGACTGCTCCACAAGCTGCTGCACGATCACGCGGTGGAGCTCGGGCTCACCGAGCCGTTGGTCGCGGCCGGCGAACAAACCGGTGGCAACACCGTCCATCTCCAAGACTATCGGATGCGAGGCCGCGCATGAGTCTGCAGGATATCCGCTCGGAGTGTGCTGACACCGCCGCCCTGTTGCAGCCGTACGTCGACGGCGAGCTGGCGTCGGCGGAGCAGGAGCGGGTTGCGGCCCATGTCGAGTGTTGTCGGCCGTGTCGCTCGGCGATCTCCGAGCAGCAGTGGGTTCGCGCGACGCTCCGCGCGGTGAAGCGCGAGGTGGCCCCCGCGTCGCTCCGCACGCGGATCCTCGCCGAGCTCGACGAGGTCGATCGCGAGTCCATCGTCGTGGCGCCCCCCCGGCCGAGGTGGTGGGCGCGGCTCGGCTCGGCGATCGCCGACGCCGGCCGTGGCGCGATGATCATGGTCCCCGCCGGCGCCGTCGCGGTGGGGCTGTTCTTCGTCGCCCGCGAGGGGTTCACGCCGGCGCACTCGATGCCGGGCGGCCTCGGCTCCGCGCTCACGCGCGTCCACGCCGTCGCCGATGGGGGCCCCGACGCCGCCCCGCGGCCCGGCGCGAGCCTGCCCCCGATCACGGCCACCGGTCTCGGCGCGAGCAAGCTCGGGGAGCTCCAGCTCGTCCGCGCAGACGTGCCGGGAGCGGCCCATCCGTCGCATGCACATGTCCCCGGCGCGCGTCTGCGCTACGAGATCGTCCGCGACGGGCTCCCCACGGGCCAGCACGTCATCGACCAGCAGGCCCCCGCGGGCCTCCGCCCGAGCGGCACCCCGGTCGAGTTCCGCGGCCGGCAGTTCCTCCTCGGCCGGACATCCGGGGACGAGCCGGCCGTCCACTTCGAGCTTGCGGGCGTGTCGCACATGTTCGTGCTCGAGGGAGCCGAGCGCGAGCGGGACTACTCGGTGCTGCTGGAGCTCGTCGATCAGAAGCTCGACTACCGGGTCGAGGGCGCGCCCTAAGCCCGCCCGCACGCCCGGTCCGGACCGCCCGTTCGGCTGCTTCGCCGCGTTCGGATGCGGGCCTGGTCTCACTCCAGGCGAAACGCTACTCTCCGGTCGTGTTCTCTGCGCTCATCATCGATGCAGATCCGGAAGCCGCACGCTCGATCCAGGCCACGCTGCGCCCCCACGGGTTCGAGTTCACCGCGACCCAGGACGCCAACGAGGCGATGAGCCTCGCGCGCACGGCGACCCCGGACATCATCTTCCTGCGCGTCGAGCTCCCCAACGTCTCCGGCTTCTCGGTGTGCAACAAGCTGCGCCGCAACGACGAGACCAAGTACATCCCCCTGGTGATGTACGCGTCCGGCGTCTCCGATGACGTCTTCAACCAGCACCGCAACCTGAAGACCCACGCCGACGAGTACATCAAGCTGCCGTTCGCCGACGGCCAGCTCATCCAGATTCTCCGCGGTCTCATCGACCTGCCGGAGGGCACCCCGACCGCGGGCGGCGAGCCCGACGAGGGCAGCCTCGACGTCGACATCGACGATGTCGACGACGAGGCCAAGGGCCGCCCTGCCCGCGACGTCCTCGAGATGCGCGAGTTCGACGCCGAGTTCGATGCCATGTCGCAGGAGACGGGGCCCCACTCGCCGGTGCCCCCGCCACAGGATGTCGGCCTCGGCGCCGAGACGGACGCCGCCTTCGACGCGCTGACGCTGGAGGCGGAGCCGGAGCCGGAAACGGAAACGGAAACGGAAACGGAAACGGAAACGGAAACGGAAACGGAACCAACGCCCGAGCCCGAGCCGACGCCAGAGCCCGCCGCGGAGGTCGAAGCCCCCGCCACCTCCGAGTCGGGGGCCAGCCTGTCGATCGACACCGAACCCGAACCCGAACCCGAGCCCGAACCCGCGCCCGCGCCCCCGCGTCGCGCGTCCAGGGTGGTCGCGTCCGCCGAGACGCAGGGCACCGAGGGCGCCGCCGACGAAGATGCGGCGACGACCGGCCCCGGCGAGTTCCGAGCGCAGCGCGAGGTCATCTCGCTGAAGGCCCAGCTCAACGCGAAGAACCGCGAGATCCTCGGCCTCAAGGAGGAGCTCGAGAGCCGCGACCGCGCCGCCCTCGACCTCAAGCACAAGAACCGCGAGCTGCTCGCGCAGATCGGCGACATCGAGGAGAAGCTGGTCGGCGCCGAGGAGGAGATCATCACCTCCCGCGAGCGTGCCGAAGCGGCGACCCGCGACAAGAACACGGTGCTCAAGCGCGAGGAGGGGCTGAAGGCCCGCCTCGAGCACGCGCAGAAGAAGATCAAGGACGGGGAGGAGCAGCTCGCCGCGGCCCAGGCCACCGCCGCGACCGCGGAGCAGAAGCACCAGTCCGACCTCGCCGCGCTGCAGGCGAGCCTCGAGTCGAGCCAGCGCGAGCAGGCCGAACAACGCGCGCGGGCCGAGGGCCTCGAGCGCGAGTTCGGCGCGACCACGATGCGGCTCACCGAGTCCAACGCCGCCCTCGAGCAGGCGCGGGCCCGTGGCGCCGACCTGGCCGACGCCGTCACGAAGCTCGAGGAGGAGGCCGCTGGCCTGCGCCGCGAGATCGAGCGGGTCCGCCGCGAGGGCGAGGAGGACCGCGCCTCCGCCCTCGCCGAGGCCCGCGAGCTCGCCGACGCCGACAAGGCCGCCGCCCTGAAGGCGCTCGGCGAGGAACAACAGGCCGAGCTCGAGTTCGCCGAGGGCCAGCGCCGCGCCGAGGTCGACAAGGTCCGCGCCGAGGGCGAAGAGGCCGTCGCGGCCGCGCGCGCGGACGTCGAGAGCCTGCGCGCGCAGATCACCGAGGCCGAAGAGGCGGCGACCGCAGAGCGCGAGCGCATGCAGCGGCAGATCGCGGAGCTCCGCGCGGAGGCGACCAGCACCGCCGAGCGGCTCACGCAGGAGCGCGACGCGACGAAGGCGTCCCTAGATCGCGAGAGCGCGGCGCTCCACGCCACGGCGACGGACCTCGAGCAGACCCGCACCACCCTGCGCGCAGCCGAGTCGGATCTCGCGGCGCGGCGCGAGGCTGCGCGGCGCGCCGAGCAGGCCCTCGCCGTCGCGATGCGCGTCCTCGACGAGCGTGCGGCGCAGTGACGTCTCGGCAGATCTTCGGCGACACCGCGAACTTGAAGGCCAGCCATGTGCGGGCCCTCCAGCGCCTCGCCGAGCGGTCGGTCCCCGCGGACCGCGTCATCAGCTCGGCGCTGGCGCGTGACGTCGTCGAGCTCGCGACCGAGCTGAACCGACGCGTCGGCCTCTTCATCGATCGCCGCGGCCGCGTCGTGCGGGTGATCCTCGGCGACGCGCACAGCGTCCAGGTGCCCGAGTTCTCCCGCGTGCGCGGCGTCGACGGCCGACTCCGCGGCGTCCGCCTCGTCATCGCGCACCTCGTCCCCGAGGCCATCGATCGCGAGGAGCTCGCGGACCTCACCAAGCTGCGGCTGGACCTCCTCGCCGTGATCCACCGCGGGCCCTCGGGCCTGCAGGCGGATCTCGCCTGCCTCGTGCCGGCCAAGGACGACGCGGCGGGCGCGTTCGTCACGCATCAGTGGCCGCGCGCGACCCTGTCGGCGCTGGTGCGCGAGGACGAGGGCGTCGAGGGTCCGGCGGACCTCCCGGTGCCGTTCGACGGGTTCCTCCGCGATCTCGAGGCCCGCCTCGTCGCCGCGACCGCCCGCTCGCGGGCGCAGATCCAGGGCACGCGCGCGATGGCGCTGCTGGTCCACGACGGTGGCCCCGACGCCGCGGCGCGCAAGGCCGAGCTCGGCGAGCTGTGCCGCACCGCCGGCCTCGCGGTCGTCGAGCTGGTCGAACAACGGCGGCCGCACCCCGATCCGCGGACGTTCTTCGGCCAGGGCAAGCTGCGTCAGGTCCTCGTGCGCGCCCTCGAGCAGGACGTCGAGGTCCTCGTCTGCGACCCCGAGCTCACCGCCTCGCAGGCGCGCAACATCTCCGACGAGACCGAGCTCAAGGTCATCGACCGGACGATGCTGATCCTCGACATCTTCGCCAAGCACGCCAAGAGCGCGGACGGCAAGCTCCAGGTCGAGCTGGCCCAGCTGCGCTACAACCTGCCGAAGATGGTCGGTAAGGGCACGATGATGTCGCGCCTCGCCGGTGGCATCGGCGGCACCGGCCCGGGCGAGACCAAGCTCGAGATCGATCGACGGCGGGCCAAGGAGCGCATCAACGACCTCGACCGGCGCCTCGGGACCCTCCGGCGTCGCCGCGAGCAGCAACGCGCCGAGCGACGACGCACGCACGTCCCCGTGGCAGCGATCGTCGGTTACACCAACGCGGGCAAGAGCACGCTGCTCAACAGCGTCACGAACAGCGCGGTCGATGCCGAGGACAAGCTGTTCGCCACCCTCGATCCCACCGTCCGCAGGCTCCGGTTCCCGCGCGAGCGCGAGATCGTCCTGCTCGACACGGTCGGCTTCATCCGCAACCTCCCGCCGGCGCTGATCCAGGCGTTCTCCGCGACCCTCGAAGAGGTCGCCGACGCCGATCTCCTCCTGCATGTCGTCGACGCCTCCGACCCCGATCAGGAGCAGCAGATCGCGAGCGTCGAGCAGATCCTGCGCGACCTCGGCGCGGCACGGATCCCGCGGCTGATGGTGTTCAACAAGGTCGACGCGGTCGACCCCGACGAGCTGAAGAAGCTGATGAACGCCCCGTCCGGCGGCATCGATGCGACGCGTCGGTTCTTCCTCAGCGCCCGCGATCGTCGGACCACCCGCGTGCTCATGGACGCGATCGAGGACCACCTCTGGGCGCGCGGCCGCGTCGATCGTCCCTCGCGCCTCGTGGACGCGTGCGCGGGCGAGTTCGTGTTCGACCACGAGGACGAGAAGGACCCGCGCCCGGCCGCGACCGAGGGCGCGTGAGACGACGCCTGTGAGACGGCTAGCCGAAGAACCCTGGGACGAGCCCGTGAACGAGCCCCGCGCACAGCATCGCGATCCCGACCACGCCGAGGGCGACGCCGGCGGCCCGCCGCGCGCCGACCCCCTGCAGGGTCGACACCAGGCCGCAGGTCGCCACGAGCCAGGCCATCGCCGCGAGTATGCCGTGTTGTTCGGCCTGCTCGCGACCCTCGGCGTCGCCGGTGGTTGGGCCGGGCTCGCGCACGCCGCCGATGCGCCGAACTCCGGGACCGGGCTGACGCTGTCGATGGCGGTGCTCCTGGGCATCGTGCAGGGGATCACCGAGTTCCTGCCGATCAGCTCCGACGGCCACCTCGCGCTCGGCCAGGCGATCCTCGGCCTGCAGGGCGGCGCCGGCGGCCACCGCTTCACGATCGTCGTCCACGCCGGCACGCTGCTGGCGGTCGTGTGGACGTACCGCGATGACCTCGTCGCGCTCGCGCGCACCGTGCTGCGGCCCGCCCAGGACAGCTCGGAGCGCCGGCTCCTGCTCGCGATGCTCGTGGCGAGCCTGCCGCTCGGCCTCGCGGTGCTCCCCGGGGTCGAGGCCGCGATCGTCGCGATGGAATCGCAGGTCCGCTGGGTCGGCGTGTGGCTCTGGGTCTCGGGGCTCGCGCTGTGGATCGGGTTCCGCCACGAGCGCCTCCACCCGCCAGAGCACCCGGGTGCGACCCCGACCCTGCGCCAGGCGATCATCATCGGCTTCGCGCAGGTCACCGCGATCCTGCCAGGGCTGTCCCGCAGCGGGATGACCATCTCGTCGGCGCTCGTGGTCGGCCTCGACCGCGCGATGGCGGCCCGGTTCTCGTTCTTGATCAGCGTCATCGCCGTCAGCGGCGCGGTCGCCAAGGAGGTCCTGGGCGTCGCGCTCGGCCACGGAGACGAGGCGCCGATCGATGCGGCGCCGCTGCTCGCCGGCTTCGTCACGTCGCTCGTCGTGGGGTTGTTCGCGTTGCGGGGTCTCCTGCTGCTGGTCGGTCGCGGTCGTATCCTCGGCTTCGTCGTCTACCTCGCGATCGTCGGCGCGATCGCCATCGCCGTGGGCTGAGGGCACCGGCGTGGGGCGCCTGCGCGATCGCTGCTTCGAGTTCGGGGACGACGGCGCGCGCGCGGTCGTCGTCGGCGAGCACGGGACGCTCGACGCGGCGACGCTGTCCGACGCCATCCGACGGCGCGCCGGAGCGCTGCGCGCCCGCGGCATCCGCATCGGCGATCGCGTGGGCTGGCTGGGGCCCACCGATCCCGACACCATCGTCGGCATCCTCGCGATCCAATTCGCCGGCGCAGTCGCGGTCCCGCTGTGTCCACGGCACACGGCGGGCGAGCTGCAGCACGTCGTCGACGACAGCGACTGCGCCGCGCTCGTCGCCCATCCGACGCTGCTCGATCGCGTCGCCGGCCTCGGTCGCACCGCGTGGTCCTCCGCCGAACTACCCGCCGACGCCGCGCCCGCGCCCGCATGCGACGTCGACGACACGGACCCCGCGCTGCTCATCTACACCTCGGGCACGACGGGGCGCAGCAAGGGCGTCGCCCTGCCCTGGCGCGCCGTGGTGGCGAACATGACGGCGCTCGGGGCCGCGTGGGGCCTGGGCCCCACCGACCGCTGCGCGTCGATGCTCCCGCTGTTCCACGTCCACGGGCTGTGCATCGGCGTCTACGCCATGCTGCTCGCGCAGGCGACGATCCACGTGCACCCCAAGTTCGACGCGACCGCGCTCGTCGCCGACATCCGCGATCACGGCGTGACCGTCTTCCTCGGCGTCCCGACGATGTACGTCGCGCTGCTCGAGCACCTCGGCCGCCACCCGGACGACGCCGCCGTCCTCTCCCGCGCGCGGCTGTTCACGGCCGGCAGCGCCGCGCTGGCCCCGAGCACCCTCGCGGAGTTCGAGGCCGCGACGGGGCACCGCATCCTCGAGCGCTACGGCATGACCGAGACCCTCATCACCCTCTCGAACCCACTGCACGGCGAGCGGCGGGCCGGCACGGTCGGGATGCCCGTCGACGGCGTCGAGGTCCGCATCGTCGGCGACGACGGTGGGCTGGTCCCGGCCGGGACCCCGGGCGAGCTGCAGGTCCGCGGCGACTCGCTGATGCTCGGCTACTGGCGGAACCCCGCGGCGACCGCGGCTGCCTTCGACGACGCCTGGTTCCGCACTGGCGATGTCGCGGTGCGCGACGACGGCGGCCGGATTGCGATCCTCGGCCGCAGCTCGACCGACATCATCAAGAGCGGCGGGTTCAAGATCTCGGCCCTGGAGATCGAGGACGCGTTGCGCGAGCACCCGGAGGTCGCGGACGTGGCCGTGCTCGGGCTCTCCGACGACCGCTGGGGCGAGCGCGTCGTCGCGGTGATCGAGGCCGCGACGGCGATCGGACGCTCGGAGCTGGTCGACGCCCTGACGCGACACGTTCGGACCCGACTCGCGGACTACAAGTGCCCGCGTCAGTGGATCGTCGTCGACGCGCTGCGACGCAACCAGATGGGCAAGCTCGAGAAGGCCCGGATCCGGGCCGACGTCGCGGCCTACGTCGGTGACGTCGACGCGCGACGCAGCCACACGTAGTAGACCGGGACCCCGGCGCCGATCACGGCGAGGCTGACGAAGAACTGCAGCGGCTCGGTGACCAGGTAGGATCCGAGCAGGTAGAGCGTCGCGACCAGGAAGATCGCGGGCACCACCGGGTAGCCCCAGGTGCGGTACGGCCGCTCGCGCCCCGGATGGCGCACGCGGAGCACGAACACCGCGAGCACGCCCAGGGCATAGAACGGCCAGATGCCGATGATGAACTGGTCGGCGAGCTCGGCGAAGCCGCGGATCGACACGAACACGACGCCCAGCACGATCGACATCGTGATCGCCCGGCTCGGGGTCCCGTACCGCGGGTCGACCTTCGCCAGCGCGCGGAAGAACAGGCCGTCCTCGGCCATCGCGTAGAACACCCGGGGGCCCGTCATCAGGGACCCGTTGAGCGTGCCGAAGGTGCTGACCACCACCGCGCCAGCGACGAACGCGACCCCGCCCTGACCGATCACCCGCGCCGCGACGTCGGCGGCGATGAGCGCAGAGCCCGGCATGCCATCGAGCGGGATCACGGCGAGGTAGGCCGCGTTCGCGCCGAGGTACATCACGGCGACCAGCAGCGTGCCGAAGAGGAAGGCCCGCGGCAGGTTGCGCTGCGGATCGCGGACCTCACCGCTCACGAAGCCCACGTCCGACCAGCCATCGTACGCCCACATCACCGAGACCATCGCCAGCCCGAAGCTCGCCCCCGGGCTCGCCAGCTCGCGCGGCGGCGCCACCGAGGCCACGGCGGGGCCGTCGACGAGCGCGAACTGCAGGCCCAGCCCACACAGCCCGAGCAGCGCTGCGACCTTCAGGATCGTGCTGACGTTCTGGATCGCGGCGCCGAGCTGCACGCCGCGGACGTTCGCGGCGCCGACGACGATGATGAGGCCCGCCGCGGTGCACTGCGTGCGCGAGAAGCCCAGCCCCACGATCACACCGCCGTCCGAAGCGACGAGCCGCCAGAGGTAGTCTGCGCACGTGATGGCGATCGCGCCGTAGGCCGCGGGGCGCAGGACCAACAGCTCGGCCCACCCGAACAGGAACGCCGGCAGCTTGCCGAACGCCTCGCGCAGGTACACGTAGATGCCGCCCGTGCGGGGCATCATCGCCGAGAGTTCGGCGTAGGTGAGCGCGCCGCACAGCGCGATCACGGCACCGCCGATCCACACGGCCGCGAACACGGCGAGCGTCTCGACGCGATCGGCGATCACCGCCGGTGTGCGGAAGATGCCGCTGCCGATCGTCGATCCGACCACGACGGCGCCGGCACTGTAGGCGCCCAGGCGTCGCGGCAGGCGCTCGCCCCATCGATCCCGACCGTCGTCGTCGCTCACCGCCGGCAGTGTAGCCCGCCGCCCCGGTCCGCGGCTCACGGCGCGGCGGGTCGCTTGGACGCGAAGCCGGCCAGCTCGAGCTCGAGCGGGAGATCGTCGCGACTGCACCCCGGCGCCACCCGGAGTTTCCCCGACCACAGCTCCATGGCCAGGCGCGCGCACGTCCGCGACGCGCTCGGATCCCCGCGCAGCTCGTCGACGTGGGAGCAGATGCTCCGCGGATACCCGTCGTGGCTGCCGATCATCCGCCACAGCCCCTCGAGATCCCGAGGCCGCTGCTGCAGGTAGAGCGTCGTCGCGCTGTTGAGGCGATCGAAGCTCGTGGTCTGGCGGCTGACGTTCTCGCGGCCGCGGAGCACCGGGTCGAAGCAGTGGTTGGTGTGCAGGTGCGCGGCCTTCGGCCCGAGCTGCGTGAGGACCTTGAGCTCGCCGCTGGTCTCGACGCCGAAGAAGTCGCGCCCGTCGGCGATCATGTAGTGGTGGCCCGACGACAGCGGCGCCGCCTGCAGCCGCGCGAGGGCGGCCCGCGCGTCGGGCTCGGCCAGCATCGCGCGGACCAGGGCCGGCCACACCAACCCAACCCGCGCGTCGGTGCTCGTGAGGTTGTTGATCGTCACCGCGACGCCGTCGCGCCCGAGGCCGGCGAGGCCCAGGCACCCCGTCAGCGTCAGGCACAGGACCTCGGCGGTGCCGTTGCGCGGGGCCACGCGGATCATCCGCACGAAGGGCGCCGCGGTGGCGTGCATGTCCCAGGTCTGTCCGAGCACCGGGCCGTCCGGCCCCGAGAGGTAGATCGCCGTGCAGCCGTCGCCGTCCTCGCCCGCCCCGGGGGCGAGATCGGCCGGCTGGATGTCGCGCAGATCGGTGTAGTGGTTGAGCACGACGATCCGCGCCGCGGGGACGCCCGAGCCCTCCGCGATCCCGAGCAGCTCCTGTGACATCTCGGGCAGCTCGGCCGCGAGTACGGGCAGGTGCCGCGCCGCCATCGCGTCGACCTCGTCGAGCGATCGGTAGGCCGCCCGGCGGATGCACAGCTCGGCACGGATCGCTGCCAGCTCGCGGATCTCCGCGCGCCAGAGCTCCCCGTGCGCGCGACCACGCGCCCGCGGATCATCGTCGTCGAAGGTCACGGGCGACAGCGGATGCGTCACGTCGCCCCCTCGGACCGCGCGCGGTCGCAGTGCGTCCCCTCGCACGACGCCGTCCTGCGACGCGGTCGCACCTCACCCCGGCGGGTGTACAGTGGCGCTGTGATGCGGCCTCGCCTCACCGCGGCATTCTACGGCGGCAAGGGCTTCTCGCTCTACCATGCGTACGGGAGCGCGAGCCGCGTACCGCTGTCGCCGCACTTCCACGACGAGTACCTGATCTGCGCCCAGCTCCGCGGCGACGAGCACTGCCACGTCGCCGGCAAGCTGCACGAGTTCCGCGCGGGAGATGTCGCGCTCATCAACCCGCAGCAGGTCCACACCGGCAACACCGAGGGCGAGGACGTCGAGTACATCAGCCTGTACGTCGATTCCGGGCGCGTGGCCCAGCTCGCCGCCGAGCTGGCGGCCAGCCCCACACCCCACGTCGGCGCGACCCCGGAGTTCACCGTCGTGCGGGCGGCGAGCCAGCCCGCGCTGGTCGACGAGATGTGCCGGTTGCTCGCCGCGGTCCAGGGGCACGGGCCGTCAGTGGTCTTCCCGACCCCGAGCACCCAAGACGATCCCGATCTGGAGATCCCCTCGCGGATCCTGTCGGGCCGCGGGGCCCCACTCCCGAGCGCAGACCCGCCGACGGCAGCCGACGCCCTCGAGGTCGAGGCCGCCTTGATCCGCGTCGTCACCCACGCGTTCGAGGAATTCTCGAACCTCCGCACGCCGCTGGTGCGCTCGAGCCACCGCGTCGGCCACCGCAAGATCGCGCGCGCGCTCGACTACATGCGCGAGCTCCCGCCGGCGGCCACCGACGACGCGATCGCGCTCGATCGCCTCGCCGAGGTCGCCGAGCTGTCGAAGTTCCACTTCCTGCGGCAGTTCAACCAGGTCGTCGGCATGACGCCCGGCGCGTACCTGCGGACGCTGCGGATGTGCCAAGCGGCGAGGCTGCTGCGCAGCTCGGAGACGCCGATCCTCGACGTCGCTGTCGCGGTGGGCTTCGCGGATCATCCGAGCTTCAGCCGCGCGTTCGCCCGGTACATGGGCATGACGCCGAGCGAGTACCGCCGCCTCGGCCCGCTGTGATCGCGGGTCGGTGCCCTACCTCCGCTCGATCCGCGGCCCGTGGCGAAGGGCCACGATCGCCACGCCGACGGCGAGGACGCCCCCGGCGATCATCACCGGCGCGATCGCGATCGCATCCGCGAGCGCGAACGACAGCGGCGCGGCCGCGACCGCGCCGAGCATGTACACGACCTGCGCCGCGGTGAACTGCGTCGCCGCGATGTCGCGCGAGCACTTGGTCATCGCGAGCATGAACACCGCGACCCCGACGCCGCCGCCGGCGAAGTTCTCGCACACCAGACGCACCGCGAAGCCGGCGGTGTCGACGTCGCCGACCTGGTAGACCGCGATCGCGACGAGGGCCCCGCCCTGCAGCGCAGACATCCCGAACAGCGCGCGCGACCAGCCCCAGCGCCGCGCGATCACCCCGCCGACCACGGCGCCCAGGACCGTGGCGATGCTGCCGAAGATGCCGTCGATGGTCCCGATGAGCTCGCGCGAGAAGCCGTGCCGCTGCATCGACACCTTGAGCAGCGCGCCGCCCAGGGTCTCGCCGAACTTCGCCGCGAACAGGAACCCGGCGTAGCGCGGCTGCGCCCACAGCTCGGCGAGGATCCGCCGCACCACCGCGAGCGCGCCGTCCGGCGTCGGCGCGTCGTCGGCAGGCTCCGCGGTGAGGAGCACCGCGATCATCGCGACCGCGATCGCAGCGGCCATGCACGCGAACACGCCGGCCCACCCGAGAGTCGCCGACACCGCGAGCAGGACGCCGCCGCCGACGAGGTTGCCGAGCTTGAACCCGCCCACCTGGGCGGCGTTCGCCGGCCCGAGTTCGCGCCCGCGCAGCGTCGCCACCGCGAAGCCGTCGACGGCGATGTCCTGGGTCGCGGCCGCGACGTTGAGCGCGAAGAACATCGCCAGGACGAGCGGCAGATCGGTCGCGGGATCGAGCTGCCCGAGGAGCAGCGTGCACACCAGCATCGCCGCCATCGCCGGCACCATCCACGAGCGTCGCCGGCCGAACCGACGCGATCCGTAGCGGTCGACCAGCGGCGCCCACAACACCTTGAGCGTCCACGGCAGCGACAGCGCCGACACGAACCCGACGCCGGTCAGCGAGACGCCCTGCTCGAGCAGGATCACGGGCAGGGCGACGGCGAGGAAGCCCCCGGGCAGGCCCTGGCAGAAGTAGAGCAGCGTCAGCAGTCCCCAAGCGCGCGCCACGGCTCACCTCGTCGGTGCGACAGCGCGGGCTTTCGGGCTCACTTCTGCTCGATGCCGGCCTTCTGCTCCCAGCTCGTGCCCTTGGGCCACGTCGCGTGCGTCGTGACCATCCACTTCTTGCAGCCCTTGCCGAGCGTCAGCGCGGGGTAGTCCTTGGGATCGATCCGGACCACGTACGACGCCGACTGCCCGGCGATTTTGTGCGAGCCCGGGGCCTCGAGCTTGTCGTCGGGGACGCTCGCCGACTTGCCGGCGCAGTCGCTCACGGTCGCAGAGAAGGTCTCCGGCGCCTTGCCTGCGTTGAACACCAGGGCCGCACCGGCGCTCAGCTTGCCGTGGTTGATCGTGATGTCGCCCTCGCGGTGGGCCTGGCTCGAGCGCTGCATCTTGGCCTCCTCGCAGCCGGCGGCGCCGCAGAACCACGCGCCGCGGTAGGACACGAATTCGCCGCGCATGTTCTGGCGCATCTCGGCGCAGCCGAAGAGGCCGCTCGCCGCGGCGACCAGCGCCAGGGCTCCGACGATCGTGGGCACGCGGGGGCTCTTGGGGGAACGATCACGGCTCGACATCGCGGCCCAGATCTACCAGGTTTTGCCGCGGCCGCGCTCAGGCGAACAGCGTCGGGCTCGCGACCAGGCAGGCCGGGTCGTCGTTGCGCACGTCGTTCGCCCGCGGCGAGGCCGGGGTGCCCACGAGCGCAGCGTCGGGCGCGGGGCGCAACGATGGGCGCAGCCCGTCCAACCACGTCGCTGCCTCGACCCCCGGCGGCACGTCGCGGATCCATGCGTCGACGTCGGCGCCCTCCAGGATCACCGGCATGCGATCGTGGACGCCCTCGACCACGTGATTGGGCGTCGTCGTCAGGATCGCGAAACGAAGGATCTCGGCGCCCGTGCCCGGGTGCCGCGCCGGCGTGGCGATGGCCGCGAACACGAACGGCCGCCCATCCGGCCGGTGGAACCAGATCGGCTGCCGCGCCTTGCGGGTGCCCGTCCACTCGTAGAACCCATCGGCGACGACCCCGAGGCGGACGCGCGCGAACGCGTGGCGGAACAGGGCCCGCTCGCCCACGGTCTCGGCCCGCGCGTTGATCTGGATCGGCGGCCGCGCCAGCTCGCGATCGGGGGGCGCGACCAGGCCCCACATCGCCCGCTCGAGGTGGCGGCGCCCGTCCGGCCCACCGCGCAGCACCGGCACCACGTCGGTCGGCGCGACGTTGAAGCGCGGCCGATAGGCCTGGGCGTCGGCCTCGTCGTAGCTGGCCTCGAGGGCGTCTGCGACCGAGGCGTAGTCGTTGGTCGTCAGCGTATACCGCCCGCACATCCGACGATCCTAGTCCGCAGCGGGCACGCTCGCCACCCTAGGCCGGGCGTTGGCGGTCGGGCTTGATCCCGTGGCCCCGACTCGGGCAGCGTTGCGGCGCGAATGATCCCCGCGAGCCTCATCCCCCTGCCCACGAACGCGGAGATCGCCCGTCGGGTCAGCCGCATCGAGCTGCCGTGGAATCGTCACGGCGTCGATCCCTACGGCATCGACCAGGCCGAGCTCGCGCGGCTGTTCACGCTGCTCGGGTTCTTCTACCACCGCTACTTCGACGTGAAGGTGTACGGCGCCGCGAACGTGCCGGCGCGCGGGCGCGCGATGCTCGTCGGCAACCACTCGGGTGGCTGGGCGCTCGACGCGATCATGGTCATCGCGTCGGCGTTCTTCGATCTCGACCCGCCGCGGCTGGCGCAGGGCATGGCCGAGAAATTCATCCAGCGCCTGCCGTTCCTGGCGTGGTTCACCAGCCGCATCGGCCAGTTCACCGGCCTGCCCGAGAACGCGGTGCGCCTGCTCGAGGACGACCGCCTGCTGATGGTCTTCCCCGAGGGCGCGCGGGGCACCGCCAAGCTCTACAAGGACCGCGACTCGCTGGTCGGCTTCGGCACCGGGTTCGTGCGGCTGGCGCTGCAGACCGGCGCGCCGATCGTGCCGTTCGCGTTCGTCGGCGGCGGCGAGGCCATCCCGACCGTCGCCAACCTCTACAAGCTCGGCCGCATCTTCGGCGTGCCGTACGTGCCGGTGACACCGTGGGGCGCCGCGATCCCCCTGCCGGTGACGCTGCAGATCCTCTACGGCGCGCCCATCGTGCTCGAGGGCAACCCCGACGACACCGACGACGTCATCCTCGGCCACGTCGAGCGCGTGAAGCGGCGCATCGCGAGCCTCATCACCCAGGGTCGAGAGCTGCGCGACGGCAAGCGCAAAGAGACGGAGCTGGTCCTCACATGAAGGTCCTCGTCACCGGAATCGCAGGGGCGCTCGGCCGCGAGGTCGCCAAGCGCCTCGTCGAGCGCGGCAACGAGGTCGTCGGCATCGACGTGCGCCCGTGGTACCACCCGCCCGAGGGCGTGCGCGTGGTCCAGGCGGACATCCGCAAGCGCCCGGCCGAGGACGTGTTCCGGACCATGCGCCCCGACGCGCTGGTGCACATGGCCACGGTCACGCACCTCACCCATCGCAGCCGCGACCGCTTCCGCATCAACCTCGGCGGCACCCAGGCCGTGTTCGATCACTGCCACGCGTACGGCGTGCAGCAGGCGGTGTTCGTCGGGCGCCACACCTACTACGGCGCGGGCCCGGACTCGGCGCTCTACCACACCGAGGCGGAGCCGCCGATGGCGGTGCACACCTTCCCCGAGCTCTCGGATCTGGTGGCGGCCGATCTGTACGCCGGCAGCGCGCTGTGGCGCTACCCCGCGGTCGACACCTCGGTGCTGCGGCTGTGCTACACGCTCGGCCCCCTGCGCCAGGGCACGCTCGCGGCGTTCCTCCGCGGGCCGCGGGTGCCGACGATCCTCGGCTTCGATCCGCTCTTCCACTTCATCCACGAGTTCGACGCCGCCGACGCGATCGTCCTCGCGCTCGAGCGACGGCTCCGCGGCGTGTTCAACGTCAGCGGCCCGCCGCCCGTGCCGCTGTCGGTGATCGTCCGCGAGACCGGGCGCAGCGGCTTCCCCCTGCCCGAGGCGCTGCTCCGGCCGCTGCTCGGCCGCTTCGGCCTGCCCAAGCTTCCGCCCGGTGCGCTCGAGCACGTGAAGTACCCGATCGTGATCGACAGCAGCGCCTTCCGCAGGGCGACGGGCTTCACGTTCACGCACGATGAAGACGCGACGATGGCCGACTTCCGCAACGCTGGATGAGGACTCAGGCGTCGGTGGACATTCGCTCAGGCGTCGGGGGCGTAGAACGTCACGCGACCCAGGCACTGCACCCCGCCGGCGCCGGCCGCCGCGATGACGCTCACGCCTTGGCGCGTGCGCAGGGCCTCGAACAGCTGCGCGAGCACGCCCGCCTCGACGCGGTGCTCGCGGCAGTGCTTGCCGCCGAACGCGAAGGTGCTGCGACCGCCGTCGAGGGCGATCGCCCGCGTGACCAGCGTGCCGCCCCGGCCGTCGAGGTCGGGGCTGATCGACTCGAGCCGCGCCGTGGCGATCGGGGCCTCCAGCTCGGGGGCGACGGGCGTTGGGGCGGCGGCGGCGGCCGCGAGGATCCACGCGAGCACGGGATGAGTCATGGGGTCGTCCTCCGGAACGCCCGCGGGGCGCGGCGGTTTACACCCCGCCCGTCGGCGGGGCCGGCGAAAATCATGACCCATTCGCGACGGCTCGGGACCCACGCCGCCCCTTTCCCCGGTGCCGGTTGGCGGTCAAGATCGAGGGGATGAGCGGATCGCGGAGCCGACGCGGGCGATCGGGCGGGCTGCTGGCCCTGCTCGCCGCCAGCGCGTGCCTGACGATGGCGGAGCCGGCCGCCGCGCCCGAGACC
>LNFM01002998.1_pt1 | contig 42421 bp, 33 predicted proteins | sample 596031 | NCBI WGS metagenome assembly LNFM01 (sample SAMN04254537, study PRJNA301005) | activated carbon metagenome | isolation source: dual media filters at the Ann Arbor, Michigan drinking water treatment plant | place: USA: Ann Arbor
GGCTGCTCGCCACCCCAGCTCCCGCTGCGGTCCCCGATCTCCTGCTGCAACTGCACGCTCACGACATCCCGCGGGAAGGCCCCAGCGCAATCGAGCACCGCGTCGTACGCCGTCGCCGCCGGCTGCACCGTGACCGCCACATAATCGGCCCCGGTGAAGTCGAACGGCGCGGCCGCCCGCACCGCCTCGGAGGCCCCGATGTTCTCGGCGAAGTACGGCTCGCCCCACGGGTCGTCGACGCAGCCGGTGTACTCGTCGGGATCGTCGGCGCAGTTGTCCGCCAGCCAGTACGACACCGACTCGCCGCCGTCGAAGAACAGCGGGATCAACGTGTCGTCGGGACCCTGGACGAAGGTGTTGCCCACGACCGTGATCTCGCCGCTCGCGTCGTTGTGGTTCACGAACCCGTGGCGCACGTTGTACGCGACGTTGTTGATCGACTCCGACGGGCCGGTCGCCAGCGCGGGATCGCGGTTGCGGTTGTGGGCGAACAGCGTGTGGTGCACGGACGTCCGGCCGCCGTAGTTGAGCAAGCCGTAGTTGTGCTCGCCCTCGGGGTGACCCATCGTCGCCGACTCGGCGATCTCCGACCACTGCACCGTCACGTTGCTGCCCTCGTAGAGATCGACGTTCTCGTCGACGCCCCACGACACCGACACGTGGTCGACGATCGCGACCTGGTTCAGCGCGATCCGCAGGCCGTCGTACTGCTCGCCCCCGTCGCCGCCGGGGAACGGCGCGGGCCGGATCCGGACGTGCCGCAGGATGATGTTGCCCACCGCCTCGTCGTACGCGGCGTACAGCCGCCCGCGGATCGTGATGCCCGCGCCCGGCGCCGTCTGCCCGGCAATCGTCACATCGCCGTACGCGATGGTCAGCACGTTGTTGCCGTCCGACTCGTCGAACGGATCGTCGGCGTTGGCCTCGCCGAGATCGATGACGCCCGACACGGCGAACACGATCGTGCGCGGGCCCGGGGTCTCGAGCGCCTCGCGGAGGCTCCCCGGCCCCGACTCGGCGAGCGTCGTCACGCGGATCACCGCGCCGCCGCGACCACCGGTCGCGTTGGCGCCGAACCCCTCGGCGCCGGGGAAGGCCGGCAACGCGAGGGCGGGGCCCGAAACGCCGAGGGCGACGACGACGGCGACGACGACGGAGGGCAACAGGGCGGGGAGGAGGCGCAGGCGAGTCGGCATGGTCGGGGACGTGACCATGATGCGACAACGGCGGGGAAAACCCGCCACGCTCGAGTTACTGCGGCGGCAGGGCGAGCTGCTGGCGAGCGGCACGGAGCGTCTCGGCGATCCGCTCGGGCTTGTCGGCGAACGCACCGCGCCGCACCGCGACCACACCATTCGGGGTGCGGATGACCAGCGCGACCTCCATGTCATCGCCGAACCGGTGGGGCCGGGCGTCGATTACCAGGCACTCCTTCCACGGGATGAACAGATCGACCGGGCGCAGGTCGGGGACGGCGAGGGCCTGCGCGAGCGCGGCATTGGTGCACCGCAGCCGGATGCCACGCTCGTCGGCGTCGAGGCGATGGACCCCCCGAAGACCCACCCGATCCGCGAGCCGGATCGCCGCGAACATCCCCGTGCCGACGCCCAACACGATCGCGAAGGGCCAGCGACCCAGCAGGTACAGGGCGACGACCGCGAGCACCAGCGTCACGAGCACCGCGTCGGCCACCCCGAACCCACGCTTGCGTGCGATCGCGATCGGCTCGGCCGGCGCCGCCGCTCCCCGGTACGGAGATCCGACCGCAACGATCGCGTCACCTTTGTCCGGTGGCTTCGTCGGCATGGCGAGCCGCGGTCAGGATACACCGGCTCCGCTGTCGCTCGACGCCGTGGCGGTTCCGACCGCGTCGCCCGCCGCGCGTGGCATCCTCGGCCGAAGAAATTCCAGGCCCGATGTCGAGGACCGCCGCTCGGCGCCGACTCCCCCAAGAGAACGCGCCCCACGTCGGGGCGCCCCCACCCCGCGAGGACCACCCCGATGAAGTACATCCTGATGATGAACACCCCCGGCAACGGGCCCTACCAGGTCGCGCAGTGGCCGGTCGCAGACCTGAAGGCCCACATCGGCTTCATGATCGAGTTCGTGAAGAAGCTCGGCGCCTCCGGCGAGCTCGTGGCGGCGGAGGGCCTCGCGGGGCCCGACGAGGCCAAGCTCGTGCGGGCGGGCAAGGACGGCAAGCCTGTCACCGACGGCGTCTTCCCCGAGTCGAAGGAATTCCTGGCGGGCTACTGGATCGTCGACGTCGAGTCGACGGAGCGGGCGTACGAGATCGCGGCCGAGGCCTCGGCGGCGCCGGGCAAGGGTGGCGTGCCGATGAACATGGCGATCGAGGTCCGACAGGTGATGAGCGGACCGCCGCCGGAGGCGCTCGCGTAGCGTGCCGATGGCGGACCGCTGGGATCCGCGGCAGCTCCGCGAGCTCGCGCCGCAGGTCCTCGCCGCGACGATGCGTCGATACGACGACTTCGCCGCGTGCGAGGACGCGGTGCAGCAGGCCCTGCTCGCCGCCGCGCAGCAGTGGCCGAGCGCCGGTGTCCCCGAGCACCCGCGGGCGTGGCTGGTGCACGTCGCGTCGCGGCGGATCACCGACGCGGTGCGGGCCGAGGCGGCGCGGCGCCGTCGCGAGCAGCTCGTCGTCAGCCTCGTGCCCGCCGACGAGCAGCTCGCGCTCGCAGCCGACGAGGTCGCGTCGCAGGACGACGACACGCTGGAGCTGCTGTTCGGGTGCTGCCACGCCTCGCTGTCGTCGGCGTCCGCGATCGCCCTGACGCTGCGCGCCGTCGGCGGCCTGACGACCCTCGAGATCGCGCGGGCCTTCCTCGTGCCCGAGGCCACGATGGCGCAGCGGATCAGCCGCGCCAAGCAGAGCATCCGCGCCTCCGGCGTCCCCTTCGCTCCCCCGAGCGCGGCCGATCGCGCGGCGCGGCTCGAGAACGTGATGCACGTGCTGTATCTGATCTTCAACGAGGGCTACGCCGCCAGCTCGGGCGACGGGGTGCACCGCGTCGAGCTGTCGGACGAGGCGATCCGGCTGACGCGGATGTTGCACCGCGTGGCGCCCGACGAGCCCGAGGTCGGCGGCCTGCTCGCGCTGATGCTCCTGACCGACGCGCGACGGGCCGCGCGCACCGGCCCGACGGGCGAGCTCATCCCGCTCGACGAGCAGGATCGCGGTCGGTGGGATCCGAGGTCGATCGCCGAGGGCGTGGCGCTGCTGGGCGCGACGCTCCCCCGCGGCGCCGTCGGGCCGTACCAACTGCAGGCCGCGATCGCGGCCCTGCACGACGAAGCGCCGACCAGCGACGCCACCGACTGGCCGCAGATCCTCGCGCTGTACGGCCTGCTGCAGCAGATCTCCGACAACCCGATGGTCGCGCTGAACCTGGCCGTGGCCACCGCGATGGTCCACGGACCGACGGCGGGCCTGGCCGAGCTCGACGCGCTGCAGGCCGATCCGCGGCTCGCCAGCGGGCACCGACTCGACGCCGTGCGCGGACATCTGCTCGAGCGCGCGGGTGACCGGGACGGGGCGCGGGCGTGCTACGGACGCGCAGCGCAGCGGACCGCGAGCACGGCGGAGCGGAATTATCTGCTGACACGCGCGGCAAGATTGGCGTGAGTGGATCTCCGCGGCGCGTGCGACACCCGGACTCGGAACGAGATGATCACACCGAAGCAGCCATTGATCGGGGTCGACCAGTGGCCATCGGTCGCGGTGACCTGGCGCGTCGAGCCCGGCGCGCCACCGCAGCTGTTGGTGACGTTCGCCGTCGATCCGGCGCGACCGGCCGCGCGCGGCGACGCAGCCGTGTTGGCCAGGCTCCACCACCAGGTCCACGCGCCCCCGGGCATCCGCTGGATCCTCCACACATCGCTGCTTTCGGATGGCGACGACGCCGGGTTGGTCACGCTCGCGCGCAGTGATGCCGAGCTGCTCGAGGGCTGGCTCTTCGGCGAGTCCACGTCGGTCCACGCCTATCTGCACGAGCGCGTCCGGGCGCCGCACGTGTCGCCACCACCGCCGGTGACGATCGCCGTGGCGCTCCCCGAGGACGCGCGCAACCGCCGGACGCTCTACCCCGTGACGGTGCAGCTCGAGCTCCGCCGCGCCGGCCCGGCGCCGGAGGGGGTCGAGGACGCGCCGGGGCTGCACTCGGCGATCACCTCGATCCCGCCGAGCAGCGATCCGACGCTCGCGGCCACGTTCGAGGTCGCGCTGTCGACACCCGAGGCGCTGCTGAGACTCGCCCACGAGCTCGGCTCGCCGACCGCAGGAGCCCAGCTCCATGCGCAGTGGGCGGTGCAGATCGGACGCGCTGGAATCGCGACGCCGATCGCGTTCGCCGTGCACCCGAGCCCACCGACGGTCTTCGCGCCCGCGCCCTTCTCCACTCGACTGCTTCGGCTCGGACCGGTGCCGATCCGTGACCACACGACCGGCGTCGGGCGCGGCCTCGAGCCGACGCGGCACGTCGAGTTCGCGGCGATCGACATGGACGCGTGGCTGGCGGCCCTCTTCGCGGGGGTCGATCGCGCGCTCGCCCCCGAGTTCGCGGCGTCGATCCAGACGCTCTCGGAGCGGGATCGCCGAGAACCGCAGGGCGTCGACCACCTCGCGCGGATCGTCGCGGCAAAGCACCGCATCGCGGAGGTCGCGTCCGCGTGGATGCTCCCGGTCCGGGCCGACAGCGACGCCGATCCGACCGCCGTGCGCGAGCTCTTCCGTCGACGGCTGTGCTCGCGGCTGTCCAACGCCCAGGCGACGTGGGCGGCGGTCGAGTTCGATGCCGCCGTGCACGCGGGCGTCGTCGAGGCCTCGCTCGGTCCCTCGGCGCGGTTGTTCGGCAAGATCGTCGAGCACGCCGCCGACGGCGGGCCGCCGCGGGACACGACGATCACCTGGGCCGAGCTCGCGTTGGCCGATGCCGACCACGCGCCGCTACCGTTCCTGCTCGACGCCCTCGGCGCGAGGAGGACGTCGGCCGCAGCGAGTGTCCCGCTCGAGCTCGTCTACGCCGCGACGCAGATCGAGCACGGTGCGCCGGGGCACGGAGCGCTCGCCTTCGTGATCCCGAGCACCGACGGCCCGTGGACGCAGCGGCTCGGCGCGGTCGAGGTCCCGGTCGTCCTGCGCGAGGCGCCGGCGAGCCCGGTGCTGATCCAACAAACGGCGGTTGGCGCGGCGCCCGATGGATCGGTCAGCGCCCTGGCGCGCTGGGACTGCATGTTCACGTACGCGATGCCGGGCCAGCCGGCGCAGGACCGGCTGTACGTCGCGATCGCGTTCGACGTCGGGCCTTCGGCGACCATCCGCGAGGCGGACACGGATCGACTGCACCCGATCGCCGAGTTCCTCACGGTGGTGCCGTCGATCCACGCGGACTTCGTCGCCCTGCTCCCGCGCCTCGGTCGAGAGACGCAGGACGAAGCGCTGGTGCGCAGCGCTCGACTCGCGGTCGAGTCGTTCACGGATCTCCTGGCCAGCGCCGCGGATGCGCTCGTGCGCGAGCCGAGCGCTGCCTTGGGTCGTGACGCGTCTCCGATCGACGCCGCACTGTCGGGCGCCGTCTCGATCCACGAGGACGAGGTCGAGCTGCCCGACCCGACGGCGCCGGGCCGGACCATCCGCGCGCTGCGGATCACCCTCGCGGGTCCGTCGCCGATCGGCACCGCGCGCGTCGACATCGACGCACAACGGTACGAACCCATGGTCCACGCTGCGATCGAGGGCGAGCGGGTGAGCTACGTGTACGTCGATCGGAGATCGAACGCCCTGCTCACGGCCGAGGAGGCGCGACACATCGAGACGCGGACGTTCGTGCTGCCGGACCTCGACCTCGTCTCGCGCCCCTGCGCGCGCGCGACGGTCTCGCGCACCCGCAACGAGGCGCTCCCCGACGGCACGCCGATCGCGACCCCGTTCGTGTATCGGACACCCGCGGTGTCGTTCGCCGACCCACTCTTTCCGCTGGTGGACCGACGCGACCCTGTGGACCTCACCGCGACGGAGGCGTCGCCCGACGGCGACGCCTCCATCGCCGGGCACCTGCAGCGGTTCTTCGACGCCCTGTTCGCAGCGGCCCGATCCGAGGGGGCGCGCAGGACCGTGTCGATCGAGGTGAGCTACGAACACCGAATCGCCGAGGCCACCGCGGCAGCGCGGCTGATGATCGAGCTGGTGCCCCCCACCGACGTGATCGTGGACCCCGGCGACGAGGGGGCAGCGGGCGAGCTGCACCTCACCGAGCTCCTGCGAGCGCTGGACGAGGCGACGCGCGGATGGTTCGTGGCGAACCGTCCGAGCCCGAGCGACGGTGCGTTGGTGTTCGACATCCAGCTGATGTCGCACTTGCGGGGCCAGCCCATGCCCTCGCTGCGCCTCCGCGACGTGCGCTTGCCGATCGCGTCGGTCGTGCCTCCGCTGACGACGACGGCCTAGCGCGGAGCGACCGCGAACCACGCCCCGAGCCCGAGCCCCGCCGCGAGCTCGACCCCGCCCGCACGACCGATCCCCCGCACCGCGTCCCCCGCCTCGACGTAGCGCACGACCCCCGGCTTCGCGCGCGCCTCCATGCTCGCGGCGACCTCCAGCTCGATCGACGCGCGCACCGCCGCGCGGCCGGATCGCAGCCACCACACGACGCTGGGCGATCCGCGGACGAGCGCGCCGACGAGCGGGCGTGGCGACGCCGAGACGCCGTCGCGATCGCGCAGCGTCGCGCCCCGCGACACCACCGGCTCGATCGAGATCGCGGCACGCAACGGCAAGGCGAAGCGACCGCGACGCAGCACCCAGCCGCCGCCGAGCGCGACGCGGACGCGGAGCACCTGCAGCGCGTCGGTCGAGCGCGCCGCCACACGGACGTCCGCGGCCACGAGCCCGCCGCGACGGTGCATCGCGTCGACGCCGAGCGTCGCGCCGCCCGCGACCAGGCCGCGCTCCGACACCGGCGGCCCGACCCCGAGGACGACCTCGCCGCCGAGACGCGGGCCGAGCCACCACGTCGGCGGTGTTGGTGCGCGTGGCCGCGGCGGATCGATGGGCGCCGGCCTCGGCACAGGCACCGGATCGGCCGACGGTGGCTCGACCGCCTGCAGCACCAGCGGCACCGCGACGCCCGTGCGTTCGGGCGCGAGCCGTCCGTCCTCGATCGCGTCGAGCATGTTGACCAGCGCGCCCGCGGTCGCGCGCGCGAGCTGACCGGGCGGCGCGTCCACCAGGCGCGAGTAGGCGCGGCCGTCCGAGAGCACCACCTCGAGCAGGCGCTGCGATCCGCTCGGCGTCACGCCGACCCACGCGAACCGCTCGGTCGGGACGTCGACCAGCCCCTCCGAGGGCGCGAGCCGCCGCCCACCGAGGCGCAGCGCGAGCTCGTCGCGGAGTTCGTCGTCCACCGACCCGCTGTCGACGACGACGAGCGTGATCGCGTCCGTCGACGCGGGCTCGGTCGACGCGGGCTCGGTCGCTGCAGCGGCGCGCGGGATCCCGAGCAATGCGATCCACACGCAGGCGCGGCGCCCCACGGCCGCAGTGTGCAGGATCGTCGCCGCGACCGGCAACGCTACTCCCCGTCACCCGCGGGGGACGGGGCGTCGCCGAGCGCCGCGCGGGCCTGATCGCGGTAGGTGCCCCGCGGACGATCGTCGAGGTACGCGCGCCAGCAGCGGGTCGCCGCGTCCCCCGAGGCGCGACGGCACAGGCCCGCGCGGGCCTCGTCGACGTAGCGCCCGCCCGGGAACCGACGCACGTAGCGCTCCCACAGCTTCGCCTCGGCCGCAGCGTCGTGCCGCTGCCGCGCGAGCTCGAAGAGATCGCCGAAGGCGAGATCGGCGATCGCCCGCGTCCCGCCGGCGCGCACCAGCGCCTCGAAGGCCACCTGCGCCGCTTCGAGATCGCCACGCTTCCACGCGGCGCGAGCCTCGGCATCGAGGGCATCGAGCCGCTCGTCCAGGCTCGGCGCGGGATCCCGATCGACCGACGGCGCGCGGCGCCTCGCGGGCGGCTCGACGTCCACGGGTAGCTCGGGCTCCGGCGCCACCTCGGGTGCGGGCACGACCTCGACGCGCGGCCTCGGCGTCGGCGCGCTCGGCCGACGCGACTCGATCGGCTCGGGCGCCTGCGGCGGGGTGGTCTGGCTCGCGCCCGAGTAGTCGCGCCCCGCCGGCCGCCACGCCCAGCTCGTCGCCAACGCCAACGCCACACCGGCGGCGAGCATCGCCACCGCGGCGAACATCCGACGGGATCGTCGCGGCGGCGCGACCCGCTGCAGCGGCGGCCCGCGTCGCTCGACCGCGTCGGCCTCGGCCGACAGCACCGCCTTCGCGCTCGCGAGCAGGGTGTCGAGCGACCCGATCTCCGCAACGCGATCGAGCGCGGCGTCGTCGATCGCGTCGAGCCGCTCGGCCTCGTCGATCGGCAGCGCGAGCGTCGGGTCGATCCGCTGCGCCCGCGCGAACACGTCCGCGAGCCCCGCGGGCGGCGGCGTCGGCACGGCGTCGAGCTCGTCGCGCACCTCGAGCAACCACGCGTCGAGTCCTCCTACCACGTGGTCGGTGCTCATGACGTCGGCTCCTTCCCGGCGGCCGCCTTGGCGACCGCGGCCGCGTGCAGCCGCGCCACCTCGGCCTCGAGCTGCTCGCGGGCGCGATGGGCCCGCACGCGCACCGCCCCAGGCTCGATGCCGAGGGCGGTCGCGGCCTCGGCCGCCGTCATGCCGTGGACATAGCGCAGCACGAACGCCTCGCGCAGCGGCGCCGTGAGCTTGTCGAGCATCGCGTACAGCACCCGCGTGCGGTGCTGATCGGCGAGCTCGCCCTCGGGCTCGACGGACGCGCCGTGGGTCGCGTGGATCCGCGAGAGGTGATCCTGCGCCCGCGTCGCGCGCTCGTGCGAGCGGTAGTTGGTCCGCACCAGGTTCAGCGCGATGCCGTGCAACCACGTCGTGAAGCTCGATCGCCCCACGAACGACGGCAGCGAGACCAACGCGCGGGCGAAGGTCTCCTGCGTCAGGTCTTCGGCGACGTTCGATCGACCCACGAGGTAGAGCACGTGGCGGAACAACGCGGCGTGGTGTCGGCGATACAGCACCGACCACGCGCTCGCGTCGTGCGTCCGCGCGCGCTCGACCAGCGCGGCCTCGTCGTCGTCCGTCGCGCTCGCGTCGCCGCGTGGCGGGAACGGCAGGACGGTCGGTGGGTTCGCGCCGGGCACGGGGCGGCGGTGGGTTGCCCGAGCGTGCCCGGGCGTTACATCGCAGCCCAGCGATTCGGCGATCATGGCGAGAAGCGGCGCCGACGCAGGCCCAGCGCCGCGATCACGAGGCCGAGCGCGAGCGCGCCGGGCCGCTCGCCGGTGGTCGAACAGCCGCCGCCGCCACCGACCGAGCCGCCCGACTCCCCGGCCGCAGCGCCGGTGCCCTCGGACGGCCCACCGCTGGTCGCGTACGCCTCACCGGCCATGCCCGACTCGCCGCCACCGCCCGACTCCGACGTGCCCCACCAACCATCGTCCGAGCCCGCGTCACCCTCCGTGCCCGCGCCACCCTCGGTGGCCACGCCGCCCGCCGAGTCGCTGCCGCCCTCCGAGCCGGCATCGCCACCGCCCGAGCCGCTCGCGTCGCCGGCACCCGAGCCGCTCGCGTCGCCGGCACCCGAGCCGCTCGCATCGCCGGCACCCGAGCCGCTCGCATCGCCAGCGCCGGTGCCACCCGCGTCGCCCTCGCCCGCCGATCCGCCCGCGTCGCCACCGCCCATGCCACCGGTGTCGCCGCCGGATCCACCACCATCGCCGCCGGTCGTCCCGCCCGGATCTCCACCGGATCCCGAGCCATCGCCGGCCATCGCCGAGCCCGGCACGGCGCACAGAGTCGTCAGGCACACACCCAATTGGAAGTAGCGTCGCATCGTCGAGATCCTTGTCGTGGAGACGACGGCGCATGCGTCCGTCGAGGTGGCGGTGGGTTGCCGCACCTCGACGTCGCGTTACATGGGACGAGTTGTGATGGTGGCGATCGCCCGATCCCTCACGCCCGGGCCGGCGTCACGGCACGCACCACGTCCCCACCTCGAGACCGTTGACGACCTGGTCGGTGCACTCGCCCACCGGGCAGTCGTCGCCGTTGTCCACGGTGCAGGGCTGCGAGCAGATGCCCTCGCCGAAGACCACGTAGCAGGTCAGATCGCCGCAGGGGCTGTCGGTGCCGCTGCAGCTCTCGAAGTCGGCCTCGGGATCCGAACACTCGCACGCATCACCGATGTCCGCGTCCGGCGTGCTGCCCGTCGCCGAGCTGCCCGTCGCCGATGCGCCCGTCGCCGAGCTGCCACCCAGGCCGCACGCGTCGCCCGATCCGAGGAACACCTCGGTGAGCGTGGCGCAGTCCTCTTCCTCGAGGCACGCGAGCTGATCTTCGGTCAGCGTGCCGTCGCAGATGCTGCTGCACTGGGCGCTCGCCACGTCCGCGGGTGCACCGCAGGCCGCCGCCTTGTCGGCGCACCGCGCCGCGCAGTCCTGCGCCACCGGGCCCTCGCCACCACTCGCGCTGGCGCTCGCGCTGGCGCTGGCGCTCGCGCTCGCGCTCGCGTTCGAGGCCGCCGAGTCGCCGGACTCCCCGTCGGAGCCGGTGTCGGAGTCGGAATCGTCACCGCAGCCCAGCGCCGCGGCCACGAGGACGGTCGAGACGAGGGCGCGGAACGCACGGTGCGAGGGCAAGGGGCGATGCATGATCCCCACGACGCCACGAGCCTGCCGACCGTCGCAAGTTTTCTTTCAGGGGAAGCGGCCGCTTTCCTCGTCCCGCGCACAACGCGGGCAACCCTCGCGCTCGGGGTCCGCGCGGCGTGGCGATCGCCGAGGTAACGAAGCGCCGCCGTCCGGCAACCCACGCGCCGATGTCCCGCACGATCGCCGCGCGCCCCGGGTCCCCTGTCGTCGTCGTCGCGTCGATCCTCGCGCTCGTCGCGGGCTGTGCCGGCGGTCACGGGGGCAAGGGCGGTGGGGACGACGACGGCGTCGGCGACTCCGCGGGCACCGGCACCGACGCGGGCGACACCGAGGACGTGCCCGCGCCCTCGGGCGTCTTCGCCGATCCCGACGCGCTCGGCCCCACGGGCCTGCGCCGCCTGAGCCTCGCCGAGCTGCAGGCCGCCCTCGTCGATCTCACCGGCCTGCCCGCGCCGGAGATCGAGACGATGCTGGCCGTGCTCCCCGGCGACGGCAGCACGCCCTTCGACAACGACGAGACCCTGCAGGCGCCGTCGGCACCCTTCGTCGAGGGCATGTTCTCGCTGACCGAGGCGATCGCCGCGCGCACCATCGACGATCCCGATCGCCGCGACGCGATCCTCGGCTGCACGCCCGCGGGCGCCGACGACGTCGGCTGCCTGCGCACCTTCGTCGCGGGCTTCGGCCGCCGCGCGCTGCGACGCCCGCTCGACGCCGCCGAGCTGGACGAGTACGCGACGCTCATCGAGCACGCGATCGCGGACGACGACTTCGACGTCGCCGCGCGCATGGCCATGCAGGCGCTGCTGCTCGACGCGCGGTTCCTGTATCGCGTCGAGATCGGCGAGCCCGTGCCCTCGCGATCCGATCTCGTCCGGCTCGACGCGTACGAGCTCGCGACGCGCCTGTCGTTCCTGCTGTGGGGCACGGTGCCCGACGACGCGCTGCTGGATCGCGCTGCGGCCGGCGAGCTCGACGACGCGGCGACCCTCGCCGCGGTTGCGACCGATCTGTTGCGCGAGCGTCGGGCCCTGCGCCAGATCCAACGCATGCACGCGCTGTGGCTCGGCTACGACACGCTCGCGGCCGATCCGGCCCTCGCCGCGTCGCTGCGCGCCGAGACCGACGCGGTGCTGGAGCGCGCCCTGGCCGACGGCGCGTGGAGCTCGGCGTTCACCGCCGACGAGACCTGGCTCGACGCCAACACGGCGGAGCACTACGGGATCCCGCTGCCCGCGGGCGAGCCGGGCTGGGTCGCGTACCCCGACATCCGTCGCCGCGGGATCCTCTCGCACGGCACGCTGCTGTCGCTGGGCGCGAAGTTCGGCGACACCTCGCCGACCGAGCGCGGCAAGGCCGTGTGGACCCGCCTGCTGTGCAACGAGATCCCGCCGCCGCCGCCCCAGGTCGACACCGGCCTGCCGCCGACCGGCGGATCCGCCGACGCCTGCAAGACCGAGCGCTACGACATGCGCACCAAGGCCGAGTGCAGCGGCTGCCACGGGATCCTCGACTCGGTCGGCTTCGGGCTCGAGAACTACGGGCCGCTCGGCGAGTGGCGCACGACGGAGCCCGACAAGGCCGAGTGCTCGATCGCCGGCGAGGGCGAGCTCGCGGAGGTCGGCGCGTTCGCGGGCGCCGGTGCCCTCGGTGAGCTCCTGCTCGACAGCGGCCAGCTCGAGGGCTGCTACGTCCGCAACATGCTGCAGTTCGCGGTCGGTCACCACCCCACCGACGACGACCGACCGCTGCTCGACGCGCTCACCGAGCGCTTCGAGTCCACCGACGACGCCGCCGCGCTGCTGCTCGAGCTCGCGACCAGCGAGGGCTTCCGCCACCGACGCTTCGAGTGAAGGACCGAACCACCATGGCAAGACCACTGACTCTGGGACGACGCGCCTTCCTCACCGGCCTCGGCGGCGCGTCCGTGGCCCTACCGATGCTCGAGGCGATGCTACCGCGGCGCGCGTGGGCGGCCGGCGGCGCGCCGACCCGCTTCGTCACGATGTTCGGCGGCATCGAGCAGCTCCACTGCGTGCCGTCGGGCGCTGGCGCCGGCTACACGATGCCCGCGGGCCTCGCCTCGCTCGAGTCGGTGCGCGATCACATCTCGATCGTCACCGGCCTCGAGATCGCGGCGGCGGGCGCCGGCACGCCCGGCCCCGGCGGCAAGGCCAACCCGCACCACGGCAACATCATGAGCCCGCTGCTCACGGGCTGGCGATCGACGAACGAGAACTACGGCGTGCCGCACACCGCGACGGCGGATCAGCTCGTGGCCGCGGCCGTCGGCGCCGACACGCACTACGCGTCGCTGCAGTACTGCGCCCAGCCCGACGGCTACCGGGCCGGTGATGCGGGGATCAAGACCGTCATCTCCTACGGCGACGGCGGGGCGCCGCGCGTGGCCCAGGCCAGCCCGAGGCTGGCGTGGGAATCGATGTTCATGAACTTCCAGCCGACGGACCCGGCGGACCTCGAGGCCAAGCAGAAGGTGCTCGCGCGCCGACTCTCGGTGCTCGACCTGGTGAAGGTGCGCGGCGATCGACTCATGGGCGCGGTGGGCAGCGGCGATCGCATGCGCCTCGAGCAGCACTTCGACCAGATCCGCGATCTCGAGACGCGGCTCGCCGACATCCCCGACACCAGCGGCGCGGGTTGTGCCGCGCTGCCCGACCCCGGCGCCGATCCGACGCAGACCAACCACGGCAACACCGAGCACGGCGGCACCACCGGCTACTCCGACGAGGATCGCCGCGCCGCCGTGTTCGTCGATCTGATCCACATGGCGCTGGTGTGCGACCTGACCCGCGTCGCTAGCCTCGTCATCAACCACGAGCAGTCGGTGATGAGCCTCGAGCCGCTGTTCGGCGTCGCGTACGAGATGCACGACGTGACCCACACCGACTTCCCCGGCGTCAACACCGTGTGGGACCAGGTCACCTCGTGGCAGGCGGGCTTCTTCGCCGCGCTGGTGCAGAAGCTCCTCGACACGCCCGAGCCGACCGGCGGCACGATGCTCGACGGCACCGTGCTGGTGCTGACCAACTCCGGCGGGCCCTCGGGCCACGGCTCGAGCAACCTCGCGATGACGATTGCCGGATCTCCGTCGACGCTGCGCATGGGCGAGCACATCATCGCGCCCGGTGGCGCCCACCCCTGCAACGTGTGGCAGACCGCCATGCACGCGCTCGGCGTCGACCACGACTTCGGCGAGCTGCCCGGCCTCGTCGACGCGATGTTGGTGTGACCGCCGTGCTACCGTGGGATCCGTGACGCGCGTCGCTGCCATCGTGCTGCTCGCAGCCCTGCCCGCCGCGGGCTGCGTGAACGACTACGTCGTCGGCGACAGCGAAACCGCCGGCAACGCCACGGATGGCACGGGCGAGCCCGGCGACACCGGCTCCGGCACCGCGCAGGGCGACACGACCAAGGGCACCGCGGGCGACGACACCTCCGGCGCCGACACGGGCCAGGCCGATCCCACCGCGACCGGCGGCGACACGGCGAGCTCGCCCTTCACATGTGAGCCGTGCACCGCCGACACCGAGTGCGGCGACGCGTACGACAACTGCGTCGACCTCGGCGACGTCGGACCGCGGTGCCTGATCTCGTGCCCCGAGGCGGGCTGCGGCCCGGGGATGGATTGCACGGACGCGACCTCGGTCGACGGGTTCGTGGTGCCGCAGTGCGTGCCGCTGTCGCCCGCGTGCCCGTGACGAGCGGGCGCCGGACGCCCCCGCGGAATCGCGCAGACCCGCCCCCACGCGGCCGTCTGCGGGCCTTTCAGGTTGCGTTCAGGTGGGCGCGGTATCCAGGATCCATGCGCTCGCCGTCGACCCGCGTCCGATCGTGCACGGCCGCCCTGCTCGCGCTCTGCCTCGGCGGCAACGGCTGCGATCGCGCGACCGAGGAACCCGACGAGGTCGACCCCCACGACGTCGCGTTCGATCTGCTCGATGCGCTCGCGATCGCAGACGAGCACGAACCGGGCGGGATCTCGATCGAGGCCGAGCTGACCGACGACGACGGCGACGGCCTCGTCTACGACGTCGACCGCGTGGTGGGCGAGCAGACGCGCGAGATCCTGATCGACGCCGACACCGGCGAGGTCGTCGCGACGCGGGTCGATCCCGAAGACCAGGCCGAGGGCCGCATGCAGGGCCAGGCCATCGCGACATCGCAGGACGGTGTGACCCTCGAACGCGCGATCCAGACGGCGCTCGACACCCTGCCCGGCACGGCGGTGTCGGCCGAGACCGAGGTCGAGGACGGTGTCATCCTGGTCGTGCTGCTCGAAGGGGAGACGAGCCACGCGCTCGCCATCGACCTCGACACCGGCGTCGTCGTCGACACCGCAGCCGAGCCGGCGGGCGACTGAAGAGACCCGCGATTGGATGCCATGCGAGGTCACGCGCAGCTGGCCGTGAACGCCCGGGCGTGGCCGCCCTATACTGTCGTGGTGGCCGACGAGGTGAACGGGGCGCAAACCGGCGTCGGCGGGGCATCGACCCTTCCTGCGGTCGCGTCGCCGTCCGACACTGCCGCCCCGACGCTACTCGACGGTCGCTACCGGCTGCTCCATTGCATCGGCCGCGGTGGCATGGGTGCGGTGTGGGCCGCAGAGCACGTCGGCCTGGGCACGACCGTCGCGGTGAAGCTGATCCATCCGAGCCACGCCACCGACGAGCGCGCGCGCGATCGCTTCGGACGCGAGGCCCGGGCGGCAGCGAGCCTGCGTAGCCCGCACGTCGTCCAGATCTTCGACCACGGCGTCCACGACGGCACGCCGTACATCGCGATGGAGCTGCTCGACGGCCAGTCGCTCGGCCAGCGCCTCGCCGAGCGCGGACGCATGACCCCAGACGAAGTGCTCGGCATCATCGTGCAGGTGTGCCGCGCAGCGGCGCTCGCCCACGGCGCGGGCGTCATCCACCGCGACCTCAAGCCCGACAACGTGTTCCTCGTGGCCGGCGAGTCGGTCGCCGCCGAGTCCATCGTCGGCGAGTCCATCTCCCTGCCGCAGGGCGAGGGCGGGGGGGGCGAGACGGCGGGGCTCGTCAAGGTGCTCGACTTCGGCATCGCCAAGCAGCTGGCCGAGACCGCCATCGGACCGTCGACGGGGATCGGGCGGGTGCTCGGGACGCCGTACTACATGAGCCCCGAGCAGCTGGTCGATGCGGGGACCGCCGATCATCGCGCGGACCTCTGGTCGATCGCCGTCATCGCCTACGAGTGTCTCGTGGGCCGGCGACCGTTCGAGGGGCACAGCCTCCCCGAGCTCGCGGTCGCGGTGCTGACGACGTCGCCGCCGATCCCGTCGCACCACGCCGACGTACCGGCGGGCTTCGATGCATGGTTCGCGCGGGCCACTGCGCGCGATCCCGACGCGCGCTTCCCCACCGCACAAGCCCTCGCCGACGGCCTGCGCGTGGCCGTGCGACCGGTGACACCCGCGGGCACCGACGCCGTCGCACAGCCGGGCTCGTCGCGGCGCGTGCTGTGGATCGCGATCGCGGGCGCAGCGGCGCTGACCGCCGTCGCGATCGTCCCGACCTGGCGCGAGGCCGCGCCGGATCCGTCGCGCTCGCCGGCGACCGCCGTGGATGCGCAACCGTCGAGGCACCCCGCCGCGTCGAGCCACGCACCGTCGGTGATCGCGACGCCGACCGCGACACCAGTCGCCGCCCCCGACGTCGTGCCCACGCCATCGCCCACGCCGCCCACATCGATCCCGTCCACGACGATCAGCCCGCGCGAGACGACGGCGCCACGGACGATCGCGGGCACGCGGCGACGGCCCAGCACCAAGCCGACGCCCGATCCGACCGGCGCGCCCCCCAAGCACGACATCTCCGAGCTCGAGCCGTGATCATGATCTCGCTCGCCGGGACGTGGATCGCGGTGTGCCTGGCGGTGCAACCGGCACCGCCAGCGGGCGAGCGCCCGCTGGACTCGCTGCCCCACGCCGCGAAGGACGAGGCCCGCGCCCGCGAGGCCTGGGAGAAGGGCGCGGCGGCCTTCGCCGCGGGCGACATGCGCGAGGCGATCGTCCAATTCGAGGCGACGCATCGGTACTCGTCGCGGCCGGGCCCGCTCTTCTCCCTGGGCCAGGCGCACCGCCACCTGTGGGAGCAAGAGGGCGATCCGAAGCAGCGCCTGCTCGCCCTCGAGCGCTACCAGCTGTACCTCGACAAGGACCCCGAGGGCCCGCGCCGACTCGAGGCCGAGCGATGGATCAAGGAGCTGATGACCCAGGGTGAGCTCGAGGATCTCGGCGACGCCGGCCGTATCTTCACGCGCCTGGGGATCACCAGTGCGACGCCGGCTGCGACGGTACGGATCGACGACGGCCAGCCGCTGCCGCTGCCGGCGACCCCCGACGTCGTGCCCGGACACCACAGCGTCATCGTCGAGGCCCCGGGGTTCCACGCCCAGCGCCGCGAGGTCGAGCTGCCCGAGGGCTCGACCTTGCCGCTGCAGTTCGTGCTCGAGCCGGTCGAGGCCAGACTGTGGATCCGCGGCCCCGCCGGGGCGGACTTCTACGTCGACGGTGAGCGGCGCGGCCGACTGCCCACGGCCTCGCCGTTGCTGGTCCCGCCCGGCACCCACCAGGTCGGCGTGGCCCAGGCCGGGCGCACGCTGTTCGTCCGCGAGATCGAGCTCGAGCGGGCGCAGACCCACCGCGTCGACGCGACCATCCAACGGACCGGCCAGCGCAAGATCGCGATCGCAGCGGTGACCCTCGGCGCGGGCGCGGCCAGTGGCGGCGCGGCGATGCTGATCGCCGCGCTGGTCGAGCAGCGCCGCGCGCTTCGGATCCAGTCCGCGCTCGAGCGCTCGCCGGAGCTCGGCACACCGCAGCGCGACCTCGACGGGCGCGACCGTGCGATCGGGCGCCGCGATCTGTTCCGCGTCGCGGCAATCGCCACCGGAACGACCGGGCTCGTCGTGCTCGCCGCGGGCGTCGTGTTGTGGGTCACCGATCGCCCGCCGGTCGCGTCGTCGTTGCAGCGACCGGCGAACCGCGGGCGAGCGACCGCCCGGGTGCGAGCGGAGCTCTCGCTCGACGCCACCGGTGCGGCGGTCGGAGTCGGGGGCCGGTTTTGACGCCGCGCCACATCACCGGCGTCGTGCTCGGCGTGCTCGCCGGCTGCCACGCGTTCCCGAGCATCGATCTCGGGCTGTGCGGCAACGGCATCATCGAGCAGGACGAGGACTGCGACGACGGCAACGACGACGACGACGACGCGTGCAGCCAGTGCCACCTGGTCTGCGCACCGTCGGCGGACGCGACCGACGCCTGCCCGCCGGGGCGCGTGTGTGCCCCGGACCGGCTGTGCCGCGGTGCCGCCGGCGGGTTCGCGACCGAGGCCATCCGGTTCGCCACCGAGGGCGTGCTGGCGATCGGCGTCGGCGACCTCGACGGCGACGCGCGGGATGATCTCGCGGCGCTGCAGCCCTCGGGCATCGACGCGCTGCACGGCGCACCCGAACAGACGGTCCACCTCACCGGCGCCGAGGGGTGGTTCGTCCTCGGCGATCTCGACGGCGACGGGCGCGACGAACTCACGCTCGCACGGGCGCCGGACCTCGACCACGGCGGCGGACTCTCGATCCTGCACGAGATCCCGCGGGACGACGACGGGCGCGTCGTCGCGCCGGTGATCGCCGCGACCGTCCTCGCCCAGGGCGACACCGGCCGGCTGCTCTCGGTGGCGCCGGTGCACGACAGCGTGCTCGACCTCGTGTCGGCGCAGGAGTCCTTCGCGTGGCGCAACGGCCAGCTCTCCGCGGCGCCGCTCGCCACCGCGGTCCCGATCGATCCCACCGCGCTCGTCGGTCCGATCGCCGGCCTCCCGCTCGGCGATGGTGTGCAGTGCAGCACCGCCGACGGCGTCGCCTTCGCGCGCCGGAGCTTCGCGCTGGCCGCCCGCGGTACCGAAGCCGTCACGATGCTCGCGACCTGCGATGGTGCCGAGCTCACGCGGCTGGCCGACGTCGCGCTGCCCGACGGCGAGCACCTCGGCGCCGCCGGGTCGTTCTTGGTCGACGTGGACGCCGACGACACGCTCGACCTCGTCGTGCAGACCGAGTCCGCCGCGGTGCGCGTCGCCTACGGCGTCGGGGACGGCTCGTTCCATGGCGATGCCATGGCACCCGAGGCCGATGGCGACGATCGGTTCGCCGCGACGCCGCTGTGGCAACCCGAGGCCACCACCACCGTCCTGCTCGCCGCCGCCGACTTCGACGACGATGGCCGGATCGAGCTGGTGACCTCGACCGACTTCGTCGACGCCCCCGAGGCGTGCGTCCAAGGCTGCCCGATCGCCTGGGACGCGCCGCTCGGCCGTGCCGCAGCGATCGACTTCGACGGCGATGGTGAGCTCGACGTCGTGGGTACCCGCGTGGGCAGTGATGGGCTCGACGACACGCTCGCCGTTCGACTCGGCGACCGATCGCTGGCGGGTCGGTGGTTCACCGAGCCCCACCTCTTCGAGCTCGAAGGGACCGCTATCGACCTCGTCGACGGGGACTTCGACGGCGACACGTTGGCGGACGTCGCCGCGGTCGTGCGCCGCGACGACGACGACGACGGACCCGCGGCCGATGCCGTCGTCGTCGTGCACGGCGGCGGCACCCTGGCGTGGCGATCCACCGAACTCGGGCCCTTCGACGAGGTGCAGTCGATCGCCGTCGACGCTCGGGACACGCTCGTGCTGCGCACGCGCGACGCCCAGGGACGGGCGGTCGGGACCTTCCTGCGACCGGCGGATCCGGTCGCCGACTTCGGCGTCTCCATACGCCAGCCCGCGATGGTGCGCACCGCGACCGGTGTCGCCGTCGTCGCCTTGGGTCGCGACGGCCAGGGCGAGCGGCTGTTCCACTTCGCCGCGGACGACGGCACGCTCTCGCCCCGCGACCTCGTCGAGGGCCCGACGCCGTCGGGGATGGGCGCGGGTGCGGGACAGACCGCGCTGTCGATCGCCGTCGAGCTCGACGGGCTCGCCCCCGAGGAGCTCGTCCTGCTCGCCACGACCGACGCCGGCGGCGCGGTGTGGACGTTGGCGCAGACCGACGCCGGCGTGTGGGAAGAGCGAGCGCGGCTCGACGTCGGTCCGGGGTTCGCGACGCGGCCGGTGGCGGGTGATGCCGCAGAACCGGGGGCCACACCGGTCGCCGGGCCAGGCAGCAGCGTGCTGCCGATCGACGTCGACGTCGACGGTGACCTCGATCTGCTCGTCACCACCGCCGAGGTGCTGCCGCGCGTGATCGTGCTGCGCAACGACGACGGCTGGCTCGGGGCGCCGACGGTGCTCTTCGACAGCGTGCACTTCGGCGCGTTCGAGATCGGCGATCTCGCGCCGTGGCACCCGCGCGCCGACGGCACCCCGCGCTTCGTCGTCGGCGGTGACGACGGTGTCGGCATCGCGACGGTGGATCTCGATCGCGGGCGCATCGTCATCGACGATCGCTCGGAGGCCAGGGCCGAGGCGGTCGACACCGCAGACTTCGATGGCGACGGCCTGCTCGATCTGGTGATCGCGACGTCGAACGAGGTCCGCGTCCACGCGGCCCTCGAGACCCTGGGCCTGGACTGAGGCGGACATGCGCGGGAGATCGTCATGAAGCTGCTGCTCGTCGAGGACAACCCCAAGCTCGGGCCGATGCTCGCCGGTGGCCTGCGCGACGAGGGTCATGTGGTGGCGCTGGCGACCACGGGCAAGGAGGCCCTCGACGCCGCCGCGCTCGAGCGCTTCGACGCGATCATCCTCGACATGATGCTACCGGACGTCGACGGCCTCACCGTGCTCGACACGGTGCGCCGACGCGGGGACGCCACGCCGGTGCTGGTGCTGTCCGCCCGCGATCAACCCGCCGATCGCATCGGCGGGCTCGACAAGGGCGCCGACGACTACCTGACCAAGCCGTTCTCGTTCGACGAGCTGCTCGCGCGGCTTCGGGCGCTCGTGCGCCGGGCTAGTGGCGCCAGTCATACGGGTGTGATCGTCGTGGCCGATCTCGAGATCGACACCACCGGGAAGGTCGCGCGGCGCGGCGGACTCGAGATCGTGCTGTCCGCCCGCGAGTACGCGATCCTCGAGTGCCTCGCCCTGCGTCGGGGACGCGTCGTCAGTCGCGACACCCTGCTCGAGACCGTCTACGACGGCGACGACATGCCCGAGTCGAACGTCCTCGAGGTCTACGTGGCGGCGCTGCGCCGGAAGATCGATCGCGACTTCCCGAACAAGCTCATCGGCACGCGGCGCGGGCTGGGCTACATCCTCGCGGAGGAGACGTGACCACCGGCGCGCGCCTGGTCGTCGTCGCGATCGCGGCGATCCCCCTCGCGTTGGTCGCGACGATCCACGTCGATGCGACCGCGCGATTGACCGCGGCCGGCGGCTCGCTCGACGGTTTGCTGCGGACCCACGCGCTGCTGGCCGCCGCGGCCGCGATGCTGTCGGCGGGCCTGGCGTCGTGGTGGCTCGGTCGTCGGCCGACCAGATCGCCCACCGACGACAGCGCCGCGCGCAGTCAGTCGGCCAGCGCTGGTGCGGACGTCGGACGACTGCGCGACGAGCTCGGGGCGGCGCTCGCCCGCGAGCGCGAGTTCAGCGGGCACCTCGCCCACGAGCTGCGCACGCCGCTGGCGGTGCTGCGCACCGGGCTAGAGCTTTCTCGACGACGACAGGCCAGCCTCGAACCCGACGACCGACTCGACGAGCTGCTCGAGACCGTCGATGACATGGGTCGACTGGTGAACGACCTGCTGATGCTCGCGCGGCTCGGTGGCGCCGAGCCGGCCCGGCGCACGCCCGTCGCCATGCGGGCCGTCGTCGAGGCGACGTGGCGACGACTCGAGGCCAAGGCGCGCGCCCGCGAGCTGGCGTTCGAGGATCGCCTGCCCGACGACTTCACGATCGCCGGCGATCGCGACAAGCTCCAGATCGTGCTGCAGAACCTCCTGGGCAACGCGGTCAGCTACACCGAGCGTGGCGGCGCGATCGCGGTGTCGAGTCCGCGGCCCGACGTCGTGTGGATCTGGGACAGCGGGCCTCAGCTCGCGCCCGATCAGCTCCACCGCGTCTTCGATCGGATGTGGCGCGCCGATCCGGCCCGGACCGACGCCACCCAGCACGCCGGCCTCGGCCTCTCGCTCGCCCGGGCGCTGTGCGAGAACATGGGGCTGCGCCTGGGTGTCGAGAACGTCGCGAGTGGGGGCCTGGCGTTCGTGATCTCACCGGCGCCGTGACGACGCCGGGCGGGCTCGATTCGATCGAACCCGCCCGGCGCATCGCGGGCGCGGCTAGTCTTCGTCGACGTCCGGGGCGCCGTTGGCCTCACAGGCCTCGTCGAGGGCGTCCGACGCGGCGCACTCGGCTGCGTCGTCGCCGAACATCACCTCGCACGCATCGTCGAGGGACTCGGCGGCGACGCAGCTCTCGTCGGCGCCGCCGTCCTCGCAGGCCTCGTCGATCGCATCGAACGCGGCGCATGCGGCGGCATCCTCGCCGTGAGCCGCCTCGCAGGCATCATCGATGGACGCCGCCGCCTCGCAGAACCCGCTGTCGTCGTCCTCATCCTCGTTGTCGTCGTCCTCATCCTCCTTGTCGTCGTCCTCCGAGTCCTTGTCGTCGTCCTCCGAGTCCTTGTCGTCGTCCTCCGAGTCCTCGTCGCAGTCGGCGTGGCCGGTGTCCGCATCGTCCTGCGTGGTCGATCCTGCGCCCTCTCGGATCGTGGGCGACCCGCCGTCGTCAGCGTCGCACGCCGTCGTGGGCAGGGCGAGGGCCAGCAGGCCCAGGATGGTTGCGAGACGAGGCTTGGGGGTGGATTGGGTCGTCATCTGGTGCTTCCCGGCGCGTCGGCGCCTCGATCCGCAGCCTGGGCCGCGGACCTGAAGCGGATCTGAGAAACGAGGGGAAATCCACCGCGCGGTGCGAGCAGGCACGCTCGACCGGCACGCAGAAACCCCACCGCGCCTCAGCTGGCCTTAACGAACGGCTGTCACGCTGCCCAGGACATGCACACATCATCAAGCATCGTGGTCGCCACCGTGTTGGCCGTGTCCCCTCTCGCCTGCGACGCGCCGCAGAGCGACACATCCGAGGGCGACGCGAGCTCGGGCGGCGACGCGAGCTCGGGCGGCGACTCGACCGGCGACGAACCGCTGCCGCAGTGCCACGCGGTGAACGTGGACGTGGCGTCGTGCGATCCGGCGGTCGCCACGTTCTCGCTCGACTCGACCAATCCCTGGTACCCGCTGGTGCCCGGCGCGATCGTCGAGCTCGCGGGCGAAGGGGAAGGCGACGAGGCTGGCATCGCGGTCACGGTCAGGCGTGAGGTGCTGTCCGAGACCCGCACGATTCTGGGCGTGCAGACCCACGTGTTGCGCCACGAGACCCGCTTCGACGGTGTGCTGCACGAGGTCGCGCTCAACTTCTACGTCGAGGCCACCGACGGCACCGTGTGCTACTTCGGCGAGGACGTGGAGTTCTACGACGACATGGGCACGTTCGAGAACACCGACGGCACTTGGCGCGCGGGCGAAGACGGCGCGCTCCCCGGTGTGATCATGCCGGCGATGCCCGCGGTCGGCGATGCTTACTATCAGGAGAACGCGCCGGGGATCGCGTTGGATCAGGGCCGGATCACCGCCGACGATCTGACCACGGAGATCGACGGCCAGTCGTACCCGACGATCCAGATTGTCGACACCAATCCGATCGACGACGAGGAGCCGTGCGAAGACGAGGAGAAGCGCTACGCGATGGGCATCGGCGAGGTCAAGGACACCGTGCTCGAGGTGGTGTCGTTCACGCCCTGAGCGGCTTCGCGCCGGTCATGGTCCACCCTTGTCTGCTGTCGAGGGCGTTGCCGCACGTCGTTTCGGACGTCCGAGCACCGCAACCCGACGGCCTCGCGGCCGTCCCTCCGAGTGCGATGATGCTTCGAACGACCACTGCCCTACTCGCCCTCTTCCTCACCACCGCGCCCACGGGTTGCGACAGCAAGTCGGACGCGAAGTCCGGCGACGCAAAGACGGCCGACGCAAAGTCCGGCGACGCGAAATCCGGCGACGCAAAGTCCGGCGACGCCAAGGCGGCCGACGCCAACGCCGGCCCCGACTACGCGAAGATCGACGGCTTCGTCGCGGCGGCGAAGACCTCCGAGGACTTCGACAAGGTCCTCGAGGGCTGCATGGGCATCGCCATCGACCTGGCCATGGCCAAGAAGATCGAGAACGCCGACACCGACCCCGACTACTGGGCCCACTGCAAGATCGGACCGGCGCGGGCGAAGGCGCAGCTGGTGATCAAGGAGAGCACCCCGGACAAGATGCACACATCGTGCATCGCCGCCGCGATGGTGGCCGAGGAGATCCGCGACGCGAACAAGCCCGAGTCGGAGGAGTTCAAGACGCTCGCCGAGAACGTGAACAAGGCCTGCGGCATGTGAGCCGTGGCGAGGGCCGACGCCGTCGGTCCATCCGGTTTTCCGCTGCTGCGCGCACGTTCTTCCTCGTCGTCGCGCGGCCGGGCGGCAGCTACGACAGGAGTCGCTGGCTGGAACACCGCGATGAGCCCCACACCGCCCACCCACCCTCCGTCCCCCTCGTTGACCCGCATCGCCGAGGTGCAGCACCTGCGGCGCGAGCGGTGGCGGGTACTGATGGACGATCACATCCTGGCGAGGATCGCCTGCGACGCCGTGCGTGGCGCGGCGCGCCGCTTCGCCCGGGGCGCGGTCCCCGGGCCGGCGAACGGCGTGCCCGACATCCCCGCGTGGGTCGAACACTTCGCGCGGCTCGATCCCGACGGCGTCGGACTGGCGCTCGCGCGCGATGCGATCGCGGCGACGGCCGCGGCCACGCCGATGCGCATCGGCCGAGTGCTGGCGCAGTACGACCTCGCCACTGCTCGCCACGCCCGGGCCCGGAACGAGGTCGTGCTCGACAACCTCGGCCTGGCGCGGCTGTTCGTCGACCGGTGCCTGCGATGCGACGCGCCGCAGCGCGCCGACCTGCTCCAGGAGGCGGCGATCGGGTTGATCCGCGCCATCGAGCGCTTCGACGTCACCCGGGGCACGCAGTTCTCGACCTACGCGATGTACTGGATCCGCCACGCGGTCCTCCACGCGATGGACGATGCCCGGGACGTCGTCCGGCTCCCGGGCCACGTGAGGGCGGCCCGGCGCAGGATCGCCGTCGCGACCCGCGAGGCCCTCGCGAGCGGGACCCCACCTGCGCTCTCCGAGCTCGCGACCCGCCTGTCGCTGAGCGAACAGATCGTCGCTCGCGCCGCGACGGCAACCCTCGACGCCGCGACCGACGTCGCGACGCGGCACCTCGGGGAGGTCCCGCCCGAGGACGAGTGGGTCGAGCGTCTCGACCTCGAGCAGTTCGAGGCGCGACTCGGCCCGGCAGTCGCGGCGCTCGAGCCGAGGGATCGGTCGATCCTCGGCGCTCGCTTCGGGCTGTCGCGGGAACGAGCCTCGCTCGCCGCGGTCGCCGTGGAGCACGGGATGTCGCACGAGGGTGTGCGTCAGGCCGCGCTCCGCACCATCCAGCGATTGCGTCGGTCGCTCGGTCTGGTGCCGCCGGCGCGGACCTCGACGGAGTCGGCCGCGACGCGTCGGCGATCGAGCCCGACGCGTGCGGTCAGGACCGTGCCGCCATCGCGGCGCGCGCCGCCGCCGAGATCGCCGCGACTGAGGGATGCGTGATCCGTCGCTCGAGACTGATCGCGTAGTAGCGATCGTGCAGGCTCGCGCAGGTCCCGACCAGCTGCGCACCGTACGAGCTCGCCAAGCCCTCGCGGATGACCAAGGGGGCGAAGAACGCCCCCATGCCGCCGTGGGCGAAGGCCTTGAGCAGCGCGCTGTCGTCGAACTCGCCGACGATGCGGGGCGCGACCTCGTTCGCGTCGAGCCATCCCTCGATCGAGCGGCGCAGGACGGTGTGCTGACCCGGGACCAAGAGCGGCGCGCCGTCGAGCGAGCGGGGAAAGCTGGCCTGGAGTTGCTGCGCCAAGGGCTCCACGGCGAAGACGCCGATGCCCGACTCGCCGAGGAGGTGGTTGTAGCCTCGGATGCGCACCGCCGGTGACATCGGCGCGTCGGCGAGCACGACATCGACGGCCCCGACCGCGAGCTCGGCGAGCAGTCGATCGACGGGGCCCTGCCGCACGACCAGGAGCGGCGGTTCGGGGCCCTGGAGCGCCGGCTCGACGAGGCGATAAGCGACGAGCTTGGGCATGACGTCGGCACAACCGACGACCAAGCGCAGCTCGTGCTCGCCCTTCCCTCCGGCAGCGACCGACATGATCTGCTCGCCCAACGCGAAGATCTCGTCGGCGTGCTCGAAGATCCGACGCCCGATGGGCGTGATCCGAAGCGCTCGCCCGTCGCGCTCGAACAGCGCCGCGCCGAGCTGCGACTCGAGCTCGCGCAGCTGCCCGCTGACGGTGGGCTGCGCGAGCCTGAGCTTGCGGGCGGCCGCCGTGACGCCGCCCTCCTTCACCGTCATCCAGAAGTAGAGCAGGTGGTGGTAGTTGAGCCACTTCACGGGCGTGCAGCCACATCACCTTTCGTCATGCGTCACGCGGGCGCAACGAAGAAAGAATCAATCGAATCCATAGAGGTCGCCTACGCTCGCGGCCCCCGCGGGTCGCGCCACCGATCGAGCGCGCGCGCCACCGTGCGTCCCATCCGCCCGAACGCCTGATCGACGGCGTCGCACGTCCGCGCGTCCATCGACGAGACCACGATCGGCTCGATTCCGTCGAGCTTCGCGGTGATGCGGCAGGTCTTGTCCACGCCGCCGCGGGGACCGTTCTCGTCGGCCAACAGCACGTCCACGCGCACGACACGTCGCGAGAAGCGGAGCAACGCGAACCGAGCACGTCTGCGCACGTATTCGACATCTTCGGCGGTACGGCGGATGCCGTGGAAGCGGAGATTGACCTTCATGGGTGCTGTTGTGACGCGTCCGAGAGCGCGCGCAAATCGGGATTCCGTCGCCGCGCCATCGCGATCCGCGATGGTCTCGACCACCTCGCGACATCGTGATTGCCTCGTGCGACGCGACGGAGAATCGATGGGCGATCCGATTCGCCGTGGCCATGCTCTTCGAGCCATGACGAGCATCACGATTCTCCTGTTCCTCGCCATCGCGGCCTTCTTCACCGTCGCAGTCGCACTCGCGACCGACCCCGCGACGGAGCACCTGCGCGCCGACTGGCTCGATCCGGGCGCGTCGACCACCCGCGGCGTGCAGTTCGACCGCAGCGGCTCGCCGCGCCCCCTGACGCGCACCCCCGGGGGCGCGACACCCCTGCAGTGACGCCCCGGCGCGCGCGTCGATCGAGACGGGGAGTCACCCGTTGGTCTAGACTGCCATGATGCCGACCTCGACCCGGTACTCGTGCGTGCTCGCGCTGGCGTGTGGATGTGGCGGGGGCAGCACGCGGGCGGAGGGCGGCCAGGACTCCGCATCCGACGGCACGGGCATCTCCTCGGCCGATGGTTCGAGCGGGCAGTCGAGCACCGAGCCCACCGGGGGCGGCAGCGGTGAGGGGCCGAGCACGACGGTGGCGTCGGCGACGAACGCCGACACCTCGAGCTCGGGCGACGGCGGCGACGGGCCGAAGTTCGACATCGGCGGGTTGCCCGATGCGGAGTCCGGTGGCTGCGAGTGCGGCTCGCAGCTCGGCTTCAGCTACATCTGGATCGCGAACACCGACGACGGATCGGTCGCGAAGATCAACACGATCACGATGGAGGAGGAGGCCCGCTACCGCACGATGGCCGCACAGCCGGTCGGCGAGACCGGCCCGTCGCGCACGTCGGTGAACCTCGGCGGCGACGCGGTCGCGGTCGCGAACCGCGGCGGCGGCCTGACCAAGATCCGCGCGGTCGACTGCAACGCCGGCAACAACGGCCAGCCCGGCCTGCAGACGTCGACGGGCCCCGCCGACGTCCTGCCCTTCCTCGAGGACGACTGCGTCGAGTGGCACACGCCGTTCCCCTACGACACCCAGCGGCCGGTCGCGTGGGCCCCGGGCGTCCTCGACCAGCGCGCGTGCACGTACAGCGAAGAGAAGGTGTGGACGGCGGGCTGCTCGGTCGCGTCCGGCGATCCGTGGGTCACGGTCAACTACATCGACGGCGACACCGGCGTGGTCGAAGAGATGATCGAGATCGTCGGCTTCGAGTGCTCGAGCCTGTCGCCCTACGGCGGTGCGGTGAACGCCGCCGGCGACTTCTGGTTCACCAACCTCGTGCCCGGCAACGATCGCCTCGGCTTCGTGGATCGGGCGACGTTCGAGTTCGAGGTCATCACGCCGCCGATCACCCCGTACGGCATGACCGTCGATCACGAGGGGCGACCGTGGCTCGCCCAGTGGGTGGGCGCGCAGAACGCCTCGGCCGCGCGATACACCCCCGCCACCGGGCAATGGGACCTCGCGAACAACCACGTCGCCAACGTGATGTCGGGCATCCAGGAGGATGCCGACGGTCGGATGTGGATGAACTACTGGACGTACGACGGCGGGATGAGCGGCGGGCTGACGTACATCGACGTCGAGACGATGGAGGTCGGCCCGGCGTTCGAGATCGCCGCCACCGAGCGCCGCGGGATCAGCATCGACCTCGAGGGCAACGTGTGGTCGACGGCGCGCTACGACAACACCGCGTACCGCTTCGACCCCGACACGTTGCAGGTCGACAGCTACGCGGGGCTCATCGGGCCGTACACGTACTCCGACATGACGGGCTGGGGACTGCAGAGCGTCTCGTGCGGTCCGGAGGGCTGAGACCGCGATCTGGCGCCATCGGGATTGTCTTGCCCTCCAGGGCGAAGAACCGATGAACGCTCCGGTGCGCGGCGGCCATGCTTCCCCAGGCACCATGATGAGCATCCCGGTCCTCCTGCTCCTCGCCTTCGTGTGTTCCTTCCTGTTCGCGTCGGCGCTCACGCCGAGTTCCACGGCCCCGCTCCCGGAGCGGCTCGATCTCGCGGGCTCGGCCCCACGGAGTGCGCTGTTCGAACGCCACGGCGACCCGGCCATCGAAGGCTGGTGGTGGGGGAGCTTCGGCCGCGTGCCCGGGGTTCCGCTCGGTCAGAGCGCGGTGCCGGTCAACCGCCCGATGCCGAGCGAGATCAGCAGCGCGAGCGCGCCGCCCACGAGCACCCGCACCGACGCGCGTCCGACCGGCGCGCCGCCGAGGCGCGCGCCCACGGCTCCGAGCGCGACCAGGCCGACGAGCGCGATCGCCATCGTCAGCCACACCCGCAGGCTCGCCGACACGAGCACGACGACGACGATCGGGACCACGGCGCCGACGACGAAGCTCGCCGCCGAGACGAGCGACGCCTGGATTGGGTTGGCCAGTGCGTCGACGTCGATCCCGAGCTCGTCGCGGGCGTGAACGCGGAGCGGATCCTGCTGCGAGAGCGCGGCGGCGACCTGATCGGCGAGCGCGGGCTCTAGGCCGCGCTTGCGGTAGATCATCGCCAGCTCGGCGATCTCGGCGTCGGGCGCCGTGTCCAGCTCGCGGCGCTCGGTCTCGAGATCGGCCCGCTCGGTGTCGCGCTGCGAGCTCACCGACACGTACTCGCCCGCGGCCATCGACAGCGCGCCCGCGGTGAGCCCCGCGATCCCGGCGACGAGGATCGCCGTGCGCGAGCTGTCCGCCGCCGCGACGCCGACCATCAGGCTCGCGGTCGAGATCAGCCCATCGTTGGCGCCGAGCACCGCGGCGCGCAGCCACGCCCCACGCCCGCCGCGATGCCGCTCCGAGGCGAGGTGATCACGCAGGCCACGGAGCATCGGACGACGTTGCCCTGATCGCCGCCGCCGCACCAGCGCGGATCCTGCGGCGCGGCGCCGGCGGTGGCGCTCACCGCCGAGCGTTCGCGCGACGACGACCCAGCGCCACGACGAACGCTGCGAGCCACATCGCGCCGCTGCCGTCGCGACCACCGCGACACCCGCATCCCGCGGCGTCGTCCGACTCGGCCGCGACGCCCGTCTCGTCCGTGCCCTCGGGCGTCCCTGCGCCGTCGGAGCCGCTCGATCCTGCCGGGGCGCCCGTGGAGCCCGTGGTCCCGTCGATCGTGGGGCCGCTCGACGACTCGCCGGTCGAGCTGTCGACGGGCGGCTCGACGCCGACCTCGAGCACCACCGGCGCGGACGCACCGACGATCCCCCAGACGTTCGTGCCCACCGCCACGACCGACCAGGTGCCGATCGGGAAGTCGACCGCGGAGAAGTGGAACGGCGGGACGTCGTCGTACACCGGCTGCACCTCCCCGTTGATCGACAGCTCGACCCGGGCGGTGTCGGGGCTCGCGTCGATCTCGAACGCGGTCTCCAGCGAGGCCTCCGCGGTCTGCGTCGAGCCGGGCGAGGTGATCGTGATCTCGGGCGGCGCATCGTGGGGCGCGAGGCCAGCCGCGATCGCGGCGGGTGCCTGGGGCAGCGGACCGATGCTCCCCCCGATGCCGCCCTGCGGTAGGCCGGTGCCGCGCAGCACGGCGCGGACCTGGGCGGCGGTCAGCGGCTCGCCGCGATCCTCGATCACAGCCTGCTGCAGGAGCGCCGCGGCCGACGCGACGAACACCGAGGCCGAGCTGGTGCCGCCGAAGTCCGCCCGATAGCGCTGGTTGGCGTCGCCGCCGTACTCCGCGAACGTGCCATACCCGGCCGTGAACGCGTCGGCGCCCCAGCCCTGCACGTCGACGCGCGCACCGTAGGTGCTGAAGTCGAGCCGCTCGCGGGTCCCCGGCCGCCCCGCGCCGACCACGATCGCGCCGCTGTCGCCGCGATCGCGGTAGTACGCGAGCTCCGGGCGATCGAGATCGAGCTCGCCGTTGCCGGCCGCCGCGACGATCACGATGCCCGCGTCGCTGGCCACGCGCGTCGCCATCCACACCGGCTCCTCGAGCTCCGCGGGGCCGAGCTGATCCACGATGGGCTCGGTGCTCTGCATCTCGAGCAGCACGATGTCGCCGGGCTCGGAGTCCGCGGCGGCCGACAGGATCGCGGCGGCGCGCCGCAACCCCTCCTCGACCGTGATGTCCGAGTACAGCGCGAGCGAGCACTCGGGCACCATGCCCACCGTGCCGTAGCCGTTGTCCTGTGCCGCGAGCAGGCCCACCACCGCGCTGCCGTGATCGCGCTCGTCGTCCGGGTTGGGCGTCTGCCCGGGTTCGAGGGCGATCGCCTCCTCGTTCCACTCCTCGTGCTCGAGGTGCCAGTTGCCCTCGATGTCGGTGATGCGCACGCCCTCACCGCGATAGCCGAGCGCCCACGCGCCCACCGCATCGATGCCGAGGCCGGGCATCATGTGCAGCTGCATCGGCACCAACGCCGGCGTCGGCGGCTCGATGTCGAAGGGCCGCGGCTCGTCGAGGCGCTCGAGCGTGACGAACTCGACGGCGTCGAGCGCCTGCAGCTCGCGCGCGGCGTCGAGGGACGCGGGCGCGCCGGTCGAGGTGGTGACGACGTAGAGGCCGGCGAGATCCGGCTGCGGTCGGCCGCTGAGGGTGCGCGCGCGGTCGACCAGCGCGTCGAGCCGCGCGGGGTCGATCGCGAGGGCCGGGGTGAAGTGGAGGACGTGGCGAGCTCGCACGGGCTCGAGGGTGTGGAGGAGCTCCGGGGCCAGGGAGCGCAGACCGCCGTCGGTGGTGGGGCGCACGCGCAGCGCGTCGAGGAACTTCACGACGGTCCGCGTGGGGCCGGTCGGGGCGACCAGCGGGCGCTTGGGGATCGGGGTGCGATCCGGGGACGCGGCGCGGGGGTGGATCGCGATGGGGATGTCGGGCGCGGCGTCGCAGGCGAGCAGGGCCGCGAAGGCGAGGGCGCCGAAGGGTGGGCTGGGGTTCGGTCGGGTCGTGCGTCGTGGCGCCACGACAGGAGCACGGGGGTGCTGCGGCTGGGTCGCGTTTTTCCTTCGAGGGCGGCGGCCAGGACGCCCGCTAGATCTGCCCAGCGCGGACGCGCACGTAGGAGCCGACGCACGAGGCGGCGCGCTGGCCGGAAGACCGGACCAGCTCGTCGAGTCGTCCACAGGGATTCCCAAGTATCCCCGAGTGAACGCGCGATCGCCGACTTCTTGATCGACAAAAACTCGCCCGTGATAGCCTCGCGTCGATGGCGAGAACAGGGCGGCCCAAGCTACCGCGATCGAAGCAGAGACAGGCTACCCTCACGGTCCGAATGACCTTGGCGGACAAGCGAGCGCTGGACCAAGCAGCGAGGGCAACGAAGATGAAGCTAGCGACGTGGGCTCGCACTGCTCTGCTCGTCGCTGCGGGGGCGGTGACGTGAGCCAACGTGCAACGGACGCGGTGTCCGGATCGACCACCGCGCGAGTGCAACTGCCACTGTTCGATGGCTCCCCCGTTCTGTTGGCCGAGGACGCACGAGAGTGGGCTCGCAACAGTGCGGAGAGTACGCCTGACCGCCTTCGCAGCGCTCATGCGCGTGCGTTCTGCTCGAGCGCGATCCGGCGCTACTGGCAACGGCTCCATGGCCGCAAGGGACGAGACCTCGCGGAGCCTCCGAGCAGTGGACGAGCGCTTGCCTGCGACGCGGCTGCGGCGGCGGTCGTACTGGGAGACGCGGCAGTCGGACTGCCCGTCGATGCGGCGGCGTACCTCATCGGCAGCACCTACGCCACGATGCTCCCGTCGGAGATGCGATCGAAGGGTGGGGTCTACTACACACCGCCAGCGCTGGTCGGGCGACTGCTCGACGCCGCGGAGGCGGCGGGCATCGACTGGGCGACCGCGCATGTCTTGGACCCGGCGTGTGGCGGAGGCGCGTTCCTCGGACCTGTCGCCAGCCGCATGATCGAGCACCTTCGGGGATGCAACCGCCGAGTGATCGTGCGGAACATCGCAACTCGGCTTCGCGGCCTTGAGATCGACCCTTTCGCAGCCTGGATGTCTCAGACGTTCCTGGCCGCGACACTCCACTCGGCGCTAGACGGCGCAGGCGGCTCGATCGGTGAAGCGATCACGGTGTGCGACAGCCTCACGCATCGGAGTTGCGAGACGTTCGACCTCGTCATCGGCAACCCACCCTACGGTCGCATAACTCTCACGAAGGAAGAACGCGAACCGTTTCGCCGCAGTCTCTTCGGACACGCCAACCTGTACGGGGTCTTTCTCGACCTCGCGGTCCACAAAGCCAAGGCCGATGGCGGCGTCATCGCGTACGTCACGCCGACGAGCTTCCTAAGCGGCGAGTACTTCAAGAACCTGCGCGGGCTGCTCGCCGCCGAGGCCAACCCGGTATCACTTGACCTTGTGTCTGAGCGCACCGGCATCTTCGATGGTGTGCTCCAAGAGACCATGCTTGCGGTCTTCCGTCGGGGAGAGCAAGTCCGATCACCCGCGGTGAGCTTCGTCGAGGCGACTGAAGCGAAGCTCAGTCGCAAGCGCGGTGGTGACATCGCACTGCCTGAGGATCCCCAGGCGCCGTGGGTGTTGCCACGCTCACCTCGTGCCGTCGGATTGGCCCGGCGCATGTCGGCGATGCCGGATCGTCTCGCCGACTGGGGCTACAAAGTGAGCACGGGTCCGCTAGTATGGAATCGATACAAAGAACAGCTTCGCACCCGCGCAAGTCGTTCGACGGTACCGATCATCTGGGCGGAGGCAGTCAGCGCAGACGGAGAGTTTTTACTCCGTTCTGACCGTCGCAACCACCTCCCCTTCCTCCATCTCGAAGCGAGTGATGAGTGGCTTCGTGTCAAACGTGGCTGCGTGCTGTTGCAGCGAACAACGGCGAAGGAGCAGGCGAGGCGACTCGTGGCCGCCGAACTCCCGCAGGGGGTAGTCGACGAGCATGGGTCTGTCACTGTTGAGAACCACCTCAACATGCTGATCCCCCTCGTCGAGCGACCGAAAGTCGACACACAGACGCTGGCCGCGTTCATGAACAGCGCCGTAGCGGACGAAGCCTTTCGCTGCATCAGTGGAAGCGTTGCAGTTTCTGCGTACGAAATAGAATCACTTGCCCTGCCACCGCATGAAGACATGCGGCAACTCAGCATCGTGTTGCGCAATCATCCCACACGAATCGAGATCGACCGCACCTGCGCCGAGATCTACGGCACGCCATGAGCACAACACTACCTCCGCTTCCCATCCGTGCCGAAGTAAAAGCCCGTTTGGAGCAGATTTTTCCGGACGGCGCAGAATATCGCTCATTCTGCACGCGACAGATCGCAGCTGACACCGTATTCGTGTTTCTATACATCGGCGCCATCGACGGTCTGGGCTCGTTCCTTGGTCCAAAGCACATCTACAAATTTAGCGACGAGCAGGAGGCGCTGCGGAGCGACGCCGAGAGATTGGCGTATGCGCGAAGTTGCAGTAAGCCTAAGTTTCTGGGACGCGGAGCACAGTGGTACGCGGATAACACACGAGAACCGATCAGAGATGAGACTCTAAGACAGGGCTTGATTCCGGTCGGTGCAGTAGCAGACCGCCCCGACCTTGCGACAACGTCATCAAAGCCACGCTACGCCATCATGGCGGACTTCGCCGCACTATTCGACCCTCGGATCAAAGGGAAGAGACTCGTAGCCCTGATGGAGAAGTGGAGGTCGGACCACCTCGCGCCCGCAGCGAAGGCACGTATTCTAGTCGTACAGTCGGGCCGAACCAATAATACGAGCGGTGTGAGTCTAAGACTCCCCAACGGCGAATCCAGACAGATGAAGCCGGGCCCAAGTTCAGTCGTTACCAAGCACGTCATCGAGGAGTTCGCACCACGATTTCTATCGAATCCGGCCGCGATCTGGGTGAGCGAGAGCGGGAACAAGGTTGTCCACTCGGACAACAAGCTTGCGAAGACCTGCGGCCTGAACATTGATCCATCTCGCAATCTGCCGGATGTAATCCTCGCGGACGTAGCAGGGAAACACATATTTCTTGTCTTCGTTGAGATTGTTCATAGTGATGGTCCGATCTCGGAGATGCGCCGCACGCACCTACTGAAGCTTGCCACAGACTCCGGACTAAAGGAGGACCATGTCGCCTTTGTTACGGCGTACCTTGGTCGAGACCAGGCGCCGCTCCGAAAAAACCTCGCCCAACTCGCGTGGAACTCATTCGTCTGGCTTGCGTCCGAGCCCGAGAACATAATAGCGCTATACGCGGGGGGAAACACACCCACTCCACTACAGGCGCTCGTTCAGCGGGCGGTTCGACTCCATGCTGTGAAGTAGTTGAGCAAGAGCGGAGAACCAGGCCAGGCCGGGCGAGGAGTCATTCGGGCAGCTCGGGGAGAGTAGCCCTCGAGAGCACAGTAAGCGTTTCGGGCAACATGCCAGAGGCCAAGATAGTGGAACGGAAACAGTCTGCGCAACGCGCAACAGCCGACAGCCATCATTCATCATTCAACGCTCGTCGCTCAGCGACGAGGCTCGAGCCGCACCGGCGACTGCGCGAACTGCCGCAGCGCAACCCCGCGCTTCGCCAGCTGCGTCGCGCGGGGGCTAACGCGATGGGATCGGTTGACCGATTCGGCACGTGTCTCGTCATGCACCGCAACCACACCCGCAAACGTCCGCTTCTTCAGCTCGGCCGCCGCGCGTAGCCACGCCGGGCTCGCGTCCTTCGAGCTCAGCTGGCACTCCTCCAGGCCCCGAGGTGTCATGCGCCCGAGGTTCAGTACGAGCGCGCCGGGATTGCGGTCGAGCAGGGCCACGTTGCCTGGCGCATCGCACTTCGGCGGTCGCTCGGTGAACAGGAGTCGCCGCACCGTTGGCGAGTTCACGATGCGATCGACCTCCGAGAGCGCGAACACCCGTGCTGAGAACGGGTGATACTCGACGGCGATCCCGTGGATGCCCTGCCCGAGGACGGCGTCGCGGACGAAGTCTCCGATCTCCTCGGGCAACGCGTGGAACTGAATGGAGAGCGACGGCATGGCTATGGCTCGTAAGGCACGAAGTCGGTCGGCAACCCGCCCGGCCCGTTGAGGTCGTCCAGCGCATCGACCTCGCGCTGGACGGGTGTCGTCCCGTCCGCGCGCACGCGCCCCACGTTCCGTCCACGAAGCTCACCGTCCGGCGTCTCGTACAGGATGTCGGGGCGACGACCCGACTTCTTCCCGCCCGGCGTCAAGATGAGACGCTCCTTCTCACGGCCGCCGCCACCGATGATCGTGTTGTCACCGGCCTCGAGCGCCGCCGCTTCGGCGCGAATCGTGGCGTTGTGTGGCGCGTTCGGATCGGTCTTCGGCCCGCGCTTCGCCCCTCGCCGCGTGCCACCACACCCGCTCCCCGGCTGCGGGCTGAGCCCGAGCGGGTCGCTCTCCACCTCCGGGTCCTCGACGTACCCGTAGACCCGCACCCCCGCGCGCAGCCCCAGCGGATCCCGCGAGATGTACTGGCCGGCACCGGGGTCATAGTACCGGAACCGGTTGTAGTGCAGCCCGGTCTCGTCGTCGAGGTACTGCCCAGCGAGTCGCCAAGGGCACAGCGTCGCGTCGCCCTCCACCTGAGCGCGGCCCCACGCATCGACGACGAGCTCGGCGTCCGCGTCGCCGGAGTCGTCGAGCACGACCAGCGGCCGTCCGACATGGTCGGCCACGATCGCGTGTGCGCCGGACGCGGTGACGCGGGCGAGCGGCGCGTAGCTTCCGGGCTCGAACAGCCACGTGACCACCTCCCCATCGGCGACACCTGCCAACGGCGGGCCTTCGCCACTGAGCTCGGCGACCAAGCGCGGGAACTCGCGCGCCGCCTTGGCGAGCTGCAATGCCCAGCGCGCCTCCGCCTCCTGCGGCGGTAACATCCCCCGCAGCGTCTCCCGCAGCTCGAGCAGCGCCGTCCGTCGGGCCTGCTCGCCCGGTCGCGGCCGCGGCACCGGACGCGGCGCCGCCTCACGCCACTCGTGCAGTACGCGATCGCCATCGGCGACGAAGCAGGTCTGCACCCCATCGCAACGCTTGGTCAGGCGACGATCGAGCGGATCATACGTCATCGCGACGGCGGAGCCGTCGGCACGGTCGATCTGCACGAGACGTCCGGCGTCGTCCCAGTGGAAACGTGTCACCCCGCCATCGGGCTCGCGCCGCGAGCTGAGTCGGCCCTCGCGGTCATGGTCATAGAACGTCGGCCCGTCCGCGGCGTCGCGGACGTGAAGCGCACCCCCCGGCGAGTAGTGGCGATCCCAGCGCCCCGGTGTCGCGAAGACCCGACCGAGCTCGTCGGCGAACCGACCCTCGCGAACACGGTCTTCGTCGCCATTCACCACCGCGACATCGGCATCGTGTTCGAACACTGGCCGGAACGCACCGAAGCTCGACCCTGTGTCACTCCGCTCGAGCAGGCGATCACCCGCCCACCGATACCGCAATACCCGCTCGGAGACGTCGCTTCCGTGAAAGTACTGCAGTGTCGGTCGCCCCATCGCATCGCGTCGCCAGTGAGCGCCCGCGCCACCCGCCAACGCGCGATCCACCTCGTCCCCGACCGCATCGCGCCCGAACACGGCCTCCCACCCAGCCATCCGTCCCGACGCCTGCGCGACGCGGAGCACATCCCCCATCGCGTTGCGAGCGATCGCCACATCGGCGCCGAGGCTCGACCCGAGCGCGACCGCCCGCCCGAGGTGATCGAATCGCCGGCGCACCACCACCTCGCGTCGGTCTACGACGTCGGTGTCCGTCCGCGTGCTGCGCTCCGCGACGACCCGGCCCAGCCCATCCCGATCGAACCCGAGCTCCACGGCGTCGTTGCTGGCCGCGATCAGCCGTCCGGCGGCGTCGTACCCGAATCGCTCCGTTCCCCCGCGCGGGTAGACCGTCTCGACGCGCGCGCCGGCAGCGTCGTAGCCGTGCCGCACCACCACATCGTCCGGCCGATGCTCCGCCACCACGCGCCCGGCGGCATCGCGCTCGAACCTGCTCACGATGCCGTCGATCGTCCGTTCGACGCACACCCGCCCGACCAAGTCGCGCTCGAAGACGTGCTCGCCGCCGCGCTCGTCCACCACCGCGACGACGCGCCCTTCGGTGTCGTGCCGCCACTGCACGGCGTGGCCGCCGACGCGGCGCCATGCCAGCCACCCCATGCCGGCATAGCCGAGGCTCACCTCGCGTCGAGCATCACGCGCCTGCACCACCCTGCCCTCGCCGTCGCGCACGACCTCGCGCACCTCGCCGTCGGGCTCTGCGATCCGCACCCAGCGCCCGGCCGCGTCGTACTGCCGGCGCTGCGTGTGGCCGAGGGCGTCGGTGATCGCCACGAGCTGCCCGAGCGCATCGTAGCTGCGTCGCTCTGTGTGCCCGTCGGGCCCCGTGATCGCGACCAGGTTGTGCGCTGCATCCCACGCAAGCTCGGTGCGCGCACCGACGGCGTCGATCATCGCGACCAGATCCACTCCGGCCCACGCGTACGTCGTCGGGTGCCCCAGCGGGTCCATGCGCGATGCCAGTCGACCCATCGCGTCGTAGCTCCATCGCCACGTCGCACCCGTCGCGTCCACGAGCTCGACGGGCCGGTCGTGCGCGTCGTAGCGGATCTCCGACACCCGCGGCCCGGCCGGCGTCTCCGGTCGCGTGGTCCGGACCCGGTTTCCGCGGTCGTCGTACGCGTACCTCGTCGTCGCCCCGAGCTCGTCGATCTCCGCGGCGAGCCAGGTCGTAGGCGTGTACTCGCGACGCACCGTCGTTCCGTCCGCCTGGACGATCTCCGTGACCATCCCCAGGCCGTCCATCTGGTAGCGCGTGGTCGCGCCGAGCGAGTCCCGCACGATCGTGCGCAGGCCCTGGCGGTCGTACTCGATCACGTGGTCGTGGATCCCGCCGTCGCCCCAGGTCCGCACGCACCGTGCGTATCGGTCGAGGCCGTCGTACTCGAAACAGAACGACAGCCCCTCGCGATCCCACTCGCGGACCAAGAGGTGCGCGTCGTACTCGAACCGCCACGACTTCCCGCAGGCGTCCACGACCTCGACAAGGTCACCAGCGGCGTCGTAGCGGTACTCGGCGTGCTGTCGCAGGCCACGGCCGTCGACCGCCGGGACCCACAGGCGGCGAAGCCGACCGGCGGCATCGTTCTCGAGCTCGAGCACCCGCCCGCAGGCGTCGGTGATCCCGACCAAGCGTGCCTGCCGGTCGTAGCGCAGCGAGATCAGCGACCCCGTGGCGTCGCGGATCTCCACCAGCCGCGCGCGACCGCGGGCCCGTTCATCGGCTGGCTCCCCCGCGATCGCCTCGAACACACGCTTGCCGCCGTCGGCGTCCTCGAGCTCCCACCGCAGCTCGCCGCGGCTCACCAAGGTGCAGCGATCGACCGGGTGCCACAGCCGATCGCCGCGGCGCGCCACGCCATCCGGCAGCGCGTGCGTGCGGAACTCCAGCTCGCGGCCGTCCCCGCCCTGTACCACCACGCAACCGCGTTCGAGCCACACGCTCTGGTCGAACGTGTGCGACCAGCCGTACCCGAGCGGCCCGGCGCGGTCGCACCAGTTGCTGTCGTAGTCGCGCTCGAGCTGCAGCGGCAGTGGACCCGGCAGTGAGAGGTCCACCGCGCTCGTGCTCACGGTGCCGCTCGCGACGTTCACCGGGTGGCCGGTGAAGAAGCACGCGCTCTTGTGGGCCAACCTCCGCAGCCGCGGCCAGCTGTCGGGGATCACGCCGTCGACCGCCGCGTGCAGCTTCTTCGCGGACCACTTGCTCCGCAGCGCGCGCATCCCGAGCATCCCGGCGGCGACGCCCAGATCCACCGCCGGCGGCCCACCGATCATCGTCACCGCAGGCCCACCGGCCGTCGAGACGACCGCCGAGGTCGGCAGCCGCACGGGCTCCGAGCACGACAGCGCGAGCTCGCCGGCCCGGACCGCGCTCGATCCACGCACGAGCACCGTCTTCGATCCCACCACCAGCTCCGCGTCGCTGGGCGTGATCCCCGTGGCGAACACGGTGCCGGGCGGGATGATGATGTGCTTGACCGGCATGCTCGCGGCATCGCCGGTCACCGTGGCCATGCGCCCACCGATCAACACCGGACCCGCGGGATCCACCGGCTGCCCGACCGCCATCGCCAGCAGCGCGCCCGTGACCTCGGCGACGACGTAACCCACAGGGTCGAATACGACGCTGCAGTGGGGATGGGGGAACGGCGTGGGTGTCGGCGCTGGCGTCGGCACCATCTCGAGGTGGAGATCGACGCCGACGACGATGTCGAACCACGTGCTCGCGAGCGCCATCAGCGGTCCTCCTCGCTGTCGGACTCGGACAGCACGGGATGGTCCCGACGCGCAGACAGATCCGCCAACACCCGCGCGGCGAGCGAACCGCTTCGGCGCGCCGCCGCATCGGACGAGGCGTCGGCGAGCGTGACGGCCTGCGCGAGGAAGGTGATCGCCTGCGGCCCCATCCGGAGCTCGAGCGCCACGACGCCGGCCAGCCGACTCGCCTCGACCGCGAGCACATCGCTCGAGCTGCGCTGCGCCGCGATGGCCGCATCGGCGTACGCGACCAACGCCGCGTGTCGCTCGCCGCGGATCGTCCGCGCCGCGGCGAGCCCGAAGCCCGCGGTGGCAGCGTGCTCGGACCGGTCGTGGGCGTGCGCCGACTCGATCGCGCGCAGGTACACCGTCTCGGCCTCGCGCGGGACACCGGCGGCGACGAGGTGACCGCCGAGCGCGAGCTCGAGCACGATTGCGTCGTCCGTCCACCCGGCTGCACTCGCGAGGTCGCGCGCGCGGCGTTGCGCCTCGACGGCGGCGGCCCCGTCACCCCGTGCCGAGGCCAGGGTGGCCGCGAGCGAGAGTCGTCCGATCTCGAGCCGCTGCTCGCCGTCGGGATCCGCCACGCGGCTGGGGACGTCACGACGTGCGGGTCGCGTCACCCCACGTGGCCGCGCGCCAACGCGTCCGGCGGCGAGGGCGTCGAGCTCGGCGTCGCGCGTGCCAGTGGATGCACGCGCATCCACCTGCCTCGCGCGCGGCCCGAGGCCGACGACGCACGGGACCATCGCGCCCTCGTCCACCGCGACGACGATCCACCGCACGGGCGCGAGCGTCGGTGCACGCATCAGCCGATCCACGGCCTCACGAAATCTCGCGGGGGCTACGAGCTCCGGCGGGGCCAACACCACGACGAGCCCCTCGGCGCCGCGCGGACTGGCATGCAACAGCTGCTGCAGCTGCTGCGCGAACGCGACCTGCTCGTCGTCGCCATCGGGCGCCTCGGGCAATGCGGGCACCGAGTCCTCGGCGCCCTGGCGGCGAGCGAGGTGGACCTGCCGTGCGAACGCGGCCCGCGCTCGCCACCCGGGACACTCGACCGTGTGCGCCTGCTCGAGCGCGACGAACGGCGCGGCGTTGTCGGGTCGATGCTCGTGCGCCACGATCAGCCCGACGATCGACGCGCGCAGCTCGGGGTCGACGATCACGTGCAACAGGCGACAGCTGGGGTCGCGGACGAACGCCGAGACGGCCGCGAGCAGCGGCTCGAGGGACGCGTTGCGCGATGCTACTGCGGCGGGATCGACCATGTTCACGACTCCACCCGCGCGTCCGCGGCAACCTCGCCGAGCACGCGACGCGCCCGCAGCCAATCGATCCGATGTTCGGGCGACGCGACCGCGATCATCACCACGTCCAGCGCGCGGCCACCCACCTCGACGAGCCGCGTTCGCACGTCGTGCTTCCGGCCGTCGAACATCTGCGCGGTGGCGGCCCACCCGGGACCACTCGGGTCCGCGGCGAGTGCGGTCAGCAGCACCCCGCCGGCTCGCCAGACGATCGCCGCCACGCGACGCACGTGGGCCGCAGCGTCGATCGGCGTATCCGGGCCGGCCAGGCGCAGCAACACGTAGGCGCGCGTGGGCCGGGCCTCGTGCTCGATCCATGCGAGCACCGCGATCGCGTCGGCGGATGCGTCGCCCTGCACGCGCCAGCTCGACGGTAGCTCGAACACCAAGCTCGGCGACGTCCCGACGCGGTGCAGCTGCCATCGCTCGGCGCGCAGCGGACCCGCGCTCAACAGGTCGAAGCGCTGCACGAGTTCGGGATGCAGCGCGCGTTGCGGGGCCGCGAACGTCGACAGCTGGACCACACGCGCGCCGTCCTGCACCGCGACCCGAGCAACGTCGGCTTGGGCGACGTCGATGCGCGCGACGTCGACGCGGGCAACACGGGCCAGATCGGCGGCCGGGAGGTGCGTGAGCTCGACTCGCCCCGGCGTCGCCCGCCGTATGCGAACGTCCTGTACCCCCTGCAGCGCCGCGCAGTGGATGCACCACTCATCGAGCCGGACGTCGAAGGGGACCTGCGCGACGCTGATCACCGCGAAGGGGGTCCGCAGCTCGGATGTCGCCGAGAACGCCGCCAGCGTCCGCCCGGCGCCGAGACGCGCGAGCGCTCGGGGATCCGCGTCGACGCGTCGCCAGCCGTCGGGGATCCAGACGCGACAAGCCAGGGTCCGGTCGAAGGAGTCACGCACGATGGTGGGAGTCGGTTGCAGTCGCGAATCGCCGGCTGAGGTCATTCGCCGGGCCGCATGAGCAAGTCCCGCGCCACCGGCGGGGGTCTTCGACCCCGAGGTGTTGGTCACACGTCCAGCGCGTCCGCGAACCTCGACGTTCCTCGTCGCCACGCACAGGTGCATCTCGGGTTGCCCGCGGCCTCGAACCGCG
>LNFM01006676.1_pt1 | contig 42405 bp, 44 predicted proteins | sample 596031 | NCBI WGS metagenome assembly LNFM01 (sample SAMN04254537, study PRJNA301005) | activated carbon metagenome | isolation source: dual media filters at the Ann Arbor, Michigan drinking water treatment plant | place: USA: Ann Arbor
AGAAGATGCTGCCCAGCACCAGAAGGATCAGACCGAAGGTGGGCAGCGTGGACAGGAACGCGATGCCCACCTGCTTGAGCGTGAGCTTCTCGGCGTCGGCCGGGCGCGGCGGCACGAGGTCGGGCCGTACAAAACCCACCGCCACGATGAAGATCATGTACAGCACGCCTAGCGCCACGCCGGGAATGAGCGCACCCATGAACAGGTCGCCCACCGACACCGACACCTGATCGGCCATCAGCACCAGCATGATGGACGGGGGGATCAAAATGCCGAGCGTGCCGGAGGCCGCCACCACGCCCGAGGCGATGGCCTTGCTGTAGTGGTGCTGCAGCATGATGGGCATGCTGAGCATGGCCAGCAGCACGACCGACGCGCCGACGATGCCGGTGCTGGCGGCCAGCAGAATGCCGATGACCACCACGGTCAGCCCCAGGCCGCCGCGGATGCCGCCGAAGACCTTGACGAAGTTGCGCATCATCGTGTCGGCCACGCCCGACTTATCGAGCATCAGGCCCATGTAGACGAACATGGGCAGGCTGACCAGCACCCAGTTGCTCATGATGCCGTCGAAGCGGTCGATGACAGCGCTGAACTTGGCCCAACTCGTCATCAGGAAGGTGTCGAGGCCGAACTGTTGGCCCAGAAAGATGCCGATCGCTGCAAAGACCAGTGACGCGCCAGCGAGCAGCCAGGCCACCGGAAAGCCGCTGAACAGCGCCAGGATGAACACCAACATCAGTGCGATGGCGAGATATTCGTAGAAAGGAAGCATGGTCCGGCCCCCTCAGTTCGCGACGGGGCGCAGGCTCGCCAGGGCGGCCCACACACGCGTCAACCGGCCCATGGCCACGAGTGCCAGCAGCGCAAAGGCAGTGACGAGGAACGACTTCAGGAACCAGCGGTAAGGCAGCCCGCCCGGCGCCGCCGACACCTCGTTCAAACTCCACGAAGACCAGAAGAAGGGCAGCGCGAACCACAGGACCACCAGCGTGAACGGCAGCAGCAGTCCGGCAATGCCCACCACCTCGATCCAAAGCCGTGTTTGGGGGCGAAACTTCTCGGCCAGCACGTCGATGCGCACGTTGCGCTCGCGCATCTCGGTGAAGCTCAGGCCGAGCATGAAGCCGATGGCGTAAAGGTGCCATTGCAGCTCTTCCATCGCGACCGAGCCCTTGCCGAAGGCATACCGCGCCACGACCTGGACCACGATCACCAGCACCAGCAGCGGCCACATCGCCGAGGCGACTTCACCGATCCAGCTGACGAAGCGGTCGACGGCGCGCGAAAAGGCCGTCACCGGAAGGTTCAGTAAATGACGCGCCGCCGCGGGTGGTGCGAGAGGGTTATCCACGATCAGGTCTCCTGGAGGACGGTGTCGGGCACCGGCCATTCGTTATTTATTTGTGCGCGGCAAAGGGGCACGCCCGCGTGCTGAAGACTCGCGAGGCGGGCCGTGGCGGGCGGCGCGTGAGGCACGCGCCGGTTGCGTGGCATGTAGCCCAGGTCGTGCCACTTGCGGTTCTTGTTCTGGAAGGCCGACATGCTGTCGTAGACCTTCTTGAACGTCGGGTCCTTGGCGGACTCCTCGGCCAGCACTTCCTTGGAGGCTTTTGCAAAGGCGTCGAGCAAGGGTTTGCTGAATTGATGCAGCTTCACGCCCTCTTTCTCGAACTTGGTCAGCATGTCACCCTGCAGGGCTTCCGACTTGGCCAGCGCCATGATCACCCCGGCGGTACAGGTGGTCTCGATCTGCGCCTGCGTCTGCGGCTTGAGCTTGGCCCACGCCGCCGTGTTGACGTACAGGTACTGGTTGGTGGAAGGCTGATGCCAGCCCGGCAGATAGTAGTTCTTGGCCACCTTGTCGAAGCCGAGCTGGTCGTCCACCGTGGGCAGCGAGAACTCGGTGCCGTCGAGCACGCCTTTTTCCAGCGCCTGGAACAACTCGCCGCCCGGCAGCATGGTCACCGACGCCCCCAGTCTCTGATAGATCTTGCCGCCGAGCGCAGCGGCACGGAACTTCAGGCCCTTCAGATCGTCGGGCGTCTTGATTTCCTTCTTGAACCAGCCGGCGGCCTCGGGGCTGATCGAGCCGCAGAAAATGGGGTAGACGTTGTGCGGCTTGAAGGCTTCCTTGAGCAGCGCGTCGCCGCCGCCAAAGTACATCCACGCGGCGAACTGCGGCGTCTCCATGCCGAAGGGCAGGGCGCCGAAAATGGCCGACACCGGCACCTTGCCGAGCTCGTAACCCATGAAGCTGTAGCCGGCCTCCACCTTGCCTGAAGATACGGCGTCGAAGATGCCGAGTGCGGGCAACAGCTTGCCGGGCTCGAAGACCTGCAGGTTGATGCTGCCCCCGCTGATCTTCTTCAGTTGTTCGGACACCCAGGGCATGGTGTCGCCAAGCGCGGTGAGGTTGGAACCGAAAGCCATGGGGATGCCCCAGCGGACGGTTTCCTGGGCCGAGGCGGGGGCGGTAGCCAACACGGCGCTGGCCAGGGCCAGGGCTGACAAGGACTTCTTGAACTTGGCTTGCATCGATCGTCTCCGGAAGGGTTGAATTCGTTCTTATAAAGCGATCCTCTCGCCCGCGTTTGACGGCAGGGTCGGGTCAATTACAACGAGGATGGTCGGTGACCCACCCACGCGACGGCAATGTTAGGGCCTGATGCCGCCGCGGCATCACGAGAATCGTGGCCCGTCGCAGTTTGAAGTATTGGCGTTGCGCTTGAGGAACATCCGGGCGGCGCACAGGCCCGGCGCTTCCCTGGCGCGCGCCCGGCCACGACCATCTGCAACGGTTGCAGTTACACCTGGTCGACGCGGACAGACCCTCAACATGAGCCGCACACAACGACCCCTGCCTTGACGCGGCCTGTCACCGGAGGGAAACGTGAGAGGCGGAGCAGATTGCTTCTCGCCACCCCGGCACGCGCTACTTCGACAACAGCCGCATCGCCCGCGTCAGCCCGTCGAGCGACAGCGGGAACATGCGCCCGCCGATGATCTGGTTGACGAGGCTGATCGACTGCCGGTACTGCCACAGTCCCTCGGGCTCGGGGTTGATCCAGGCGTGTTTCGGAAAGTGTGCAGCAAAGCGCTGCAGCCACACCGCACCCGCCTCGGCGTTGTTGTGCTCGACACTGCCGCCGGGCTGCAGGATCTCGTACGGGCTCATCGTTGCATCGCCGACGAAGATCAGTCGCCAGTCCGGGTTGTACTTGCGCAGCACGTCCCAGGTATCGAACTTCTCGGCAAAGCGGCGGCGGTTGTTGCGCCACACGTATTCGTAGACGCAGTTGTGGAAGTAGTAGATCTCCAGGTGCTTGAGCTCGCTCTTGGCAGCCGAGAACAGTTCCTCCACGCGCTTGATGTGCTCGTCCATGGTGCCGCCCACGTCGAGCAGCATCAGCACCTTCACCGCGTTGTGACGCTCGGGCACCATCTTGATGTCGAGCCAGCCGGCGTTGCGCGCGGTGCTGGCGATGGTGTCGGGCAGGTCGAGCTCCAGGTCGGCGCCCTGGCGTGCAAAGCGGCGCAGGCGGCGCAGCGCGACCTTGATGTTGCGGGTGCCCAGTTCCACTTCGTCGTCGTAGTCGCGGTAGCTGCGTGCTTCCCAGACCTTGACCGCGCTTTTGCCGCCGGCGCTTTTGCCGCCGACGCGGATTCCCTCGGGGTGCTTGCCGCCGGTGCCGAACGGCGAGGTGCCACCGCTGCCGATCCACTTGCTGCCGCCGTGGTGCGCCTCGTTCTGTTCTTCGAGCCGCTTGCGGAATTCCTCCATCAGCTTGTCGAAGCCAAGCTTCTCCAGCTGCGCCAGTTCTTCAGGAGTGAACTCGCGTTCGAGCAGCGACTTGAACCACTCGTCCGGAATCTCCTTGGTGATATCGAGCGTGGTGGTGACGCCGTTGAAGTACTCGCCGAAGGCGCGGTCGAACTTGTCGTAGTGCGACTCGTCCTTGACCATCGTGGCGCGCGCCAGGAAGTAGAACTCGTCGATCGACGGGGCGATGACGTCGCCCTTGATCGCCTCCAGCAGCGTCAGCAGCTCATTGATGGACACCGGCAAGCGGGCGGCGCGCAGGTGATAGAAGAAGTTGATCAGCATGGCGTCAAGCCCTCCAGCGCGGGTCGTTGCGCTGCGCGGGCAGTGGCGGTTGCGCGTCATCTACCCTCGGCAGTGCGTCGTCCACACGCAGCCAAGGCAGCCGATCGGCGACGCAGATGTGCACCGCGGGTGCAATCTCTTCCGCCCGATCAACCGCCCCCAAATGGACGGATACGAACGCCCAGCGCGCCGGGTCAACGCTGCGCGAGAACATCACCGTGCCGCAGTGCGGGCAGAAGCCCCGCTCGAACTCGGACGTGGTGGCGACGAAGCGTGGTGTGCCCCGGGTCACTGCAAAGCTTTCACGCGGCGTATTGGCAAACGCCATCAGCGCCGCACCCGATGAACGGCGGCAGATGGAGCAATGGCAGTACCCGCTGTCATGGACGTCATGGAAGCGAAAGCGGATCGAGCCGCAGAAGCAGCCCCCGTCGAAGCAGCCTCGGTAGAGCATCAGCGGCTGCGCTCCAGCTGCCAGGCCAGATGGGCTTTCACGTCCGGCCACTCGGCTCCGGTGATGCTGTACATCACCGTGTCGCGCACGGTGCCGTCGCGGCGCAGCGCGTGGTGACGGAGCACGCCGTCCTTGCGCGCGCCGAGCCGTTCGATCGCCCGCTGCGAGGTGAAGTTCATGTGGTCGGTGCGCAGGCCAACCACCTGGCAGCCCAGCGCCTCGAACGCGTGCCCGAGCAGCAGCATCTTGGTCTCGGTGTTGATGGCACTGCGCTGCACCCGCTGCGCGTACCACGTGTAGCCGATCTCCACCCGGTCGATCGCGACAACGATGTCGTGATAGCGGGTGCAGCCGACCACGCGGCCACTGGCGTTCTCGCGCACCACGAACGGCAGCATGGAGCCATCGTGCTGACCCATCAACGCGTTGGCGATGTAAATGGCGGTCTGATCCGGCTCGGGCACCGAGGTCACGCGCAGGTGCCACAGACTGCCGTCGGACGCGGCCTTCTGCAGGTCGGGTTCATGCTCGGCATGCAGTGGCTCCAGCCGCACGTGGCGGCCGTACAGCGTCACGGGCTCGGGCTTCTTCATCCGAGGCGGGCCAGCGCTAGCGGTTGTGGCGGGCCATATAGACCAGGCGCTCGAACAGGTGCATGTCCTGCTCGTTCTTCAGCAAGGCGCCGGCCAGCGGCGGCACGAACAGCTTGTCGTCCTTGGCGCGCAGTGCGTCGGCCGGGATCTGCTCGGCCACCAGCAGCTTGAGCCAGTCGAGCAGTTCGGAGGTCGACGGTTTTTTCTTCAGGCCGGGCAGGTCGCGGATCTGGAAGAACGCCGACATCGCGTTGGCCAGCAGCTCCGCGCGCAGCTTGGGATAGTGAACGTCGACGATCGCCTGCATCGTCGTCGCGTCGGGGAAGCGGATGTAATGGAAGAAGCAGCGGCGCAGGAAGGCGTCGGGCAGTTCCTTCTCGTTGTTCGAGGTGATCACCACCAACGGCTTGTGGCGCGCCCGAATCGTCTGCCGCGTCTCGTAGACGTAGAACTCCATGCGGTCGAGCTCGCGCAGCAGGTCGTTCGGGAATTCGATGTCGGCCTTGTCGATCTCGTCGATCAACAGCACCGTCGGTTCGTCCGCGGTGAACGCCTGCCACAGCACGCCCTGCACGATGTAGTTGTGGATGTCCTTGACGCGCTCCGAACCAACCACATCGGCGAGCTGGCTGTCGCGCAGACGGCTGACAGCGTCGTACTCGTACAGGCCCTGCTGCGCCTTGGTCGTGCTCTTGATGTGCCAGGCCAGCAGCGGCATGGACAGTGCGCGCGCCACCTCCTCGGCCAGCATCGTCTTGCCGGTGCCGGGTTCGCCCTTGATCAGCAGCGGTCGTTGCAGCGTCAGCGCCGCATTGACCGCGAGCTTGAGGTCGTCGGTAGCGACGTAGGAATCAGAACCTTGGAATCGACGCATGGGCGGGCAGGGCGTGGGCGGTGGTGGCAATGCGACGGTGGCGATGCGACCCGCAGTTTGCGGTGCGCGCGTATAGCGCCGAACGTGTCCAATTGAGTATACGCAGCGCAAACATCGCGTGCCTCTGGGCTAGAATCCGCGTCGATTTTTTGTCTTTGCTCAACCCGCGCGCCGGCTTCGTGCCAGTGATCTCCTCGGTTGCGGCTCGCACCCTTGAATCTTCTCTTGGATCGCCACTCATGATGAACACCAGGACCTGGATCGCGGCGGCGGCAGCCTTGATGCCGCTGGCAGCGCTGGCCCAGCAACCGGCGGCGCCGGCTGCTGCAGCGACGAGCGTGCCGAAGGTAGTCAACGTCTCCATGTGCTCCGGCTGCCACACGATCCCCGGCTACCAGGCCTCGTTCCCGCGCGTGTACCGCGTGCCGATGATCTCCGGCCAGTCGGCCAAGTACCTGGAGGCAGCGCTGCTCGCGTATCGCAAGGGAGATCGCAATCATCCGACCATGCGCGCCATCGCCATGGGCCTGGATGATGCCGAGATCGCGGCACTGGCCGCCTATTACGCTGCCCGCGGCAGCGATGCAACCAAGTAGGGGTGCCAGGATGAATAGCTTTGTGAAACTCGCCTCGGCTGCTGCGCTGTTTGCGGTGGCGTTGGCAGCACACGCCGCCGACCTGCAGGCCGGCCAGAAGATCGCCGACGCACAGTGCGCCGCCTGCCACGGCAAGGACTTCAAGTCGCCGATCGATCCAAGCTACCCGAAGCTGGCTGGCCAGTACGCGGATTATCTGGCGCAGACGCTGATCGCCTACCAGCGCGGTGACCGCAAGAACCCGATCATGGCGGGCTTGGCCAAGCCGCTGTCGCGGCAGGACATCATCAATCTCTCGGCTTACTTCGAATCGCTGCCCGGCCCGCTCTCTCACCGGCGCTAGCGGCTCAAGCGTGGCAAAGAAAGGGGCGCAAAGCGCCCCTTTCTTTTTCTGGCGACTGATTGAAGCAGCTAGGACGTGGCGCGCCGCCGCAGGCAATCGATGTAGGCGTCGTTGATTGCCTGTGGATCGGCCGGCAACACACCGCGCTGCGACTCCCACAGCACGCGTCCCAGGCACTCAATCGCTTCATGCACGGCGTCGTGCTCGCTGCCGGCGCGTGCGGCCAGCTGCATGAAGGCAGCCCGAATACCGGGTGGCTGATCGATCGACAACTGTTCCTCGATCGCCAGGTGCATCGACAAGTGCAGGAACGGATTGCTCTGGCCGCGCTCGACCGAGAAATCGGCGGTCACCGCGTGGTCGGAATCGTCGAGCAGCGCGTGGTACTCGGGATGCACGTCGACCCACTTCAGCGCGGTGGCTTCCAGCGGGGTCAGCACCTCGCCGGCACGGCGTTTGCGCCAGACCTCGCAGAAGAAGCGGCGTACCTCGTCGCGACTGGGATTGAACACCGCTCAGCGTCCCTCAGCCGACCTGCGCCAGGGTCTTGGGGCGAAACTCGCACCACGTGCTGATGGTGCAGCGCCAGCACTCAGGCTTGCGCGCCTTGCAGACGTAACGTCCGTGCAGGATCAGCCAGTGATGCGCATCCTGACGGAACTCTTCCGGCACAAACTTCAGCAGTTTGCGTTCGACCTCGTCGACAACCTTGCCCGGTGCGATGCCGGTGCGGTTGGACACGCGGAAGATGTGCGTGTCCACCGCGATGGTCGGCTCGCCGAACGCGGTATTGAGCACCACGTTCGCCGTCTTGCGGCCGACACCCGGCAGGGCCTCGAGCGCTGCGCGGTCGCGCGGAACCTCGCCGCCGTGCTGCTCCAGCAGCATCCGGCACAAGCCGATGACGTTCCTGGCCTTGGTGCGGTACAGGCCGATGGTCTGGATGTACGGCGTCAGGCCCGCCTCGCCGAGTGCGAACAACTTTTGCGGTGTGTCGGCCACCGCAAACAGCTTGACGGTGGCGAGGTTCACGCTCTTGTCGGTCGCCTGTGCCGACAGCACCACGGCGACCAGCAGTTCGAACGGCGTGCGGTACGTCAGTTCGGTGGTCGGGTGCGGATTGGCGTGGCGCCAGGTCTCGAACATGGCGCGCCGCTTGTCGGCATTCATGGGGCGGCTCCACCGGATGGCGCGGCCACCGTGGCGCGACGGGCACGGGCGCGCTCCATCGCCGCCTGCACGACCGCCTTTTTCTGATCGCTCTGTTCAAGCGTGAGATCGTCACGCCCATCGAGTTCGCGCAGCTTGGCCACCGGCTTGGTGGCGAGGCGCTCCTCGTTGTCGAGCTTGTCTTGCGCCAGTCGCACCGTGCGGCGATGAAACCGTGCGCGCGCAACGGCTGCATCGTCGCTGCTCCAGGCCCGCGGTGGATGGACCTCGATCATCGCGATGCAGTCCATCGGGCAGGGCGCGACGCACAGATCGCAACCGGTACACACCTGCGGCAACACGGTGTGCATGCGCTTGGTGGCGCCGATGATGGCGTCGACCGGACAGGACTCGATGCAGAGCGTGCAGCCGATGCACAGCGCTTCGTCGATCCGCGCGACGCGCAGTGCTTGCTCGGTGCCGTGGGTGAGATCGAGCGTCAGCGGCGCGCGGCCAAGCAGCGAGGCGAGCTTGGCGATGCCCGGCGTGCCACCTGGCGGGCATCTATTGATCTGTGCGCTGCCTGTGGCGATCGCCTCGGCGTAGGGCCGACAACCGGCGAAACCGCACTTCCTGCACTGCGTCTGGGGCAGCAGGGCATCGATGCGGTCGGCCAGCAAATCGAGTGGATCCAGCGGGGTGGCTAGCACGGTGCGGTCGGCAGCGTTCATGTTCCGATTATCACAGCTGCGTCATGGCTCGCAGTTGGTTCGGCAGGTACCCGGCTGCGCGCTCGCGCGGCCCAGCGCCTCAGGCGCTGGCGCGAATGAAATCGCGAATCTGCGGGTAGATCATTTCGCGCCAGCGGCGCCCGGAGAAGATGCCGTAGTGGCCCACGCCCATCGCGGTCAGGTGGTTCTGCTTGGACTTCGGAATGCTCACGCACAGGTCGTGTGCTGCCTGCGTCTGACCGCTGCCAGAGATGTCGTCCAGTTCGCCTTCGATGGTGAACAGCGCCACCGACTTGATGTCCTCGGGCGCTACGCGCACCCCGTTCACATGCCAGGTGCCGTTGGGCAGCCGATGCTCCTGGAACACGATCTTGATCGTGTCCAGGTAGTACTCGGCCGGCAGGTCGAGCACGGCGTTGTACTCGTCGTAGAAGCGGCGGTGCGCCTCGACATCGTCCTGGTCACCCTTGACGAGATCGAGGTAGTAGTCGTAGTGCGAGTTCATGTGGCGATCCGGGTTCATCGCGACGAAGCCGGCGTGCTGCAGGAAGCCCGGGTACACCTTGCGCAGGTAGCCCGGGTACTGCGAAGGCACCTTGAAGATCACGTTGTTCTCGAACCAGTCGAACGGCTTCTTCTTCGCCAGCGCGTTGACCTGGGTCGGGTTGCGGCGGGTGTCGATCGGCCCGCCCATCATGGTCATCGAGCGTGGCAGCTTCGGATCCTTGGCGGTGCTCATCAAGGAAATCGCGGCGAGCACAGGCACCGTGGGCTGGCACACCGAGATGACGTGGACGTCCGGCCCCAGGTGCTGGATGAACTCGATCACGTAGGCGACGTAGTCGTCCAGGTGGAACGGTCCGGCCGACAGCGGCACCAGCTTGGCATCGGTCCAGTCGGTGATGTAGACGTCGTGGTCGGGCAGCATGGCGCGCACGGTGTCGCGCAGCAGCGTGGCGTAGTGGCCGGAGAGCGGTGCCACCACCAGGATCTTGGGGTCGGCGGCGCGGGCGGCCAGCGCCTTGGGCAATTGACGAACAAAGTGCAGCAACGTGCAGAACGGCTTGACGACCGCCTGTTCCTCGACGATCGCTACCTCGACATCCTTGATGGTCGTCGTATGCAGGCCGAACTCGGGCTTGTCGTAATGCTTGCCCAGACGGTGCAGCAGGTCGTAGCCGGCCGCCATGCGGCGTGCGAAGGGCGTGTACGACAGCGGGCTGTAAGGCGAAGAAAACAGCTCCGATGAAGCCTGCGCCCACAACGACAGCGGATTCATCAACTTCCGCTGAATGTCATGCAAGTGATAGAGCAACGCAGTTCTCCCGTTCCAGACGAGCGCGGCACTGGGGAAAGGCTCCGCCGTTACCGCAAGTTCGCGTTCCCGTACGAGAAAGACCGGACGCACGAACGGGTCAGTGTATCTCCCCCCGGCAATCCGTGAACCACGAAAGTTGGTGGCAGTGTCAGGCAGTGTCCGCAGACTCGGCGCCGAGTTGACAAATCACCGCCACCGGCAGGCGCGCAGCGGCTGCAGTGAAATCGAACGTTGCGGGAAACGGAACGTCTCTGCGCCCGCTAAGACAGCGGGTGCGTCTAACGCTCCAGGTACTGCATCTTGACGCGGACATCTTTCCACTCATCGGCATCGGCCGGGTGCGGCTTCATGCGGGTGATGGACGGCCAGTTCTTGGCCAGTTCGATGTTCAGCGGGATGAAGTGACGCTGGTCTTCGGGCACGTCTTCCTCGGCGTAGATCGCGTTGACCGGGCACTCGGGGATGCACACGGCGCAGTCGATGCACTCGTCCGGATCGATGGTGAGGAAGTTCGGCCCTTCACGGAAGCAGTCCACCGGACAGACGTCGACACAATCGGTGTACTTGCACTTGATGCAGGGTTCGGTGACGACGTGTGTCATAGCGGGGGTTGCGCGTAGGGAGGCTCACGAAGGAGAGCCGACGCCGGCTATTCTATCGCGCCGCGTCATCCCGTTCCGACGCGAAACCCATGGCCATACGAGGGATCGGATGATCAAAGAACTGCTCCTATCTAGGCAGCGTCGGCAATTGCTCGCGGCCGCGGCGGGTGGCGCCGTCCTGCCGACTGTGCACGCGCAGGGCAAGGCGGCCGCCGGCAAGCCGATCCGCGTGGGCGAGATCAACAGCTATTCGACGATCCCGCAGTTCCTGGTGCCGTACCGCAAGGCCTGGGAACTTGCGGTCGACGAGGTCAACGCCGCCGGCGGCCTGCTCGGTCGGCCACTGCAGGTCATCGCGCGCGACGACGCGGGCAAGCCCGACGATGCGATCCGCCATGCCACCGAACTGGTGTCGAGCGAGAAGGTCGACCTGCTGGCCGGCACGTTCCTGTCGAACGTCGGCCTTGCCGTGGCCGATTTCGCGCTGCGCAACCGCACGCTGTTCCTCGCCAGCGAACCGCTGACTGACGCCTTGGTGTGGGAGAAAGGCAACCGCTACACCTTCCGCCTGCGCGCCAGCACCTACATGCAGAGCGCCATGCTGGTCGACGAGGCGGCCAAGCTGCCGGCCAAGCGCTGGGTCACGATCGCGCCGAACTACGAGTACGGCCAGAGCGCGGTGGCGAGCTTCAAGGCGCTGCTGGCGGCGCGCCGGCCCGATGTGCAGTTCGTCGCCGAACAGTGGCCCGCGCTCAACAAGCTCGAGGCGGGCAGCACGCTGCAGGCAGTATTGGCGGCGCGGCCGGAGGCCATCTTCAACGTCACCTTTGGGGCCGACCTGGCGCGTCTGGTGCGCGAAGGCAACCTGCGCGGATTGTTCCCGCGCTTGCCGGTGGTGAGCCTGCTCTCGGGCGAACCGGAGTATCTGGACGTGCTGCGCGACGAAACCCCGGATAACTGGACCGTCACCGGCTATCCGTGGGATCAGATCGCCACCCCCGAGCATGCGCGCTTCTTCAACGCCTATTACCGTCGGTTCAACGACTATCCGCGCTTAGGCTCGGTGGTCGGCTACGCGATGATCCAGGCGATCGCGGCGGCGATCACGCGCGCCCGATCGACCGACACCGGCAAGCTCATCGGTGCGCTGCGCGGCCTCAATTTCACCTCGCCGTTCGGCCCGGTGACCTTCCGCGCGCTCGATCACCAGTCCACCATGGGCGCCTATGTGGGCAAGCTGGCGGTGCGCGCGGGCAAGGGCACGATGGTCGAGTGGCGTTATGCGGACGGTGCCAAGTTCCTGCCGACCGATGCCGAGGTGAAGAAGCGCCGTCCGCCGGCAGCATCGACCTAGTTGCATCCGCGCCGGCCACCGCCCGTTGCGGTATCGGCGTGTCACGTGGAATTGACCGCATGCGCGAGCGATTGCGAGCGTCGCGCTTGCAGTAGGCTTGCGCGCCCGACGACCCACGCGCGACCACCCCGGCCCCCTTGGACCTGTTCCTGCCCCAGCTGCTGACTGGCCTGGCCTATGCATCGACGCTGTTCCTGGTCGCGGCCGGCCTGACCATCATCTTCGGCGTCACGCGCGTGGTGAATTTCGCGCACGGCTCGCTGTACATGCTGGGCGCCTACCTCGCCTACACGATCACCGCCGAGCTGCCGCGCACGCCTGTCGGCTTCTTCGGCGGCCTGCTGCTGGCCGGGGTGGTGGTGGCCATCATCGGCGTGGCGATCGAAGTGCTGATCCTGCGGCGCATCTATGCCGCGCCCGAGATCTTTCAGTTGCTCGGCACCTTCGGCATCGTGCTGATCGTGCAGGACCTCGTGCTCTGGCTGTGGGGACCGGAAGACCTGTTCGCGCCGCGCGCACCGGGGCTGTCGGGCGCGGTCGAGATCGCCGGTGCGCTCGTGCCGCAGTACGCGCTGTTCCTGCTCGCCGCCGGACCGGTCGTCTTCGTGCTGCTCTGGCTGCTGTTCCATCGCACGCAATGGGGCATCAATGTGCGTGCTGCCACGCAGGACGGCGAGATGGCCGAGGCGCTCGGTGTCGATCGCCGCCGCCTGTTCACTACGGTGTTCGCGCTCGGCGCGTTCCTCGCCGGGCTGGGCGGGGCGCTGCAGATTCCGCGCGAGTCGGTCACGCTGCAGATGGATCTGGCGGTGATCGTCGAGGCGTTCGTGGTGGTGGTGGTGGGAGGCCTCGGGTCGATTGGCGGCGCGCTGCTGGCGTCGATCCTGATCGGTTTGCTGCACGCCTTTGGCATCTGGTTGCTGCCGCAGTCGACGTTGGTGCTGGCGTTTCTGGCGATGGCGGTGGTGCTGGTGATCCGGCCCTACGGTTTGCTCGGCCGCGCGCAGGTGATCGCCCGCGGCGGTGGCGAACTTCATGCGCCGTTCATCGCTGCCGATCGTCGGCTCAAGCTCGTGGCGGCGGCCGTGTTGGCCGCTGCCGCCAGTGCACCGTTGTGGGCGGGCGACTACCTGCTGGTGGTGCTGACCGACATCGCGATCCTCGCCGTGTTTGCGGCGAGCCTGCACTTCTTCATGGGGTTGGGCGGCATCACCTCGTTCGGCCACGCAGCGTTCTTCGGGGCCGGCGCCTATGCCGCCGCGCTGCTGGCCAAGTACGCGCAGGCGCCGTTTTTCGCCGGGCTGATTGCCGGGCCGCTGGCCGCCGGTGCCGCGGCCCTGCTGTGCGGCTGGTTCGTGTTGCGCGCGCAGGGGGTGTACGCGGCGATGCTCACGCTCGCCTTCGCGCAGATCCTGTGGTCCGGCGCCACCCAGTGGATCGACGTGACCGGCGGCGACAACGGCATCCTCGGCCTGTGGAACGGGCTGCCGCCCTGGCTCACCGAGCGCAACGCCTACTTCCTCCTGACACTGGCGCTGGCGGTGGCGGCGCTGTTGCTGCTGCGGCGTGCGGCCTATGCGCCGTTCGGCGTGGCATTGCGCGCGGTGCGTGACGCCCGCGCCCGCGCCGAAGCCAGCGGCATCGATGCGCAGCGCGTGCAGTGGGCAGCGTTCGCCGCCGGCGGCCTGCTGGCGGGCCTGGCCGGCGTGCTCAACGCCTATCAGAAGGGTTCGGTGTTCCCCAACAGCCTGTCGATCGCGCAGTCGCTCGACGCGCTGGTGATGGTGCTGCTCGGCGGACTGCAGACCCTGGTCGGGCCCCTGCTTGGTGCCGCCGCTTATCACGCGCTCGCGGTGGAACTGACGCGCGGCACCGAGCACTGGCGCCTGGTGCTCGGCGTGGCGATCGTGCTGCTGGTAGTGGTGTTCCCACAGGGGATCGCCGGCTTCCTGCGCGCGCGCCTCGAACGGCCGGCGGCGACCCGATGAGCCTGCTCGCCGTCACCGATGTGCGCAAGCACTTCGACGGCGTGCGAGCTGTCGACGGCGTGAGCTTTGCATTGGCGCCGGGCGAGTTCGCCGCGTTGATCGGCCCCAACGGCGCCGGCAAGAGCACGTTGTTCGGCGTGCTGGCCGGGCAGCATCGCGCTTCCAGTGGCCGTGTCTTGTTCGACGGTCACGGCATCGACGGCTGGGCGCCGGCGCGGCTGGCACGCGCCGGCATCGGCCGCACGTTCCAGAGCGCGCTGGCCTGGGGCACGCTCACGGTGCGCGAGAACCTGCAGCTGGCGCTGGCCGCACACGCCGGTGGCATCGCCAATGCCTGGACCCCATTGGGCCTCCTGCATGGCGAGCGCGCCGACGCGCTGCTGGCGCGCGTGGGGCTGGCGGCGATGGCCGACCGCGCCGCCGCCGACTTGCCCTACCCCGACACCAAGCGACTCGAGCTGGCGATCGCGCTGGCAGGCAGCCCGCGCCTGCTGTTGATGGACGAACCCACCGCCGGCATGGCGGCGGCCGAGCGCTTTGCGCTGATGGACCTGGTGCGCGATCTGGTGCATGAGAGCGCCGCCGAGCGCCCGCTGACCGTGCTCTTCACCGAACACAGCATGGAAGTGGTGTTCGGCTACGCGCAGCGGGTGCTGGTGATGGCGCCGCCCGATGCGGTGCGGCGCGATCCGGCCGCGCAGGCGGCGTACTTCGGCGACGTCGAGGAGGAGGCGTGATCCCGCGGCTGGCCGTGCGCCACCTCGACGCCTGGCATGGCAAGGCGCAGACGCTGTTCGACGTCTCGTTCTCGGTCGAACCGGGTGAGGTGGTGGCGCTGGTCGGGCGCAACGGCGCCGGCAAGTCCAGTCTTCTCAAGGCGATCATGGGGCTGGCGCGCGCGCGAGGTGCGGTCGAGCTCAATGGCGTGCCGCTGGAGTCGCTGCCAAGTTGGCGCCGGGCGCGGCTTGGTCTGGGTTACGTGCCGGAAGACCGGCGCATCTTTACCGACCTCACGGTGCGCGAGAACCTGCAGATCGGTGCACAAGGTAGAGCGTTCGATCTCGCCGGCCTGCTGGAACTGTTCCCCAACCTGGCGCAGATGCTCGACCGCAGTGCTGCTCACATGAGCGGCGGCGAGCAGCAGATGCTGGCCGTGGCGCGCACGCTCGCGGCCGGGCCGCGCGTGGTGCTGCTCGATGAGCCGAGCGAAGGAATCGCGCCGCGCATCGTCGAGGCGCTCGCAGACGCCGTGCTCGCACTCAAGGCGCAGGGCATGTCGGTGCTGCTGTCCGAGCAGAACGCGCGCTTTGTGGCGGCGGTCGCCGACCGCGCGCTGCTGATCGAGCGCGGACAGATCGTCGATGCCGCGCGCCCGATCGAGTTGCTGCAGCCCACGCCGGCGATCCGCGCCGTGCTCGGCCTATAGAGATGCGGGCGCGCCGCGCCGGCAGTCGGTAGCATCCGGCATCGACCCCGCCCCGCGATCGCCGCCCGCGCATGATCATCACCAGCCTGCTCGACACCGACCTGTACAAGTTCACGATGATGCAGGTGGTGCTGCATCACTTTCCGGGCGCGCAGGTGGAGTACCGCTTCAAGTGTCGCAACCCGGGCGTCGATTTGACCCCGTATGTCGACGAGGTGCGCGAGCAGATCGCCTGGCTGTGCACGCTGCGCTTCAAGGACAGTGAGCTCGACTACCTGCGCGGCCTGCGCTTCATCAAGAGCGATTTCGTCGACTTCCTCGGCCTGTTCCAGCTGAACACCAAGTACATCACGGTAAAGAAGGCGCCCAGAAACAACGGCGAGATCGAGATCGTCATCAAGGGCCCGTGGCTGCACACCATCCTGTTCGAGATCCCGGTGCTGGCGATCGTCAACGAGGTTTATTTCCGCGCCACCCAGCGCGCGCCCGACTATGCCGAGGGGCGTAGCCGGCTGCGCGCCAAAATCGCGCAGATCACCACCGATCCGCGGCTGGCCGACGGCGAAGGGCCGAAGATCGCCGATTACGGCACCCGGCGCCGGTTCGCCCGGCTGTGGCACGACGAGGTGCTGATGACGCTGAAGGAAGCCTTTGGCGACCATCTGGCCGGCACCAGCAACGTCTACTACGCGATGAAGCACGGCCTGATTCCGCTCGGCACCATGGCGCACGAGTACCTGCAGGCCTGCCAGGCGCTCGGGCCGCGGCTGCGCGACTCGCAGACCTTCGGCTTCGAGATGTGGGCCAAGGAGTACCGCGGGGACCTCGGCATCGCGCTGTCCGACGTCTACGGCATGGATGCGTTCCTGCGCGACTTCGACATGTACTTCTGCAAGCTGTTCGACGGCGCGCGGCACGATTCCGGCGACCCCATCTCCTGGGGCGAGCGGATGATCGAGCACTACGAACGCAACCGCGTCGACCCGAAGACCAAGACGCTGGTGTTCTCCGACGCGCTCACCTTTCCGCGCGTGGTCGAGCTGTACCTGCGCTTTCGCGACCGCACCCGCACCGCGTTCGGCGTCGGCACCAACCTCACCAACGACCTCGGCTACACGCCGCTGCAGATCGTCATCAAGATGGTCCGCTGCAACGGCCAGCCGGTCGCCAAGCTGTCGGACTCGCCGGAGAAGAACATGTGCGAGGACGAGGCCTATCTCGCGTACCTGCGGCAGGTGTTCGAGATCCGGCACTGAACCGGCGCCCGCGCGGTGGTGTTGTCAACCGCGTCGACGATTCCTGCGGTGATCGGCACAGCGCCTCGAGCGCCTTGCTTTCGCCTGACCTTGCGAAGCAAGCGTGTCGGGTCACTGCCCGCCGGTACGGTGACGAGGTGAACTTCCCGGTGCCCGGCTTACCGATCTTCGCAAAGCTGTCTGACTCGCCGGAAAAGAACCTGTGCGAGGACGAGGCTTGCTCGCGTATCTGCGTCACGTGTTCGAAATCCGCAGCTGCCGCGGAATACGTGGCGCGCGAGGGCTGTTTACCGCGGGGCGGCCTACCAACTATCCGCGTGCGACCGTTTGCCACCTTGGTGGCGACGCGCGCACCGGCTACGGTCGGGCTGAAGTCGGCTCCCCGGATCGCCGTGGAATGCGTGGACACGCGGCCGTCACCTTTCAGACCGAGCCCCCCTTCATCAGTCCACGCATCCGGAGGTCAACCATGCAGCACAAAAAAATCGCCACCACGCTTGCAGCGGCACTCGCACTGGCTTTTGCGGCCGGCAGCGCACTCGGGCAGACGGTACGCACGAAGCTCGAGGGCTACCAGGAGGTACCAGCCGTCTCCAGCCCCGGCAGCGGCGAGTTCAAGGCCAGGATCGACAAGGACGCCGGCACCATCTACTACGAACTGGAGTACAGCGGATTGCAGGGCACGGTGGTGATGTCGCACATCCATGTCGGCCAGTCCGGCGTCAACGGCGGGATCAGCGTCTGGCTGTGCCAGAGCGCGACCAATCCGGCGCCGGCCGCGGTTGCCGCAAGCGTGCCGACCTGCCCGGCCGCTGGCGGCAACGTCAACGGCATGCTGATGGCCAGCAGCGTGATCGGGCCGGCCGGGCAGTTGATCGCCGCCGGCGAGTTCGATGAACTGGTGGCGGCGCTGCGCGCCGGCGTCACCTATGTCAACGTCCACACCACGGCTGTTCCCGCCGGCGAGATCCGTGGACAGATCGGCGGCCAGGGCCGGCGCGGCGGTGGTCACCACCATCACCGCCACGACTGAGCATCGACGGCGGCAATCCTCGCGGCAGTGGGTGGTCGGCGGCTAGAATCACCGACCACTGACGCTGATCGCGAGCCCGAATGCCTGCTCTGTCCAAGCGCGCCGCCAGCCTCGGCACCGAGAACGCCTTCGTCGTCCTGGCCGAGGTCAACGCGCTGATCCGGTCCGGCAAGGACGTGATCTCGTTCTGCATCGGCCAGCCGGACTTCCCCACGCCGACGCATATTCAGGACGCCGCGGTCGCGGCGATCCGCGGCGGCAAGCACGGCTACACGCCGTCCGCGGGCATCGACGAATTGCGAGCGGCCGCCGCGGCGTCGATGAGCAAGCTGCGCGGCATCGACATCGCGCCCGACGAGGTGGTCGTCGGTGCCGGAGCAAAGCCATTTATCGCCTACGCGATCGCCAGCGTCACCGACTATGGCGCCGGCGACGAAGTGATTTTCCCGGTGCCGGGATTCCCGATCTATGAGTCGCAGTGCCTGGCCAATGGCGCAGTGCCGGTCGGCCTGCCGCTGCGCGAGTCGCGCAAGTTTGCGCTCGACCCGGATGAGCTGGCTTCGCGCATCACGCCGAAGACCAGGCTGCTGATCCTGAACACGCCGCACAACCCGACCGGCGGCCTGCTGACCGGCCAGGACCTGCAGGCGGTCGCCGAGGTGCTGCGCCGTCACGAACAGGTGTGGGTCTATGCCGATGAGATCTACAGCAAGCTCGTCTATCGGGACGAAAACAGCAGCGGCGAGTTCACCTCGATTGCCGCGCTGCCCGGCATGCGTGAGCGCACCATCATCTCGGACGGGGCGTCCAAGACCTACGCGATGACCGGCTGGCGCATCGGCTTCACCGCGAACAAGGCATTGGCGCCCGTTTTCACGCGCTGGATCACCAACACCGAAAGCTGCGCCACGCAGATCAGCCAGTGGGCGGCGGTGCAGGCGCTCAATGGCCCGCAGGACGAGGCCGATGCGATGCGCGAGCGCTTTCGCAGCCGCCGCGATCTGATCGTGCGCCTGCTCAACGAGGTGCCGGGCTTCCGGTGCGCCGCGCCGGGCGGCGCGTTCTATGCGTGGCCGAATGTCACCGAGGCGTGTGCGCGCATCGGCGCCGCCGACTCCGAAGAGCTGCGCCGGCGGCTGCTGCACGAGGCGGGCGTGGCGGTTCTCGCCGACATCCACTTCGGCCCACGCGTGCAAGGTGATGGACAGCACATCCGCTTCTCCTATGCAGCCAGCGAAACCGCGATCGAAGCGGGCGTCGGACGCATTGCCGACTTCATCAAGCGCAACTCCCGCAAGCCGCAGACCTAGCCGACCGGACATCATGACCATGGACACCTCCAAGGCGCGCGCCAACATCTTCGCCCGCATTCGCACCAACCAGCGACGCGGCCCGGCGATCACCGCCCCCGAGCGCGCCGAGGTCGATGACTACCTCACGCGCCACCCGGTTGGTCCGCAGCCGGCGATCGCCGGCGACCTCAAGTTGCGCTTCACCGCGATGAGCGAGCGCATGGCGAGCACGGTGGAGGAGGTCGGTCGCAGCACCGAGGCGCCCGCCGCCATCGCCCGCTACCTGGAGAAGAACCAGCTCGGCACGCAGGCGGTGATCTGGTCCACGCTGACGCATCTGGACTGGGCGGCCGCCGGCGTGCAAGTGCAGGCGCGGCCACCGCGGCGCGACGAGTCCGCCGGCGCCGATCCGGTCGGCATCACCGGGTGCTTCTGCGCACTGGCGGAGACCGGCACCGTGGTGCTGCTGTCGAGCGAGGCCACGCCCGCCTCGACCCACCTGCTGCCGGCCACCCATATCGCGCTGGTGCCGGCGTCGCGCATCGTTGCCACGATGGAAGACGCGTTCGCGCTGATGCGTGCCGAGCGAGGCGGTGCGCAGAACATGATGCCGCGCGCGGTCAATATGGTGAGCGGCCCGTCGCGCACCGGCGACATCGAGCAGACCATCGTGCTCGGCGCCCATGGCCCGTTCCGGGTCCACATCGTGCTGGTGACGGACGAGTAGATGCACGAGGCGGTGCGGCGCCCGGAACGCAGGGCTGGGCGCGTCTGCGGCTGCTGTCACGTCGCGCGCTGTGGCTGATGCCCGCCTGGAACTTCTGCGGGTGCCGCTGCCAATGACGTGAGCCCGGCCTGTCGGCATGCCGTCGCAGCCAACGCGAGGGTGGGTGCGCTGGTCATCGATGGGTGCGGCTGCAGGCGGTCGGCTCGGCCGGCGTGACGATCGCCACGGTCTGCATTGACTTGCCCTTGCCTGTGTTCCCACAGACTGGTTGCATCGGGTTTCCGCGTAAGCACCGGCGGCAATCCACGCAGCGAAACGGCGGTCGCGGCCTGATACGCTGCCGCGCCCTGTCCCTGCCCATGACGCCATGAACTTGCTTCTCTTCATCGCTGGACTCGTTGCGCTGATCGCTGGTGCGTCACTGCTGGTTCGCGGCGCCTCGCAACTGGCGCTCGCCTTTGGCGTATCGCCGCTGGTGGTCGGCCTGACCATCGTGGCGTTCGGTACCAGCTCGCCGGAGATCGCCGTGTCGGTCGGCGCGGCGCTGGAAGGCAAGACCGACATCGCGGTCGGCAATGTGGTGGGCAGCAACATCTTCAACGTGCTGTTCATCCTCGGCCTGAGCGCTTTGATCACGCCGCTCGTCGTGCACGTGCAGCTGATCCGCCAGGAGGTGCCGATCATGATCGGCGCCTCGCTGCTGCTGCTGGCCGTCAGCCTCGACGGCCGCATCAGCTTCTTCGACGCCGCACTGCTGTTCGGCCTGCTGATTGTCTACACGGTGTTCCTGATCGTGCAGTCGCGCCGCGAGGGCAAGGCGGCCGAGGCGGTTGCGACGTCCGAGCTGCCGGCGCAGCGCGGCTGGGACCGTCATTGGGCGGCGCAGCTGTTGCTCGTCGCTGCCGGACTTGCGCTGCTGGTGTTCGGCTCTGACTGGCTGGTGACGGCGGCCGTCGCCTTTGCCCGTCAGATGGGGGTGAGCGACCTGGTCATCGGCCTGACGATCATCGCCGCCGGCACCTCGATGCCGGAAGTCGCAACCTCGGTGATGGCGGCGTTGAAAGGCGAGCGCGACATCGCGGTCGGCAACGTGGTCGGCAGCAACACCTTCAACATACTTGGTTGCCTGGGCTTGTCGGGCATGGTGGCCGCCGAGGGCCTGCCGCTGTCGCCTGCGGTGCTGCACTTCGACCTGTGGGTGATGATCGCGGTCGCCTTTGCCTGCCTGCCCGTCTTCCTCACCGGCCGCCAGATCGCCCGCTGGGAAGGCGGCGTATTCATCGCCTACTACGTCGCCTACACCGCCTACCTGATCATGGCCTCGCAGCAGCACGAGCTGCTGCCGCGCTTCTCGCAGGCGATGCTGACCTTCGTCATTCCGCTCACCCTCGTGACGCTGGTCGTCGCGGTGATTCGCCGTCGCAGCGATGATGCCGGGACGCACTGAGCGGGCCTCGTCGGCCAGACGGGATAACACCGGGCACCGCGCGACGTGCGAAACACGCCGAGACGTTAAGCTTCAGCCCGCGCTGCGCGGCCGCCCGCTGACGGTTGCGCAGCAAGCGAGTCGCAGCTTCTAATCGCAGCTTCAATCGCAGCTCCACCCCGCCGAACACCTCCAGACGCTCCATCGTGTCGTTCGCTCCGATCCTTCTGCCTGTCCTGGCGCTGCTGCCGTTCGCCGGGGCGGCGGTGCTGGCGACGATGCCGTCGCAATCGCGCCGTGGGGCGGCGTGGGTCGCCGGCGCGGTGGCGCTGCTGGCGGTGGCGATCCTGCTGATGGCCGCGCCGGCCGTGTATGCGGGCGAGGTGCTGCGCTGGCGGATCGATTGGGTGCCGGCGCTCGGTCTGGCTTTCGGCTTCCGCGTCGATGGCCTGGCGTTCCTGTTCGCGATGCTGATCTGCGCCATCGGCGCGCTGATCGTGCTGTATGCCGCCTACTACCTGGCCGCGAGTGACCCGGCGCGCCGCTTCTTCATGTTCCTGCTGCTGTTCATGGGCGCGATGCTGGGCATCGTGCTGGCCGACAACCTGCTGCTGCTGGTGGTGTTCTGGGAACTGACGAGCCTGTCGTCGTTCCTGCTGATCGGCTACTGGAGCGGCCGCAGCGATGCGCGCGAGGGCGCGCGCATGGCGCTCACCATCACCGGTGCCGGCGGCCTGGCGCTGCTGGGGGGCGTGCTGATCATCGGCAACATCGTCGGCAGCTACGACCTCGATCGGGTGCTGCAGGCGGGCGAGGTGATCCGCGCTCATCCGCTGTACCTGCCGGCGCTGGTGCTGGTGCTGCTGGGCTGCTTCACCAAGAGCGCGCAGTTCCCGTTCCACTTCTGGCTGCCGCACGCGATGGCCGCACCGACGCCGGTGTCGGCGTACCTGCATTCGGCCACCATGGTGAAGGCGGGCGTGTTTCTGCTGGCGCGCATGTACCCGGCGCTGTCGGGCTCCGACCTGTGGTTCTGGATGGTCTCGCTCACCGGGCTGACCACCCTGCTGATCGGCGCGTACATCGCGATCTTCAAGCACGACCTCAAGGGGCTGCTTGCCTATTCGACGATCAGTCACCTGGGTCTGATCACGCTGCTGTTCGGCCTCGATACGCAGCTGGCGGTGGTGGCGGGCGTGTTCCATATCATCAATCACGCCACCTTCAAGGCGTCGCTGTTCATGGCGGCCGGCATCATCGACCACGAGACCGGCAGTCGCGACATGCGCCGGCTCAACGGCCTGTGGAAGTTCATGCCGTGGACGGCAACGCTGGCGATGATCGCCAGCGCCGCCATGGCCGGCGTGCCGCTGCTCAACGGCTTCCTGTCGAAGGAGATGTTCTTCACCGAGGCGGTGGGCAAGGAGGGCTACGCCGCGATGCAGGTATTGCTGCCCCTCGGTGCCACCCTGGCCGGTGTGTTCAGCGTCACCTACTCGGCGCGCTTCATCTACGAGGTGTTCTTCAACGGCTCGCCCAAGGAGCTGCCCAAGGTGCCGCACGAACCGCCGATGTTCATGCGCGTGCCGGTGGAAATCCTGGTGGTGCTGTGCCTGGTGGTGGGTCTGGTGCCTGGCATCACGATCGGCCCGACGCTGGCGGTGGCGGCGCAGGCGGCGCTGTTCGGTGGCCCCGGCGGCCCCATGCCCGCCTACAAGCTGGCGCTGTGGCACGGGGTGAACCTGCCGCTGATCATGTCGGCTATCGCCCTGGTGGGCGGGCTGCTGCTGTACGTGCTGCTGCACCGGCTGGTCGGCCTGCATCGCCTGGAGAAGCTGCCGCTGTGGATCGTGAAGGGCGGGCGCGACTTCTTCGCCGCAGGCGCCGACCTGCTGGTGCGTGCGGCGAGCGCGCTGACCGGCGCCCTGCAGAACGGTCAGTTGCAGCGTTATCTGGCGCTGCTGGTGATCATGTCGGTGGCCGCGGGGGCACTGCCGTTGCTGCGCGGCCTGGATTTCGGCTCGGGCTCGGTCGAGCTGCCGGCGCCCGACCTGGCGGTCAGCGCGCTCTGGCTGATCGGCATGGCGGCCGCGATCGGCACCGTGGTGGCGCATCGTCAGCGCCTGCTGGCGCTGATCCTGCTCGGTGCCACCGGGCTGGTGGTGAGTCTCGCGTTCGTCTACCTGTCCGCGCCGGATCTCGCATTGACCCAGGTGCTGGTCGAAGTGGTGACGATCATCCTGATGATGCTGGCGCTCAATTGGCTGCCCCGCGAAGGACGCCCCGAGGGCGTGCCGTTCCGCTACAGCCCGAAGAAGTGGGGCCACGCGGCGATTGCCTGCGTGGCCGGGCTCGGCACCTCGGCGCTCGCTTACCTGGTGCTCACGCGGCCGGTCGACTCGATCTCGCCGTACTTCCTCAGCACCACGGTGCCCGAGGGCGGCGGGTCGAATGCGGTCAACGTGATCCTGGTCGACTACCGCGGCTTCGATACGCTGGGCGAGATCACCGTGCTGGGCATCGCCGGCATCATCGTGTTCGCGCTGCTGGCCGGGTTCGTGCCGACCGCGCCGTCGACGGTGGTCAACGGTCGCAACGATGCCGAGCGCTATCCGCTGGTGCTGCAACTGGCGTCGCGCCTGATCCTGCCGCTGGCCATCCTGGTCTCGGTGTTCCTGTTTCTGCGCGGCCACAACCAGCCGGGCGGCGGCTTCATCGCCGGACTGGTCCTGTCGATCGCGCTGATTCTGATGTTCGTCGCCAATGGCGGCGCCTGGGTGGCGCAACGCATGGGCACGGACTTTCGCGGCTGGATCGGCTGGGGCCTGCTGGTGGCGGGCCTGATCGGGGTGGCGTCGTGGTTCTTCGGCAGTCCTTTCTTGACCAGCACCTACGACTACCCGGTGATCTGGCCGTTCGGCGCGGTGCCGCTGGCCAGTGCGGCAGTGTTCGACCTCGGCGTGTACCTGACCGTGGTCGGCGCGACGATGGTGGCGCTGGGCTCGATCGCGCGCCTGACACACCCGCAGGTGGCCGCCACCGGCACGGCGAGCGACGACGAGCGGGTCACGGAGGACAAGCCATGATCGCGCTGCTGTTCGCCTCGGCGGTCGGGATCCTCACCACCACCGGCATCTACCTGATGCTGCGGGCGCGTACGTTCGACCTGATCCTCGGACTGACGCTGCTGTCCTATGCGGTCAACGTGTTCATCTTCCTGATGGGTCGCATCACGATCGGGCGGCCGCCGATCATCGACTCTGCACTGACACCCACGTTGGCCAACTATGCCGACCCGCTGCCGCAGGCGCTGGTGCTCACAGCGATCGTGATCGGCTTTGCAATGACCGCGGTGATGCTGGTGATCGCGTTGCGCGCGCATGCCGAGACCGGCACCGACCACGTCGACGGCGTCGAGCCGCCGCCGAGCGAGCCGCGCCCATGAACTGGCCGCACTGGATCATCGTGCCGGTGGTGCTGCCGCTGTTGGTGGCGGCGCTGCTGCTGCTGCTCGAGCGCAGTCGCCCGCAGTTGCTGTGGCCGGTGTCGATCGTGTCGTCGCTGGTGCTGCTGGCGGTGACGGTGTACCTGCTGTCGGTTGCGGCGGGCGGTTCGATCCACGGCTACCTGGTCGGCAACTGGCGCGCACCCTTTGGCATTGCGCTGGCGCTGGATCGCCTCTCGGCGCTGATGCTGGTGCTGGCGGCGCTGGTCGGGCTGGCCGCCCTGCTGTACGCGCGCGCCGGCACAGCGGCGCGCGGGCCGCATTTCTACGCCTTGTTCCAGTTCCAGATGATGGGTTTGAACGGCGCGTTTCTCACCGCTGATCTGTTCAACCTCTTCGTCTTCTTCGAGGTGCTGCTGATCGCCTCGTACGGCCTGCTGCTGCACGGTGGTGGCCGCGCCCGGCTGCGTGCCTCGGTGCACTACGTGACCTTCAACCTCGCCGGCTCGGGGCTGTTCCTGATCGCGGTGAGCCTGCTGTACGGCGTCACCGGCACGTTGAACATGGCCGACCTCGCTGTGCGCGTGGCCGCCGCCAGCGGCAACGATGCTGCGCTGATCCAGAGCGCCGGCCTGTTGCTGCTGGTGGTGTTTTGCGTGAAGGCGGCCTTGCTGCCGCTGTACTTCTGGCTGCCGGATACCTACGCCGCGGCGACTGCGCCGGTGGCAGCCCTGTTCGCGATCATGACCAAGGTGGGCATCTACGTGATCGCGCGCGTGTTCACGCTGGTATTCGGCGCTGAGGCCGGGCCAGCCGCGCACCTGGCGCAGCCCTGGCTCGCCTGGCTGGCAATGGGCACGTTGGCGCTGGCGGCGCTGGGCGTGATGTCGGCGATCCGCCTGCGCACGCTGGTCGCCTACCTGGTGGTCGCCTCGGCCGGCACACTGCTGCTGGCGCTCGGGCTGGGCACGCGCGGGACCATTGCCGCCGGCCTGTTCTACCTGGTGCCCAGCACGTTCATGGCGGCCGGCATGTTCCTGCTGGTCGACCGCATCGACCAGTCGCGCATCGCGGGCGACACCATGGACGGGAGCGCCTGGTCGGTGTCGCCGATCATGCTGGGCGTGCTGTTCCTCGTGTTCGCCATCAGCGCCGCCGGCATGCCGCCGCTGGCCGGCTTCCTGGGCAAGGCGCTGCTGCTGAAGGCGGCGACCGCCAGTCCGCAGGTCGTGGGCACCTGGGTCGTGGTGCTGCTCTCTGGCCTGGCCATCATCTTCTCACTCGGCCGCGCCGGCAGCACGTTGTTCTGGAAGTCGCCGGTCGATACGACTGCCGGCGTGGTGGTGCGCGCAGCCTCCGGCAGCGAGCGTGCAGCGATCGCCCTGTTGCTGCTGCTGATCGTTGGCGCGGCGGTGTTCGCCGGACCGCTGTCGAAGTACACCCACGCCGCCGCGGCCCAGTTGACCGACCGGCGTGCCTATGTGAACGCGGTGCTGGGCGCGCGCCCAGCCCCACCGGCATGGAACGTGCGCGAAGGGATGGTCAAGCCGTGAGTGCTCCCACCAAGCTGCCGGCCGCCGGCCTTGACCAGCGCGGGGAAGCAACTGCGCCGCCGCTGACGCCTGCCTTCCGCTGGTTGCCTGCACCCGTGATGTCGCTCACGCTGTTCGGCGTGTGGCTGCTGCTCAATCAGTCGGTATCCCTGGGGCACATTGCGCTGGCTGCACTGCTGGCGCTGGCGGTGCCCTGGTTCAGCGAGCGGCTGCGGCCGGAGAAGTCACGCATGAAGCACCCGCTGAAGATCCTCCGGTTCTTCGGCGTGGTGCTGTGGGACATCGTCAAGTCCAACGTCGAGGTGGCACGGCGCATCCTCGGGCCGGAGAGTGCGATCTCGCCGCACTTCGTCTGGGTGCCGCTGTCGATCCGCGACCCCTATGGCATCGTCTCGCTTGCCGGCGTGATCACGCTCACGCCCGGCACGCTGTCTGCCGAACTCACTGCGGACCGGCGTTTCCTGCTGGTGCATTGCTTCAACGTCACGGACGAGGCGGCGCTGGTGGCAGACATCAAGGCACGTTACGAACAGCCGCTGATGGAGATCTTCGAATGACGACACGCAACGCGCATGGAGGCGAGCGGTGATCACGTCCATCATCCTGCCCTGGACCATCGGTGCCTTCGCACTGGCGCTGTTGCTGGCGGGCTATCGCCTGATGATCGGTCCGAGCCTGGCCGACCGCATCCTGGCACTGGACACGCTCTACATCAACGTGTGCGCCTTGCTGATCCTGGTCGGCATTTTTTTCGGCACCCCGCATTACTTCGAGGCGGCGTTGCTGATCAGCATGCTGGGTTTCGTCGGCACGGTGGTGCTGTCGAAGTTCATTCTGCGCGGCGACATCGCCGAGTGAGTTGCCAATGAACCTGTCGCATCTTGCTGAACTCCCGCTGTGGCTGGACTTCCTCCTGGCGGCGCTGCTGGTGATCGGCACCGCGTTCGCGCTGGTGGGCTCCTGGGGCCTGGCCAAGCTGTCGGACTTCCTCAAGCGACTGCACGGCCCCGCCAAGGCCACCACGCTGGGCGTCGGTTGCGTGCTGATCGCATCGGCGCTGTACTTCAGCTTGCGGGAAGGGTCGTTGAGCCTGCACGAGTTCCTGATCACGCTGTTCCTGTTCATCACCGCGCCGGTGTCGGCGCACTTGCTGGTACAGGCGGCGATGAAGCTCGATCCCGCGCTGCGACCGCCACCGCCCGGCGCTGCGTCCAATGTGGAGCGGCCGGAGCAGTCATGAGCAGCACCCGCAGGGTGGTGGTGGCGCGGCGCGTCTTCCCGGCGCTGATCGATGCGCTCAAGCAGCGCTACGAGGTGGTCGACAACCAGAGCGACGCCGACCTGACGCCCGAGCAACTCACCCGCATGCTGGCGGACGCCGACGGCGCGTTGATCTCCGGACGCGAGCGCATCGATGCTGCCCTGCTGGCCGGCTGCCCGCGCCTGCAGGTGGTCAGCAACATCGCGGTCGGCTACAACAACATCGACGTCGATGCCTGCACCGCCGCCGGCGTGGCCGCCACCAACACGCCCGACGTGCTCAACGAAGCCACCGCCGACCACGCCTGGGCGCTGCTGCTGGCCGCCGCGCGGCGCGTGGGCGAGTCCGAGCGCTTCCTGCGTGCCGGCCGCTGGAAGCGCTGGGAGTTCGAGATGCTGATGGGCGCCGAGCTGCATGGCACCACGCTCGGCATCATCGGCATGGGGCGCATCGGCCGCGCGATTGCGCGTCGCGGGCTTGGCTTCGACATGCGGATCGTCTATCACAACCGCACCCGCCTGCCGGCGGCGCAGGAAAACGGCGCATTGTGGATGGACGCCGAGGGCGTGCTGCGCACCGCTGACCACGTGATCCTGGTGGTGCCGTACTCGCCCTCGACGCATCACCTGATCGGGGCGCCGCAGCTGGCGCTGATGAAGCCGGGCGCCGTGCTGGTCAACATCGCCCGCGGCGGCGTGGTCGACGATGCGGCACTGATCGACGCGTTGCGCAGCGGCCGCCTGGCGGCAGCGGGGCTCGACGTGTTCGAGAACGAGCCGCAGCTCAATCCGGGCTTCCTCGACCTGGAGAACGTCGTTCTCACGCCGCACATCGCCTCGAGCACGCGCGCCACCCGCAACGCGATGGCGCGGCTGGCGATCGACAACATGGACAGCGTGCTTGCGGGGCGGCGTCCGGCAGCGCTGCTGAACCCGCCGGTATGGGAGACTGCCGCCCGCGCCGCCCGCGTCACCCCTCGCTAGCTAGCGGCGCGGCAGCCAAGAAGAACACGGAGCACACCGATGTCCGACATCAAGTACGTCCGCACCCACCGCCTGCCGCTGGCCCAGGCCAAGGCGATCGCGCAGAAGACGGCCGATGACCTGGCCGAGGAGTACGACCTGCGCAGCGAATGGGAAGGAAATACGCTGCACTTTCATCGCAGCGGCGTCGAGGGCCACATGGCGGTGAGCACCCAAGAGATCGCGCTCGACGTCAAGCTGGGCTTTCTGCTGCGGCCGTTCAAGGCGAAGTTCGAACAGCACATCGAGCGTCATCTGGACAAGCTGTTGGCCGCCGCGCCCGCCAAGAGCAAGACCGCCAAGGCGCCAGCCAAATCCGCCGCCAAGCAGGCAAGCGCTGCTGCCGCCAAGGGCGCAGGCAAGGCGACTCGCTCGCGCAAGGCCTGAAAGCCGCCGGGCGCCGGCACGGGTTGCCGCAACTTCGGGCGGGAGGCGGCGTCCGGCTCAATCCGGCGGCGTGCCGATCACCTTGGCCGCACGGAACACGGGCGCGCCGCTGAACAACCGGTCGGCCGCGGTCGCATCGCGCATCGCTTCGAGAAATGCGGAGTCCAGGTCGTAGAGCGTGCCGTCCATGCGCGCCTGCTGCGAGGCCTGAACGAAGCCAGCCACGGTCCCGGTGGCCGCTTCGAAAACCTCCTCGATGTACGGCACGCGGATCGTCAAGTCCTCGGGCCGCTGGCGCGACTCGATGCAGACCTGTACATCGGTCGAATGAAAGCTGCGGCAATTGGCCGGCCGCACCGGATAGACCGAGCAAGCGTCATCGATCAGCAGTGGGCAGCGCTGGTTGCGGGCATGGTGCTCGACATGCGACCAGTTCGCCGCCTCTGCGACATTGCGCGCCGCCAGATCGACCATCGCGGCCTGCTGCGACGGCGAAAAATTGGCAGTCACATAGTCGCGCACCGCCAGCACTTCGACCGCGCGCGCTTCCACCCGGTAGTTGCAGCAGGTCGAGCAGCCACTGCGACACGCCACCTTCTGCTTCGCAGCCCGGATCGACTTGTCGATGACCGCGTCCTGCCGACCGTAGAAGCGCAGCAGCGCTTCCTGCGGGTTGCGGCGTCGCTGTTCGGGCGACTCGGCGTCGTACTCGGCGAGCACGAATTGGCGGTAGCGGGCTTCGTTCAATGCGGATCGATCGCGGCAAGGTTGGGACAGCGGATGTCGGGTGGGATGTCGGATCGGTTAGCGGTCGCCGCGCACCGGCCTTGGCGACGGGCGACACCCAGTCGAGGCACCGACCATAGCAGCACAGCTCGCGTGATCGCCTGGCGCCGGCGCGCTACGCAAAGGCCGGAAGAAACGAAAAAGGCCGGCACGCGGTGCCGGCCTTTATCGACTCGCAGAAACCGATTACTTCTTGGCTTCTTCTTTCTTGGCTTCCGGCGCGGCGGCAGGCGCAGCGGCAGGTGCGGCTTCGTCCTTCTTGGCTTCAGGCGCGGGGGCCGGAGCCGGTTCCGGCGTCGGAGCAGGGGCGGGAGCGGGCGCGGCGGGCGCGGGGGCAGGTGCCGGGGCCGGGGCAGGCGCCGGTTTGCCGCAAGCCGCCAGGGCAACGACGGCGATGGAAGCAAGCAGCAGAGACTTCTTCATGGAACTGGCCTTTCGGGGGGTTGAGTTGGAGTTGACGGGAAGACCTAATGTTCTTCCGGCAGACGGTGCAGGGTGTCAATCGGTCACAAAGGAACCGTGGCCGCTCGACTCGCTGAACCACCCGCCAACCCGCGAGTGTAGTCGTCCGCGTACGCAATCGCGTTGGCCCGGCTGGCGCAAGCAGGTGATCGGCGCCGCTAGAGGCCGAGCGGCGCCACGGGCAGGTCGTGGGCGGCTGCCGCCCAGCGGCGATCGAAGTCGGTGGCCAGCGGCTGGACCCGATGCGGGCTGGCGAGCCACAGTTCGCCGCTGGTCAGCACGGTGGATCGCAGCCACAGGCCATGCCGGTTGTCGATCAGCAACTGCATGTCGGCCCCGACCGGGTCCTGTGGGTTCGCCGTCCGCACCTGCACCGCATGCACGAGCCGCCGCTGCAGCGCCTTGAAGCGCGGGGCGGCGGTCTCGATCCACTGCGGGTCATCGACCAGCACCCGCACGGCGAGTTCGCGGTGAGCCAGGACCAGTTGACCGAGCAGGTCGACCACCGCCAGCGCGCCGAGGTTGAACACCGCCCCGTCGTGCGCACAGCAACGCACACTGTGACGGGCCAGCGAGAGCAGGCCCGGCAGTGCGTTGGCCAACTCGGCGCGCGAGGTGATGAGCTGGCGTTGGGGGGAATCGTTCATGGCGCGGTGCGTCGCGGTGGCGGTCCGGGCGGGCTTCAGCCCAAGTGCAGCCAACCGTCAACATACCACCGGTACAGGCGCTCGCAGACCGCCGGCGGCAGGCTCGTGCATTGGGCGGGCGTGAGTGCGCGCTGGTGGGCGAGCCGGGTCACCGCTGCGCGTTCGGCGGCCGGCAGCGGCGCCACTTCACCGTTGATGCCGAGGCGGCCGGTGGTGTGCATGAGGCGCGTGCACAGGTCGAGCTGCACGCCGCGTTTCGCCATGCGGCGGGCGAACTGCGCAGCCGCCAGCGGCGGCGCCGGCGGCGCAAAGCTCACCACCTGCTTGGGCTCGCTCAGCACCGCCAGCAGCGCCTGCTCGGCGTGCGCGCGCGTGGGCCGCAGCGTCGCCAGCCTGGCGTGCGTGCGGTCGATCATCTGCGCCGGTAGGCGGGCCGGCTGGCGCGCCGGACGATCCGCCGCATCTGCGAGCTGCGCGCGCAGCGCGGGCAGGTCGTAGGCGGTCTCGGCCAGCGCATCGAGCCAGGGGTCGGCCAGATCGCGATAGCGGGGAGCGCGAAAGCCGATCGAGCAGGTGACGCAGTCCGGGCCGACGGCGACGCCGTCATGCGCCACGCCGGGCGGCAGGTAGAGCAGGTCGCCGGGTTCGAGCACCCACTCCTGCGTCGGGCGAAAGTCGGCCAGGATCTTCAGCGGCAGGCCCGGCACCAGGGTGAGGTCGCGCTGGCGGCTGATGCGCCAACGCCGCCGCCCGTGCGCCTGCAGCAGGAACACGTCGTAGGAATCGACGTGCGGACCGACGCCGCCGCCGTCGCTCGCGTAGCTCACCATCACGTCGTCAAGCCGCGCGTCGGCAACGAAGCGGAACTGCTCGCGCAACTGCGCCGCCGCCGGCAGGTACAGATCCACCCCCTGCACCAGCAGCGACCAGCGCCCGCGCGTGCGGGCAGGCAGGGCGCTTGCCGCCAGCGGCCCATGGCGCAGCTTCCACGTTCCCCCGAACGCGGTCACCAGGCGCGATTCGACATCGTCACGGGCGGCCAGCGCGAACAGCTGTGCCGGGCTCACGGGCGCAGCGAGTCCGGGGAGTGCCCGGCGGATCAGCCGCGGGTGGCGCTGCCAGGTATGGCGCATGAACTGCGCGACCGGCATGTCGCTCAGTGTGGTCAGGGGAGGAGTGATCATCGGTGCGAGAATAATTCACCGTCGCGATGAGACCGCAGGATGTGATGTGGCTTCGATGAAGATTTCCGCCGGCTGCCTGGTCAGCCTCAAGGTGCGCCTGTTCGATGCGCAGGGTGAACTGCTGGACGAAAGCGGCGAGCGCCCGCTGGTCTACCTGCATGGTGCCGATGACATCTTTCCGCGCGTCGAGGCCGCCCTCGACGGCCAGGAAAGCGGCTACGCCACCAGCGTGTATCTGCAGCCGGACGACGCCTTCGGTGACGACGATGCCGGTTTGCTGCACGTGGTGCCGCTCAAGCTGCTCGGCCAGGACGTCGATCTCGGCATGAAGGTCGAAGGCGTGCCGGGCCAGCCGGCCGATGGCCGCATCTACACGGTGATCGACCTGACCGACGAGGTGGTTGTGCTCGATGGCAACCACCCGCTTGCTGGACTGGCGCTGCGCGTGGATGTCGAGGTGCTGGGAGTGGAGCCGGCGACCGAAGAGATGCTCGGCGATGCCGACCGGGCGCAGGTGCCCGACTTCTTTCGCGTCGGCAGTGGTGGTCACGGCAGCGGCAGCGCGACCCGGCACTGAGCGCGCGGCGCGCTGCCGCGGTTCAGTCACTGAGCAACTTGAGGCCCAGCACGCCGGCAACGATCAGCACGATGCAGGCGATGCGTGCCGCGGTGGCCGGCTCGCGGAACAGCAGCATGCCGAGCACCGCCGCGCCGACCGCACCGATGCCGACCCACACGGCGTAGGCGGTGCCAACCGGCAGCACCTTGATCGCCAGGCCCAGCAGCCAGAACGACAGCAGCGCGGTGGCGACCACGATCAGCGACGGCAGCGGGCGGTTGAAGCCGTCGGTGTACTTGAGCCCGACCGCCCAGCCGATCTCCAGCAGTCCGGCGACAAACAGCAGCAGCCAGGCCTGGGTGGGGGTCGGAACGAACATCGTGTTGGCCGGATCGGGACGAGGGCACGAAGTTACCGCAGCCGGTGATCCATGTCTGTCGGCCAACCTGAGGTCCGCGCGAACCGGCCCCGCGGCCCGACAGGGCGGGCCCGTCGGGCGTCGCGGTGCGTGGGTCGGCGGGTCCAGCCGGTGTTGAGTGGAATCAGCCAGCCGGGTGATCGATCGCATCGGCGCTCGCGCTGGACGGTGGCACGGCGCGCCGGCGCGGACGCGCCGCGTGGCCGATGGTGGCGATCATCTCCGTAGAATCGCCGCGTGCCTTTATCCGCTCCATCTGCCGCCGGCTCGCGCTTCACCTCCGGACTGCTGCTCGCCGTGCTCGGCAGCGTGCTGTTCTCTGCCAAGGCCATCGTCGTCAAGCTGGCGTATCGCCACGGCGTGGATGCCGAGACGCTGATCGCGCTGCGCATGGCGTTCGCCCTGCCGTTTTTCGCGCTGGCACTGTGGTGGACGTCGCGCGGCGCCGCACCGCTGTCCGGGCGCGCCTGTCGGTGATCGGCCTGCTCGGCTACTACGCCGCCAGCTACCTCGACTTCCTCGGCCTGCAGTACATCACCGCCGCGCTTGAGCGGCTGATCCTGTACCTGAACCCGACCCTGGTGCTGCTGATGAGTGCGCTGTTCCTGGGGCGCCGCATCGTGCGGCTGGACATGCTGGCGCTGGGCCTGTCGTACGCGGGCATCCTGCTGGTGTTCTGGCATGACGTGAAGCTGGAAGGCGATGACGTGGCGCTCGGTGCGCTGCTGGTGTTCGGCAGCGCCTTTTGCTACGCGTGCTACCTGGTGTTGTCGGGCGAACTGGTGGCGCGGGTCGGCGCGATCCGCCTGACCGCCTATGCGATGTGCGCCGCCTCGGCCGGCGTGTTCCTGCATTTCTTGCTGATGCGGCCGTTGGCCAACCTGGCAGCCGGCGCACCGGTGCTGTGGCTGTCGCTGTTCAACGCGGTGTTCTGTACCGTGCTGCCGGTGTTTGCGACGATGATGGCGGTGGCGCGCATCGGCGCCGGCAACGCCGCGTTGATGGGCACGGTCGGCCCGGTGGCAACCATCGCGTTGGGCTACATCTTTCTCGGCGAGGCCATCACGGGCTGGCAAGTTGCCGGCACCGTGCTGGTCCTGGCCGGGGTATTCGTGCTGTCGAAGAAAGGCGCGTCCGCAGGGGCGACGCCACAGCCGGGCAAGGTCCCGGACTGAACACATCTCAGGAGAACACCATGAAGGCACAGGCGATCCGCATCCACCAGTTCGGTGGTCCCGACGTACTGCAACTCGAGCAAGTGGAGGTCGGCGACCCGGGCCCCGACGAAGTGCGCATCCGCAACCATGCGGTCGGCTTGAACTTCATCGACGTGTATTACCGAACCGGGCTGTATCCGACGCCGCTGCCGGCGGGCCTGGGCTTCGAGGCGGCTGGCGTGGTCGAGGCGGTGGGCAGCAACGTCAAGTTCCTGAAAGAGGGCGATCGCGTCGCCCACGGCCAGGGTCCGCTGGGCGCGTATGCCGACGTGCGCGTGATGCCGGCCACGATGGTGGTGCGGCTGCCGAAGAAGATCAGCTTCGACGACGCGGCGGCGGTGATGCTCAAGGGTCTGACCGTGCAATATCTGTTCCGCCAGACCTACCGGCTGCAGGGCAACGAGACGATCCTGTTCCATGCGGCCGCCGGCGGCGTCGGTCTGATCGCCTGCCAGTGGGCCAAGGCGCTCGGCGTGAAGCTGATCGGAACCGTCAGTTCCGACGAGAAGGCGGCGCTGGCCAAGGCGCACGGCGCGTGGGCCACGATCAATTACAGCCGCGAGAACTTCGCCGAGCGCGTGAAGGAGCTGACCGGAGGCGCCAAGGTGCCGGTGGTCTACGACGGCGTCGGCAAGGACACCTGGGAAGGCTCACTGGACTGCCTGCAGCCGCGCGGCCTGATGGTGAGTTTCGGCAATGCGTCCGGTGCGGTCACCGGCGTCAGCCTGGGCACGCTCGCCGCCAAGGGGTCGCTGTTCGTCACCCGCCCCACGCTCGGCACCCACCTGGTGCCACGCAGCCGCCTGGAAGCCTCGGCCCAGGAAATGTTCGACCTCATGCTGGCGGGCACGATCAAGGTCGACATCGACCAGCGTTACGCACTGGCCGATGCGGCACAGGCGCATCGTGACCTGCAGGCGCGCAAGACCACCGGCTCGTCGCTGCTGCTGCCCTGAGCCCGCGCGGGGCCGCCGGCGGCATCGTGCGATGACGCCGGCGCGCCTGTCTCAACCGTTGGCGCCGTGGCGCCGTTCTTGACAGGAAGCTGATGTCGATTGCCCTGATACCTGGTGCTGCCGGCGGTCTCGGCCGCGCGGTGCTGACCCGCCTGGCGGCACGGGGGGTGGCCTGCGCGGCGGTCAGCCGCAGCGCCGAGCGCCTCGCCGACGTGGAGGCAGGCGCGCGCATCTGCGCCGACGTATCGACCTTCGATGGCGCGGCGACTGCGGTCGCGCAGTGCCGTGACCAGCTCGGCCTGCCCACGCTGCTGGTGCATTGCCCGGGCACGATCCTGCTGGCGCCCGCGCACCGCACCTCCGAGGCGCAGTGGCGCGACACGCTCGCTGCCAGCCTCGATTCCGCGTTCTTCACGCTGCGCGCATGGAGTGCGGCGTTGCTGGCAGCCAAGTCGCCCGGCGCCGCGGTGTTCGTGTCCACCGTGGCAGCGCAGATCGGCGTCGCCAACCATGAGGCGATCGCCGCCGCCAAGGGCGGCATCGAGGCGATGGTGCGCAGCGCCGCCGCCACCTACGCGCCGCACGGTCTGCGCATCAACGCGGTTGCCACCGGCCTGATGGACACGCCACTGGCTGCCGGGCTGCTGCGCAGCGAGGCGATGCGCGAAGCCTCGGCGAAGCAGTACCCATTGGGTGGCATCGGCAGCGCCGACGAACTGGCCTCGCTGATCGACTGGCTGCTGGGCGACGACGCGCAGCGCGTCACCGGGCAGGTATGGAGCGTGGACGGCGGCTTCACGGCAATCCGGCCTTTGGTGCGGTGATTCGGCTTTGTTCCCTGTTCGACGATGGGCGCGCCGCCGCCGGGCTGCGGCGCGGCAGGGCGCCTCGCTGCCGAGCGAGCGATTACCTGTGACGTCATTGCCGCCTGCCATCTGCGTTGCTACACCGGGCCTCCCGTTCGTGGAGGTCGCCAATGCGCTGGGTTGTTTCCGCGGTGCTGCTGTTGGTCGGTGTGCTGCATCTGCTGCCGCTGGTCGGTGTGGTCAGCAGGACGCAACTGACGCGCCTGTATGGCGTGGATGTCGACACGCCGACGCTGGAACTGCTGCTGCGGCATCGCGCCGTGCTGTTCGGGCTGCTCGGCGCGTTTCTGCTGGTGGCGGCGTTCCGCGCGCCGCTGCAGTGGGCGGCCCTGATCGCCGCGGTATTCAGCGTGGCCTCGTTCCTGGTGCTCGCGTGGCTCGTGCCCGGCGCGCAGGCGCATCCGGCGATCGCGTTGGTGGTGCGGCTCGATTGGATTGCGTTGGCGCTGCTGGTGGTCGCGTTGATCGCATACGGCGTGCAGCCGCGCGCCTGAACGCAACCGGCGCCCGCCCGGCGCGCGCGGGGCGCACATGAGCGCCGCGCTGCAGCCGCGCGACGAGCGTCGACTGATCGTGCTGCTGTCGTTGGGCGCCTTCGGCAGCGCCGGGTCGATGCGCGTGACCGATGCACAGCTGCCGGCGCTGGCCGATGTCTTCGGCGTCAGCCTGGCGGGCGCGGCGCAGGTGATCACCGTGTTCTCGGTCGCCTACGGGCTGATGCAACTGGCCTACGGTCCGCTGGGCGACCGCCTGGGCAAATGGCGCGTGGTCGGCGTGGCCCTGGGCGCATCGGCCATCACGTCGGCGCTGTGCGCGCTGGCGCCCACGCTGTCGCTGCTGCTGCTGGCACGCATGCTTGCCGGTGCCAGCTGCGCGGCGATCATTCCGCTGGCCATGGCGTGGATCGGCGACGCCGTGCCCTACGAGCGACGCCAGCTGGTGCTGGCGCGCTTTCTCACCGGACAGATCCTCGGCATGGGCGCCGGCCAGTGGCTCGGCGGGATTGCCGCCGATTTCGGCTACTGGCAGTTGCCGTTCGCGGTGCTGTCAGTGTGGTTCGCGCTGGTGACCGTGCTGCTGTGGCGGGCGCGCGCCGCCGGCGCGCAGGCGGCGCCGCCGCGGCCCGGCAGTGGTCACCTGCTGCGCGAGGCGGGCTACGTGCTGCGGCAGCCGTGGGCGCGGGTGATTTTGGCGGTGGTGTTCACCGAGGGCGTGCTGCTGTTCGGTCCGGTGGCTTTCTTTGCCACCCATCTGCATCTGACGCACGCGGTGTCGCTCACGGTGGCGGGCGGCATCGTCACGCTGCTGGCAGCGGGCGGGCTGATGTTCGCGTTCGGCTCGAAGGTGCTGGTGCGGCGCCTGGGCGAGCCGGGGCTGGCCGCCGGCGGCGGGGCGCTGATGCTGGCGGGCCTGCTCGGGGTGGCGCTGTCGCCGTGGTGGTGGACCGCGCCGCTGGCCTGCCTGGCCACCGGGCTGGGCTTCTACATGCTGCACAACACGCTGCAGATCAACGCCACGCAGATGGCGCCGCAGGCGCGCGGTGCCGCGGTGTCGCTGTTTGCGAGCAGCTTCTTTCTCGGGCAAACGGTCGGCGTGGCGGCGGTGGCGCTGGCGGTGGAACAGGTAGGTTCTGCATTGACGGTGGCGGCCTGCGCGCCGCTGCTGCTGGCCCTGGGACTGCTGTTCGCGCGCCTGCGCGCACGCCATCAGGTGATGCAGGATCGCTGAGGCGGCGTCGCTGTGCAGATCGCGATCGAAAGCGCGCGGCAGGCTGCGTGCGTCGCGCATCGTCTTCCTGATGCTCGGAGCAAATGGCTGCTTGGTTCGTCGCGGCGCGGCCGCGATGCCACTCTCGCGGAGGTCGAACCGAGCCTGCGCGATTGCGGGCCGCTCGAGACTGCCTACTTGCGTTCCAGAATCCAGCGCACCAGCGTCATCGCTTCGGCTTCGGTCACCTGGGTCTGGGCAGGCATCGGAACCTGGCCCCACACACCGACACTGCCTTCACGAACCGTCTTTGCCAGCTTCTCGTCGGCACCCTGTACGTCGGCGTACTTGGCTGCGATTGTCTTGAACGAGGGAGCCAAGTGGTTGCGGTCGATCCGGTGGCAGGCAAAGCAGTTCTTGGTCTTGTACAACTCATCGTCGGCGACGGCCGCGCTGATTGGCAACAACAGACCTACGAGGGACACGGTGACGACTGTCTTCATCTGTTGAGCGACCCGAAAAAAGTGTGGGGACCGGAGGATCCCCACACATCGTGAAAGCAACGCTGAAGGTTGAGAATCAGTTCGGTGCCAGGCGCGAGATCGAACCTTCGTCGGTGGCGACGTACAGGTTGCCATCCGGCCCTTGCACCAGTGAACGGAAACGCGCAGCGGGCATGGGCAGGTTCACCGTGGTGCGCGTGGCGGAAGAACCGTCGGCCGAGATGTCGAGCACGTCAAGGCGATTGCCCACCGGCGTCCCGTGGATCCCGATGCCGGCGAAGGCGATGATCATCCGACCGTTCCAACTCTTCCATTGCGGCCCGTTCAGGAAGGTACCCGCGAACAGACCCTGCGACAGGCCGTCGTTGGTCCAGGCGGGCTTCATCGCGTTGGGATACGTCTTGGTATCGGTCATCGGCATGAACGCCGACCTTTGCTTCGGATCGACGGCGCCCATCTGGTTGGGACTGTACCCGCAGTAGCCGTCGGGGCAGGCACCACGACCGCCGATGTTCGGGCGCGGGTCCCAGCCGCCATTGCCGCCGGGCACCAGCGCCGTCACTTCATCGGTGTGCCAGGGGCCGTTCTCAGCGATGAATGGCCGGTGGGTGCCGGGCCGGAACGTGATGCCTTGCGGATTGCGCAGCCCATAGGCATAGACGCGCGGGTCGAAGCCCGCCGGCGCGCCATTACCCGGCGCGGGCTTGCCGTCACGGTCGATGCGCAACACCTTGCCGCCGATGCGCGTCGGGCTTTGCGGCACCTCGCCGTTGTGCGTATCGCCTGTGGTGACATAAAGGAAGCCGTCACCGGGACTGAAGCGGATGCGCCCGCCGTTGTGCGCGCCGGGGCCGCCGAACGGATGGTCGCTGGCACGAGGCTTGTACGGAATGTCGGTGACGATGTCGGTGCGGCCGGAGACCGCGGTTGCGTTCGCATTGACCGTGAACCGCAACACACGGTTCGAGCCGGGCGCGGCCATGCTGGACGTCGAATAGACGTAGATGAAACGGTTGCTGGCGAAGTTGGGATCGACAGCCACCCCGTTCATGCCCGCCTGACCTTCGCAGAACAGATCGCCGGCGCTGGAGGCGTAGCCCGTGGCGTCCTTCATGCCCAGCAGCTTGACCACGTTGCCGCTGGGCTGCCGCACTGACAGACCCAGGCACTTTTCGGTGAAGAACATGGTGCCGTCGGGCAGGAACGCCATGTCCCACGGGCTGTCGAGCTTGGATAGAACGGCGGTGTGCGACAGCGTTGGTATTGCGCCTGGCGTTGCCGCCGTGGTGTCGACGGATGGCGTTGCGCAAGCAGCGAGCACGCAGGGGAGCACCCCCACGAAGAGTCGTTTCATCGATTGTCTCCTGTTGATTTTTTCTCTTCTCCCTCATTGGCGGGGAGAAGTGAACCCATCCTAGGCCTGTGCTTCCGGGCCGGTCAACCCGGCATCGCGGTACTGCACGCAGCTGGCGCCCGTGGCTATTCCGTTCCGGCGCAAGCGTGCCACGCGACCGGTGCAGGTGCTTGAATCGAATTCGATGACTGTCATCGGAACGATTGCGCCATCCGCTCGGCGAAGCGATTTAGCGCTCTGTACTGAAGTGCGACGACACGCGCGCTGTCACCCGCCGATCGTCTCCCCACCCATCACCGGCAGCACGATGCCCGTGATGTACGACGAGTCCGCGTTGGAGGCCAGGAACACATAGGCCGGTGCCAGTTCCTCCGGCTGCGCCGCCCGCTTCATCGGCGCTTGCGTGCCGAAGCTCGCCACCTTGTCGGGTGGCTGGCCGGCATCGGCTGGATTCAGCGGTGTCCACACCGGGCCAGGCGCCACGGCGTTGATGCGGATGCCCTGGTCGATCAGTTGCATCGCCATCGCCTTGACGAAGGCGTTGATCGCTCCCTTGGTGGCGGAGTAGTCGGGCAGCATGGCCGAGCCGAGGATGCCGGTCTCCGAACTGGTGGCGATGATGCTCGACCCTGGCTTCAGGTGCGGCAGCGCGGCGCGCGACAGGCGGATCAGCGCGTAGATGTTGGTCTCGAAGGTGATTTCGAGTTCGTCGTCCGCGAGCTGGTCGAGCGGCTTGCGATTCTGGTGCGCGGCGTTGGAGACCAGGATGTCGAGGCGACCGAACTCCTGCACGGTTCGTTCGACGAGTTCGGTGCAGAACGCGGGATCGGTGAGGTCGCCCGGCAGCAGTAGGCAGCGCCGGCCTGTGCGCTGCACGGCGCTGCGGGTGACCTCGGCGTCGCTTTGCTCCTGCGGCAGGTAGCTGATCGCCACGTTGGCACCTTCGCGCGCGAAGATCAGTGCCACCGCGCGGCCGATGCCCGAGTCACCGCCGGTGATGAGTGCAGTCTGGCCTTCGAGCTTGTTGGCTGACCGGTAGCGTGCCGCCGCGTAGCGGGGTGCCGGGTCCAACTCGGACTCCAGGCCGGGTGCGTCCTGATGCTGCGTCGGAAAGGGCGGTTGCGGCTGTGCCAGCGGGGCTGCCGTGGGCGTATGGTCCTTGACGTCTTCCATCTGTCCTCCGTGGGCGCATCGCAGCGCCGAAGTCGTGGCAGGCAAATGAAACGCCTGCGGCAGCCGGGAGGGTGTGCGGTCGGGGCGTGCACCAGGCGGGTTGCGCTCGCCGTTCGCGAACTGCGGCGCGCGCAGATTGACGTCGCTGCACACCGTGCCGCTGAGGTCAACGTCGGTGAAGCGCGACCGTGACCGGTGGACGTGCTCGCAGCGCAGCGGTGCGGAATCGGACAGGGCGGCCTCGCCCGGCAGACGGTGCACGCGTCGCGCTGATCGACGCCACGTTGCGCAACGTTTGCCTCGCTGACGTCGGCATCGAGGATGCCAATCTCGGCGGTATGCGCATCGATGGCGTGCTCGTGACTGACCTGCTGCGCGCGTTTCGGGTCAGTGGCTAGGCCGGTCCGGCGTCAGTAGATGCCTGGCAGGAGGCGCCGCGTGCGGTCGCAGTACGCCGCGTACTCCGGAAAGCGCGCGCGAAGATAGCCCTCTTCGCGTCGGGCCTTGGCCAGCAGCACCAGCAGCAAAGCGACCCACACCAGTACGCGCCAGAGGCGCGGATCGGCGGCGATCGCCGCCAGCATCGCCAGCAGCACGGCGGTGTACATCGGGTGGCGGATGCGGGCGTAGATGCCGTCGGTAATCAGGCGGCCGCCGGCCTTCAGTTCCGGCTGGACGTTGAAGTTCCCGGGACGGTTGGCCGCGAGCGCGCCGATGCCGACGAAGGTGGCGCCGACCACGAGCGCGAAGGCGGCACCGTTCGCGAGCGGGGTGGCGAGTGCTTGCGTGGTGACGATGAGCACACCCATCAGCGCGAACTGCAGCACGACTAGCAGCCAGGACGGAACAATGTTCATCTACGGACAGCCGGCGAACCGCGCGCCCGCGCGGCTGATCGGTCCCGCGAGAGCTGCATGCCCGTTTGGCGCGGCAAGCGCATCACGCGGCGGCGCGTGACGTGGCGGCGTGCAGCCCGGTCACGTACTCGACCTCGTTCTTCGAGCCGATCATCACGCTGACGCGCTGGTGCAGCCTGGTCGGCACGATGTCGAGAATGCGCTGGCGGCCGTCGGTGGCTGCGCCGCCCGCCTGCTCGATCAGCATCGCCATCGGGTTGGCCTCGTACATCAGGCGCAGCTTGCCGGGCTTGTCGGGCTCGCGCTTGTCCCACGGGTACAGGAAGATGCCGCCGCGCTGCATGATGCGATGGACATCCGACACCATGCTGGCGATCCAGCGCATGTTGAAGTCCTTGCCGCGCGGACCTTCCTTGCCGGCCAGGCACTCGTCGATGTAGCGCTTCATCGGCGCATCCCAGTGGCGCGCGTTCGACATGTTGACCGCGAACTCGCGCGTGTCGGGCGGCACGCGGTTGTTCTCCTGCGTCAGCACGAAGCTGCCGGTGTCGCGGTCGAGGGTGAATGTCACCACGCCGTGGCCGACGGTGAGCACCAGCATGGTCTGCGGGCCATAGACGGCGTAGCCGGCGCACACCTGGCGATGGCCGGGCTGCAGGAAGTGCTGTGCCTCGTCGTCGTCGTCGGCCATGCCGGCCGGGGCCGGCAGCACCGAGAAGATGGTGCCGATCGAGACGTTGACCTCGATGTTGCTGGAGCCGTCGAGCGGATCGAACAG
>LNFM01002951.1_pt1 | contig 42395 bp, 36 predicted proteins | sample 596031 | NCBI WGS metagenome assembly LNFM01 (sample SAMN04254537, study PRJNA301005) | activated carbon metagenome | isolation source: dual media filters at the Ann Arbor, Michigan drinking water treatment plant | place: USA: Ann Arbor
CGCCTCCATCGCCTCGAAACGCAGCACCTGGCCGGCGAAGAGAAAATTGTCGCCGGCGCGCAGGGTGGAGATGAACCATTCCTCCACCTCGCCGAGATAGGGGCCGCCGCGCATGCGCACCTTCACGAGTGGCGTCTCCACGATGGTGCCGAGGTTCATCCGGAGCTGCCGGGCGACGGCGGGGCCGCGGATATAGACCAGGCCCTCGGCGTCGCGGAAGAGTTTGGCGAAGCGCTCGTAGCTGCGCAGGGCGTAGCCGCCATCCTCGACGAAGCGCAGCGTGTCGTCGAAATCGCGCCGCGACAGGTCATGATAGGGTGCCGCGCGAGTCACCTCGGCATAGAGGATATCGGGGTGGAAGGGCGCGTGGCAGGCCATGGCCAGGATGTGCTGGGCCAGCACGTCGAGCCCGCCCGGGCGTGGCGCCTCGCCATCCTGCTTGCCGGCGGCCACGGCCTCGATGGAGGCCATGCATTCGATCACCTCGAAGCGGTTGGCCGGTACCAGCATGGCCATGGAGGGTTCGTCCATGCGGTGATTGGCGCGGCCCACCCGTTGCAGCAGCCGCGAGACGCCCTTGGGCGCGCCGACCTGGACGACCTGGTCCACATCGCCCCAGTCGATGCCGAGGTCGAGCGAGGCGGTGGCGACCACGCCGCGCAGTTTTCCGGCGGCCATCGCGGCCTCGACCTTGCGGCGCTGTTCGACGGTCAGGCTGCCATGATGCAGCGCGATGGGCAGGCCGTCCTCGTTCAACTTCCACAGAGCCGCAAACACCAGCTCGGCCTGGGCGCGGGTATTGACGAAGACGATGGTCACGCCGGCGGCGGCGATGCGGCGATAGATCTCCGGTGCCGAGGCCAGGCCCATATGGCCGCCCCAGGGCAGCCGGCCTTCGGGGAGCTGGATGGTGATGTCGGGCGCGGCGCCGCCCTGGACTTCGATGAGACGGACGCTTTCAGACCGGCCATCGCGCGCGACATGGGCGCGCAGGGCCTGCGGATGGGCCACGGTGGCGGAGAGGCCGACATGGCGTGCGCCTGGCGCGAGGGTGGTGAGCCGGGACAGGCACAGGAAAAGCTGGTCGCCGCGCTTGGTGCCGGCGAGCGCGTGAATCTCATCCAGCACGACGCAGCGCAGGCTCGCGAACATCGCATTGGCATCGGCCAGGCTGAGCAACAGGGTCAGCGATTCCGGCGTGGTGAGGAGGATGTTCGGCGGATGCTCGCGCTGCCGGGCGCGGCGATTGGCCGGCGTGTCGCCGGTGCGGGTCTCGATGGTGATGGGCAGGCCCATCTCATCGACCGGCGCCATGAGGTTGCGGGCGATGTCGACGGCCAGCGCCTTGAGAGGCGAGATGTAGAGGGTGTGCAGGCCCTCGAAGGGGTTTTCCGAGAGCTCCACCAGGGATGGCAAAAACCCCGCCAGCGTCTTGCCGCCGCCGGTCGGCGCGATCAGCAGGGCGGAGGTGCGGTCGCGCGCGGCGCCCAGCATGGCCAATTGGTGCGGGCGGGGTTGCCATCCGCGCGCGATGAACCAATTCTGGAAGCGTTCCGGCAATGTTCTCACAGCAGGGGTCCATACATGATGCCGCCCCATCCGCAAACCTGGCTGCGCGTGACCGAGGCCGGGCTGTTCTGCGAGCCCGGCGGCTTCTTCATCGACCCCGGCCGCGCCGTGGACCGCGCCATCATCACCCATGGCCACAGCGACCACGCCCGCCCCGGCCACGCCGCCGTCCTCGCCACGGCCGAGACCCTCGCAGTGATGCGCGCCCGCATGGGCGAGGAGCGCGCGGGCACCACCCAGCAGGCCCTGGCCTATGGGCAGACCCTCCGGCTCAACGGCGTGGCGGTCACGCTGCGCCCGGCCGGCCATGTGCTCGGCAGCGCCCAGGTGGTGATGGAATGGCAAGGCGCCCGCGCCGTGGTCAGCGGCGACTACAAGCGCCGCCACGACCCCACCTGCCCGCCCTTCGAGCCCGTGCCCTGCGACGTCTTCGTCACCGAGGCGACTTTTGCGCTGCCCGTCTTCACCCACCCCCCGGCCCTGGCCGAGGCCCAGAAGCTGCTGGACAGCGTGGCGCTTTTCCCCGAGCGCACGCATGTCATCGGCGCCTATTCGCTGGGCAAGGCGCAGCGGATGATCGCGATACTCCGCGCCCTGGGCTGGGATGCGCCGATCTACCTGCATGGCGCGCTGGCGCCGCTCTGCGCGCTGTACGAAAGCTTTGGCGTGGGCCTGGGCGAACTGCGCCCGGCGACGGTCGCCAACAAATCCTCGCTCATCGGCGCCATCGTGCTCGGCCCGCCCAGCGCGGTGGCAGACAAATGGGCGCGGCGGCTGAACGACCCCGTGCTCTGCATGGCCTCCGGTTGGATGCGGCTGCGCCAACGCGCCAAGCAGGGCGGCGTGGAACTGCCCATGGTGATCTCCGACCATGCCGACTGGCCCGAACTGCTGGCCACCGCGCGCGACGTCCAGGCGCCCGAGATCTGGATCACCCATGGGCGGGAGGATGCGCTGATCCATGCCCTGGCCGGCATGGGGATCAGGGGCCGCGCGCTGCACCTCGTCGGCCGCGAGGATGGGGCCGAGTGAGCATCCCCGCCTTCGCCACGCTGCTGGAGCGCCTGCTGTTCAGCCCGGGGCGGCACGCCAAGCTCGCCCTGCTCAGGCAATGGTTCGACACCCAGCCCGATCCCGATCGCGGCGTGGGCCTGGCCGCCATCGCGGGCGAGCTGTCCTTCCGCACCGCCAAGCCCGGTGTCTTCCGCGCGCTGATCGCCGAGCGCACCGACCCCACGCTCTTCGCCATGAGCTACGATTATGTCGGCGACCTGGCCGAGACGATTTCGCTGCTCTGGCCCGATGATGCCCGCGCCAATGCCCCGCCCCCGGGCCTGGCAGAGGTGGTGGAAACCCTGGAACAGGCGGCGCGCGGCGAAGTGCCGGCCATTCTCGCCCGCTGGCTCGACGCGCTCGATGCCGGCGCCCGGCTGGCACTCATCAAGCTCGTCACCGGCGGCTTGCGCGTCGGCGCCTCCGCCCGCCTGGCCAAGACCGCGCTGGCGGAATGGTCGGGCCAGCCCGTCAGCGAGATCGAGGAAGTCTGGCACGGCGTGCCCCCGCCCTATCTTTCGCTCTTCGCCTGGCTGGAGGGGCGCGGCCCCCGGCCCGACCCCGAAGGCCAGCCGATTTTCCGGCCCCTCATGCTCGCCCATCCGCTGGAGGAGGCGGATCTGGCCGCGCTCGACCCCGCCGAATGGGCGGCGGAGTGGAAATGGGACGGCATCCGCGTCCAGCTCACCGCCGGCCCTGGCGGGCGTCGGCTCTGGTCGCGCGGGGCCGAGGATATTTCCGGCAGCTTCCCCGAGATCATCCAGGCGATGGATTTCCATGGCGTGGCGGATGGCGAGTTGCTGGTGATGCGCGATGGCCTCGTGGCACCGTTTTCCGACCTGCAGCAGCGCCTCAACCGCAAAGCACCGGGCGGAAAGATGATGGCGGATTACCCCGTGGCGGTGCGGCTTTACGACCTGCTCTTCGATGGCGCCGAGGATTTGCGGCCACTGCCCTTCGAGACAAGGCGCGCGCGTCTGGAGAGCTGGTATGCCCGCACCACGCCGGCGCGGATGGATCTCTCCGAGATGCTCGCCTTCGAAAGCTTCGACGCACTGGCGCAGATGCGTGCCGGTGCCCGCGCCGCGGCCATGGAAGGCCTCATGCTCAAGCGCCGCGACAGCGCCTATGAGGCCGGCCGCACCCGCGGCACATGGTGGAAATGGAAGCGCGGCACCCAGAATGTCGACGCCGTGCTGATGTATGCCCAGCGCGGCCACGGCAAGCGCTCCAGCTTCTATTCCGACTACACTTTCGGTCTATGGCGCGATGATGGCGAATTGGTGCCGGTGGGAAAAGCCTATTCCGGCTTCACCGACCAGGAACTGCTCTTCCTCGACAAATGGGTGCGCGAGCACACCACCAACCGCTTCGGCCCGGTGCGCGAGGTGGCGCGCGGCCTGGTGCTGGAGGTGGAGTTCGACGCGGCGCAACGCTCCGCGCGGCACAAATCCGGCGTGGCCATGCGCTTCCCGCGCATCGCGCGCATCCGGCGCGACAAGCCGGCCGAGGAGGCCGACCGGCTGGAGACCCTGCTTGCGATGATCCCGCCCCAGGGCTGACCCGGCGCCCGCGCGGTTTGCCGGCCCTGGCCGGGCATGGTAGGGTGGACGCCGCATGTGGGGTCGGCAGAAGGCGCCCGCCGATACCAGCAAGAGGGTCCAGCACGCCATGCCCGCAACCGTCCACTACGTTGATTTCGTGACCAATTTCGGCGAAATCGTGATCGAGCTCTTTGACGGCATCGCGCCCCTCACCACAGCCAATTTCCTCACCTATGCCGGCAACACCGCCCAGGGCGCGGGCTATACCGGCAGCTTCCTGCACCGTCTCGTGCCGGGCTTCGTGTTGCAGGGCGGCGGCTATTATTTCGACGGCTCGGTGGCGCGCGCCATCATCGCCGCGGCCCCGGTGCAGAACGAGTTCAACCTCTCCAACACCCGCTATACCGTGGCCATGGCCAAGCTCGGGGGCGATCCGAATTCCGCCACCAACCAGTTCTTCATCAACCTCGCCGACAATTCCTCCAACCTGAACAACCAGAATGGCGGCTTCACCGTCTTCGGCGCGGTGGTGGCGCAGAGCCGGCCGGTGGTCGATGCCATCGCCGGGCTCTCCACCGTCAATGCCGGTTCGCCCTTCGATGCGCTGCCGGTGACCAGCGGCACGGGCGCCATCGGCACCAGGCTCGTCACCATCAGCGCCGTCAGCGTCTCCGAGGGCGCTGCGAATGCCAATTTCATCGGCACCGCGGCCGGCAACCTCTTTGCCGGCACCGACGCGGCCGATATCGCGGTCGGCCTGGGGGGCAACGACACGCTGAGCGGCGGCGCGGGCAATGACGCGCTCTATGGCGGCGATGGCGATGACCAGCTGCGCGGCGGCACGGGCGATGACACGCTGATGGGCGGCGCGGGCAATGACGTGCTCTATGGCGATGCCGGGCAGGACCAGATGGCCGGCGGCACGGGCGATGACACCTATGTCGTCGACCAGGCCGGCGACACCGTCACGGAGGCGGCGGGCGAGGGCAATGACGCCGTCTTCGTGGTCTCCGGCGCCTGGGTCGCGGGGCCCCATATCGAGACCATCTACCTCTATGACACCGCCGCGGTGCTCAGCATCGGCACAGCCCTGGCCCCCGTCACCCATGGCGTGGCGGTGGCGGCGAATGCCGTGCTGTCGAGCTTCATCACCGGCGGCCAGGGTAGCGACGCGCTGTGGGGCCAGGCTGGCCACGACACGCTGATCGGCGGTGCGGGCGATGACGTGATCCGCGGCGGCGGCGGCAATGACAGCATGGTCGGCGGCACCGGCAACGACACCTACGTGGTGGACCAGCTGGGCGATGTGGTGGTCGAGGCGCCGGGCGAAGGCAGCGACACCGTCTTCGTCACCGTCAGCGGCTGGGTGGCGCCGGCCAATATCGAGACGATCTATGTCTCCAACGGCGCCAACGCCCTGAGCATCGGCACGGCCCTCACGCCGGTCACGACGCCGGTCGCGGTCGCGGCCAATCTGCTGCTCTCCACCAGCATCACCGGCGGCGCCGGGGATGACCAGCTCTGGGGCCAGAACGGCGATGACACGCTGCTGGGCGGCGGAGGGGATGACGTGCTGCGCGGTGGCGCGGGCAATGACTCCATGGCGGGCGGCATCGGCAATGACGCCTATGTGGTCGATCAGCCCGGCGATGTGGTGATCGAGGCCGCCGGCGAGGGCTTCGACACCGTCTACCTCACCACCAACGATTGGACGATGCGGCCCAATATCGAGGTGGTGTATTTCTCCGGCGCCGCCACCACGCTCGACATGCTGAACGTGGCGACGGGCAGCGCCATCGTCGCCAACCCCGTGCTCAATTCGATGGTGATCGGCGGTGCGGGCCATGACAGTCTCTGGGGCGGTGCGGGCAATGACACGCTCTCGGGCGGCGCGGGGGATGACGTGCTGCGGGCCGAGGGCGGGCTGGCCAATGTGCTGACCGGGGGGCCGGGCAATGACATTCTGGTCGGAGCCCTGGGCTTCGCGCTACCGGGCGGGTTGTACCAATACCCCGCGGATGTCTTTCGCTACCCCAGCGCCGATTGGGGGGTGGACCAGATCTTCAACTGGTCGAACCTGCCCTCATTCCAGCAGACGACCTCGATCGGCGACCGGATCGACTTCACCGGCAGCGGGCTGACCTTCGCCGCGCTCAGCCTGCAGACCATCGGGGCCAACGCCGTCATCTCGCATGGCGCCTCGCAGATCATCGTCTATGGCGGCGGCTTCATGAGCGAGCGCGACTTCATCTTCGGCTGAAGCGGCGGCGCATCCGCGCCATGTTTTGTATATCATTCGCGTGGCCCGCATCCGGCGCGACAAGCCGGCCCGCGGGGCGGACCGGCTGGAGAGGTTGCCCGTCATGATCCCCGGGCGTTGAATGGGGGTGAGAGGAAACATCCATGCCCATCACCCCCAATCACACCCTGGATAGGCTCCGGGCGGGTCAGCGCGCCATCGGCTTCGGGGTGCATCACCTGCGCGGCCCGGCGGTCGGCGCGCTGGCGGCCGCTTCCGGCTTCGACTGGATTTTTGTCGACATGGAGCACGGCGCCATGTCGGTCGACCAGGCCAGCGCCATCTGCATCGCCGCCCAGGGCCAGGGCGTCACCCCCATCGTGCGCTGCTGCCGCGACGCGCTGTTCGAGGGCACGCGCTGCCTGGACAATGGCGCCATGGGCGTGGTCGTCCCCCATATCGACACGCCTGAGGATGCGGCCGAGATGGTCCGCGCCTTCCGCTTCCCGCCCCTGGGCATGCGCAGCTGGGGCGGCCCGCCCATCCAGTACGGCTATCGCGCGCCCGAGGTGGCGACGGCGCAGGCCGAAACCAACGCGGCGGTGCTGCTCTGCGCCATGATCGAAACGCCCGAGGCGGTGTCCAATGTCGAGGCCATCGCGGCCACCCCGGGCCTGGACAGCCTGATGATCGGCACCTCGGACCTGACGGCAACCATGGGCATCGCCGGCCAGATCGGCCACCCCGATGTGCAGGCGGCCTATGCCCGGGTCGCTGCGGCCTGCGCCCGGCATGGCCTGTCGCTTGGCATGGGCGGTGTCTATGATGAGGTCTGGGCGCCGAAATACGCCGCACTCGGCGCGCGCTTCATCCTCGGCGGGTCGGACCATGCGTTCATCATGGCCGGTGCCTCCGCGCGCGCAAAATTCCTGGCCGGGCTTTGACCTGACGGAAATTGAAACCCTCGCGGTGCCGAAAGGCTCCTAGGCTGAGGGCGCCTTCCAGGAGCATGACCATGTTGCGAAGCCTGATCCTCTGCGTCGTGGCCAGCCTGCCCGCGCTGGCGCAGCCCGACCCGATCGCGGCCCCGGACGGGGCGCGGCTGCGGCTGACACTGGGTGCCGATGGCGTGCAGATCTACCGCTGCACGGCCGAGGCCGCGGGCCCGCGCTGGGCCTTCGAGGGGCCGGAAGCGGCGCTGTTCGACCAGCAGGGCCGCCAGGTCGGCACGCATGGCGCGGGCCCGTTCTGGCGCCTTGCCGATGGCAGCCTGGTGCGCGGCACGGTGGCGGCGCAGCGCCCGGCGCCGGCCGCGGGCGCCATACCCTGGCTGCTGCTGCGGGTATCGGCGCGGGAGGGCGAGGGCGCGCTGACACCCATCACCGAAATCCGCCGCATCGACACGGTGGCCGGCACCGCGCGGATGCGCTATTCGGCGAACTACCTATTCTACGGAAATTAGCCCGCAATCGCCCTGACACAATCAGGCCGATTTGAGTCCAAGCGGAAACCCTTTTGGCTGCGGCGCCCCGCGGGCAGCGGCATGGCGCTGGCCGGCCGCATTTGCGAACGCTTCGCAGATTACTTGCGAATGCTTCTCAACCGCGCTACATCATCGGCCATACCCCGGAGCCGATCATGCAACGCCGCCACCTCCTCGCCCTCCCCACCCTCCTTGCCGCCCCCGCACTCGCCCAGGACCGCGTCGTCAATATCTACTCCGCCCGCCACTACGACACCGACCGTGAGCTGTGGGAGGGTTTCACCCGCCAATCCGGCATCCGCGTGCGGGTGATCGAGGCCAATATCGACCAGCTTCTCGAGCGCATCCGCGCCGAGGGCGCCAATTCGCCCGCCGATATCCTCATCACCGTCGATATCGGCCGCCTGGCGCGGGCCAAGGATGCCGGCATCTTCCAGCCCACCCGCAACGCCATGCTGGAGGCCCGCATCCCCGCCCATCTGCGCGACCCCGACGGCAACTGGTTCGGCTTCACCACCCGCGCCCGCGTCGTGATGTTCGACAAGACCCGCGGCCTGCCGGCCGGCCTTTCCCGCTATGAGGACCTGGCCCGCCCGGAATTCGCCAATGCCGTGCTCGTCCGCAGCTCGGGCTACATCTACAATATCGGCCTGACCGCGAGCGTCCTGGCCGCCGATGGGCAGGAAGCGACCGAGGCCTGGGCGCGCGGCATTGCCGCCAACCTCGCCCGCCCGCCCTCGGGCGGCGATCGTGACCAGATCCGCGCCATGGCCGCCGGCCAGGGCCGCCTGGCCATCGCCAATACCTATTACCTCGGCCTGCTCGCCATCTCCCCGCGCGCCGAGGAGCGGGAACTGGCCGAGCGTATCGGCGTGCTCTTCCCCAACCAGCCCACGCGCGAAGGCGCGCATCGCAACGATCGCGGCACGCATATGAACGTCTCGGGTGCGGGCATCGTGCGCACCGCGCCCAACCGCGCGGCGGCGGAGGTCTTCCTCGAATACATGTCCGGCCCTACGGCCCAGGCGCTCTTCGCCGGCAGCAACATGGAATATCCGGTGGTGGCCGATGCGGTGGTCCATCCCTTCCTGCGCGGCCTGGGCGCATTCCGCCAGGACCCGATCAGCGCCAACCAGCTGGCGGCGAACATGCCCGAAGCCCTGCGCCTCATGCAGCGGGCGGGCTGGCGCTGAACGGCATGGTTGAACCCGGCCGTGCTTCGTGGTTAAGCCGCGACGCAACACGGAGCCCGCCATGAACCTCGACGCCATCCCCATCGGCAAGAACCCGCCCGACGACCTCAACGTCATCATCGAGGTGGGCATCGGCGGCGAGCCCATCAAATACGAGATGAACAAGGAAGCCGGCACTCTCTTCGTCGACCGCTTCCTGCACACGCCGATGCGCTACCCCGGCAATTACGGCTTCGTGCCCCATACGCTGAGCGAGGATGGCGACCCGATCGACGTGCTGGTGGCCAATACGCGCCCGATCGCGCCCGGCGCCGTCATCAATGTGCGCCCCGTCGGCGTGCTGATGATGGAAGATGATGGCGGGCACGACGAAAAAATCATCGCCGTCCCCAGCCCCAAGCTCACCAAGCGCTACGTCAATGTGCATGAGGTGACCGATCTGCCGCAGATCACGCTGGACCAGATCCGTCACTTCTTCGAGCACTACAAGGATCTCGAGCCCGGCAAATGGGTGAAGGTGATCGGCTGGGGCGACGCGGCGAAGGCGCGCGAACTGATCCTGATCGCGATCGAACGGGCGAAGAACGCCAAGGACTGAGGCTGGCGGAATGGGGCTGGCCGCCGCGCCAGCCCGCAATCGCTCTGGGTGGAAACACCCAGAGCACCTATTGCCGGGCCAAGCAAAGCTGGACTTAAATCGCCCTGACAGTGTCGGGGCGATTTAAGTCCAGCCCCTGACCCGACAGTGACATCACGCCCGGTGGAGACGCCTCGGAGCGCTCGATACCAACGGCATCACGGCCCAGCCAAAGCTCAGGCCGCCCGCCCCTCCACCCGCGTCAACACGCCGATGAGCCATTCGATCCGCTCATCAAGGCTATCCCCGCCCACCTTCGGCACCGCGCGCACCAGATAGGCCGTGGCATCGAGCGGCGGGTGCGAAAGGTTGGCCGCGCGCGCCATCCGCGGCAGCATGGCATTGACCAGCAGCGTGATCTTGCGGCGGCGGGGCACGATGGCCCGGGTCGTCACCGGGTCAAAACCCTCGCTCCGCACCATGCGGCCGATCTCGGCATAAATCCGCCCCGCGGCACGGATCGAGGAGCGGCAATCCGACGGCAGGGCCGAAATCCCCGCCTCGGACCGGGCATAGAGCATATCGGCATTGGCCAGCATGCGATGGGTGATCTCGCGCAGCGCGGGGCTGTATACGGGCGCGCGCAGCCAGGCCTTCGGGTCGATGCCGGCCTCGCGCATCCAGTCCAGCGGCAGGTAGATGCGGCCATTGCGGGCATCCTCGCCGATGTCACGCGCGATGTTGGTGAGCTGCATGGCCACGCCCAGGTCGCAGGCCCGCGCCAGCCGCGGCGCATCGCGCACCCCCATCAGCAGCGCCATCATCGCGCCCACCGTGCCGGCGACGCGGGCGCAATAGGCATGCAGCGCATCGAGCGTGTCGAAGCGCCGCTCCTCAGCATCCCATTCGAAACCCTCGATCAGCGCGCCGGGCAGTTCCTTGGGCATCTCGTATTCGGCGACGACGGCGGCGAAGGCGCGATCGGCGGGGTGATCGATGGGCTTGTTCAGGTAGATCGCATCCAGCCGCTGTCGCAGCCGGCGCACGCTGGCGCGCGGGTCGGCCTCGGTGTCCACTGCATCATCGGCGACGCGGCAGAAGGCATAGAGCGCCGTGGCCGGCGCCCGCACCCGCTTGGGCAGGATGCGCGCCGCGGTGGCGAAGCTTTTCGAACCCACCACGAGCGCGGCACGGCAGGCTGCCAGATCCTCGGGGCGCATGGGATCCGCCTCGAAGGGCGCCAGCTGCGGCAGGGTGGATGACATGGCTTCCCGGGGATGATTTGTTACGCCAGCAGATTGGAACGCTGCGGGCAGGCCCGTCAATCATCTTCCCGCAATGCGAGCTTCCGCCTGGCACGATGCAGGCCCCAGGCCACGAAACCGGCGGCGATGGGAATGGCGCCGGCGGTGATCCAGTCCGGATCGATGTTCCAATAGGGGCCGAGCCCCTTCGCCGCATAACCCGCCAGCCCCACGATGTAATAGGTGATGGCGGCGATGGAGAGGCCCTCCACCGTCTGCTGCAGGCGCAGCTGCTGCCGGGCGCGGCGGTTCATCGACACCAGGACGGCGCCATTCTGCGCCTCACGCGTGATATCCACGCGGGTCTGCAGCAATTGGGTGACGCGCAGCACGCGGCGCGACAGCGCTTCCTGCCGGGCGGTGGTGGATTGGCAGGTGTCCATCGCCGGTGCCAGGCGGCGTTCGGTGAATTCCTGGAAGGTCTGCATCGCCTCCATCCGCTCCTCACGCAGCTCGGCGATGCGGCGCTGGACCAGGGCGTAATAGGCGGCGGCGGCGGAGAAGCGGTAGCGCGTCGCGGCCTCCTGGCTTTCGATCTCGCTGGCCAGGCGGGTGAGGCGGTTGAGCAGCACCGGCTCGTCATCCGGGCTCGCGCGCGTGAGTGCCGAGGCGATCTCGGCCAGCTCCTGCTCCCATCGCGTGAGCTGGGGCGCCAGCGCACGCGCCACCGGCAGGGCGAGGAGCGCCATCATCCGGTAGGTGTCGATCTCCAGCAGGCGCTGGACGTTGCGGCCGGCGATGGTGGCCGACATGCTGCCCGCCATCACCAGGAACTTGCCGAAGCCATTGCCGCTGATCAGGAAATCGGTGAAGGCGAGGCCCCGGCCGCCGATCACCGAGCCCACGAGCTGCTGCCCGCCGAAAATCTCCTGCGGCAGGTTCTCCTCGGCATCGAGGAGGAGTTCGAGGTCGGCGGCGACGATCAGCTCGCCCGGCAGGGCGGCCACCCAATCGGCCGGGACGAAGGTGATGGCGGGCTCGGAGAAGGGTTTCTCCGGCGCGCCGTCGCGAATGAACATCACCCGGTGGAATTCCGTGTGCTGCTCCCAGCGCACGCGGAAGACGCCGAGATCGGCCGACCAGTGGCTGGCGCCCTCCGCCGGCGGCACCACGCCGAAGCGCAGGGCCAGGGTGCGCATCGCCGCGAGCGCCGCCTCGCGCGGGCCCTCGCCGCGCAGCATGGCGAGGTAGGAGATGCGCAGCGGCCCGGCCAGCGCATCGGGCGGCCTGGCATGCACCTCGTAATTCAGCTCGGCACGCAGGCGGTGTTCAGGCGGCAGGGTCAAGCGGGCACCATGAGTTCGGCCAGCAACGCTGCCAGCAGGGCGGGGTCTTCCTCATGCGCGAGATGGCCAAGCCTTGGCCAATCGACAAGGGAGGCGGCGGGGAGCATCGCCTTCACCCGGCGCGCGGTCTCGGGGCTGATGGTCAGGTCGCCCAGCGCGGAGACCAGGGTGAGCGGCACGGTCAGCTTCGCCAGGTCGCGCGAAAAGCCCGGCAGGTCCCAGGCCGCCATCATCGCCAGCGTGCCGGCGACATGGCCCGCGCGGCGGAACAGCTTCGCATAGAGATCGAGCCCGCGCGCATCGAGCCGCGAGCCGGTCTGGCGCAGCAGCTTCTCCACCGTCGCCCGGTCCGCCGCCCGCCAGGCGACCAGCCAGGGCACGAAGGGCAGGCCCACCAGCGCGCGGGCCAGCGGCGAGAAGATCTGCCCCGCCACCCCGCCGAGCGGCAGCAGCGCGCCATTGAGGCTGACGATATGGCGCGGCGCCACCCGCCCATCGAGCGCCATGCGGATGGCGATGGCGGCCCCGGCGGAATGGCCGATGATGATGTCGGGGTGCACCCCTTCGGCCTCCAGCAGCGCGCCGACATGGGCGGCCATGCCGGGCAGGCCCATCGTGCCCCCGGCCGGCGTGCCGGTGAAGCCATGGCCGGGAAGATCCACGGCGAGCACGCTGAAATGGGGCGCCAGCAACGGCATCACGTCGCGCCAGGAATGGGTGGCGGCGCCGGTGCCGTGCAGCAGCAGCACCGCCGGCCCCTGGCTGCCCATGCGCTGGACATGCCAGTCGATCCCGCCCGCGCGGCGAAAATGGCTGGCGGCGGCATTCGGCCAGTCCCGGCCGTCCCAGCGCCAGAGCGGCTTGTCGGTCATGGCGCCAGGCGCTGGGCGGCGGCCCCGGCGGCGCGGGCCATGCGCTGGGCATCGGCCATCGGCATGGGCAGGTAGATCGCCGCCGCGGCCTCGGCCAGGGCGCGGGCGGCGGGCTGCGGGCGCGGCGCGGTGTCGAGCAGGATGCAGGAGATGCCGGCGGCGCGCAGCGTGCGGGCGGCGTCCAGCGCATCGGCCTGGGCGCGGGCATGGCCGGGCGTGCCATCGCGGGCGATATTGCCCCGCCCATCGGTCATCAGCACCACCAGCGGCGAGCGGCCGGCACGGCGCTCACCCAGCGCCAGCGCGCGGGCGGTGTCGAGGCCGGAGGCGAGCGGCGTGGGGCCGCCGCCGGGCAATCCGGCGAGGCTGCGCTTGGCACGGGCCAGCGCCTGGGTGGGGGGCAAGAGCACCTCCGCCTGCTTGCCGCGAAAGGCAATGAGCGCCACGCGGTCCCGCCTGACATAGCATTCCGCGAGCAGCAACTCCACAGCGCCCTTGGCTTCGGCCAGGCGGTTCATCGCCGAGGAGCCGGAGGCATCGACCGCGAAGATCGCGGTGACCTCGTTCTTCTGCTTGTAGCGCCTGATGCGGAAATCCTCGCGCCGGATGGCGATGCGGGCGTGGTCGGGCTTGCTGCGGATGGCCTGCCAGGGGGCGGCGGCGCGGAGCGTGTCGAGCACCGCCAGGCGGGCATCGCCGCGCGGCTCACCCACCCGGCTGCCGATGGGGCGGCCGCGCCTGGCCTGGGCACGGGTCTCGCCGGCGCGGCCGCCGCCCCGGCCGGCCAGCGCGGCGAGCTTCGCCTGGTCGAGCAATTCCGGCGGCAGGTTGGCGGCGGCGGCGGCGAGCAGCAGCTCTTCCAGCTCCTTAGGCTCGGGCATCGGCGCCTTGTCGTCGGGTGGCGGCGGTTCCTGATCCGGCGGTGGGGGGGCGGCGCCTGCTCCTCATCCGGGGGCGGCGGGGCCTGGGTGGCGCGCGGCGCCAGCACGAGCCGCGCGGCCAGCTCGGCATCGGCCTTTTCCACCGCGTCGCGGCCATCGAGCGCCGCCGCGGCACGGGCGGCATTGAGCGCCAGCAGCACGGCGCGGGGCGAAGCGATGCCCAGCGCCATGGCGGCACCGGTCAGCGCCTCCAGAAACGCGTCGGCGATGGTGACGCTGGGCAGCAGCGCACGCGCCTCGGCCAGGTCGAGATCGGGCGGCGCCTCGGCCTCGGTGATGTGGAAGGCCAGCCGGTCCAGCAGCGCCGCGGGGGCGCGCTCATCGGCCTCGATCCCCTCATCGAGCAGCAGGGTGCAGAAGCGGCTATCGGCGTTGAAGACGACACCCTCGCGCTCGATGACGACGGCGTGGGCATCCATCACCGCGCCGATGCGCGCCGCCGTGCCGCCGGGCATGCGCTCGGCCATGGCAATGACCAGCGTGCCGCCATCCACCGCCGCCAGCACGCCCGATTCGGCCACGGGGCGACCCAAGGCCAGGGTCGCCGTCAAATCCAGCCCGCCGAGCAGCCGGTTGTCCGGCAGGTCGGGCGGGATGCGCCGCCACGGCGCGCCGTTCATCAGCCTGCGAAACCCGACGAGCCAGGCATCGCGCTGCGGCCCGGCTGCGCTGCGAAGTGCCACCCCACCGAGGCCCACCGGGTCCACGGCGCAGAGCAGCGCGGCTTCCACGCTCATGATGCGGCCGGTTCGTCGCCCCAGCTTTCCGCAACCGCCCGCGCGACGCGGCTGGTGGAGGAGCTGTCATCGAGGGGATTGCGGCGCAGCCGGTGGCGCAATGCCGGCAAGGCGACGCGGCGGAGATGGCTGATGGTGACCTCGGACGACGCCTCCAGCGCGGCGAGCGCGCGCGCGGCGCGCAACAGGGTCAGCTCGCCCCGCAGACCATCGGTGCCCAGCGCCATGCAGAGTTTAGCGGCTTCTTCCAGAATGCCGTCGGGCACCGTGACATCGGGCAGCAGGGCGCGGCCGGCGAGGATGCGGGCGCGGGTCGTGGCCTCCTCCCCGGCATAGCGGGCGCAGAAGGCGGCGGGGTCGCGCTCGAAGGCGTCGCGGCGCTTCACCACCTCGACCCGGGTGGCGAGGTCCTGCGGCGTGCGCAACTCGATGGCCAGGCCGAACCGGTCAAGCAGCTGCGGGCGAAGCTCGCCCTCCTCGGGGTTGCCGGAGCCGATGAGGACGAAGCGCGCGGGGTGGCGCAGCGAGATGCCCTCGCGCTCCACGACATTCTCGCCGGAGGCCGCGACGTCCAGCAGCAGGTCCACCAGGTGGTCCTCCAGCAGGTTCACCTCGTCGATATAGAGAAAGCCACGATGGGCGCGGGCCAGCAGCCCGGGCTCGAAGGCCTTCTCGCCACGCGTCAGCGCGCGCTCAAGGTCGAGCGCGCCGACAAGGCGGTCCTCTGAGGCACCCAGCGGCAGATCCACCACAGGCACCGGAACGGCGGCGCTGCCGGTGGCGGAACAATCCCCGGGCATGGCGCAGCCGCGCGCGGGATCGCAATTGTAACGGCAGCCCGGCACCACAGCCATGTCCGGCAGCAATTGCGCCAGGGCGCGCACGGCGGTGGATTTGCCGGTGCCCCGGTCACCCAGCGCCAGCACGCCGCCGAGCATGGGCTCGACCGCGGCCAGCAGGAGGGCGAGGACCATCTCCTCCTGCGCCACGATGGCGGTGAAGGGGAAGACCGGTTTTTTTACGCGGGGCGGGCTCAATGCCATCACCCCTGCCCCATCCATCATGCCGCGCGCTGCAGCGCCAGGCTGGACCAGACCTCGGCCAGGGCCGCGATGAGGTGATCGATATCGGTGTCGCTGTGCAGCGGGCTGGGCGTGAAGCGCAGGCGTTCGGTGCCGCGCGGCACGGTGGGGTAGTTGATGGGCTGCACGTAAATGCCGTGCTGCTCCAGCAGGGTGTCGGAGATGCGCTTGCAGGCCACCGGGCAGCCGACCATCACGGGGACGATATGGCTGGGGTTGGACAGATGCGGAATGCCGATGGAATCGAGCCGGGCGCGCAGCTGGGCCACGCGGTCATGCATGGCGATGCGCTCGGCATCGCTCTCTTTCAGGTGGCGAATGGAGGCGGCGGCACCGGCGGCCACGGCGGGCGGCAGGGCGGTGGAGAAAATGAAGCCTGAGGCGAAGCTGCGGACGAAATCGATCATGCTGGCTGAGCCGGCGATATAGCCGCCGATCACGCCGAAGGCTTTCGCCAGGGTTCCCTCGATGACGGTGAGGCGATGGGCCACGCCGTCGCGCTCCGACACGCCGCCGCCGCGCGGGCCATACATGCCGACAGCATGCACCTCGTCCAGATAGGTCATGGCGTTGTACTTGTCGGCCAGGTCGCAGATCGCACCGATGGGGGCGACGTCGCCATCCATCGAATAGACGCTCTCGAAGGCGATGAGCTTGGGCGTCTCCAGCGGAATGGCGGCCAGCTTGGCCTCCAGGTCTTCCAGGTCATTGTGCTTCCACACCACGCATTTGGCGCGGCTGTGACGGATGCCCTCGATCATCGAGGCATGGTTCAGCGCATCCGACAGCACCACGCAATCGGGCATCTGCGACGCCAGGGTCGAGAGCGTGGCGAGGTTGGACATATAGCCGGAATTGAACAGCAGGGCGGCTTCCGTGCCGTGCAGATCGGCCAGCTCGCGCTCAAGCCGGATATGGTCGGTGTTGGTGCCGCCGATGTTGCGGGTGCCGCCGGCCCCTGCCCCGCTGCGGTCCAGCGCCTCATGCATGGCGCCCAGCACCTTCGGGTGCTGGCCCATGCCGAGATAGTCATTCGAACACCACACCGTCACCGGCGCCTTGTTGGCCGAGCCGTGGTTGGTGGCGGTGGGGAATTTGCCGCGGTGCCGCTCCAGCTCGGCGAAGACGCGATAGCGGCCTTCCTCGTGAAGGCTCGCGATCCTGGACTGGAAGAATGCTTCGTAATTCATGGTGCCTCCATCGGGCCATTCATTGTTGTCTTGCGGCTCCAGGTCCACAGCGCCTCCGAGCGGATCGGCAGCACGAGGAAAAGGTGCTCGATCACCGCCAGGACCGCCAGCGTCGCCAGCATCGACTTCTCGGCGACCTCGAAGGGGCTGGCGCCGGGGGCGCGCACCGCGTCGATCAACCACCAGCTCACCGCCACGCAAACCGCCAGCGAGAAGGGGAAGAAGGCGTTCATCCGGCGCTGGCGGAAAAAGCTGCGCAGGTGGGAGAGATGGGCGGGCATCATCGCCTCACCCAGGTTGAGCACGCCGAAATACAGGTTCAGCTTGGTCGACAGCCGGGCGAAATACAGCACCGCCCAGGTCCAAAGCCCGGTCTGGTTCGGCTGGTCCCAGCTGACCAGCAGCACGCCGGCACCCAGCACCAGAAGTGCTATCTCATGGTGCAGAATGGCCGCCACCGCGGCCCGCAGCCGGGGCCAGCCCGTGGCCCCCTGCGGCAGCGGACAGGCGGAGAGACCCATCACCCGGCCGGTGAGGAAGCCCATCTCGGCCCAGGCCCAGATCAGGATTGCGCAGAGGAAGCCGTGATAGGGACCACCCGGCCCGACATCGCCCACCGTCAGCAGCAGACCCGTGAAGCCTGCTCCCAGCACCGCCGAGGCGCCCAGCATGCTCCAGCCGAAGGTCTTCGGGTCGAGCTGGTTGAGCAGATAGACGATGCCGGTGCCGAACCACCACACGAAGACCGTGAAGAGGATGGGCAGCACCGGTGCGGGCAGGGATTCGAGCATGCTTACCAGGCCGGAGCCATGCGGACATCGGCGGGCAGATCCGCCTTCTTGCCGCGCATGAAATACAGCCTGGCAAAGGCCAGCCCGGCCTGAGCCTGCAGCCCGAGCCGGCGCGCCCGACCACCCAGGCCGGTGACGCCGCGCGCCTCATCCAGCTTGTTGGAGATCGCGAGCAGCCGCTTCAGACCCGCCATGAAAGCCGGATTGTCGATATCGAGCGTCACCGGGAAGACCTGCTTGCAGATATCGGTGGTGATGCGGAAGACCCGCATGTCGTAGTCATCGGGCTGCAGGCCGAGCGCCTTGTGGAATTCCGGTCGTGCATGATCGCGCACAAACATGGTGGCGAAGACCGCAAGCTGGAAGAACTTGGCCCAGTAGACATTGCCGCCGGTGAGCAGCTTGGGGTTGGCGCGCATCAGCAAAGCGAAAGCTTCGCCATGGCGGAACTCGTCATTGCACCACTTCTCGAACCACTGAAAGATCGGGTGGAAGCGCAGCTCGGGATGCTTCTCGAACTGGCGGAAGATGGTGATGTAACGGGCATAGCCGATCTTCTCCGACAGGTAGGTCGCGTAGAAGATGAATTTCGGCGTGAAGTAGTGATACTTCTTCGCGCGGGTCAGGAAGCCGAGATCGACGCCGATGCCCAGATCCTTCAGCGCGTCATTGATGAAGCCGGCATGGCGGGCCTCGTCACGGCTCATGAAGCCGAAAAGGTCCTTCATGTCGGGGTTCTTCACCCGCTTGCGGATTTCGGCATAGAGCACGCAGCCGGAGAATTCGGCGGTCACCGAGCTGACCAGGAAGTCCACAACCTCTTTCTGCAACGCGGGCGGCAGGTCATCGAGCCTGAATTTATCGAAATCGCTGTTGCGGACGAAGTGGCCCTTGTTGGGGTCGCGGCGGAACTCGTCCATCAGCGCATCCCATTGGGCGCGGATGGGGTTCACGTCCATCGCGTCCATCGCCGCGAAATCGGTGGTGTAGAAGCGCGGCGAGAGGACGGTGTCCGTCGTCGCCATCTGGGTGGTTTCGTTGAGCCCGCGCGCGGGTGGAAGATCGATGGTGTTCATGCTGCCTCCTGAGCCTCCAGGTGGCCCTTGGGCTCGAAGCCGCAATGGTAGAGCTCGGTGAGCTCCGCGATGGCCGAGATCTCGGTCCACAGCCGGGTCAGCGGGCCGGCGCGCAGCACGGTGGCGCGGGTCTGGTAGCTGCGAACCTCGCCATATTCCACATGCCCGGGCGCATTGTGCACGATCACCCGGTCGCCCGGACGCAAAATCACGCCCTCGGGAATGGCGTGGGCATGGAAACTGTCAAAACTCTGTTCGATTTCAACGGTGCAGGGCACCTCAAAACTGCGGGGAGCAAACCATCCCCCACGAACCTCCCGGTCCTCCATCATCCTCTTGCTTCCTTCTCGCTCAACCAACGGATGAAGATTTCGCCGTTTGTGGGACCGAACGCCCGCAGATCAATCAGGCGGCCGGTGGCGGTATCCGTCATCGTAACACGATAATCCTGCCATGCCTCGATACGGAATGGCATTGAAATCGTCGCATCCGTGCGTTGAATATCACGACGGATCACCCGGATCATCGTGCGAAGGAAGCCATTCTCACCTTCCGCGAGGTGAGCGAACTCGCGGCCGGTCGTCGTCTCGACGACGGAAAGCCCGCCATCGGGTTGCTCGATGAAGCGCACGACCAGGCTGGTGCGCGGCACTTCCGTGCTTTGCACCGGGGCCTCTCGCCACCAACCCGCGGTGCCGACGATGACGAGTGTGGCCATGACCACGCCGGCAACCGCCAGGATGAACAGCCGCGAGATGTAGTCAGGGGGCGTCTGGATTTGCGCTTGCGGCATGTCTCGCTCCTGTCAGAGGTTCAGGCGGCCACGGCCGCTGTGCCGGGCCGCGTCGTCGATTCGGCGGTCGCCGCCAGGGGCTGGACCGCAACGCCGGCGCTGGCCGCAATGGCCCGGGCCAGAATTTGCGCCGCCCCCTGCTCCTTGGCCAGGGCGCGCAGCATGGGCTGGGGATGCAGGATGGAGGTGCCGCGAACATGCGGCCACAATGCAATCCAGGAAATCCGCGCCGGCTTCATGATCCGCAGCACCACATCCTCGGTGCCATCGGCGTGTTCCAGGCGGGCCACGCTCTCGATCACCGCGAAGGGGATGTTGATGATCATCGGCAGCGCGATGCCCACCCGCATCACCACCCGTTGGTCGGTGATGGTATAGATCGCGCCGCGCGCCGCGGCCCGGCCGATGGACCACAGCAGGCCCAGGCAAACCAGCCCGATGACGCAGGAAATCACGAGCCCGCCGGCGATCTGAACCGTGCCCGCGCCCTGGGACAGGCCATAGCCGGCCTGCACCACCAGAAGTGCTGCGAAGTACCAGGCAATGGGCTTCAGGCCGAGGGCCCGGGCGGTGAGGCCACGCCCCGCCGGCCGGCCTTGCCAGAGCATGCTCTCACCCGCCGGCAGGCGTTCCGGCAGGCCGGGAATCGGCTCGCCATCATGCTCGGGGATATCGGGTGAGAGGTGGTAGTGCTTGGGCTCGCTCACAGGAACGGCTCGCTGCGCTCAGGCTTCGCGAAGAGCTGACCGGAGGCGAAATAGGCCTGGATCTGGTCTTCCTCACGCAGCGTGATCTGGTCGAGGAACTTGGTGATCGGCGCCGTCTCGAAGTGGCGGGCCAACAGCGTGTTCACCTTGACCTGACCGGCCTCCTCATCCACGCGCACCAAAGGCGCGGGTGCGAGAACCCGGCGGCCCATCGGGGTTTGCACCTCGAAGAACCGGGCCAGATACTCGGCGCGGTCGACCCAGACATCGATCACGGTGCCGGCCACTTCGCCATCGGCGTCGAGCACGGTCATGCCGCGGGGGTCGGGATCATCCTCAGACAAATAGAAGCCCGGGGCAGCGCGCAGCGGGACGATCGAAGGCAGGTGATCGTCGTAGCAGAGATGCGGATGATCCGCGCGCTGGGCGAAGGCGGCCGGGCCGAGGCCCAGCTGCATCGGATCACCCATCGGCTCGATCGGGTCGCCCGAGCCCCTGGTGGGGTGGATGGCCAGCACCTCGGGGGCCTCTGGCCGTGGCGCCATCACCGTGCCGCCACCATGGGGCAGGATGAAGGTCTTGGGCGAGGGCATGCCGGTCCAGCCTTCATCGACCGGGCGGCCGGTGACATCGGAGACCAGCGGATAGCCTTCCCGCTTGCTCTCGCGATTGAGGTAGATCACCAGGCCCAGAAAGAACGCCCAGAACAGGTAAAGGGCGATCAGGCTGATATCGAAATTCAAGAAGAAATTGCCGCTGAACATGACGCAGCTCCAGGGGTTCAGGGTTGCAGGGAAGGCACTGAAATCAGACCAACTCGCCGAGCGACGATGGCTTCGCCATCGCGCCGGGTTGCAGGGAAGGCACGGCACGCGCCAAGGCAGAGGGGCGCACGAGCGGTCCGACTGCAATAAGCGTCGCAAAGAGAAGCGCGATCTCAAGGGAGTAGACCACGCCATATCCGGTCGCGGCATGCACCAGGCCAGGCCCGAGCCCGCCATCGAGTGCAAATACCGAGACGATGTCGCGCAATGCGCCACCCACGCCGATGGCCACACCGGCGGAGGTGGCTTGCACCGCCCCCCAGATGCCCAGCGCCAGCCCAGCCTGGCCGGCGGGTGCGGCCTGCATGCAGGCCGTCAAGGTCGCATGGGTGAAGAGCCCGGCGCCGAAGCCGATCAGCACCGTGCCGCAGGAGAGCAGGAGCTGCGACTTCATCGGCGCCGCGAAGATGATGAACGAGAAGGCGAAGATGCCGATCAACGCGCCGAAGCCGGCCACGCGATGGGGGTCATGCCCATTCACCAGGCGGCGCGCCGCCACCACGAAGCCCACGATGCCGCCCGCGGCCAGCATGGCGGTCAGCAGGGTGGTGGCCGCAACCGAAAGCCCCAGCATCTGCGCGCCGTAAGGCTCCAGCAGGATATCCTGCATCGTGAAGGCCGCGGTGCCGAGGCCCACGCCGACCAGGCGCCGCACCCAGGGCCCCTGGCGACGCATCGCCCCCCAGGCTTCGGAAAAGCTCTCCGCCACCGGCACGATAGTGTGCGAGGCGCCGCGGATTTCCTGCCGCCACAGCGCCGCCGTGGTCAGCAGCAGGCAAACCACGGCGCAGCCCTGGATGGTCTGGATCAGCTTGATCTGGGTGAAGTCGGCCAGGATCGCACCGAAGATCAGCGAGCCGCCCAGCATGCCCAGCAGCAGCAGCACCGAGAGGAAGGCCACGACCTGCGGCTGTTTCTCAGGCGGCGTCAGGTCGGTGGCCAGGGCAAGGCCCGCCGTCTGCACGGTATGGATGCCGATGCCCACCACCAGAAAGGCCACCGCGGCCGAAGCCGGCCCGGCCCATTCCGGCCCCTGGCTGTCACCCGAGAGGATGATCAGCGCGAAGGGCATGATCGACAGGCCGGAGAACATGATGACCGCCCCCTTCCAGACATAGGGGAAGCGGCGCCAACCCAGCGAGGATTGATGCTTGTCGGAATTGAAGCCGATCAGCGCGCGGAAGGGCGCGAAGAGCACCGGGATCGCCAGCATCACCGCCACCAGCCCGGCCGGCACGTTCAGCTCCACGATCATCACCCGGTTCAGCGTGCCGATCAGCAGCACCGAACACAGCCCGACCGAAACCTGGAACAGCGACAGCCTGAGCAGCCGCGACATCGGCAGGCTCTCGCTGCCCGCATCCGCGAAGGGCAAGTAGGCCGGCGCCATCCGCATCCATGTGCGGGAGGGTTGCGGAAGGCGGAACCTCATGCGCGGGTGATCTCCTGCGCGTGGGAAATGTAGAAGGCGCGGCTGATCCGCTGGTCGCGGCCGAGCGCCATGCCTCGGTCGCGCCCCAACAGGCGCTTCAGCTTGCCATGCCCCGTCGGCTGGATGGCCGGCGAACGGTCACTGCGCGGAAACAGTTTTCCGACGGCCCACATGGTGTTCAGCAGCGGCGTGGCGGGGGCGAAGGTGAAGGCGACCGAGCGGTTGGCCCGCGCGGCCAAGCCCTCCAGCGCATGGGCCACGTCTTCCGCGCGGTAATGGATCAGGCTGTCCATCGCCACGATATGGTCGAAGCGACCCAAGCCCGGGTCCAACATGTCGCCCACGCGGAAATCGAGGCGCGGATGGCCGGCGCTGCGCTCGGCCGCGAGACCGACGAGCGTGGGCGAGATGTCGATGGCGGTGACATGGGCACCGCGCCGCGCCGCTTCGAGCGCCAGCGCACCAGTGCCGCAGCCGGCATCGAGCAGGGTGAGCCCCGTCATGTCCTCCGGCAACCAGGAGAGCAGCGTGTCACGCATCGCATTGCGCCCCGCCCGCACCTTGGCCCGCACGCCGGAGACCGGCGCCTCGGAGGTCAGCCGCGCCCAGGTATCGGCGGCCGTGCGATCAAAATACTGCTCGAGCTCGCCGCGGCGTTTGGCGTAGCTGCTCATCAATCGAACCCCAGCAGGTCGAAGATGTCGCGGTCGCGCATCGGCACGGTCGGCAGCGGGGTGGTGCCGGCCCACAGGCTCTCCGCCAGCCGCATGTAGCCCTCGCGCACGGCGATCAGCTCCGGGCTGTCCTCCATCTCGAACAGCACCGCCTTCTTCAGCCGCGAGCGGCGGATGACGTCGAGATCGGGGAAATGCGCCAGGGTCTTGAGGCCTGTCGCGGCATTGAACTTGTCGATCTGATCGGTGCCGGCGCTGCGGTTCACGATCACGCCGCCCAGGCGCACGTCGTAGTTCTTCGACTTCGCCGCGATCGCCTGCACGATGCGGTTCATCGCGAAGATGCTGTCGAAATCATTGGCGGCGACGATCACCGCGCGCTCGGCATGCTGCAGCGGCGCGGCGAAGCCACCGCAGACCACGTCGCCCAGCACGTCGAAGATCACCACGTCGGTCTCTTCCAGCAGATGATGCTCCTTCAGCAGCTTCACCGTCTGGCCCACGACATAGCCGCCGCAACCCGTGCCTGCCGGGGGACCACCCGCTTCGACGCACATCACGCCGTTATAGCCTTCGAAGATGAAGTCTTCAGGCTTCAGTTCCTCGGAGTGGAAATTCACCGTCTCCAGGATGTCGATCACCGTGGGGATCAGCTTCTTGGTGAGGGTGAAGGTGCTGTCGTGCTTCGGGTCGCAGCCGATCTGCAGCACGCGCTTGCCGAGCTTGCTGAAAGCGGCGGAAAGGTTGGAGCTCGTCGTGCTCTTGCCGATTCCCCCCTTGCCATAGACGGCGAAAACCTTCGCCCCCTCGATCTGCAGGGAGGGGTCGAGTGCCACCTGCAGCGAGCCTTCTCCATCCAGACGGCGGGGAATGGCGCCGCGCAGGGTTTCATGTCGGGTAATCACGGTCATGCGGCCATCTCCGGTGTAATGCCTTCCAGGCGGTCTTCTAGTTCTTGGCCGGCGGCGCGCAGCGCCTCCAGCGTGGCTTCGTCGGGCTGCCAGTAGTTGCGCTCATTCGCCTCCAGCAGCCGGTTGGCGATCTTCGCCGAGGCGGTGGGGTTGAGCTCCGCCAGGCGCGCGCGCATGGCGGGGTCGAGCATGTAGGTCTGCGCCAGCTGGGTATAGACCCAAGGGCTGACCTGGCCGGTGGTGGCGGACCAGCCCAGCGTGTTGCTGACCTGCTCCTCGATCTGGCGCACGCCTTCATAGCCGTGGCTGAGCAGCGCCTCGTACCATTTCGGGTTCAGGCCGCGGGTGCGGGTTTCCAGCGAGACCTGCTCGTTCAGCGAACGCACCTGCCCCGAACCCTTGGTCTGGTCCGAGATATAGACCGGCGCTGCCTTGCCGCGCGCCTTGGCCACGGCGCGGCTGATGCCGCCCAAACTATCAAAGTACTGGCTGATGGTGGTGACACCGGTCTCGACGCTGTCGAGGTTCTGATAGGCCAGGTCCACGCTGCCCAGCGTGTGGTTCAGCACCTTGTCCTGCCGCCTCGCCTTACCATCGACGCCATAAGCAAAACCCTTGCGGCTGGTATAGGTGGCGCCGAGTTCGTCCTCATCCTGCCATCCCGCATTATCGACCAGCAGGTTGACGTTGGCGCCATAGGCCCCTTCGGAATTGCCGAAGACGCGCAGTGCCGCGTCCTCCATCGAGCCACCATTCTTCGCCAGGTAGTCCAGCGCATGGGCGCGCACGAAGTTCATGTGCACCGGCTCATCCGCCTCGGCCGCCAGCAGCGCCGCCTCGGCCAGCAGTTTTGTTTGTAGCGGCAGCAGGTCGCGGAAGATGCCGCTCAGGCTGACCATCACATCGATCCGCGGCCGGCCAAGTTCCTCCAGCGGCACGAGCTGCGCGCCGGTCAGGCGGCCGTAGCTGTCGTGGCGCGGCTTGGCGCCCATCAGCCACATCACCTGGGCGATCGGGCCGCCCTCGGCCTTGAGGTTGTCGGTGCCCCAGAGGACGACGGCCACCGTCTCGGGCAGCTTGCCTTCATCCTCGACATGGCGGGCGAGGACGCGCTCGGCCTGCGTCGCGCCATCGCGGCAGGCGAAGGCGGAGGGGATCTTGAAGGGGTCGAAACCATGCAGGTTGCGGCCGGTGGGCAGCACATCGGGGCTGCGCAGGAGGTCGCCGCCGGGCACCGGGCGGATATAGCCCGCATCCAGCGCATGGATGATCGCCGGCAGCTCCGCATCCACCGCCAGCAGCGCGTCGATCCGGGCGCGCGCGGCGGGCTCATGGATATCGGCGGCGTTCAGCGTGTCCTCGCGCTCGGAGGGCGAGAGGCCGCGGCCGATGACATGCAGCCCGTTCGGGATCAGCGTGTATTCCAGCTCGAGCAGCGCGGCGCCGAGTTTTTGTACCCTGACGTCCCATTCGCCGGCACCCCAGAAGGGCTCGGCCTGCGCCAGATCAAGTTCAGCCGCCTGCACCTGGATGAGTTCCGCCAGCGTCTCGCGCGGCGCCCCCGGCTCCAGCGCGCGCCAGCGGTCGATCGATGCCTTCAACGACAGCAGCCCCTTGTACAGCCCGGCCGAGGCCACCGGCGGCGTGAGGTAGCTGATCAGCGTGGCGCCCGCGCGCCGCTTGGCCAGCATCCCCTCAGAGGGGTTGTTCGAGGCATAGAGATAGAAATTCGGCAGGTCGGAAATCAGCCGGTCCGGCCAGCATGTGTCGCTCATGCCGGTCTGCTTGCCGGGCATGAATTCGAGCGCGCCATGGGTCCCGAAATGCAGCACGGCGTCGGCTTTGAAATCCTCGCGCAGCCAGGTGTAGAAGGCGGCGAAGGCGTGGGTCGGGGCGAAACCGCTCTCGAAGAGCAGCCGCATCGGATCGCCCTCATAGCCGAAGCCGGGCTGCACGCCGATAAAGGCGTTGCCGAACATGGCACCGAGCACATGGATGCTCGCGCCATCGGCCTGCTGCCGGCCCGGCGCCGGGCCCCAGGCCTTCTCGATTTCCGGCAACCAGCGCTGCCGGCGCACATGCGTGTCGGTGGGGATGCGATGCGCCACATTGGCGAGCGCGCCGTATTGCTCGGCATTGCCCTTGAGGATGGTGTCGCGCAGCGCGTCCACGCTCTCCGGCACATCCACCGTGTAACCGGCGGCCTTGAGCGCACCCAGCGTGTTGTGCAGAGATTCGAACACCGCGAGATAGGCCGCGGTGCCGGTATTCCCGGCATTGGGCGGGAAGTTGAAGATGACGAGCGCGATCTTGCGCGCGGCCCGCGCGCGCCGACGCAGCTCGACCAGCTTGGCCACGCGCGCGGCCAACATGGCTGCGCGCTCCATCTCGACCAGCATGCGCCCGCCGCAGCTCACGCCATCGCAGCCCGGGCAGGGCGTGGCGCCGCCCGAAACACCGCAACGGCCGCCGAAGGTGATGGGCGAAATCGCGCCATCCAACTCGGGGAGCGCCACCATCATGGTGGCTTCCACTGGCGTCAGCCCGCCCATGCTGGCGCGCCAGGTCGCGATGGTCTGGAACTCCAGCGGATGCGCCAGGAGGTAGGGCACATCAAGCCTGGCCAGGATCTCCTCGGCGGCCCTGCTGTCGTTGTAAGCCGGCCCGCCGACGAGAGAAAAGCCGGTGAGCGAGACCACCGCATCGACCGTCGGCACGCCATCCTTCATGAAGAATTTCTCGATCGCGGCGCGGCTGTCGAGGCCAGCCACGAAGGCCGGCACCACATTCATGCCGCGCGCCTCAAGGGCCGCGATGGCGCCATCATAGTGACCGGCATTGCCCGCCAGCACGTAGCTGCGCAGCAGCAGCACGCCCACGCGGCCGCCGCTCTGGAGCGCCGGAATATCCGACAGATTTTCCGTCACGCGCCCGGGCAGATCGGGGTGATAGAGGCCAACTTCCGGATACTCGACCGGCGCGGCCACCTTGATCTTGCCCGCGAGCTTCGCCCGGCTGCCGGTCGAATAGCGGTTCACCATCATGCGAACCATATTGGCGATATTGTCGGCGCTGCCGGAGAGCCAGTACTGCATCCCCAGGAAATACGCCCGCACATCCTGCGCCGTGCCCGGAATGAAGCGCAGCAGCTTCGGCAATTCGCGCAACACTCGCATCTGCCCCGCACCGGTGGAGGCGCCGGATTTGCCCTTGTTGCCGCGCAGCTTCTTCAGCAGCGCCATGGGGCCTTTCGCTTCGCGGCCCATGTCGAAGCGCCCGATCCGGGTGAGCTTCATCACCTCCGGGCAGCTCATCAGGTTGAGCATGGCGTCGCAATGCGGCCGGCGGGCGGCGAGCTGCGGCACGACCAGCTTCGCATGATCCTCGAGGAACAGCATGGTGCAGATGATGATGTCGGCGCTGGCGATGGCGGCATGGCAATGGGCCAGCTCCACATCGCAGGTCGCCCATTCATCGGCGGCATGCACGGCGAATTCCAGGCCGGGAATGTCCCGGCGCAGCATATCCGTGGCCTCACGCGCGGCAGCACCCAGGTGGCTGTCCATCGTGACCAGCACGACCTTCACGGGAGTGACTGTCTCAGCGTGCATAATGCGCCTTCGCGTCGTAGAGGGTTTCCAGCGTGATGCTGGCGATGCCTTTTTCGGCGGCATATTTTTCGGTGTTGCGGCGGGCCTTGCCGCGCACGAAGAACGGGATCTTTTTCAGCTCCGCCTCGGCATCGGCGGTCCAGCCGCGCACCTCGACCAGAACAGCCACATCACCCGCAGGTTCCGGCTCGGGCATTTTGCCGGCACCGAGATGGGAGGGTTTGACGCTGTCGTTGAACTCGCGGTCCTCGCGGAACATCGCCAGCAGATGTTCCTCAAGGCCCATCATCAGGGGATGGACCCAGGTGTCGAAGATGACATTCGCACCCTCGAAGCCCATCTGCGGCGAGTAGCGCGCCGGGAAATCCTGCACATGGACGGGGGCGGAGATCACCGCGCAGGGCAGGCCCAGGCGCTTGGCGATGTTGCGCTCCATCTGGGTGCCGAGGACGAGCTCGCAGGCGGCCCCCTCGATGGCGGCTTCGACTTCCAGATAATCGTCGGTGATCAGCGCTTCGAGGCCGTAAAGGGCCGCCGCCTCGCGCACGTCGCGCGCCTGCTCGCGGGAATAGGTGCCAAGGCCCACCACGGTGAAGCCCAGCTCCTTGGAGGCGACTCGCGCCGCGGCCACGGCATGCGTCGCGTCGCCGAAGATGAAGACGCGCTTGCCGGTGAGGTAGGTGCTGTCGACCGAGCGCGAGTACCAGGGCAGACGGCAGGCCTCGGTCACCACCGAAGCGTCAAGCCCGGCCAGCGCCGCCACTTCGACGATGAATTCGCGGGTGGCGCCGACACCGATGGGAACCGTCTTCGTCGATTCCTGCTTCAGCGTGCGCTTGAGGAAGGACGCCGCGACGCCACCGATTTCGGGATAGAGCACCACGTTGAAATGGGCGTCGCCCAGTCGCGTGAGGTCGGATGGCGCGGCACCAAGCGGCGCCACGACATTGACGCGAATGCCCATGCCTTCCAGCAGGCCCACGATCTCGCGCACATCGTCGCGATGGCGAAAACCCAGCGCGGTCGGGCCGAGGATGTTGCAGGAGGCCTGCTCGGGCGCCGCCGCCGGCGCGCGGGCGAAAGCGCGGACGAGCTGGTAAAACGTCTCGGCCGCGCCCCAGTTTTCCTTCTTCTGATAGGCCGGCAATTCCACACCGACGACGGGAATGGGCAGGTTGATGGCGCGCGCCAGGCCGCCGGGATCGTCCTGTAGCAGCTCGGCCGTGCAGCTCGCACCCACCAGCAGCGCCTCGGGCTGGAAGCGCTCATAGGCGTCGCGCGCGGCTTCCTTGAACAGATCGGCCGTATCGGCGCCGAGGTCGCGCGCCTGGAAAGTGGTGTAGGTGACCGGCGGGCGCTTGTTGTCGCGCTCGATCATGGTGAAGAGCAAATCGGCATAGGTGTCGCCCTGCGGCGCGTGCAGCACGTAGTGCAGCCCCCGCATGCCGGTCGCGACCCGCATGGCACCGACATGCGGCGGGCCTTCATAGGTCCAGAAGGAGAGCTGCATGTCGTCAGACCTCCAGCAGCGCTTTGCGGCGCAGCGGGCGGGCGAACAATTCGGCCAAATCAGCGGCCTGATCGTAGCCCTGGATGGGGGTGAAGACGAGCTCGATGGCCCATTTCGTGGTCATCCCCTCGGCCTCCAGCGGATTGGCCAGGCCCAGGCCGCACACCGTCAAATCCGGCCGCGCCGCGCGCACGCGGTCCAGTTGCCGATCCACATGCTGGCCCTCGCTGAGGAAGGTTCCGGCGGGCAGCGCCTCCAGCTCCGGCGTCATATGGCCGCGATGCAGGAAGGGCGTGCCGACCTCCAACAACTCCATCCCCAGCTCATTGTGCAGGAAGCGGGCGAGCGGGATTTCCAGCTGGCTGTCCGGCATGAAGAAGATTCGCTTGCCGCCGAGTTCGGCGCGGCCGCGCTCCAGGGCCAGCCTGGCGCGGGTCTCGGGCATCTCGACCGCGTCGCGAATCCGCTCGGCCGGCACGCCCATGGCGGCGGCCCCGGCCGTCAGCCAGGCCGTCGTACCCTCGACGCCGAGCGGAAACAGCGCCGGGATATGCTGGGCGCCGCGCGACTCCAGCGCCCGCGCCGTATCGGCCAGGAAGGGTTGCGCCAGCAACATTTTTGTCTGTGCACCCACGCCCGGCATCTCGCTCGCGCGCCGCGGCGGCAGGAAGGCGACGCGGCCCAGCCCCATCGCGGCAAAAATGCGCAGGAACTGGTCCTCCACCACCTCGGCCAGGGCACCCACCACCAGCAATTGCGGCGCATCCTGGCGGGGCATTTGCGGCACCAGGGCGGCCAGGCAGGCATCCTCGCCCTGGGTGAAAGTGGTCTCGATTCCGCTGCCGGAATAGCTCAGCACCCGCACCCCGGCCGCCTTGTGCACGCCATCCAGGCGCTGCGCCGCGCGGCCGAGATCGAGCTTGATCACCTCCGACGGGCAGGAACCGACGAGGAAGAGCATGCGAATGTCGGGCCGGCGCTTCAGGAGCTTGGCGACGACGGCGTCGAGCTCGTCATGCGCATCGGCCAGCCCAGCCAGGTCGCGCTCTTCCATCAGGGCGGTGGCAAAGCGCGGTTCGGCGAAGATCATCACGCCGGCGGCGGATTGCAGCAGGTGGGCGCAGGTCCTGCTGCCGACCACCAGGAAGAAGGCGTCCTGGATTTTCCGATGCAGCCAGACAATGCCTGTCAGGCCGCAGAACACCTCGCGCTGTCCACGCTCACGCAGGACCGGCGCATCGCTGCAGCCGCGGGCGAGGGCGATGCTCATGTCGTGCGCGTATCCAGGCGCGCGGCGCGCAGCTTGAGGATGAATTGGGTGGCGTTGATGACATAGGCGGCATAGGCCGCGAGCGCCAACCACATCCTGAATTGCGCGTCACCAGCATCAGTCAGGAACGCCCAGACATAAGCGGTGTGCAGCGCGATCACCAACATGCTGAACATGTCTTCCCAGTAGAAGGCCGGGGCGAAGAGGTAGCGGCCGAAGACCTTCTTTTCCCAGATCGCGCCGGTCACCATGATCGTGTACAAAACCAGGGTCTTGACCACGATCGAAATCTCGGTCGCCAGCAGATACTCACCGGTCCCGAGATAGATAATGACCAGGCTGAGGCTGACCAGGAAAACCAGGAACTGGAACGGCGCCAGAAGGCCCTGCACCAGCGTCCATTTCGTGTTGTCGCGCCGAACCCGCTCCTCGGCAGTATAGAGCGGCTTGCGCAGGTTGGCTTGCACCGCGTGGTGCCGGGTACAGCGACCGGACGCGCAGCCATGCGGACTGGCGTCGACGGCGGCGATCGCACGATCAAGCAGCGTGGATGAACTCATCGCTTGACAACTCCTCCTCCCAAGGCGTCCGCTGGCGATTGGTTCGAACAAGAAACTATCGCACTCAAAACCGAGTGTTTCAGTTGGTTTCTTGGACTGAACTCAGCGACCTGCCTTCTGGTGTGAATCGGAAGGTAGGGTGAGGGCACCGACAGTGTCAAGTTCGATTGACGTAAACTACGATTGACATCGTTGCCGAGCCGGGACGATAAAGTGGGAAGGAACGAGGACAAATGCTCAAGCAGCAGACAACCCCCGATGCGCGCGAGACCGACCCGATTCAGCCCCCGCTGGTTCGCACGGTCCAGCAACGCGTCATTCCACAATTGCTTGAACTCCACGGCGGGCAGGCCCCCCTGCCGGAGATGGCAGCGCTGATCGACGCGCTGCTGGTCGGCGGCAGCGGCATGGAGCAGGCCGGCGCCGCCCTCGCGCGCGGCGCCTCCTACGACGCCGTCATGCTGAACCTTCTGGCGCCCGCCGCCCGCGCAATGAACATGATGTGGGAGCAGGATCGCTGCTCCTTCGCCACCGTGACCCTGGCGATGTGGCGCATGCGCAGCCTGATGCGTCGCCTCGGCGAGGAAGTGCCGGCGCCGCTGGCCCGCCCCAGCGCCGCGCGCAGCATCATGATCACCACCCTGCCGGGCAGCCAGCATGATTTCGGCGCCGCCATGGTGTCGGAATTCTTTGCCCGCGACGGCTGGATGGCGCAGCACGCCAGGCCCGCCTCCATCGATGAGCTGGTCGCCGAAGTGCGCGCCATGTCGCCCGCCGTGCTCGGCCTTTCGATCGGGCGCAGCAGCGACCTGCCGCTGCTGCGTCAGACCATCCCGCCGCGCCATGCGCCGCGGCGCGCCGGCCATCCTGATCGGTGGCGCGGCGCTGAGCGTCGACCCCGAACTCATTGGCCGCTCCGGCGCCAATGGCCATGCGCTCGATGCCGCCTCGGCACTGCACGTTGCAGCCGGCCTGGTCGATGAGCGCGCCAATGCCTTCCCCGATGCAAGATCGGGCCAACCCCCGCGAAAGGACAGATTTGTCGGGCTTCCAATCCCCAGAAGGAGCGTTTCTGGGCTTGAATCCGCAAACCACCGCACATCTGGTCGCGGCCGCAGCTGACATCTCCTTCGTGCTGGGTGCCACCGGCATGATTGAGGATGTGGCATTCGGCTCCAGCGAACTGGCCCCCGCTTTGGCGGGGATGCGTGCATGGGTGGGACGGGATTGGGCCGAGACGACCGCCCCCGATAGCCATCAAAAGGCGCGAGAGCTCCTGGCCGAGGCCGGAAGCGGTGTGACCCGCGCGCGCCATGTGAACCAGCAGGCCCCCAATGGTCCGGCCGTCGCCCTGATGTGCACCGCAGCACCGGCGGCAGCGGGCCGTACCGTGGTGTTCGGCCGCGATCTTCGGCCGCTCAGTGGCCTGCAGCAGCAGCTCATGGAGGCGTTGCAGGCTGTCGAGCGGGATTATGGCCGGCTGCGCCAGATGGAAACCCGCTACCGCGTGCTGTTCCAGATGTCGGCCGAACCGGTTCTGCTGGCCGATGCCGCGACGCTCAGGATCACCGAAACCAACCTCGCCGCCGATCGCGGCATGGCGCTGCTGCCCGGCAATGCCGCCAACCGCACCCTGGCCGATCTCTTCGACCCCTCCGCCGCGGCGCGGCTGCAGGCGCTGCTCGGCCAGGCCCGCGCCGCCGGCCGGGCCGAGGATGTGCCGCTGCGACTGGCCGGCAGCGTGCGCGATGTTCTCGTCTCCGCCTCGCTGCTGCGATACGACGAGCGCAGCTTCTTCATGCTGCGCATCGCCACCGGCGAGGCGCCGGCGATCAGGCTGCCCGTCGGCCAGTCGCGACTCGCGGCCTTCCTGCAGGTCTCGCCCGATGGGCTGGTGATCACCAGCAGCGATGGCCGGATGCTCGCCGCCAACCCGGCCTTCCTCTCGCTGGCCGAGCTCAGCAGCCCCAACCAGGCCGAGGGTGAGCCGCTGAGCCGCTTCCTGGGTCGCCAGGAGGTGGAGCTCGAGGTGCTGATCGCCAATCTGCGCATGCGCGGCCCGGTCCGCCTGCTGCAGACCATGCTGCGCGGCGCGCTGGGCAGCGAGTCGCGCGTGGAGGTTTCGGCCGCCGAGGTGCCGGGCCAGGGCCAGCCGGCCTATGGCTTCGCGATTCGCGACATCGGCCCGCGCATCGGCGGCAGCGCCAAAAACAGTGGCGGCATGCCGCCGCCGGCCGCCAACCTGAGCGAGCTGGTCGGCCGCGTGCCGCTGCGCGAGCTGGTGCGCGACGCGACCGACGTGATCGAGAAGCTCGCCATCGAGGCGGCGCTCGAACTCTCCTCCGACAACCGCGCTTTGGCGGCCGAGATGCTCGGCCTGTCGCGGCAGTCGCTCTACGTGAAACTGCGCCGCTTCAATATCGGCGGCGCCGACCACAGTGAGGAAGAGGCGTGATGTCGGACCGCGCCTTGCCGCAGATGGCCCCTTCGGCCGTGCTCGAGCTGCTCAAGCCGGTCACCTGGTTCCCGCCATGCTGGGCGTTCCTCTGCGGCGTGGTCTCCGCCGGCGTGCCGCTGCACACCCATCCCGGCGAGATCGCGCTCGGCGTGCTGCTCTGCGGCCCCATGGTCTGCGCCACCTCCCAGGCGATCAATGACTGGCATGACCGCCATGTCGATGCGATCAACGAGCCGAACCGGCCGATTCCCTCCGGCCGTATCCCCGGCAAATGGGGGCTCTATATCTCCTGGATCTGGGCCGGGCTTTCCATGCTGGTCGCGGCCGCGCTGGGGCCGGTGGTGATGGCGGCGACCGCGCTGGGCCTGGTCTTCGCCTGGGCCTATAGCGCGCCGCCGCTGCGCCTGAAGCTCAATGGCTGGTTCGGCAATGCCGCCTGCGGCATCTGCTATGAGGGCCTGGCCTGGGTGACGGGTGCCGCCGTTATGCTGAACGGCGCGGTGCCCTCGGCAGAGGTGTTCTGGCTCGCCGGGCTCTACAGCGTGGCCACCATCGGCATCATGGTGCTCAATGATTTCAAGTCGATCGAGGGTGATCGGGTGATGGGCGTGGCCTCCCTGCCTGTCCAGCTCGGCCCCGAGCGCGCGGCGCGGGTGGCCTGCTGGTTCATGCTGGTGCCGCAGGCCGTGGTGGTGGGGCTGCTGATCGCCTGGGGCCTGCCCTGGGCAGCGCCGATCATCGTGGCGCTGATGGTGGCGCAGGTGGCCTGCATCCCGCGCCTGCTGCGCGACCCGCGCGGCCAGGCGCCCTGGTACAACGCCACCGGCGTGGGGCTTTCGGTCCTTGGCATGATGGTTTGCGCGGTGGCGCTGCGATGGCTGTGAAGATGCGCGCCACCGATTCAGACCTCCGCGCTGACGCGCTCCGGCCATCGGGGGCGGGTGGCCTCTCCTGGTTCGGCATCTTCCGGCTGGGCCTTGTGCAGACCGCGCTGGGTGGCGTGGTGGTGCTCTGCACCTCCACCATCAACCGCGCCATGGTGGTGGAGCTGGCCTTGCCGGCCACGCTGCCCGGGCTGCTGGTGGCGCTGCATTACGCCATGCAGATGCTGCGGCCGCGGATGGGCCATGGCTCGGATTCCGGTGGGCGCCGCACGCCCTGGATCATCGGCGGCATGGCCGTCCTCGCCCTGGGCGGCGCGGGGGCCGCGCTGGCCACCGGCGTGATGGTCGGGAATTTCTGGGCCGGCGTGGGTTTGGCCGTGCTGTCCTTCGTGATGATCGGCGCGGGGGTGGGTGCCGCCGGCACCTCGCTGCTGACGCTGTTGGCAGGTGAGGTCGCACCCGCCCGGCGGGCCGCGGCCGGCACCATCGTCTGGCTGATGATGATCGTGGGCTTCGCCATCACCGCGGGCATCGCCGGCAAGCTGCTGGATCCCTTTTCGCCAGAGCGGCTTTTCGCCGTGGTCGGGGGCTTAAGCGGCGGCGCTTTCCTGCTTGCCTGCGTCGCTGTCCTGGGCATCGAGCGCAGCGCGCCGCGCCCGCCGGCACGCCAGGTCGATTTCCGCGCCGCACTCGCCAGCGTCTGGGCCGAACCGGCGGCGCGGCAATTCACCATCTTCGTCTTCATCTCCATGCTGGCCTATAGCGCGGCCGATCTGATCCTCGAGCCCTTCGCCGGCGAGGTCTTTTCGCTCAGCATCGGCCAGTCGACATCGCTGGCCGGCCAGCAGAATGCCGGCACGGCTTTGGGCATGGTGCTGGTGGGGCTGATGGGCAGCCTCTTCGCCGGCCGGGCGCTGGGCTCGCTGCGCGGCTGGCGGGTGGCCGGATGCATCGCCTCGGCGGTGATGCTGGCGCTGCTCGCCGGCGCCCGGCCCGGTTTTCCGCTGGGTGCGGGCTTCTTCCTGCTGGGCGTCGGCAATGGCGTCTTCGCCGCCGCGGCCATCGCCTCGATGATGCAACTCGCGGGCCGCGAGGGCGAGGAACGCGCGGGCATGCGGATGGGCCTTTGGGGCGCGGCGCAGGCCATCGCCTTCGGCCTGGGCGGGCTGGCCGGCACCGTGCTCTGCGACATCGGCCGCGCCCTGACCGGCGATGCCGCCACCGCCTATGGGCTGGTCTTCGTCGTGGAGGCCCTCCTCTTTATCGCCTCGGCCATACTGGCCTGGCGCATCGGCGCGGCACCGCGCCCAATCATTGGCAAGGAAGCACAAGCATGATGGAAACCTTCGATGTCGTGGTCGTGGGCGGCGGCCCCTCGGGCGCCACGGCTGCTGATGACCTGGCGCGCAATGGCCGCCATGTCCTGCTCCTAGACCGGGCCGGGCGCATCAAGCCCTGCGGCGGGGCCATCCCGCCGCGCGCGATTCGCGACTTCCAGATCCCCGACGCGCAGATCGTGGCCCGCATCAACTGCGCCAGGATGTTCGCGCCCTCCAAGAAATGGGTCGATATGCCGGTCGAGAACGGCTTCGTCGGCATGGTAGATCGCGAGCATTTCGACGAATGGCTGCGCGAGCGCGCCGCCAGCAACGGCGCGGATTGGCGGCGGGGTAATTTCGAATCGATCACCCGCGATGCCGATGGCGTCTCGGTCATCGAATACACCCCCAAAGGCTCGGAAGAGACAGTGAAGGTGCGCGCGCGTTGCGTCATCGGCGCCGATGGCGCGCGCAGCAAGGTCGCCAAGCAGGCCCTGCCCGACCAGCCCGTGCCGAAATGCGTCTACGCCTATCACGAGATCGTCCAGGCACCGCAGGACAGCGACTGGGACGGCAAGCGCTGCGACGTGATCTATGAGGGCAAATACTCGCCCGATTTCTACTCCTGGGTCTTCCCGCATGGCACCACCGCCTCGATCGGCACGGGCAGCGCGAACAAGGGCTTCTCGCTGCGCGGCTCGATCGGCTCGCTGCGCGCCAGCATGGGCATGGATGGCTGGCACACCATCCGGCGCGAAGGCGCGCCGATCCCGCTCAAACCCCTGAAGAAATGGGACAATGGCCGCGACGTGGTGCTGGCCGGCGATGCCGCCGGCGTGGTCGCACCCGCCTCTGGCGAGGGCATCTATTACGCGATGCTGGGGGGGCGTTTGGCGGCAGTGGCGGCGGAAAAGCTGTTGGAGACCGGCGATGCCCGCGCGCTGCGCATGGCTCGGAAATTGTTCATGAAAGACCACGGCCAGGTGTTCTTGGTGCTTGGCATTATGCAGTTGTTTTGGTATCGTAATGACTGGACGCGGGAACGGTTTGTCAAAATGTGTAAAGACCCCGACGTCCAGCGCCTGACCTGGGAGGGATACATGAATAAGAAATTGGTCCGCAGAGACCCTCTGGCGCATGCCAAAATCTTCTTCAAGGACACCGCGCAACTGCTGGGGCTGACACGGGCATGAGCGAGACATCCGACCGGCCGCGCATCGCCGCGGCCACCCGCCACGACACCGGCTCGATGGTGCGCCCGCACCATCGCAGCCTGCCGATGATGGTGGGCACCCGCGCATCGCCGCTGGCACTCTACCAGACCCGGCATTTCCTCAGCCTGATCACCCGCTTCTGCCCGCTGATGCGCGGCCCGGAGGCGTTTCAGGAACACCAGATCATCACCTCGGGCGATGCGATCCAATCGCGCCGCCTGTCCGAGATCGGTGGCAAGGGCCTCTTCGCCAAGGAAATCCACGAGGCGCTGCTGGATGGCCGCTGCGATTTCGCCGTCCATTCGCTGAAGGACCTCGAAACCGAACTGCCGCCCGGCATCGTGCTGGCCTGCGTGCTGGAGCGCGAGGACCCGCGTGACGCCATCATCCTCGGCGCCGGCATGGAGGATGCGATCGATCCTTCCAACCCGCTCGCCGCCCTGCCCTATGGCGCGCTGATCGGCACCTCCTCGGTGCGCCGCCAGGCGCAGCTGCTGGCGGCGCGGCCGGACCTGCGGATCGGCATGCTGCGCGGCAATGTGCAGACCCGCCTCAGCCGCGTCCATGGCGGCCATGTCGGCGCCACCCTGCTCGCCATCGCCGGCCTGAAGCGGCTGGAGATGGAGCGCGAGGCCGATCTGGTGCTCGAGCCCGAGATCATGGTCCCCGCGGCCTGCCAGGGCATCATCGGCGTGACGGTGCGCGAGGATGATGACGAGCTGCGCGAGCTGCTCGGCGCCATCGAGCATCGGCCGTCGCGGATCGTGGCGGATGCCGAGCGCGCGCTGCTCGGCGCCCTGGATGGCTCCTGCCGCACGCCGATCGGCGCCTATGCCCGCCTGCTGCCCGACCAGCAGCTGCGGCTGACCGGCCTGATCGCCCGGGCGGATGGCAGCTTCGTGCTCAAGCGCGAGGTGGTGGGCCATGCGCGGGACGCCGCAAGGCTGGGCCGTGAACTCGGCCTGGAGCTGGGCGCCGACAGCCCGGCGGATGTGTTCGGCTGAAGCGGCCTGGCGGGGGCGCCAGCCGCCCCCGTCAACCCACCTCGGGCGCTACTCCAGCCTGATCCCATTGACCCGGATGATCTCCCCCCAACGCCGCGTCTCGGCAGCGATCCGCGCGGAAAAGGCCCCCGGGGCATTGGGCAGGTAGATCAGCCCCTGCTCGGCCAGGAAGCGCTGCATCCCCGGCTCCTGCGCCACCGCGGTATAGGCGTCATACAGCCGGCTCTGCACCGCGGCCGGCGTGCCCGCGGGCACGATCAGCGCATACCAGGTCGCCACATCCACATCGAAGCCCAGCTCCTTCATCGTCGGCACCGCCGGCAGGGCGGGCACGCGCTCGGGCGTGGTGACCGCAATCGCCCGGACCTGCCCGTCGCGCACCGGCCCCTGCATGCTCGGCAGCGTGTCGAACATCGCCTGCACATCGTTCTGGATCAGCGCGATCAGGCTGTCCTGCGTGCCGCGATAGGGCACGTGCTGCATGGGGATGCCGCCGGCCTGGCCGCGCAACATCTCGAAGATGAGGTGCTGCGCGGTGCCCACGCCGACCGAGGCATAGTTGATGCCGCCCGCCCGGCCGCCGGAATAGGCCAGCAATTCCGAAGGCGTTCCCACCGGCAGGCCGTTATTGACCACCAGCACCAGCGGCGAGGCCGCGAACATCGCCACCGGCACCAGATCGCGCGCCACGTCATAACTCGGGTTGCGGTCGAGATTGGGAAAGATCGTGAGCGGCCCGAGATTGCCCATGCCGATCGTATAGCCATCCGGCGCCGCCCGGACGATCTCGGCCACGCCGATCCGGCTGCCCGCACCGGGGCGGAAATCATTCACGATGCTCTGGCCGAGAAGCCGGGCGACGCGGTCATTGAAGGCCCGCGCCACGAGATCGTTCAGCCCGCCCGGCGGCCAGGGAATGACGAAGCGGATCGGGCGGGTCGGCCAGCCCTGCGCCAGGGCCCGGGTGGCGATCAGGCTGGCGATCGCGGTGGCGATCAGGGCGGGGAGGGCGCGGCGGGCGATGTTCATGCCGCAGCTTCCCGCCCCGCCCCCACCGCCGTCAACGCCGCCAGGCGAGATTGGCCGAGAGGATGCAGCCCAGGATCACCACCGCCATCGGCAGGCCCGTGGCGTCGTGCCACAGCCCCAGCACCGCCCCCGCCACACCGCCCAGGCCGAATTGCAGGGTGCCCAGCAAAGCGGAGGCGGTGCCGGCCAGCGCGGCGAAATGCGCCATGCCCAGCACCGTCCCCAGCGGCAGCACCACCCCCAGCATCGCCACATAGACGAAAAGACAGAGGAAAATCACCGCGAAGGGCGCCCCGAGCCAGGTCGCCAGGACCAGCGCCGCCGCCACCGCCGCCATCGCCCGCAGCGTGCGGGTCAACACCACCTCGCGGCCCCATTTTTCTGCCAGCCAGCCGGAGAGCTGGCTGCCGCCAATGATCCCCGCCGCATTGATGCCGAACCAGATGCCGTATTCCGCCGGCGCCACGCCATGCACCTCCATGAAGACGGCGGGCGAGCCGGCGATATAGGCGAACATCCCGGCGATCGCGAAGCCCGAGGCCAGGGCCGGGCGCAGGAAGCGGCCATCGCGCAGCAGCCCGGCATAGGCGCCGATGACCTCGCCCGGCCGCTGCCGCAGCCGCCGCTCCGGCGGATGGCTCTCGGGCAGCAGCACCACCACCAGCAGCAACGCGACGCCGGCGAAGAGTGCCAGGAAGACGAAGATCGAGCGCCATCCCAGCCAGCCCGCCAGCACCCCGCCCAGGAACGGCGCCAGGATCGGCGCCACCCCCATGATCAGCATCAGCCGCCCCATCAGCCGCACGGGGTCGCGCAAATGGGCCACATCGCGCACCACGGCGCGGGCCACCACCATGCCGGCGCAGCCGCCCAGCGCCTGCACGAAGCGCAAGGCCACCATCTCAGGCATGGTCTGCGCCAGGGCGCAGGCCAGCGAGGCGACCAGGAACAGCCCCACCCCCACGAAAAGCGGCGGCCGGCGGCCGAAGCGGTCGGTCAGCGGGCCATAGATCAGCTGGCCCAGCCCCATGCCGACGAAGTAGCTCGCGATGGTGAGCTGCGCGCCGCCCGAATCGCTGCCCAGCGAAGTGGCCATATCGGGCAGCGCGGGCAGGTACATGTCGATCGCCAGCGGCGCGAAGGCCGCCAGCATGCCCAGGATGACCGGCAGCAGGCTCAACCCGCCATCAGCGCCAGCCCCTCCGCCACGGAGGTGAACTCGCCGCCGCCGGCCAGCCGCCCGGCCCCGAAGCGGGCCTCGAAGATCCGCCGCACCGCGGGGACATAGGCGGTGCCGCCGGTGAGGAAGACGTGGTCGATGCCGCCATCCGCCATGCCGGCCTCGGCCAGGGCGGCATCCACCGTGGCCGCGATGCGGTCGAGGTCGCGCGCGATCCAGCCCTCGAATTCGCCGCGCCCGATCAGGCGGTGGATGGCGAAGCCGCCATGGCGGAAATCCAGCACCGCCTCATCGGCGGCCGAGAGTGCCGCCTTCACCGCCGCGACCGAACGGTACAGCGCCAGGCCCTGCTCATCCTCGATCAGCCGGATCAGCGCGGCGAGCTGCTCCGGCACGTCGGAGAGCCTGGCCACCTCGGCGATGTCGCGCAGCTGCCGCGGGCTGCGCATCTGCGCCAGGCGGTGCCAGCGGGCGAAGCCGGCGAAGAAGGCGATGGGCACCGGCAGGGCCTGCTCGATCACCCGGTAATGCCCGCCCTGCCCCAGCAGCGGTGCCACGGCATGGCGCAGGATGGCGGCGTCGAAATCATCGCCGGCGATGCCGATGCCGGCATGGCCCAGCGCCCGGGCAGGCTCCCCGGGGGCGAAACGCAGCACGGAGAAATCGCTGGTACCGCCGCCGAAATCGCCGACCAGCACATGGGCGGGCGCCGTCAGGCCCGCGGCGAAGCGATGCCCCGCCGCCTCGGGCTCGGGCACCAGGCGGAGGTCGGTGATGCCGGCCCTGGCGAAGGCCGCGCGCAGCCTTTGCTCGGCCAGCGCGTCATCCGCGCCCTCGCCCACGAAGCGCACCGGGCGGCCGGCCACGACGCGCGCCCCTGCCGGCACGCCGGCCTCGCGCAGGAGATGGCCGAGGAACAGCCCGACCAGATCCTCCAGCTCCAGCACCCGGCCGAAGACCAGCGTGTCGCGCAGGCTGCGCTGGCCGAGATGGCTCTTCAGCGACATCATCAGCCGGCAGGCGCCGGGATCGTCGAGATAGGCCTCCATCGCCGCCGGCCCCGCGGCATGGCTGCGGAAACTGCCGAGAAAACAGAGGATGGACCGGAACACCTCACCCGTCGCATGCCGCGCCACGACCACGCCGCCGGCCTGCGCGCGCGCGACCACGCTGTTGGTGGTGCCGAAATCAATTCCGAAGGCGGGTTCGCGCTGCATCGCAGCATGCTTGAGCATGCCGGCCGCGCCCTGTCGATGGCCGAAGGGGTTGCCGCTGGCCACCGCGGCATGCTGTCTCTGCCCGGATGCGAATCTACCTGGCCGGCCCGGACGTGTTCTACCCCGACGCGGCGCAGCGCGCCGTGGCGATGAAGGCGGCCTGCGCGCGACATGGCATGCAGGGCGTCTTCCCGCTCGACCCGCCGCCGGACGGGGTGGGCATCCCGGCCGAGGCCTCGCCATGGCTGCGCATTCACCTCGCCAATGAGGCGCATATCCGCGGCTGCGATGCGATGGTGGCCAATATCACGCCCTTCCGCGGCGCCGCGGCCGACCCTGGCACGGCCTGGGAGATGGGTTTCATGCGGGCGCTTGGGCGGCCGGTCGTGGCCTGGACGGAGGATTCCCGGGACTACGAGCAGCGCATTCCACCAGACGGCCTGATGGTGGAGAGCTTCGGGCTTGCAGACAATCTGATGCTCGAAGGCGGCATCGCGCTGTCGGGCGGCGCGGTGATGCGCGGAGAGACGGCATTCGAACGCTGCCTGGCCTGGCTGCTGGCGCGATGATCGCAATCCATCGGATTGTTCTCGACCGAGCCGATGAGCCACGCCGGCGCGCCGTCCCCAGGCGTCTCTCCGCCGGTTCCTGATGCGAGCGGAGATGCGCGAGCACCGGCATATCGGCATCCGGCAGTGTCGGTCCCGCCGCCCACCCCGCCGCCATTGTGATGTTTCCCGGGCATCTCCAACCCGGTCCTGTTGGTTCTAGACCATGCTGCGTTCACATGCGTTCACTGCGCATGGTCTAGCCGTCGCTGAGAGATGATTCAGCGTGTTCGGCGATTCCGCCTCAACGCAT